>Ga0075434_100006825_pt1 | contig 10504 bp, 6 predicted proteins | sample RhiMethybrSRZTD3_FD_75298 | JGI IMG/M metagenome (GOLD analysis project Ga0075434, IMG submission 75298) | Populus rhizosphere microbial communities from Tennessee, USA - Rhizosphere MetaG P. TD hybrid SRZTD3 | ecosystem: Host-associated > Plants > Roots > Rhizosphere > Soil | place: USA...
ATGATGCGGCGGTTGCCGTAGCCGTCCGACACATAAATGTCGTCGTTGTCCGGATCGGTCACCATTGCCGACGGCATGTGCAGAAATCGCACGCGGTGTTGTTGCCTTTGCCGCGGCGTGTTCCGTCGACAGAGTCGAACTTGCCGCGCGTGCCGATCTGCAAGAGCAGCGTGCCGTCGAGCGAATACTTCTGGACCATGGCATCGGCATTGCCGGCGACAAAGACATTGCCCAGGCGATTGACGAAACAGCCATGGATCGAGTTGGGCACCGTGGTCTGATCACCCCAGAGCCCATGACACTGCCATCGGTGGCAAACTTGATGAGTGACGGCGCGGAGGTCGAGGTCTCCTTCTCCTCATCCGTAATATCGCGGCGGTTGACGAATTCAGAAGACATCGATTGTCGGAAACTACGGCTTGGCGGTCAGGCAGTCCCACAGGTAGACGGCGAGGCCAATATCGCCGGTCCACAATGAGAAACGGCCTCGCCCAAGCTGGTCACGTGCCTCACGATATTGAGCGATCGCAGTCATCGCGAAAGCGCGGGCGCGCTCAAGCCAGATCGAATCGTTGGTTCGGCGATAAAGTTTGAGAAATGCATAACCATTGCCACCTGTGCCGTGGCAGAGGTTGGAGCCTTTGGCGAGCGGTCCTGCACTCCAAGTGAATTGGCCGCCTTCGCGCAGCAGGTCTTCCAGCTCAACCGACGTGAACGGCGCATCCGCGAATGCCGTCACCATCCCGGGCGGGCCGTGACAGTGCTGGCAAAGCCGCGTGCGGGCGTTGCTGTAGTTGTCGAGAGGCTTTTCGCGATCGCCCACAACGCCGGGCCATGTTGCGCCATGCTCGGAACGCTGCGCGTTTGTCGTCAGGGTCCGCGGCACGGCGTCCGCGATCCGCTCGCGCTGATCTTCCGTCAGCCATTCCCAGCCGCGCATCAACGCGATCACGTTGCCGGCATAGCCATGGACCGGTCCGAGATAGCGCAGCTGGCGGCCATAGAGGTCTTGCGTCCGCAACGGACCATCGTCGGTCTCTTCCAAATCGCCGAACAGACGCGCGGCTTGAATCGTGAACAGTGCTCGCCAACGCGGTTCCGCTGTCATGGCGGCCATGTGGCAACAGACGATCATGGAGCCGGGGATGCCCCAAATCAACTCATGCACCGCCAGGGTCGTGTTCGCGTCAGCCCGCGCATAAATCAGGTCGGCGATCGCGGAAGTGGGGTCGAGGCGCATGACCAAGAGCGCCGCCGCAATGTCGCCAAGCAGCAGCGACCCGTGCGGCGCGTATTTCCATTTAGCGAACTCGGCCTGGCTCGCCTCTAACAGCATCGGAAGGATGGGGCGGAAGTCGAACCGAGCCTTGGTCGCACCGACTCGGCCAAGGTAGTCGATGCCCCAGACCATTCCGGTGGCATCAAAATACAAGCTGGTGTGGCCGTCGCGAATTCCTACATCGAGCGGATGCGCAGGCCAGAATTGCTTGGCATCGAAATGTTCAAGCCCATCCGCAACGATATCCTCGATTGCGGCAGGGGCATCGCTCTCGCTCCAGCGGATTGGCCTTAACGGCACGTGGCGAGCATACTCGATCATGAGCCGAGTATAGCCGAACGTCTGAGGTGCGCCCCACACCCAACTTGCGTCGTGGCGGACCCAATGCACGGCCGCTGCGAAATCCGAATGGCGTGATTGCACGGCGTGCTCACCTACGCCATCGATGCGGCGCTCAAACCGCCCGCTAGCCGCGCCGGCCGGTCTCGGTGTTCCGTGTCGCCCAGCACATCAGGCTTGAGATTCTGGCAGTTATAGTAGTTTGGCAGATTCTGGCACCCAGCTGACGGCCAACGCAGAAGCGCGAATATGGTCGGCTTTCTAAGGGACAGCTGAAGCTCCGGGACCGATCACTAAACAGCTACGTTTGCTCCGGCATCAAGATGAATGCTGCCTAAGCACGACGTTCAGTCGCCGTTCAATGCGGGCGTGGGATGCTCGGTTGGCATTTGCATCTGGAGGAAACCCAAATGAAGATCGCAGTCCTTGCGGGCGCCATCGTACTGGTGACCACCGCGACAGCGAGCGCCCATGATTGGTACGGTGGTACGCGCGATATTGACGCCCGTCGCGCGCGAGAAGCCGGGCGGATCGAAAATGGACTCCGCTCCGGCCAGTTGACTTGGCGCGAGTATCGGTCTTTGCGTCGTGAGCAAGCCCACATCGCTGCAGACGAGCGACGTGCAAAAGCAGACGGATACGTCTCAGGTTATGAACGCTACCGCCTCAACCGCGAGCTCGATCAAGCCAGCCGCGATATCTATCGGCTGAAGCATAACGATCGCGTCGTCTGGTGGCGCCGGTACTGGTAGGCCTCGCCGCCTGGCATTCCGAGCGCATATCTTGGCTCCGGGCGGCCAATCTACACTCAGTAGTCGGATTAGAAAGCTGCCGCATGCCCCCTGCTGGAACGAAAAGCCAAAATCGTGTGCTAGGCGGAGCGGGTCCGCTCTGCCCAGGTACATCGGCGCATAGAATGCGTGGCGAATTTGCATGGATCTAGGCCAATGCCGGCAACCCACCTCGATACCAGCCGGGCATACTGGCGCGTCGTCAAGGGCCTGCCCGGATCTCGGACTCCTGGAAACAGGTATTCGCCGGGCTTGCGCTCGGCACCGCGAAGGTAGTTGTCGAGAGCCTGCCGCGTGGGCTCAGTCAGCTCAAAGCGAACTGGCCTACCAGTCTTCCTCTGCCGAACATTTGCTCGGTCGATGGCGTAGCCATTCGGCGCCACATCATCGACCCGTAGCGCGACGAGGTCACAGCCACGCAATTTGCTGTCAACGGCAAGATTGAACATTGCCAAGTCGCGCGTGCGCTTCTCGAATTGGAGCTTCGCGCGAATGGCCCAGACGTGACCGGGCCGGAGTGGTGGTTTAGGACCCGTGATCTTGCCCTATTCCAAGGCGATCGCGGGGGCATGCGGCAGTGTCGGTGTCATTCATGGAGGTCTCCTTCTCCAGAGACCTTCCATCATGCGCTCCTGACCTCGTAACTAAGCAGAATCCGTCAGCTAACCGATCACGGCTGTCATATCACCGGGACTGAGAGCAGGTGGCGATATCGCGGCGTGACCCTGGCTGCGCAGAAACGTGCGTTATCACGCGGCCAAGACCCATTGCCGTCCTGGCACCCTTACACAGTGCGGCGCAACATCTTTCCGTACCAAGTGCGATCGGAGTGGTGATATGCTCTGGCATTTCCTCAAGGCGGCGGGAGCTAATTAGGGTGCGGCGGCGGCGTGGCCACGGCGGTTCCGAGGGGTACTGAGCATGAACGAGCAAGCACTGCGCGATTTCATCGCCAAGGTGAAAGTGGGCAAAGTGTCCCGTCGGGCCTTCGTGCAAAAGATGATTTCGCTAGGCCTGACCGCGCCGATGGCCAGCCAGATGCTGAGCTACTGTGGTGTAGCACAGGCGCAGACCAAATTCGTCTACAAGCCGACCAAGCGCGGGGGCGGCGGCTCCCTTAAGTTGTTGTGGTGGCAGAGCCCGACATTGCTCAATCCCCACTTTGCTGTTGGCACTAAGGATCAAGAAGGCTCTCGTATTTTCTACGAGCCGCTCGCTGCTTGGGACGCTGACGGCGATCTGAAGGCAGTGCTCGCTTCCGAGATCCCGAGCCGAGAGAACGGCGGCTTGGCCCCCGACGGTCTCTCAGTCACTTGGAAGATCAAGCGCGACGTGAAATGGCATGACGGTAAGCCACTCACTGCCGACGACCTGGTCTTTAACTGGGAGTACGCGTCCGACCCCGATACCGCCGCGGTGACAATCGGCAGCTACAATGACGTCAAGGTCCAAAAGGTCGACGACTACACGGTCTTAGTCCGGTTCGCCAAGCCGACGCCGTTCTGGGCCGATGCTTTCGTCGGTACGCGCGGCATGCTTATCCCCAAACACCTGTTCGCGGACTACAAGGGCGCAAAATCACGCGAAGCTCCCGCCAATCTGAAGCCGGTTGGCACCGGCCCGTACCGCTTCGTCGACTTTAAGCCAGGCGACCTGGTGAAAGGTGAGCTTAATCCCGAGTATCATGTCGCCAACCAGCCGTTCTTTGACGCGGTCGAGATGAAGGGTGGCGGCGACGCAGTATCGGCCGCACGTACCGTCATTCAGACCGGCGAGTACGACTACGCCTGGAACATGCAGGTCGAAGACGAGATCCTCCAGCGGCTCGAGAAGGGCGGCAAGGGGCGTATCGAGATAACGCAAGGCGGCAACATCGAGCACATCCAGCTCAACAGCACCGATCCCTGGACCGAGGTCGACGGCGAGCGTTCCAGCGTCAAGACCAAGCATCCGTTGCTCTCCGACCCGGCTGTCAGACAGGCTTTGGGAATGCTGGTCGACCGCAAGTCGGTGGAGGACCACATCTACGGACGCACAGGTGTTGCCACCGCCAATTTCCTCAACAACCCCGAACGCTTCCGCTCCAAGAACACGAAATCGGAGTTCAACGTCGATAAGGCGCGCCAGCTGCTCGAGGACGCTGGTTGGAAGAAGGGGCCCGATGGAATCAGGGTTAAGGACGGCAGAAAATTAAAGCTCGTCTACCAGACATCCATCAACACACCACGACAGAAGAACCAAGCAATAGTAAAGCAGGCCTGCCAAAAAGCGGGGATCGACGTCGAATTGAAGGGTGTGGTGGCATCGGTGTTCTTCTCCTCTGATGTCGCCAATCCCGATACCTTTTCGCACTTCTACTGTGACATCCAGATGTACCAGACGACCATGACGCAACCCGATCCTGAGCTGTTCATGAGGCAGTTCACATCGTGGGAAGTTGCCACCAAAGAGAACAAATGGCAGGGCCGAAATAAACCCCGGTGGCGGAGCGCAGAATACGACGAGACGTTCCGCGCGGCGGAGGGTGAGCTCGATCCGGTCAAGCGGGCGGTACTGTTCATACGCCTCAACGATCTGGTATGCGGCGATCATGCCGTGATCCCGGTCGTCTATCGTCCCCGCGTCGCGGCTATCTCCAAAAAGCTGCAAGCATCGTTATCTGGGTGGGACAATGACCTCTGGGACCTCGCTAGTTGGTATCGCGACGTTTGAGCAGACCACGCATGCAGCGTGTGATCGAGGGACCGCAGCCGCGGTCGCTGCGACGACCCGTAACGCACCGCCTTCCCGCTTCCGATCCTGAAGGTCAAGCAGACCGAAAGACAACCTGAGATTCTAGTGTGCTTGATAGCCGTTCGTGACCCGGAACTGACCTCGGTTTCGCTGCGCGGGTTCAGTTGCGCCGCCCAGATTTTGCCTTGTGGGCCAGACGCCGCCGGGGGAGCCGCCCGTGCGCTTAACCACCCGGGCGAACCCTTACGGCTCTCATGGTTTCTCCCGATTACAGGCTTTCCGCCGGACGCCGCATGTTGTCTCCGATGTTCAACCGCTCGGCGCCAAGGCAACATATGATGAAGAACATTTGGCTCGGTCTATTAGCCCTAGTCTGTGCCGCGCCGGTCACGAGCGCGCCGGCAACCGCGCAGCAGCAGAGACCCAATATCGTCGTCGTCATGGGCGACGACATTGGTTGGTTCAATATCGGCGCCTACCACCAGGGCATCATGGCAGGCAGGACACCGAACCTCGATAAGCTCGCCGCCGAGGGGATGCGCTTCACTGACTACTACGCCGAGGCGTCCTGCACTGCCGGCCGCGCTAACTTCATCACAGGGGAGTTACCGATCCGCACAGGCCTGACCACCGTCGGCCAGGCCGGTTCGCCGATCGGGATGCCGGAACAGGCACCGACCATTGCCACGGCGCTCAAATCCATGGGCTATGCCACGGGCCAGTTCGGCAAGAACCACCTGGGTGACTTGAACCAGTTCTTGCCTACCGCCCATGGCTTCGACGAGTTCTTCGGCTACCTCTACCATCTTGACGCGATGGAAGACCCGTCGCACCGCAACTACCCGAAGAACCTCATCGCCACGGTCGGACCGCGCAATATGGTCCACAGCTGGGCGACCACCACGGATGACCCGACGGTGATGCCGCGTTGGGGCAAGATCGGCAAGCAGAAGATCGAAGATGCCGGACCGCTATATCCAAAGCGCATGGAGACCGTGGACGACGAGATCCGCGACAACGCCTTTAAGTTCCTCGACAAGGCAAAGGCCGACGGCAAGCCGTTTTTCCTCTGGCTCAACCCGACGCGCATGCACGTGATCACGCATCTTTCCGAAAAGTATCAATCCCTGCGCAACTCGGAGAACGGTTGGTCCATCCAAGAAGCCGGCATGGCGCAGCTCGACGACGACGTCGGTTTGCTGATGAACAAGCTCAAGGACATGGGCGTCGACGATAACACCATCGTCGTCTTCACCACCGACAACGGCGCGGAGAACTTCACTTGGCCAGACGGCGGCAATACCCCGTTCGCAGGAGGCAAGGGCACCGCCATGGAAGGCGGCTTCCGTGTGCCCGCGCTGCTCCGCTGGCCAGGCAAGGTTCCGGCCGGCAAGGTCGAAAACGGCCTGATCTCTGGTTTGGACTGGTTCCCGACCTTGGTTGCGGCAGCAGGCAATCCGAACATCACTGCCGAGCTCCTCGAGGGCAAACAGATGGGTGGCAAGAACTATAAGGTCCATCTGGACGGCTACGACCAGACGGCGCTGATCACTGGTAAGGGTCCGTCGACCCGTCACGAGATCCTTTACTTCACCGAAGGGACGCTCTCTGCAGTGCGCATCGACGACTACAAGTACCGCTTCACCGATCAGCCGGGAGGTTGGCTTGGTGGCACTATAAAAGTCGATTGGCCGATCCTGACCAACATTCGTCTTGATCCGTTCGAACGCATGAACCTTCCCAACGGCGCCAACGGTTCGCTGGCATTCTACAACTGGTTCGCTTTCGAGTTCTGGCGTTTCCAGTTTGTACAGCAGGAGGTTGCCAGGGTCGCCCAGACTGCGATCGATTACCCACCCATGCAAAAAGGTGCGAGTTTCAACCTGGAGGCCGTCAAGGAGCAAATCGAGAAGGCCGTTGCGGCCCACGCCAAGTAGGCGGACGAAGGGTCGAGACGTTCACAGCGGGCGGTTCGCAATGGCCGCCCGTCTTTTCATTTGGTCATCCGATCCATTCATCGTGCGCGAGTCTCGAATTGGCACGAAGCAGCATTCTGGCTGACGATCCTCGGCATGGCCGGAATCGGGGTACTTCAGATAGGGATTTGAGATCGCAGGAGCTAGGGCGAGCGGCAGGGTTTGATCCATAGCCGCCCCCCCTTGGCCCGCCGTCAAGTCGATTCCCCGATCGCCGATTTCCTGTCGAAGGTTCGCCGGCTGATGGACAAGAACACACTAAGGTGTTCGGCGGAGCAAGCGCACAATGTTTCGAGGTTGGAAGTCACGACACCGTGGTGGTGACGCGCGGCGCGAGGGACGCCTCTAGAGCATGTCTGGTGCACCCCTGCCGCTGGCAACGTTGCAAATCATTGCGAGGTTGCTACTTGCGATCTTGCGTCAGGCGCCAGCAGGTAACGAGACCCACTGAAAGCTGTCGATGGATCGTGACCAGCGGCCTTTTCGAGAGGGAACTCGATCCGGCACTGAACGCCTTCAGTCAGGTAGTCGATATCCACCGTACCGCCTAGCTCGTACGGAATAAGTTCGCAGATCACGCTCGTGCCATAGCCGCGCCGGGTTGGAGCCCCGACCGGTGGACCACCGATTTCCTGCCATTGAATTGTAAGTGCAGATTGTGAGCTCCCATTGGAACGACATCTCCAGCGCACACAAACCCGACCATGAGGCGTCGATAGTGCGCCGTACTTGGCAGAGTTGGTGACCAGCTCGTGCAGCACCATCGCCAGCGCCTGTGTGGCCTCTTCGGGAAGCAGCACATCAGGGCCCTCCACCATTGCTTCGCAGACGCCAATGCATGGTTCCAACTCGCGGCGCACAAGGTCTGCAAGGTATACCCCTTTCCAACGACCACGGCTCAGGAGAGCATGCGCATTCGCCATTGATTGGATACGCCCATCGAGGACCTCGAGAAACTGGTCCATCGAGCAGCTGCTTTCGCGCGAGCGCTGTGCGACCACGGCGACACGGGCGAGGACGTTTTTGATACGATGATCGAGCTCGGCGATCAGCAGATTTTGCTGCTCTTCAGCCTTCCTCGCTGCGGCGATATCGCGAACAAAGGCCGCTGTCCTTCGCCGATCCCGTCGGTCGAGCGCAACACCAACCAGCGTCAGTGTCAGTATGGCGAGACCCGCCATCGCCACGCCGACCGCCATCAAACCAGGTGGTATGGCGGACCCAGCCACTAATATCGTCGGATCGCGCACGATCGATGCTGCCCCCATTGCGGTGAAGTGGTGGCTGAAGATCGCGAGCGTAAGGAGAAGCACACCCTGGAGACGTTGAAGCAATGTCGTGTTGCCGGCTCCCACGACCAGCGCGGCAGCACCCAACCCACAACCGAGTGCGATCGACGCCGCGACCAGAGGCTCGTCCCATACAATGAATCCTGTAATGTGGAACGCCGCCATGCCTGTATAATGCATGGTAGCGATGCCAGCGCCCACAAGAGCCCCACCGAGGGCCCTCATTGGCAAGGTCCCGTCGATCGCCGTAAAGTACGCGAATCCTGTCACGGCAATGGCTGCGATAAGTGACAGGAGCGTGAGGACGAGATCGTATCCCGTTGGCCCGTCGGGACTGAAGGCAAGCATCGCAATAAAGTGCGTGGCCCAAATGGAAAAGCCGTTGGCCACCGCCGTTGCGGCCAACCAACACCAACGGCTACGCCCTTGCGAAACGCGCACGTGATTGAGGAGAGTGATCGCGGCATAGGAACCGAGCGCGCACACGCCAAGAGCGAGCACTACCAAGCGATAGTCATGCTGCTGCGTGAGGCAATCTAGTACTCGGAGCATGGCTTCCCGCAACTTATGAGCGCAACTTCTACACCTGCGTCTCGGATGGCTCAAGTAAGCGCCACACAACGTCGACTAGAGCATGCAGAGTCGAAAGGCCGCAAGCCAGATGCGCGCCTCCTCAATTGGCATGCACTGTCCTGTCGTCATGTGGTACGGCTCTGTTCACGCTAACGTTAACCATCAGACCGCGGCAGCGCTATTGTCGCACAAAGGGACGCGAGGAGGCAGCCATGCGCAGCCTCGCCAACCGGTTGCCACTCTTCCGGGATGGGCGGCAGGTCCGAGTTCGATACCAACTCGGAGAGGATGAGACTCTCTGCGGGTTGCGCGCACGGCTTTCCCCGTGACGGTACGCGAGGATGCCGAGTGGGAGCATCGGGCGTAATGCCATTTCTTTTCAATGGCGCGGCCCTTAGTGACTGGTCTCATCGAAATTCGGCTTCGGCGTTCCGAAACGAGCGTGTCTGTTGGCACCCTACTGACGACCAACGCAGGTGCGCGAATATGGTCGGCTTTCTGAGGGTCAGCCGAAGCGCCCGAACAGCTCCGTAAGCGGGCTGTCGGCAGCCGGAAGTGACCCTTAGCGGCCCTCTCCTACGCAGACATGTGCATTGTTGGCGCGTGAGTGGGACGCTACCCTCTTAGCCAGTGATGCTCCCGTGCTGCTAATGGGGTCACGATGAAGTGTTCGAAATGCGGGCACGATAATCGGACTGGGGCGAAGTTCTGCGAGGAGTGCGCCGCCCCTCTGGCCCGCGCATGCCCGAGCTGCGGGAGCCAGGTTTCGAGCGCCGCAAAGTTCTGTCCTGAGTGCGCCCATCCTCTGCTTGCGCCTGCTGCCCAGCCCCGCGTTCCCTCTCCAAACAGCTACACTCCCAAGCACCTCGCCGAGAAGATCCTCACCTCCAAGAGCGCCCTCGAAGGCGAGCGCAAGCAGGTCACGGTGCTCTTCGCCGACATGAAAGGCTCGATGGAGCTGCTCGCCGACCGCGACCCCGAGGAGGCGCGCAAGCTGCTCGATCCGGTGCTCCAGCACATGATGGAAGCTGTCCATCGTTACGAAGGGACTGTCAATCAGGTCATGGGCGACGGAATCATGGCGCTCTTCGGTGCGCCGCTCGCCCATGAGGATCACGCCGTGCGCGCGTGCTACGCCGCCCTCCGGATGCAGGAGGCACTGAAGCGCTACGCTGACGACACGCGCCGCTCGCACGCGGTGGAGGTGCAGATCCGCGTCGGCCTCAACTCCGGCGACGTCGTGGTGCGCTCGATCGGCAGCGACCTTCGCATGGACTACACCGCCGTGGGCCAGACCACGCACCTGGCCGCGCGCATGGAACAGCTCGCGGCGCCCAGCAGCATCCGGCTCACCGCCGAAACGCTGCACCTGGCCGAGGGCTTCGTGCAGGTCACCCCGCTCGGCCCGGTGCCGGTCAGGGGGCTCGGCGAGCCGATCGAGGTGTTCGAGCTGGTTGGGGTCGGCGCCGCCCGCAGCCGGCTCGAGGCTGCGGCGCGACGAGGGCTCACGCGCTTCGTCGGCCG
>Ga0075434_100006826_pt1 | contig 10504 bp, 9 predicted proteins | sample RhiMethybrSRZTD3_FD_75298 | JGI IMG/M metagenome (GOLD analysis project Ga0075434, IMG submission 75298) | Populus rhizosphere microbial communities from Tennessee, USA - Rhizosphere MetaG P. TD hybrid SRZTD3 | ecosystem: Host-associated > Plants > Roots > Rhizosphere > Soil | place: USA...
ACTTCGGTGGAGCTGGCGGAGGGATTTGAACCCCCGACCGGCTGATTACAAATCAGCTGCTCTACCGGACTGAGCTACGCCAGCCAGACAAAGAGCGAATTATAGCACTTCCCGTGCCACACCAGCCACCCCCGCCGTTTGTCAATCCTTATTTTTTGCGCCCCCGGATTCCGCCAAACTCCGCTGCCGGACCGCCTCGAACAGCACGATTCCGGCCGCAACCGAGACGTTGAGGCTCGAGACGTGGCCGCGCATCGGAATTGACGCCAGACGGTCGCAGCGTTCACGAACCAGACGGCGCAGGCCGGTCCCCTCGGCGCCCAGAACGATCGCGGCCGGCAACGTGTAGTCGACCTCGTCATAGGAGGCCGTTGCCTCGCCGGCCAATCCGACGGTCCAGACTCCCAGATCCTTCAATTCCTCCACCGCACGCGCGATGTTGACCACCTCGGCGATCTTGACGTGCGCCACCGCGCCGGCCGATGCCTTGGCCGCGACGCCGCCGCGCGCGGCCGACCGCCGGCTCTGTACCACCACTCCGTCCGCGCCCGCTGCATCCGCCGTCCGCAGGATCGCGCCGAGATTGTGCGGATCCTCGATGCCGTCAAGGACGACCAGCAGCGGTGCCCCCGACGCCTCGCGAACGATCTCCTCGATGGTGTAGTCGGCGTTCTTTTCGACGTCGGCCACGACACCTTGATGAACGCCGCGGCGCGACTCGCGGTCGAGGGTGTCCGCCGGCACGCGCCTCACGCGGACGCCGCGTTCGGCCGCCAGCGCGACCACCTGTTTCAGCCGATCGTCGGCGCGATCGCCGACGTGGAGCTCCTTCACACGTCCTGCACGCAGCGCTTCGAGGACTGGGTTGATCCCGTAAATGATCACGCGTGCGCGTCCGGTTTCTCAAGCTCGTGCAGAAACGAAGCGGCTCGGTCCGCTGCACCGAAGATGACGCGGATGCCGATGTTCTTCGCGGCGGCGCCTGCCTCGATAAGAGGTACGGCAAGGTCGAGCTCGAGTCCCTCCTGCTCGCCGGTTAACGCGAGCCGGATCGGGTGAAACAGTCCCTTACCTTTGGCGCCTGTCTTCTCGCGCACACGCGCCGCCAGCGCGCGAAAGGTCTCTTTGTCGAGAAGCGGGCCCGACCTGGCGAGTTCGTCCGCGAGCGCGGCGATAACAGCGCGCGCTTCGCGGGCCTCGCCGCGGATTTCCGCGTTCGTGAGCGACGCCGCGGCCGAATAGTCGAACAGAAAGTGCAGCCGCGAGGGCACCTGATCGAGATGATCCACCGACGCGGCGGCAATCGAAATGGCACGCGCGAGAAACTCGAAGCCGGCGGCGTTGGGCTCCGTCACCCATCCGTGACGTCTCAGAAAGGGCACGGCGAGCTCCGCGAGCCGTTCGGGCGCCGCGAGCTTGAGGTAATGCCGGTTGACCCACGCGAGTTTCTCGGGGTCGAACACGCCGGCGCTCTTCCCGACATCCTCGATGCGAAATCGCCTGGCGAGCTCGTCGAGCGGCAGGAGCTCCTGGTTTTCGCCCGGCGACCATCCAATCAGCGCCAGGTAATTGGCCAACGCCTCCGGCAGGTAGCCGCGCTCGCGGAATTCGCCGACGGACGTCGCGCCGTGGCGCTTCGACAGCTTGGCATGATCGGGACCGAGCACCATTGACACGTGTCCGAACTGCGGCGGCTTCCACCCCAACGCATCGTAAAGCAGCAGCTGACGCGGCGTGTTTGAGATGTGATCCTCGCCGCGGATGACGTGGCTGATTTCCATCAGCGCATCGTCCACGACAACCGCGAAGTTGTACGCAGGGATGCCGTCGGAGCGCACGAGCACGAAATCGCCGATGACGTCGGTCATGAACGACACGCGCGCGCGGACCAGGTCCTCCCACGCGATCTCGCGGTCGCCGTCCGGGACGCGAAAGCGAATCGTCGCAGTCTCGCCGCTTTCGATTCGCCGGCGCGCTTCCTCGCGGCCGATGTTGCGGCATCGCCCGACGTACTTCGGCGGTTGCATGTTGCGCAGCGCCTGATACCGGTCCATTTCGAGCTGCTCTTCGGAGCAGAAGCAGTAATACGCCTGGCTCCTGGATATCAGCTCTGCGGCGTGCGCGCGATAGATGTGCAGCCGTTCGGACTGCCGGTACGGGCCATGCTGCCCCCCGGCGTCGGCCCCCTCGTCCCAGGTGAGTCCGAGCCACCGCAGATCGTCGATGGCAGACCCTTCGGCTTCCTTCGTCGAACGGGCGAAGTCGGTGTCCTCGATGCGCAGGACGAACGTCGCGCCGGCGCCGCGCGCCATCAGCCAGTTGAAGAGCGCGGTGCGCGCATTCCCGACATGCAGCTGCCCCGTCGGACTCGGCGCAAACCGAACACGCAAAATGGGGTCGGGAGTCATTTTTAGAGGACAGTTATGAGCGCGACCGCGTGGACCGCGATCGCCTCGCCGGCGCCGGTGGAGTCGACGCCCTCGTTGGTCTTTCCTTTGACGCTCACCTGCTGCAGACCGATTCCGAGCGCCCGTGCCAGACTGGCGCGCATCGCATCGACATACGGCGACAGCTTCGGCCGCTGCGCGATGACCACCACATCGATGTTCGCAACCGCGTAGCCCGCGGCACGGACGATGGCACCTGCGCGCGTCAACAGGTCAATGCTGTTCGCCCCCGTGAACGCGGGATCCGTATCGGGGAAATGACGGCCGATATCGCCCGCCGACGCGGCGCCGAGAATCGCGTCGGTCACCGCATGGCACACGGCGTCGGCATCCGAATGCCCATCCAGTCCTCTCTCGAATGGAATCGCGACGCCGCCCAGGATCAACGGCCGTCCTGCGACGAGCCGATGCAGGTCGTACCCGTTGCCGATGCGCATCGTTGCGGTGCGGCTGCTGCCATCGAGCAGCCGTTCGGCCATCTCCAGATCGTCGGGCGTCGTGATCTTCAGGTTACGTGGATCGCCCTCCACCAGATGCACATGATGACCGGCTGCTTCCGCAAGCATGGCCTCGTCTGTCGCGTCATTCGCCGTTGACGCAAGCGCCAGCGCATCGCGCAGGACGCCGACGCGGAAGGCCTGCGGCGTCTGTGCCAGAAAGATCTCTTCCCGCGGCAACGTTCCGCGAATGATGCGCGCGGCGTCGCCACGTTTCACCGTGTCGCGCGCCTGCAATGCCGCGATCGCCGCCCCGTGCTCGACAGCCGCGGCGACCGTTCGCTCGATGAGCGAGGCCGAGATCAGCGGACGCGCAGCATCGTGAATGACAATGACCTGCGAGCTTGGCGCTACGGCACCAACGGCGTTTGCCACCGAGTCCTGCCGGCGCTCGCCGCCTTCGACGACGATCACGTCATCCAGATACGAAGGTGGATTGGCCGCCACGTCGGCAGGCACCGCCACAACGACTTCGTCGAATGGATAACCGTGGAGAAACGCGTCAACAGTGCGCTTGAGGATGGGCACGCCGGCGAGTGGCTGAAGCTGCTTCGGCTGTGCGCCGCCGAATCTGGAACCGCGGCCGCCGGCAGCAATGATCGCGGAGACGTGCACGTCCGATTCTATTCCGGTTGGTAGTTGGTGGTTGGTGGTTGGCAACGGCCAACTGCCAACGGCTAACTGCCAACCACCAACCGGCTCGCCTCCCGACACCCGGTGTACTGCTGCATTCGCTCGGAGGTGACGTCCATGATGCGCGTCAGCCGCGCCGTCTCGATCTCGCGCGGCGCGAACACCACGAGCAGGCCTCGCGTCGTCGCGGCGGTCACCATCGTCCGCGCGGAGTCCGATGTGGGGTTTCCGAACGGACCAACGCTGTCCACCAGCGCAATCCGCCCTCCGACGTGCACATCGTCTTTGCGGATACCCGCGTACGACTCGCCCTCGCGGCCAATCCGCAGCGCCACGTCGCCTTCGATCCGCGCCGCGTCGTAGAGGCCGTACGGCAACTGGAATTCGAACGAGCACCAGTTGCATACGTCCACCATCGAGTTGATCCGGGGGAGCGTGTCTCCCTTGCGGACGCGCCTCAGCAGCGCTTCGGACGAAGGGCGCGTCTTCGTCGGATCGATGCCGACGCGTTTGTACATCGCACGGACTGCGGACGTTTCGACGGGCGGATTGATGCGCACGGCGGCTTCGGCGGCGGCCAGCGGCGCGTCCATCCGATGATCGTGCTCGACGACGGTCGCCCCCTCGAACCAGAGGACGCCGGCACGCACAATCAGCGCGAGCGAGGGGTCGAGCGTGAAGGTCATGCGGCGGACGCCGTCACGTCCGACTCGGCGGCGGGCGCGATCACCTCGCGAACGCGAGCAGCAAAGTCGCGCGCCGTGCGCGGATCGGCATCAGTCAACGCGGTCGTGTCGATAGGCTCGTGAACGATCAACTGCACGCGGCCCGGATACGTGGCGAGCCGTCCCTTCAGCATTACATGACGGCTTCCCACGACCGACAGCGGCACGACGGGCAGACCCGTACGAAGCGCGAGAAAAAAGCTGCCACCCTTGAACGGCGCGACTCGTCCGTCGCGGCTTCGCGTTCCTTCAGGAAAGACAATCAGGCAGAGTCCCTGCTTCATCAGCCTCGACGCGCGCGCGAAGACGTGCAGCGCGCGAACGGGGTTTTTGCGATCGACGAGCATATGCCCCGTCCGGCGCAAGTGCCACCCGATGAACGGAAACGTGCCCAACGATGCTTTCGCGATGATGCGAACCTGATACGGGAGCGACCAGAAGATGATCGGGATGTCGTAGATGCTCTGATGATTCGCCACGAATACGTACGCGCGACGTGGATCGAGCCGATCCAGTCCCGACACCTCCACGTCGACACCCGTCGTCGCGAGGATCAGCCGCGCCCACGTGCGCGCGCACCAGTGCGCAAACCGGCCGCTGCTCTGAAAGAGACTCGAGCCAACCGACAGCGTGCCGAGCACGACGGTGTACACGGTAATGGCGGGAATCAGATAGAAAACCGTCCGCCACCAATGAAATGGAGGGATGCGGAAATTCAAAATTCAAAATGCAAAATGCAAAATACAAACACAGTCTATACGTGCCCGAGTTTTTGCATTTTGCATTTTGAATTTTGCATTTTGCATTGCGGAACGACCGTCATTTGCCAGCGGTCGCGGCAGACGGCGGCATCTGCGGCCGCGCGCGACGAACCGGCTCGCTTTCCGGCGCCGCGCTCGGCGACGCGCCCGTGACGGGCGCCGCCTGCGCCGCCGTCGCCGAATCGATGAAGCGGCCGAAGATCATCTTGCCGGCGGTCGTCTGCAGCACGCTCGTGACGACCACATCGATTGTCTTGCCGATCATCTTGCGCGCGTTGTCCACGACAACCATCGTCCCGTCGTCGAGGTACGCGACGCCCTGGTTGTATTCCTTTCCTTCCTTGAGGATGAACACTTTCATCAATTCGCCGGGAAGGACGACCGGCTTCAGCGAGTTCGCCAGCTCGTTGATGTTCAGCACCGCGACGCCGCGGAGCTGCGCCACCTTGTTCAGGTTGAAATCGTTGGTGACGATCTTTCCTTCGAGCGTGCGCGCCAGCTCGATCAGCTTCAGATCGACTTCTTTGATCTCGGGAAAATCGACATCGGAGATCATGACGTCCAGACCCGCCATCTTCTGAATCTTCTGCAGGATGTCGAGCCCGCGCCGCCCTCGGTTGCGCTTCATCGAGTCCGACGAATCGGCGACAAACTGGAGCTCTTTCAGGACGAACTGCGGGATGACGAGCGTCCCGTCCATGAACCCGGTCTCGCAGATGTCCGCAATGCGGCCATCGATGATCACGCTCGTGTCGAGCACGCGGTAACGGCGCCGCGGGCCCGTGTTGCGGAAGAGGCTGACGATGCGCTCGGGCTCGAGCCATTCAGCGTTACGCGCGCCCATGACCAGACCGATGTACGGGAGGCCGAGCAGAATCAGGCTGTGCAGGAACACGACTCGGTGGTCGTTGACATCGGCCCAGTAGAGCGCCGCGCCGATCGTCTTGGCCGCGCCGAGACCTACGGCACCGCCGAGAAGGCTGCCCAGCATGTGCGTCATCGCAATGTGTTTGAGACGCTGCTCGAGCAGGATGACGAGCGCGCCAAGGCCGATGCCGAAGCCGAGACTGGGAAGCGGCTCGTCGCCGAGCGGCCGAAGCTGATAGGCCGAGTAGCCGACCGCCACGATGAATAAGAGCCGCGCAATAACGGACCAGACCATGCGTTCCCCCGGTATGAAACGGATGACCAGACGGTATAAGTGGATGGAACCTTAGAGCGGCGCGGGGTGAAAATCAAGCAAGCCGCCTTCGCCGCCGATTCGGCGGCTAAATCAGCGTGTCGAGCGCCTCCCCTACGGTCCTGACCCCTATTAGCTCACAATCCGGCGTCTCGGAGGGGTCGAGGTTGGCCGCGGGCAGAACGACGCGCGTGAACCCCATTTGGACGGCCTCGCGGATTCGGATGGGCGCCTGCGGAATCCCGCGGATCTCGCCGCTCAACCCCACCTCACCGAAGACGGCGGTCGATGGTGAAAGCCCGCGGTTGCGGACGCTGGACGCAACAGCCGCAACGACGCTCAAGTCCGCCGCGGGCTCCTCGACGTTCATCCCGCCCGCGATGTTCACGTACACATCATCGCCGGCGAGGCTGAGTCCCGCACGCTTTTCGAGCACAGCCAGAAGCAGCGACAGGCGGTTCTGATCGATACCGATTGCCATTCGCCTCGCGTTGCCGTAGGTGCTCGTGCTGACCAGCGCCTGAACTTCGACGAGAATCGGCCTTGAGCCCTCCACGCAGCAGAGCACCGCCGAACCGGGCGTCCCTGATGCACGTTCGGAGAGAAACAGACGTGAGGGATTGGCGACCGGACGAAGGCCGCTTCCGGTCATCTCGAACACTCCGAGCTCGCTGACCGCGCCGAATCGGTTCTTGATCGCGCGGACGACGCGATGTGAGTGATGCCGCTCGCCTTCGAAATACAACACCGTGTCAACGACGTGCTCGAGCGCCTTCGGACCCGCCAGATTGCCGTCCTTGGTCACGTGGCCGACGAGCACGGTCGGAATGTTCTGTCCCTTGGCGGCGAAGAGGAACTGCGTGGCTGCTTCGCGTACCTGGCCGATGCTGCCGGGCGCCGACTGGAACTTCATGGAGAAGACGGTCTGAACAGAGTCGATGATGACGAGCGCCGGTTTCAGGCGCGCCATCTCCTCGAGGATGCGTTCGATGCATGTCTCCGCCAGCAGGTACAGGGGCGCCGCGCCGACACCGAGACGATCGCCGCGGCTCTTGATTTGATGCTCCGATTCCTCGCCCGATGCATAGAGGACGGGGCCAACCTGGTTGGCGAAATGGGCCGCCGCCTGCAGCAGGAGCGTCGACTTCCCTATGCCAGGCTCGCCGCCGAGAAGCACAAGAGAACCGGGGACGATGCCGCCGCCGAGGACGCGATCGAACTCGCCGATGCCGGACGAGAGGCGAACGGCGTTCGCCGTTTCAACTTCTGCGTACAGCTTGGCCGACGAAGCTGCGCCAAACTGCGCGTACCTGTTGTTCAGCGCCGCGCCGGCGGCCGAATCAGGCACGGCACGCTCCTCGACCAATGAGTTCCATGCGCCGCATTCGACGCACTTTCCCATCCATTTCGGCGATTGCGCGCCGCATTCCTGGCAAACGAAGACGACTTTCGATGGCTTCATGGCTTCGCAGGCAACGCCCAACAGTTAGCTGTACTGCCTTTCAATTCTCGATCCGATTCGACAGACGACTTCGTACGGGATCGTCCCGATAGCCGCCGCCATCTCGCGCGCGTCGATTTGCTGCCACGATTCGTTGCCTTGGCGTCCGATGATCACCACCTCGTCGCCGGGGGCCACTTCCTGGAGGCCTGTGACATCCACGGTCATCATGTCCATCGACACGGCTCCGACAATCGGCACGCGGCGACCGCGGATCAACACCTGGCATCGGCCGGAGACGCGCAGATCGATGCCGTCAGCGTAACCGGCAGGAATGACAGCGGTGGTCACCGGTTCGCCGGCCTGAAATCGGAATCCGTAACCAACGCCCTCGCCCGGGCGCACGCCTTTCACGGCGACGACGCGGCTCGTCAGCGACATGACCGGCGTGAGGGGAATCGTCGAGGCGAGCGGCGGCGGCACGATGCCGTAGAGGAGAAGACCAGGTCGCACCATGTCGTACCACACGCGCGAGTCGCGAAGCGTCGCCGCGCTGTTGGCCGCGTGGATTTGCACGCTGTCGACTCGGCGCACCCCCGTTGCCCCCGCGAGCTCGGCGATCAACTTCAGGGCGGCTTCGAAATTCACGCGCTGCTCCTCGAAGAACGGCGTCTCCGATTCGTCGGCAGTCGCGAAATGCGTATAGATCGCTTCGAGCCTCAGGTTCGGGCTCGACAGCACCTCCGGCAGTGTCCGGCGCAGGTTGTCGTGCCGGAAGCCGAGACGATTCATCCCCGTGTCGATCTTGAGGTGATAGCCGATTGTCGCTTTGTGCCTGGCGGCGGCTGCCTGAACGGCACGCGCGGCGGACGGCGTCGAAATGGTTGGCGTCAGGGAGAACTCGAACAGCCCGTCGAGATCGCTGACGCTCAACGCGCCGAAGATCAGGATCGGCGCGCGCACGCCGGCCCGGCGGAGCACGACCGCCTCCTCGATATCGGCGCAGGCAAGCAGATCCGCGCCTGCCGCTTCGAGCGCGAGCGCGACACGCTCGGATCCGTGTCCGTAGGCGTTCGCTTTGACGACGGCGATGACCCTGGGGACGGCGCGGCGCGGACTCTTCGGGTCCGCGCTTCCCGTATCAAGAAACCGCTGAATCGCCTTGAAGTTGGCCTGGAGCGCCGCGAGGTCGACGTGCGCGACCGTGCTTCGGATCACGCTGGAGAGTGTCCTCTAAAAATGACCTCCGACCCCATTTATGCGCCCGGCGCGAGGTTGGCGAAGCGCGTCTGCTCGCGGAGGAACGCGAGCCGTACGATGCCGGTCGGGCCGTTGCGCTGCTTCGCGACAATCAGCTCCGCAGTGCCCGCCTCCGGATTGTTCGGATCGCGGTTGTAGGCATCATCGCGATAGATCAGCACGACGACGTCTGCGTCCTGCTCGAGCGCGCCCGATTCGCGCAGGTCGGAAAGCTGAGGACGGTGGTCGGAGCGCGATTCCGGCGCGCGTGACAGCTGCGAGAGTACGACGACCGGGACGTTCAATTCCTTGGCGAGCCCCTTCATCGACCGTGAGATGGACGCCAGCTCCAGCGTGCGGTTCTCGTAGCGGCCGCGCGCGCTCATCAACTGGATGTAGTCGACGACGATCAGGTTCAGCCCGTGTTCGGCCTGCAGGCGGCGCGACTTCGCGCGCATCTCGAGCACGCCGATGTTCGCCGTGTCGTCGATGAACAGCCGCATGCCGCTCAGCGTCTCGAGCGCCTGCGAGATGCGGCCGTAGTCGCGCTCCCCGATGTGACCGCTCATCAGACGATGGCTGTCGATTTGCGCCTCCGAGGTGAGCAGCCTGATGAACAGCGACTCCTTCGACATTTCCAGGCTGAAGAACCCGACCGTCGTGTTGGGCTGCACGGCGACGTGCTGCGCGATGTTGAGGACAAGACTCGTCTTGCCCATGGACGGCCGCGCCGCGATGATGACGAGATCGCCGGGCTGAAAGCCGCGCGTCATCTCGTCGAGATCGGCAAAACCGGTCGGCACACCGGTGACCAGACGCTTGTGCTCGAACAGCTGCTCGATTTTCGGGAAGCTGTCGTTGACGAGGTCCCGCATCGCGACGAAGCCGGCTTTCAGGCGATCGTCCGCGACGGCGAAGATCGAGCTTTCCGCCTCGTCGAGAATCAGGTCGGACTCCTGGTCTGCTTCGTAGGCGTTGGTGAGAATCTTGTTCGCTGCGTAGATCAGGTTCCGCAGCGTCGCCTTTTCCTTGACGATCTTCGCGTAGTACTCGACGTTGGTCGCCTTCGGCACGCCATCAGCGAGCGAGGCGATGTAGGCGGGGCCGCCGACGTCGTCGAGCTCGCCGCCGCGCGACAGCTCCTCTTTGAGCGTGATGAAGTCGATCGCCCCGCCGCGCTCGTTGAGCGTGACCATGCGATCGAAGATGCGCCGGTGCGCATCGCGGTAGAAGTCGCGGCCGTCAATGACCTGCGCCGCGGTGTTGAATGCGTCGTTGTGGACGAGGATCGCACCGAGGACCGAGCGTTCCGCTTCGAGATTATGGGGAAGCGTACGTTCGGCGGTTGCGATCGTTTCAGCCATTCGGTGTATGGGAGAGCCGAGGAAGGAGGGAGTGTAACAAAAAGGCGGCTGCTACTGCAGCCGCCCAAGCGCGGTGCGCAGGTTTTCGTAATCAGGCTCGTTGCGCACGTCGTCGAGCACTTCGCGGTGAAGGGCTGGGCATACGCCCAAGCCGTCAGCGCGAAGAATGTGTCATGCCGGCGTTCCCGCGCCTTCCTTGACGACCTTCACCTTGAGC
>Ga0075434_100006827_pt1 | contig 10504 bp, 10 predicted proteins | sample RhiMethybrSRZTD3_FD_75298 | JGI IMG/M metagenome (GOLD analysis project Ga0075434, IMG submission 75298) | Populus rhizosphere microbial communities from Tennessee, USA - Rhizosphere MetaG P. TD hybrid SRZTD3 | ecosystem: Host-associated > Plants > Roots > Rhizosphere > Soil | place: USA...
GGGAGACGCGCCGGTCGCTTGGCGCGCACGAGATCGTCGAGCCACGGCAGTTCGGTCCCGAGCACGCGCCGATAGAGGAAGAGCAGCGCGCAGCGCGCCTGATTCTGCGTGGACGCGGCCACAGAAGACATACGCCTCCTCGGTCCGTGGGCTCAGATGCCGCGTGCGGATCGCGATCCGGACACGATCGAGGAGCCTCGGCGGCGGGAGATACGGGACGCGCGCTTCGGCGACGCACGGGAAAGATTCGGACCGAGCAAGGCCACGCTCGAGCATGCGAGGACGGCGACCATAGCGCCCATTCATATCCGAGTCGAGACTCGCGCGCCCCCTCATGCCCGCATTCCCGCGACGTTTCACGCGGAGCGTATTGCAACGACCGGTTGCGCGACGCGGACCGCACCCATCGCCGCCTACTCCTGCGAGGGCCGCATGCGACGGTCGACCGGCGATCTGCGCTCCGAGGACGGCTCAGGGCTCGGCGAGCGCAGCGCGCCGCGGGCCCATGAAGCCGAAGAGGAAGCCGGCCACCTTCCGCATCTGGATCTCCTCGCTGCCCTCGGTGATGCGGTAGCGGCGGCGGTGGCGGTGGGGCGGCACTAGTCGAGGCGGCGGTCGAGCGTCGCGGCGTATCGCCGGCACGCGGTCTCGGCGACGGCCAGGACGCGCGCCGCGAGACGATCCCACGTGAAGGCCTTCGCTATGCGGCGAGCCCGCCGGGCGAGGCGGGTTCGCAGCTCTGGATTGGCCCGCAGCCTCTCGATGTGCTTCACCATTTCTTCCACGTTGCCCGGAGGGTGGAGCAGCGCGCTCTTGCGGTGCACGAGGATCTCCGCGATCTGCCCGGCGGCGCTGGCGACGATCGGAACGCGGGCGGCCGCATATTCGAAGATCTTGAGCGGCGAGAAGTAGAACGTCGGTAAGTCCGGGTAGGGCGCGACCCCCACGTCCATCTCGGCCAGATAGCGCGGCACCTCCTCGTGGGCCACCGCCCCCGTGATGGTCACGCGGTCGGGTTGAGGACATTCGCGTGCGAACCGTTCCAGCAGGCCGCGCAGCGGTCCGTCGCCCACGACGAGGAGCCGATACCCGGGATGGAGCGCGAGCAGGCAGCCGAGTGCCGCGACGAGGGCCTCGACGCCGTGCCATGGCTTTAGGCTCCCGAGGAAACCGATCACGAAATCACCGTCGGTCGGACCGTCGTCCGGGCGCACGTTGCAGTCGAAGAACTCCCGCCCGACACCGCACGGGATCACCCGCACGCGACGGGCCGGGCATCCCCGGTCCCGGACGTAGGCGGCCAGGGCGTTAGACGGGACGATCACCCGATCGGGTTGGCGGAGCAGGATGCGCTCGAGGGCGTGGGCGGTCGCCGCATTCGAGAGACGGCGGTACGCCTCCTGCTGCGTGGCGAGTGGCGCATTCACCTCGAGGAGGAATGGGATGCGGTGGCGGCGCGCGAAGCGGAGACCGGCGTGCGACCAGAGAGAATACCGCTCGTAGACCAGCTCGATGGGCCACCGGGCATGCAGCCGCTCGAGGTGCTCGAGCAGGCACCCGTTCAGGAGGAGCGCATGCACCTCCGAGGCCTGGGTGGCCGCAACAGCACCTCCTCCGTCGATCCGGGCGGTCAGACGGCGGAGCCTGGGGAGGAGGTCGTCGGTGTCGATGTCGACCGACTCGCAGTGGAGCCCGGGACCGTCCGCTGGTCGCGGGCTGAACAGCTTGACCTCCGCGGCCCGCGCGACGAGCGCATTCACGAGCTCCCGGATGTGGGTCGCCGCGCCGTTCGCTCCGGTGGGGGCGACGCCACGGTCGGCCGAGACGTAGGCGATGCGCACCTATCCCTGCTCCGCGATGCCGAGGAGGCGCTGCGCGCGCCGCGTGATCCGACGAAGGCCGCCGAAATCGATCGAGCCAGGCGATGGTGCGCCGCTCATGAGGCCAGCGCTCATCGCTTCGATCAGCCTCTCCGGATTGAGATCAGCCATATCGATCGTGCGCACTAGGCCACGTTCCTCCAGGGCATGCGCCCGCAACCACTGCTCCCGCCGGGGGAACACCCGAGGGACCACCACCGCGGCCTTCTGGTGAGCGAGGACCTCGGCGACGGTGTTGTAGCCGGCCATCGACACCGTCACGGATGCGAGCGGGAGGAAGCTCACTAGGTCGGGTCGGAAGTCGTAGAGCACGACGTCACCGCACGGCAGTAACCGCTGCTTCAGGTCGTTGCGCTGCGCGGGTGGCATGTCGGGGCCGAGGCAAACGACGCTCTTCAGACCCTGGTGCGGCAGCTTCCCCACGGCGTCCGCATAGGTCCTGAGAAGCGGGTATCCGTCTTCGCCGCCGCCCGCGCTCGCGATGCTGAGCGGGGCGCCGGAGAGTCGGAGCTCCTGCGCGATCGCGGCGGCCGCTTCGTCTGACGCGTGCTGCACGATGTAGCCGCAGAAGCGTGTCTTCTGTACAACCGCGGGAGGGAACTCGTAGAGGCGGGTGGGGTCGAAGAGCTCCTGCCAGCCCACCACCCAGATCTCGTCGTAGGAGCGCTCGAGGAGCTCGTAGACGCCCCATTCCCGCCACCGCGGCACGATCTCTTCGGGCGTGTCGAGCACGTCGCGCAGCGTGAGCACGATGCGCGTCTGCGGGCGATGCGCGCGCAGGAAGTCGAGGGTGGGGAGGAGCTCACCGTCGACCCCCCGAGGCACGTTGTCGACGACGAGCAGGTGGGGATCGAAGCTCTTGGCGATCGCCTTGATGAGATTTTCGCGCAGACGGCGTACCCGGTTGAAGCTGATGCGAAGATGACGTGACCGGTACGCGTCGGGGCCGATCTTCTTCACCGCCGGCAGCTTGACGAAATCGATGCCGGCCGGCGTCTCGAACGCATAGGCGGCCTCGAGGCCGGTCATGATGAGGACCGACGTCTCGGGCAGATGGTGGCGCAGGTGGGACGCGATCGTCAGGCTCCGGCGGAAGTGCCCGAGGCCGAAGGTATCGTGCGAGTAGAAGAGCAGTCGGATGGCGCCCATCTGCTCTCAGCTCCTCCCCGATGTGGTGACGGCGCAGACGTTGTCTCTGCAGACGGGCGTGAGATCGTTCCGGCAGGCCGACACGTCGATGCAAGGGACGCGCCTGCGACATCCCCCCTCGAGGAACGCCTTCAGCTGCTGACGCATCCGCTTGTTCACCGCCGCCTGTCCGCCGCCGGCCTCGCAGGGACAGCAGCCGACCTGATTGGAGAGTCCGCAGTCCTCGTCCTTGTCACAGGACGTGACGTCGGGCGGGATGACGAGGGTCTTCACGCGCGCCGTCGTTTTGTAGAAATTGGAGAGGGTGACGGTGATCGCAAAGAGCGCGACGAAGAGCACCGCCATGAGGGCGAAACGGATGCTCAGCGACCTATCCATCGCTGACACTGGCGACGCATCGGCCGGCGCTGCAGGCCGGCACGAGGTCGCGCTGGCAGGTGTCGATGCGGACGCAGACGGCGCGGTGGCGACAGGAGAGCTTGAGGAAGCGACGTAACGCGTCCCGCTGGGTAGTGTTGATCGCACCCCGGGCACCCCCCGACTGGCAGTCACAGCAGCCGATCTTGTCGACCAGGGTACAGTCCGCGTCGGCGGTACAGCGTTGGATCTCCTCGGGCATGGCCTTCCGCTCGAGGCGTACCTTACCGTCGTCCTGGGAGATGACCGCGAGACCCAGCAGACCAGCCGAGAGCAGAAGCGCCACGATCGTCGCGCCGCGCCAGCTCCGCTTCCTCGTGACCTTCGCCCCGCCCCGGGAGACCGCGGTCGCCATTGCCTATGCCTCCCGCGCCTTGCGGCTCTCGTCGATCAGGGTGGGTACGAGCTCGTGCCACCAGGGACGGAGGGCGTAGACGCAGGCGAGACGGAGCAATGCCGAGGCGCGATACCAGGCAATCCGCCGCGGGTCGGCCGCCGGCCGTGCGACGCGGTAGCTCGTCACCAGTATCTCTCCGAGCCGCTCGGCCGACTCGATGCTGGTCCCTGCCTGCAGCGCGCGGAGCACGAGATGCGCACAGAAATTGCCGACGTCGATCTCCCCGTCACCTTGGCACGCGGTGTCGAGGTCGAGGAACCCGAGCGTCGATGTGCCGACGAGGACCTGCTTGTCGTAGAAGTCCCGATGCACGAGGGCGGGGACAGCCACCGCGTCGGGTGGGACAGTTCGCTCGAGCTCGGCGAGCGCCGAGCCGAGGGGCGACGCGAGGCGGGGAAAGATCCCGCCAATGAGGGGGACCCAGCCCCGGACGATGGCAAGATCGTCGGCCGGGCCGAAGCGGCGGTCGGCCTCGGGAACGCGGAGCGCGTGAAAGGCGGCCAGCGCGTTCGCGACGCGTCCCATGAGCTCCGAAGTCGGGGCGGCGCGCAGCAGGTCGAGCAGAAGCTCCCCCTCGACCGGTTCGGTCAGCAGGAGATTCAGCTCGGGAAGGTAGGCGCGTGGCCGTGGCGTCCGGAAAGCCGCGGACTCGCTGCATCGCGCGATCGCCTGCTGGACGCGCCCGGCCGCGCCCCCGGCACCGTCCGGAAACACCTTGCCGTAGAGCACGCCCGGCTCGTCGGCCCGCTCGTAGCGGAGCTGGCACCGAATGCCCGGCCAGTAGCCGACGACCGTACAGCTCCGGAGTCGCTCGGGGGCGAGCGCCTCTCCCACGCGCCGCGGATCGAGGGCGATGGGAAGGGTCGGCAGCCGGAGATCCCAGGGGAAGAGCTGGAGCAACAGCGGCGGTGATTCGACGACCACGGTGGAGCGCTCAAAGTCCCAGCGCGTCGCAGCCACGAGCCGGGACCCCCGGGGCGCCCGGTGTACGGGGGTGGTCGCCTCGCCGGTGCTGCGCCGGAGGCTGGCGGTAGCTTTCGTCTCGAGCGGTCCCGTCTCGGTGGCGAGAGTCACCCGATACGAGGCGTGGAAGTGCCGCCCTGGCTTCACCCAGAGGCGATCGAGCGACAGGGCGCTCACGCCCGCGGTGCCGTCGGCGAAGAGCGGTATCGCCCCGATGAGGCGCCGCATGGCGTCCGCGTCGAGCAGGACGCGAATGTGCTCGGGGTTCACGAGAGGGATCTCCCGGCCACCCGAATCGGGTCCGTGGGGGGCGCCAGGGTGCGCTCCCGCTGGAGGGTCGAGATCCACTGGTACCAGCCTCCGGCCCGCAGGAGCTCCGCGTGCGTTCCCTGCTCGAGGAGCTCGCCTTCGCGCAGCACGAGGATGACGTCCGCATCGGCCACGTCCTCGAGCCGGTGGGCGACGCGGAACACCGTCTTGCCCTGGCCGAGGCGGTGGAGGGTCGCGTTCACCTCGGCGGCCGCGGCCGCGTCGAGCGCGGTCGTCGGCTCGTCGAGGATGAGGATAGGGGGTTGCTTGATGATCGCGCGGGCGATGGCGATCTTCTGCCGCTGCCCGCCCGAGAGGCTGACGCCCCCCTCGGCGATGACCGTGTCGTAGCCGTTCGGGAGGCTCAGAATGAACTCGTGGATGTCGGCGGCGCGGGCCGCGGCCTCCACGTCGTCGACCGTCGCGACGGGCTTCCCGTACGCGATGTTCTCGCGAATGGTGGTACCGAAGAGAATCGGCTGCTGGAGGACGATCCCGATCTGCTCCCGCAGCGACTCGAGGGTGAAGCGCTTGACGTTCACACCGTCGATCTCCACCCCGCCCCCGACCGGGTCGTAGAGGCGCGGGATGAGCCCGAGGAGCGTCGACTTGCCGGCGCCGTTGGCACCGACCAGCCCGACGAGCTGCCCGGGCTCGACCCGGAACGTCACGCGCTGGAGCACCGGACTGCCCTGCTGGTAGTGGAAGTTCACGTCGTTGAACGAGACGGCGCCGCGGAACGGCGGGGCGGGCTGGGCGTTCTTCCGCTCCTTCACCCGGTCCTGGATCGCCAGGATGTGCGCCACGCGCTCACCGCTGACGGTCGCCTTCGAGAGACGCGTGGTGAGCCGTGCGATGCGCCGCAGCGGCTTGTAGGTGCTGCCGAGATAGCCGATGAAGACGAGCAGGTCCCCCGGTGTGAGATAGCCCTGCAGGACCCGCCGGACGCCGAACCAGATGACGCCGGCCGTCCCGATCGAGACCAGCACCTCGACGATCCGCTCAAGGGCGGCTTCCAGGCGGACGGCCCGCATGCCCTGCTTCAGGCTCCGCTTGTTGAAGTCGCCGAAGCGCTCGTCCTCGTGGGCCTGGCGCCCGAAGGCCTGCACCACGATGATCGCGTGGAGGACCTCGGAGAGGAGGGCGGCCATCCGCCCGTCCCGCTGGCGCTGGAGGCGGACGGCCTCCCGCAGCTCGTGCGAGAAGCGGAAGGCGGTGAGGGTCATGAGCGGGAGCACGGCGAGGCTCGCCATCGTCAGCTGCCAGTCCATGACGAACATCACGCCCAGCATGCCGAAGACGACCAGCACCTCGCTCAGGATGATGAGCGTGCTGTCGACCAGCATCTCGCGCAGCATGTTCGTGTCGCCCGTCGCCCGCAGCACGAGGTCGCCGGCGCGGTGCGCGTTGTGGACGGAGAGGGAGAGCCGCTGGAGGTGGGCGAAGTAGCGCCGGCGGACTGCGAACGTCAGGCGCTGCCCGGCCGCGGCGATCATGTAGCTCTGGTAGTAGGAGAAGAGACCTCCGACGAGCGCGATCAGGAGGAGAAGGACACAGGAGATGGTGGCGACGCCCATGGCGCCGTAGCCCTTCAGGATGTCGAAGGGCAGCGCCCAGCGCAGATGATGCTTCGGGATCAGGGCGTAGTCGAAGACGATCTTGATCGGCCAGGGGCGGGCGAGTGCGGCGAGGATCGCCCCGAGGGTGCACATGAGGGCGAGGATGAGCTCCCCGCGGACCCGACGGATGTCCGGCCGGAAGTACTGGAAGAGTCGGACCAGACGCTTCCAGCGGACGTCCTTAAAGAGCGGGTTCTTCTGCAGGGGCATAACGACCTGCTCGGATCTGGCGCTGGAGGGTCGCGATCATCGCAAGCACGCGGGCAGCGTTCCGGTCCCAGGTGTACTTCTTGACGGCGAGGTGCCGGGCGGCGCGGGCGAGGCGCGCGGCGAGGCGGGGACGGGCCCGGAGTTCCTCGATGTGCTCGACGATCTTGCGGACGCTGCCCGCGGGATGGAGGAGCGCCGTCCGGCGGTGGGTCAGGATCTCCGTGACCTGGCCGATCGCGCTCGCCACGATCGGCACCCCCGCCGCCATGTACTCGTAAACCTTGAGGGGCGAGAAGTAGAAGGTGGTCATGCGAGGGTAGGGAGCCAGGGCGACGTCCATCTCGGCCATGAGGGCCGGCACGCGGGCGTAGTCGACATCACCCGTCAACCGGATCGCGTCGGTCAACCTCTCGCGCCGGCAGATCTGCTCGATCGCCGGCCGGAGCGGCCCGTCGCCCACGATGAGGAGGCGATAGGCGGAGCTCCGCCGCCGCAGACGGACGAAGGCGCGGAGCAGATCCTGGATCCCGTGCCAGGGCTTGAGGCTTCCGACGAACCCGATGACGAACGGGGTTCGCGGGCCGCCGTTCCACGTGGGCCGTGGGGCCGACCGGAAGCGGTCCGGATCGGCCGCGTTGCAGACCGTGCGCACGCGCCCGGGCCGCGCGCCCCGGGCGATCACGTACTCTCGCAGCGCGGAGGACGGCACCAGCACGCGGTCGGCGAGCTGGAAGAGGTGGGCTTCGAGCGCTTCGGCGAGCACCGCGTTGTGCAGAGCCCGGTACCGTGCCTGCTCGACGCGGAGCGGGGCATTCACTTCGAGGAGGAAGGGGATGCCGTGCTCACGGGCGAAGCGCAGCGCGGCGTGCCCCCAGAGCGAATAGCGCTCGTAGATGGCGTCGAGGTGCCAGCGCGCGTGGAGCCGCTGGAGCCGCTGATAGACGTCCTGGTTCCCGAGCAGGGCCAGGGTCTCGCTGGCGATCACCTCTCCCGGTGCGCCGGGGGCGATCCGCCGGATGTGGGTGCGGAGAGCGCGCCCGAAGCGATCGGACCCGACGTCGAGGAGATCGGCCCGCAACGCGTTCCGGCTCGCACCGTCGGTCGGCCGGGCGGCCAGGACCCTCAGCTCCGCGCCCCGGGCGCTGAGGGCGTTCACCATCTCCCGGATGTGTGTCGACCCGCCCTTGGTGCCGATGATGGGAATGCCACGATCGGCGCAGACGTAGGCGATGTGCGGTGACCTCATGAGGGTACACCGCTCGCGTCCTCGGCGGTGAGCCAGCCCCGGAGCCGGGCGACATTGGCGCGCAGATCGAAGAGATCCCGCGCGCGCTCACGTCCCGCCCTGCCGAGACGCTCGGCGAGCGCGCGGTCCTCGAGCACCCGCCTCATCGCAGCGGCCAGGGCGGTCGGATCGCCCGGCGGCACCAGGTAGCCGGTCTCACCCTCGGCGACGATCTCCGGAATGCCCGAAAGCGCGGTCGAGACGACCGGGAGGCCACACGCCATCGCCTCCAGGAGCACGGTCGGGAGCGCGTCGACGTTGCCGTCGGCGGCGACGACACACGGCAGGACGACGACCGAAGCGGTCCGCATCTCCGCCGCCACCTGCTCGATCGGAACGGCGCCGCGAAGCCGGACCGCGTGGTCGAGGCCGCGCTCTCGGATGAGAGCGCGCAGCGCGGGCTCCAAGTCTCCCGATCCGATGAGGTCGCAGGTGAACGGGACGCGCTGCCGGGCGAGCTGATCGCAGGCCTGGATCAAGATGGAGAATCCCTTCTTCTCGATCAATCTGCCCACGGCGAGGATGTGCCCCGGAACGCGCTCCTCCGCCCGAGCGGGGTGGAAGAGCGCGAGGTCCACGCCGTTGTAATCCCGGACGATTTTGTCCTCCAGCCCCGGGATACCGTCCCCGATCCGCAGGAGCGTCTGGCGGTTGAAGTCGCTCACCGTGACGACGAGCGTGGCGAGACGCATCTTCACGCGCAGGACCTCCTGATCCACCTCCTGGTGGTAGATGTCCTTGGCGTGCGCGGTGAAGCTGTACGGGATCCCGAGGAGCGTGCTCGCGAGCATCGCCACATGGCCGGCACGGGACGCGAAGTGAGCATGCAAGCGATCGAATCCGGTCTCGATGAAGCGAGCGAGCTGCACAGCTAGCCGCACGTAGATTCTGGGGAAGAGCCGCTCGGAAAGGTGGTGCCCTTCCGCGATGCGCTTCCTCAGTAGCGCCCTCGCCCGCTTGAGCTCCTCATCGGACGGACTCTCTAGCGTATCGACCTGGACGATCGGGGCCTCGAGCGAATGCAGGAGGCGATGAGGAACCGCGGCTGGTTGTGCGTGGAGCGAGAACACGTGGACCGCGACGCCCTGCCGCTCGAGCTCCCGGATCTCGTTGATGACGAACGTCTCCGAGAGCCTTGGAAAGACCTTGAGCACGTAAGCGATTCGGAAAGAGCGGGAAGAGGCGTCGAGCGGCATGGTGGCGAATGCAGATTCTAACGCAGCGCCGTCGCCGGATGCACCCTACCCTTTGACCGCGCACTCGACCCATCAGCCGCTGAGGTAATTGACAGCCGCACCTCCGCGTACGACTCTTCCTCGAATGCCGCATGATGCGGAGCGTAACGACAGCCGGAGGTCAAACGATGGTCTACGCGAGAAAATTGCTGTCGGGAGTCGTTGCCGGGCTCGTCGTAGTCGCCACTGCGTTGCCGGCGGTTGCCGCCGGTAGCGGGCCACTCAACACTCCTCTCGATTCCTTCACGGACGGCACGATCGGGAGGTATCTCTGGACCGTGCCGGGGGTCATAAAGAAGAACGGATTCATCACCGAGTTCATGTGCACGAATCTCGACGCGCCGGGAAGCGTGGCGAACATCGGTGTCGAAATTTTCGACAATACGGGGACTCAGCTGAACAACATCAATAGCCCACCCCCGGCCGGCGGCTGTAACGGTGCCATCCTCAGCGTTCCGGCCGGCAGCACGGTGACGATCTCGAATGGGGCGACGGTGCAGTTCCACGAGGATTGCATCATGGGCATCGCCGCCTTCGACAATGGATCCGCGCGCATCGTGAGCACGTCCTCGAAGATCGTCTGTAACGCACTCGTCGCCGATAGCAAAAACGTCGTGGTCAATTCGAGCGGCGTGACGACGGGCGTCAGCCCCTCAGTGTCGAGCTTGAGGATGATCAAAAGAGGCAAGCAGCTGGGCGACTGAGACCGGCGGGACCCGACGACGCGGGCGGGTCGGGCGCTCCGTCAGCCGGGCTCCCGAGACTACTTGCGCCTGCACTTGAGCTTCAGCGTGTCGGTGTCGCGCAGGCCGACCGGTGAGGTGGCCCGAGCCTTGACGGCGAGCACCCGACGCAGCGGTACCACGAGCGAGAGCGGGGTCGTGCACAGATCGGTCGCGGCGGCAGGAGGGGAGAAGGTCACCTGGCTGAGTCTCTTCCCCCCCCGGGAGGACGGAGCGAGCGCCGCAATCGCCGTCAGGAGGGTCTCCGCGCTCTGGGAACCGGGTGTCGGCTGCCGAAGCTCGTAGGTCCCGACCTGA
>Ga0075434_100006830_pt1 | contig 10503 bp, 8 predicted proteins | sample RhiMethybrSRZTD3_FD_75298 | JGI IMG/M metagenome (GOLD analysis project Ga0075434, IMG submission 75298) | Populus rhizosphere microbial communities from Tennessee, USA - Rhizosphere MetaG P. TD hybrid SRZTD3 | ecosystem: Host-associated > Plants > Roots > Rhizosphere > Soil | place: USA...
GCGGTGGCTTACGCCCTCGATCTCGTGCCCGCGATATGGTCGGGCCCGCGCCGTCGGCCCACGCCGCCGGTTACACCGTTCCGCCCGCCGCCTGGCCGGGCCAGCTGATCAGCACGGAACCTCCAGTCCCGTTACCTGCTGGGCCCAGGGTCGTTTCTCAGGTGGAGCTAAGGGGACTCGAACCCCTGACCCCCTGCTTGCAAAGCATGGCTAAGTGTCCAGCACTGTCTGTGGCCTGGCACGAAGCGCTCCCGGCGTCCACCGGGGTACAGCAACGTCCAGGCGGGTTGGTGTCGGTTGTGGGTGTCAACGTGGCCACGCAACCCACCTGACCCCAGTGCCGCGGGCCATTACCCGGCGAGGGACAGGAGAGGCCAGCATCGGCGGATGAGGCCGTGAGGAGCCAGCCGTCCTTCACCCAGTTCCGCTAGCCGATTCAGCTCCGGCTCGGTGCGGGGTCAGCGCCGCCTGTGAGCACAACCGGGCCAGGGCGGCGAACCGGGTGATGTCGCTGATCTCGGCCACGATCACCGCGGCCAGCGCCGGGCCGATGCCCGGCGGGGCCTGGATGGCGTGGTAGCGGCCGCCGCGGGGAAGACGGGATGAAGGCCGGCCCGGTCCACCGCTGGTCATGTCCAGCTGGCCGGATAGCCAGCGGGAAGAAGCCCGTAAGCATGTTGGGTCCGGTTGTTTCCAGCGGGCACGCCCAGTGACTGGAGCAGTTCCTCAAAGTTGAGCCCGATCATGGTCGGGAACGGGCCGCTCCCGCTGATGCCTCCCGCGGCTGGCTGCTGTGATTCCGCTGAGGCACCATCGGACATCGCCCATCCCGTCTCGATGCCGTCACCTCCGGAGAACATGTTGGCAATCACGGTGGAGGACGACACATGCTGGCCGGTCTGCACGGTTGGCGTAAGGTCTTCGGCCACGTAGACCGTCAAGCCCGAAGCGGGCCCGTCGGCCAGGCGGTAAGTGATCCACCCTCCACCAGGCCATCCCGCGGAGTTTCCCGTCGCATTGGTGATGACGGCATCACCGAGGGCATAGACCGGGCCCGACCCGCCGAAGTCAGCTCCCATGTCAATGCGCTCGGGGATCAGCCCGTTAACGGCGCGGAAGGGATCGCGGTAGGCGGCCCCGGCCTGCTGCTGAGTCTTGGTTTGCCGAGGCTGTGCCGCGTGCTTGACAGCATGGGCGGGGACGCGCAACCGAGAGACTCCGGATGTGTTGTTGGTGATCATGGGCCCGTCTCCGGCCTGCTGACTGGAGTGCCCGCCCGGGTGGGCGCCGGCCGTAGCCGAATGGGGCGCACCCGCGTTGTCGATGGCGGCTGAGCGGGGTGTTTCGCCCTTCCAATGACTCGCGGCCAGCCAGGCGGAGACTATCAGGGCCGGGGCTGCCACGGTGGCAGCGACCAACGCGCGCCTGTACCGCCGTGCGGACACGATTGCCGATGGCTTGCGATGCCCGGGGGTGCTTGTACCGGCGGATGAAAGTGGTGGTGGCTTACGGTGCCGGGCAGATGCGCGGGACACGAATCGCCTTCGGTAAGGCGCAGAGACTGCGCTCGGCTGCCACCCGGATACTGGCCAAGACCTGTCCCTGTGGCCAGTGGCGTGCGGACGCCGCGCGGTTCAGGGCGACGGGATCACCCCCGAGGGGGTGGCCGTCACACACGCTGGGTGTCGCGGTCCACCAGGCTGCACTACCAGCAGGCATCTCGAGCGGGAAACCGCCGAAACGGCACATATGACTTAGGTCATACTCACACGTCGTTTGCGTTGAGCGACGAGAGCGCGAGCGGCTAGACCGCCGGGCCGAGGGCTTGGAGATCGCCTGGATCGGATCTGGCGACATGCTCCCAGGTGGAGCTAAGGGGACTCGAACCCCCGGCCCCCTGCTTGCAAAGCATGGCCAAGATGTCCAGTACCGTCCATGGCCTGGGGCGAGGTGCTCCCCAGGGTCTAGCTGAGTACAGCAGCGTCCAGGCGTGTTGGTGTCGCTTGTGGGTGTCATCGTGACACGCTGTCGTCAGCCTGCGGGCCACCATGGACCGGCAGGTTTCCGCCTAGATTCCGCTTCTGTAGCGTGAGTGAGCATGGGGGTAGCTGGGGGCGATGGCATTTGGAGGATCCCATGGTGCTCGTGACCGTTATGGACGGTAAGGCATCGGTGACATCGCAATTCGAACACCTTGCCGCGCTGCTAAAGACATACGAGGCTGACTGTGTCTTGGATGTCGGAGCTCACGTTGGTGAGTTTGGATCCGCTTTGAGGCACGCCGGCTATTCAGGTCTGATTGTCTCCTTTGAGCCGGTCAACGACTACTTCAAGCGACTCGAGGCGGCAGCGGCACCCGATCCGAAATGGTGGGTGTATCGTGCAGCGCTTGGCCGGGATACTGGCGATCGGCCAATGAACGTGATGGACGGTACTGGCAGCAGTTTCTTGTCTCCGAATCAGTACGCAACGCGATGCTGGCCAGAGTGGCAATCTGCCCATATCGAGAAGGTGCCAATGCGGCGACTGGGCGAAATGATGGAAATGTTCTACGCGAGCATTAGCGTGTCACGGCCATTTCTCAAGCTGGATACGCAGGGCTATGACATAGAGGTCTTCCAGGGCGCAGGCGACCATATCCATGATCTCGTTGGACTCCAGTGCGAGCTTTCTCTTGTTCCGCTTTACGAAGGGATGCCAACGATTGAGGATGCGCTAGCCGTTTTCCGGGCAGCTGGGTTCGACGTGACTGGCTTCTTCCCGGTAGCGGTGGAAGATGCAACGGCGCGACTGCTGGAGGTGGACTGCGTGATGATCCGTTCTCAATCACTGCGTCGGCACCGGTTTTGAGTACGCCTCCCGGCGGAGTGACTAGGAGGATAGTCTGGGGACGGAGACTCTCGCGCTCCCGGATGAGAAAGCGTCCTGAACAATTAGTACAAGCACTTGAGACGGCCGCGCCGGTGCGGGCGGTGCTCAGTCCTCGCCAGTACCTCCCACCGCCGGCCCTCGACTCCTGCTCGGTCGTTTCTTAGGCGGCGCGGTCGCTGCGCTTTCCTGGTGCACCGGTGGCGCGAGCTCAGCGTCGTTTCGGCTTGCCCCAGGGGCATCAGCGTCAGCCGCTTGAGCAGCCGGACTCTGCTGCGGGTCGGCGACGGTCTCCTGAGTGCCGTCGTGGTTACCTGGGTTGGCATCGCGGCCTGTCTCGGCGCGGCTGTCGGCGGGCGTTACTTTGGCGAGTTCGGGTACGCCGGGCGGCTTGCGGATCAGCCGGATCATCAAGACCAGTGCCACCACGCACAGCACGCTGACTGCTAGGAAGGCCGCGCTGTACCCGTCCTCGGAGGCTGCCCGGGCTGGCAGCAAATAAGGGGTCAGTGAGCTGTTAAAGGTGCTGGGGCGCACACCGGTGCCTATCGCCTGGGCAACCGCGTCCCTGAATTGCTGTGTCTGCTGCCGGGTCATGTTCGGTAGTGCGATGCTGGAGACCTTGGACTGCAGCTGGTGCACGTAGGTGGCGTGAAAGACCACATAGAGCGCGGCGATACCGACGGCGCCGCCAAAGTGCTCGGCTGTCGTGGATACTCCTGATACCTGGCCGCGGTCACTGGCCGGGACCATGTCGAGGCTGACTGGATCATTGACGGTCAGGATCAGGGCCAGGGCGATGCCGTACAGCAGGAGGCCCGGGAACACGGGCGGGTAAGCGTTGCTGTGTACCCCCCATGCCAGCAGCACCGTCGCGGCCAGCAGCGTGGCGAAGCCCGCGATCAGCGGCGGGCGCCCGCCCACGCGGTCATACCAGCGCCCGGCCAGCGGAGGCACAAACACGAACGGCAGCGTCGTGGGGATCAGCGCCAGCCCGGCCAGCACCGGGCTCATCTGCAGGTTCAGGATCAGCAGTAGCGGAAACAGCAGCGCGAGGCCCATCCCGGTTATCCCGACGATGAACTGGCTTGCTGTACTGCCGAGGTAATTGGCATGGCGCCACAGCAGATTCAGGTCCATCAGCGGGCTGGCAACAGCACGCTCGACGCGCAGGAAGGCTGCGCCGGTACACACGCCGATGATCAGCGGGACGAGAACCCCGGGGGAAGCCCATCCCCACGCCTGCGACTGGGACAGGCCGAACACCAAGCTGGTGATGGTGACGGTGAGCAGAATGGCGCCTGGCAGATCGATGTCGGATCGTCGGCTGTCAGCGGTATCAGGCGGCACTGCGCGCAGCGTCCCCGCTACGGTGACCACGGCCAGCGTGCAGTCCAGCAGGGGGATCGCCCGCCAGCTCCAGGCCGCGGTCAGGACCCCGCCAATGGTGGGTCCGAATGCTCCGGCAACGGCGGCCACGCCGCCCATCAGTCCGAGCGCCCGGCCTCTTTCCTCCGCTGGGAAGGCCGCGCTCACGATCGCCACAGTGTTCGGCAGTATCAGCGCCTCGCCCGCCCCTTGCAGCGTGCGGCAGGCCAGCAACACCGCGAACACTGGCGCCAGAGCACCGATCGCCGAGGCGCCCATAAACACGCTCGCGCCGATGATGAAGACGCGCCTTCGCCCGAACATGTCCCCGAGGCGGCCACCCAGCACCAGCAGGCCAGCAAGCGGGGGAAGGCTGGCGTTCAGGATCCACTGCACCTGCTGAGACCCGACGCCGAAGCCTTGCATAATGTTGGGAAGCGCTAGCGGCACCGCCGTCTGATCGAGCAAGATCATCGCATTGGCCAAGGTCATGGACCACAAGACCAGGCGCGCGTTGCTGTCCCTCGTCGCTGTCGGCACGGCGACGCCCCCACTAGACGACCTAGCTACACGCTGACGACATTACGTAGTCCGGGCAGCCCTGGCTAGGTCCGCGTGCCCGGGGCAGCTGCGGGAGGAACAGTCAAGACGTATGGATTGGCGTAGCACGATGAGGTGGCGATATCAGTTACAGGGAAAGGGGCGAGGTTGCCGGAGCGATCAGGAATTCTCGCTGATGACCGCTAGCCTAATTTTGAGCCTACCCGGCGACGCTAACCTCGGGCTTTTAGCTGAGATAAGCGCATGCTGGTGTTGGGAGAAAAAGTGTCTTTTACAGAGAAAGATAGCGCTGGTTGAAGGTCTTAACGGCCAGCGAGCTGAAGGCACTTTTCAGAGAAAGAAGAGCGCACGCACAGATCATGCTTGGCCACTCTCGACTGGCCGTGACTATGGAGATCTATACACACGAGGACCGCCAAGCGCCGCGAGAAGCCCTCGGCAAGATCAGCGATGTCCTCGACGATGGCTAGAACGGGCAGTGAATGACTGCCAACTGGTGTGGCCTCCTACCCGTCGACGCCGTCTTCGACGACCACGACCCGTACCGCGCTGGTAACGATCCCGCGTTCGCGCCCAGCGAGGCAGCCAGCAGCCGGTTTCGCATCCAAGATGGCAGGGTCCCAGCCTCCAGCGGCAATCGCTCGGTTGGCACATCGGCGCAGAGGGGTACGAATCCATCCGCCACGTTGGCGTTGCGGCCTGCTGGTTCCGACGCGGGAGGTGATAGCGGGAGAACTGATCAGCGGCGGCTACCGCGCACCTTGTCACCTGGCCTAGCACCGCGAGGGCTGGGGAGGCGGCGCGTCTGGGCCGCTGCCCCGTCGTGGTTCACCGTCCCGCCCGGTTGCAGCTGAACCGCGTGCGCAGGAAGAGACGTCGATGTCGCAAAGGCGCCGCCCCAGCTGGGCAGAGGTCCGGGTAGCCGTGTTGGACTGTGGCGTGCTGTCTGCCGCGTGCCTGCTCGCCTACTGGCTTGTCACGGGCCCGCGTTCCCACTTGTACTCCCTGTCCAAAGCTGACGACGTTGTCGGCGACCTGTGGGCCCTGATCGCCACGGTGTTCGTCTACCGGGGACAGCTACGAACGCAGCGTGAGTGCGGCGGTGTCCCGGTTGGAAGCCACCTTGGTGAGCTTTGCCATGTGCCTGATCTACCTGATCTTCTTGCCTTTCCAGCCATGGGCCCTGGCCATGCTCATCGGGGCCAGCACCCTGACTGTTACCTTGCTTGGCCGGCCCGAGGAGGTAATCACCGCTGGGATCAGCACCGCCGTCGTCATGGTGTCGGCAGCCCTGAACCCGCAGGATGCCTGGCGACTGCCGTTCCTCCGTCTGGCCGACACCATCATCGGCGTCGCCGTCGGCATCGCGGCCGCCTGGGCAGGCTTGCGCGTGCTCCGCCCCAGACTCAACAGCCCAGATAGCTAGCAGCGACCCCCATCCCAGGACTGAGCCGTTGCTACAGACAATAGCTACAATCGGCCAGTTTGCGATCTTGAGAGAGGTCGTTTTCCCTGGTGGAGCTAGGGGGACTCGAACCCCCGGCCCCCTGCTTGCAAAGCAGAAACAAAGTGTCTGGCACTGTCCATGGCCTGGCACGGAACGCTTTCGGTGTCCACCTGAGTACAACAACGTCCAGGCGTGTTGGTGCCGGCTGTGGGCGTCAGCGCGGCCCACTGAAAGCCGTGGCGCCGTCAGCCATCGCTCGCTGAAACGCCGACCGTCGTTCACTTAGCCCTGACAATTGTGCAGGGGGCGCGTGCCGGCGTGATCTTGAAGCGTCCCTGAGGAGATCTCGGGGATGGAGCCCTGGCTCAGCCGTGTGCCTTTTGGTACTGCGCGGCAACGTCGGCCGGTATGCGGCCACGCTCGCTGACCTTCAGGCCTCGTGCCTTGGCCCAGTCGCGTATGGCCGCCGAGTGATGCCGGTTACGGCCGGTGCGCCGCGGGGCACGGCTGGTTCGGCCAGCTCGCCGGGCGTGCTCGACGTAGGGCCCGAAGGCCCGGCGCATGGCCGCGGCGTTGGACTTGGACAGATCGATCTCATATGCGCTGCCATCGACGGCAAAGGCGACTGTCTCCGATGCCTCCGAGCCGTCGAGATCATCAATCAGCGTGGTTTCCACGCGCTGCGCCATCATGCCCTCCTTGGGGTAGGTCACAAGGCTGTATAACGAAAGTATAACGGAAGTTGATCAAGCGCGCCTGCGAGACAGGCGGTGCGGATCAGGGCGTAAGCCGTGGCAAAAGTAGGGACGATCTTGCTCCGCCCGGCTTCCAGAAGGAAGTGTGCGCAGGTCGCGGGTGCGCCGTCCGGGGACTCGGACCCCGAACCCGCGGATTAAGAGGCTTGAGCGGGCCAGTTCACTGGGGTTCATCAGCGTTCGCGCTGCAGGTCAGATCATGTGCGTGCACTCTGGTGAACCGCGCTGGACGGCGCGGCTTCTGGCACGGATGCGGCACACCTTATGAGCCGGTCCTGGCTGGCGTGTAAGAGGGGATGGGGAGGTGCCCGGTGATGGTGGTGCCCAGGCTGGGGGCGGACCGGACTTCGAGCCGGCCGCCGAGGGCGGCGAGCCGGTCGGCCATGTTCCGCTGGCCCGAACCCAGCGGGGTGTGGCCCATGTCGTAGCCGGTCCCGTCGTCGGAGACGGTGAACCGCAGGGTTCCGTTCTGGGCTTGCAGGCAGATGCGCACCTGGGTGGCGTGGGCGTATTTGGCGGTGTTCTGCAGCGCCTCCAGGCAGCAGAAATAGACCGCTGCCTCGGTGGCTTGGCCGAAGCGCCCGATCCCGTCGGCCTCGACCGTAACCGGCAGCGGGGACTTGCGGGCCTGGGCGCCCAGCGCGGCGGCCAGCCCCAGGTCGGCCAGCAGCGGCGGGTAGATGCCCCGGGCCAGGTCGCGCAGGTTTTCCAGCGCGCCCGCGGCGTCGTCTTTGAGTTCCCCGAGGATCTGTTTGGCCTGCGCCGGGTCCTCGTCAACGGTGACGTCGGCGAGCTGGGCTTTGATGGCCAGGGCCACCAGGTCCTGCTGTGCCCCGTCGTGGATGTTGCGTTCCAGCCGCCGCCGCGCCTCGTCCTGGGCGGTGATCAGCCGTTGCCGGGAGGCGCGCAGGTCCTCGATCAGCCCAGCGTTGGCCAGCACCAGCCCGGCCTGGGACGCAACGTCGGCGACCAGTTGCTGCCCCGCCGGGCGCAGTGGCTCGTCTTTGGGCATCTGGACCGAGATCGCGCCGAGCAGCTCGCTCTGATGCACCACCGGGGCGCTCAGGTCGGCATCGGGCAGCCGCGGCAGCTCGTGGCCAGCAACGGGCAGCGGTCCAGCGTGCAGGCTGCCGTCCGAGGAAGCCTCCGGGCGCAGCTCGTCATCGACCCGCAGCCACACCACGACCTGCGCGGCGCCGGTTCCCGCCGCCACCGTCTGTGCCATCTGCGGCAGCACGCCCTCGGCCGAGTAGGTGCCGCCGATGCGCCGGGCGAAGTCCGACAGCACCTGATATGGGGTCGCCCGCCTGCCGTACACCACCCGGTTGGCCAGCCGCCCGGCCCACTGGCGCACCGGCTGGAACGCCACCGCCACCACCGCCGCGGCCAGCGCCGCCAGCAGCGGGCTGCGCGTGTTGCCGGCCAGCGTCCCCACGCCGACCACCAGGGCGGTGTAGACGGCGGTGATGAACACCGCCAGCGAGCCGTACAGCACGGCCTTGCTGATCACGACGTCGATGTCATAGAGCCGGTACTTCAGCACCGCGATGGCGACCGCCACCCACAAGCACAAGAACGCCAGGTTGGATAGCACGTCCAAGACCGCCGAACTCAGCCAGAACGTCACGGCAAACATCACGAGCACCAGCACCGCGGCCGCCGCGAACCACTTCAGCTGCAGCCGCTCCTCACCCACCGAGCGGGCGAACCGCACCACCACCGCCGCGACGCTGACCGCCAGCGCGGCCAGCGCCAATGAGAACAGTGCGACCAGCGCGGGGGTCTGGGCGGGGTTCCCCTGGGCAGATGAGCCGTACGGGTCCGACCAGAAGCGGGTGACGTACACGATCACGGTGGCCGTAACCAGAGTGAACACCGCGCCCATGAACCACGCGGCAGGCAGCCACCGCCGCGAGCGCAACCGCCCAGTCGGGAACAGCAGGAACAAGAAGCCGAGCATGATGTAAGCGATCAAGTCGATCCAGCTGCCCAGCCAGGCGAACACCCGGCCCGCCGGCAACGACCCCGGGGCTGCGACCAGGGCATGCAGCCCATACTGCTGCGAGAAGGCACTCAGCCCCAGCGCCAGGCCCGCCACCAGGAACAGCCAGCCGATCCGGTTCCCGGGCCGCCGGGAAGCAAGGACAAAGCCCACGACCGGGATGGCCAGGTTCACCACCTCCCCAAAGACAGCGGAGAAATCCCACGTCGCCAGGCGAACGGGCAGCAGATGGCGGTCCACATATGCCAGCGCCAGCCCGCCGACCTCGAGTGCCACCGAGGTCACCGCAACACATCCAGCCACCCACCGGGCGGTCAGGACCCTCATCGCCATCCCCCCGGCACCCGGAATCTCCCCCAGGGCACGCGGGCCCGAGGACCCGCGCACAGATCATGCGCGGCCAATAGATCGAGTCCTGGCCCCGTCTGCACCGCTGACCCCGCCTGGCCCGCGCCTCCATTGACCTGCACCGTCACATGCAGTGTCGCTCGGCCAGCAGCCGGGGACAAGGAGGCCACCCAGCACGAGATAGCTCGTGCCAGCATCCCCGCCGCTAAGCCCGCCCGACTTGGCCGACCGCCACCCCGGTGACATGGATCGCCGGGCTTACTCTGCGATCCGCGTTTGCCCGGTCCGTAGGCTGCACTTCTGGCTGCACGACCGGCTGCTCAGCATGTGCCTGTTCGTGTCGTTTGCGTGTGTCAGGCAATAGGGCTACCTCCCTTGACCCCCAGGCACGGACAAGGGGTCTGGGGGAGTCTGGCGAAGGGCCGCTCACCGCTGCAAATGCCGGATGAGAGCCGCAGGCTGTCTGGCGAAGTCTGTAGGGAGTGGTTCCCCTCTTTGGCTCCCGCGCCGGGCGCATGACCAGTTGCTTTCAAGGTCGTTTCGCGCGGGGGTCAACCAGTGCCTGCCCACCTCGGAGGCCGTGGGCGATGTCCGTTGGTGACCGCAGTTTCCCGCTGGACTATCAGCTTGGGATGAGTGCAAGAATGCCTTCGGCACGACTATCACGACCGTGGCAGGGAGTAGAAGCCATGACTCCGTGGGCCGTTCAGGTCATTACCTTGCTGGGTGTTGCGCTCGGGGCACTGGCGTCGTTCGTCTCCACTAGGGCGATCGACCGCAGTCGCTGGCAACGAGAAGAGGCGCTCCGCTGGGATAGCAAGCGGCTGGAATGTTACAGCGACTTCCTTCGGGGGGTGCACGAACTCAAGCACCGTCAACGAGCCGTTGGTGTTCCTCGTATGCGCCTTGATCGTGACCGAACCACCGAACGGGATCGGCAGCGGCGTGCCCTCGCCTCGCAAGACGGCGAAGAGTGTAATCGGGTTGGACATGGCGACCTCACCCCCAGGGGTTCCAGCTGGGCTGGCACCGACCATAGTGGGGGGAGTTGGCGATGCGCTGAGCCGCTGCCGCCAGCCACCTGTTTAACCCCGTCGAGGATGACGACGGGTCGGCGATCGTGCGCCGTCGAGCGTGCTGATCGAGGTGGGTTG
>Ga0075434_100006833_pt1 | contig 10501 bp, 6 predicted proteins | sample RhiMethybrSRZTD3_FD_75298 | JGI IMG/M metagenome (GOLD analysis project Ga0075434, IMG submission 75298) | Populus rhizosphere microbial communities from Tennessee, USA - Rhizosphere MetaG P. TD hybrid SRZTD3 | ecosystem: Host-associated > Plants > Roots > Rhizosphere > Soil | place: USA...
GCGCGCTGCGCGAGGCGGGCGACGACCTCGAGCTCCGCATTCCACACGAGCTCTGGCCGCTCGCGACGTATCGCGAGATGCTCTTTATCAAGTAAGGCAGGAGGGCAGGAGGAATTTGGAATTGAAGAATTCAGAATTTGGAATGCGTGTCACGCATTCTGAGTTCTGAATTCTGAATTCTTAATTCGGAACTGCGACCGCGCGAACGCCTCGCGCGCGGGTTACGTCTAACCGCCTATGCTGCCCATCCTCACGCTCCTCGCAACGACCGCCGCTTATCCGATTGTTTCCGCCGCCTGGCTCCAGAGCCATCTGACCGATCCCGCCGTCCACGTCATCTACGTCGGGGAAAGCGAGTCCTACGACCGCGCGCACATTCCCGGCGCACGTCTGCTCGATCACATGGAAACCGTCCAGATGGGCGCGGACGGACACCGTCTGGCTTCGAACGATGTTCTGATTCGCGCGCTGTCGAAGGCGGGCGTCGCCGACGGTGTGCGCGTCGTGCTGTACGGCGACAGCCCGATGGCAACCGGCTGGGTGAACACGGCAATCGCGTCGATCGGCCACGGCGACGATGTGTCGTGGCTCGATGGAGGCATTGCCCAGTGGCAGGCGGAGAACCGGCCGGTGGAAACGACGAAGCCGCCGGCGGCCAACGGCCCGCTGACCGCCCATCCCGCACCGGACCTCATCGTCGACGCGGCGTACGTGCGCAGCCGCCTCGACTCGCCAACCACGAAGATTCTCGACGTCCGCTCGCAGCCGGAGTGGGACAACGGCCACCTGCCGAACGCCACGCTGATCCTGTGGCAGGACCTGTTCACGAACCCGAAGACGCAGACGTTCAAGTCGCGCGACGAAATCCGCGCGCTGCTCGCGCGCGCGGGCGTCGCGCCGAATCAGGAGGTCGTCACCTACTGCGCCGTCGGCATGCGCGCGAGCCTGATGGCGTGGGCGGCGAAGGCCGCGGGCGTCCCGGCGCGCGTGTATCTCGGATCGTGGCAGGACTGGTCGCGGAACGCTGAAAATCCAATCGTGAAGTGACCGGGGCATGGTCGCGAGATGATCGAGGTGTCAAAAAAGCAACCGCAAAGGACGCGGAGATCGCGTTGCTTCTCGCTCGCCTGACGTCGCTGAAGCGGCTTGGTACAATGACCGCAACGTGAGCAAACGGAATCCCAGGGACCGGTCTCTGTTCGACAACATGGACGCCGGCGACGCCGAGCCGGCAGGGCGCCAGGCAGCCATCCGTTCATCGATTTTCACCGGCGGCAACGGCGCGGCAGGCAGCACGGACAACGTCGCGCTCCACGAAGCGGCGCAGGCGCGTTATCTCAATTACGCGCTGTCGGTCATCACGGCGCGCGCGCTGCCCGACGTCCGCGACGGTCTCAAGCCGGTGCAGCGCCGCATCCTCTACACGATGTGGCAGCAGAACCTGACGGCCGACGCGAAGCACCGCAAGTGTGCGAAGGTCGTCGGCGACGTGATGGGCAGCTACCACCCGCACGGCGATGCCGCGCTGTACGAAACGCTCGTGCGCATGGCGCAGCCGTTCTCGCTCCGCTATCCGCTCGTCGACGGATCCGGGAATTTCGGATCGCTCGACGGCGACAGCGCGGCGGCCATGCGCTACACGGAGTGCCGGCTCGCGCGGCTCAGCGACGAGATGCTGAGCGAGATCGAGCAGACCACCGTTCACTTCCGCCCGAACTACGACGGCACCAAAACGGAACCGGTCGTCCTGCCCGCGCGCATTCCGAACCTGCTCGTCAACGGCACGACCGGCATTGCCGTCGGCATGGCGACCAACGTTCCACCGCACAACCTCGGTGAGGTGTGCACCGCGCTCGTCAAGCTGCTCGACAACGAGGACATCGGCAACGCGCAGTTGTGCCGCTACATCAAGGGCCCGGACTTCCCCACCGGCGGGCAGATCCTGAACTCGCAGGAGGAGGTGAAACAGATCTACAAGACCGGCCAGGGCAGCATCCGTTTGCGCGGCACATGGGACATCGGACCCGAGACGCGATCGACCAAGACGATCTACATCGACAGCATTCCGTACACGGTGAACAAGGCGCAGCTCGTCGAGCGCATCGGCGAGATCGTGCTCGGACGGAAGCTGCCGCAGCTCCTCGATGTCAAGGACCTCTCGACCGAGGACGTCCGCATCGCGATCGAGATGAAGAAGGACGCCGACGAGAAGATGATCATGGCGTACCTCTTCAAGCACACGCCGCTGCAGATCAACGTCGCCGTCAACCTGACGTGTCTCATTCCGACGGAGAACCCCGAGGTCGGCCGGCCGGAACGCCTCGATCTCAAACAGATCCTGTGGCACTTCCTCCACTTCCGGCTGGAGGTCGTCACCAAGCGCCTCGAGCACGAGCTCGCCGCGCTGAAGAAGCGCATCCACATCCTCGAAGGGTTCGAGACGGTCTTCGATGCGCTCGACGAGATCATCAAGATCATCCGCAAGTCCGACGGCAAGGCCGATTCAGCGCAGAAGATCATGGCGCGGTTCAAGCTCGACGCCGAGCAGACCGACGCGATCCTCGAGCTGAAGATCTACCGCCTGGCGCGGCTCGAGATCCTCGTCATCCGTCAGGAGCTCGAGGACAAACGCAAGCGCGCGCGCCAGATCAACGCGCTCCTCAAGGACGAGAGCAGCCGCTGGACACTCGTTCGCGAGGAGCTCGAGGAGATCAGCAAGAAGTACGGCGACAAGCGCCGCACCACGATCGCGAGCGACTCCGGCGAGCCCGAGTACAGCGCGGACGACTTCATCGTCGACGAAGACAACGTGGTCATCGTCTCGCGCGACGGGTGGGTGAAGCGGCAGAAGGAAGTGAAGGATCTGTCGACGACCAGGCTGCGCGAGGGCGACGCGGTGCTGGCGGCGTTCGCCGGAAGCACGCGCGCAACGTGCGTGTTCTTCTCGAACTTCGGCGTCGCGTATACGAGCCGCATCATCGACGTGTCCGCGTCGACCGGCTACGGCGAACCGATTCAGAAACAATTCAAGCTGAAGGACGGCGAGAAGATCGTCGGCGCGATGAGCCTCGATCCGCGCGCGATCGGCGACATCAAACCGTCGGCGAAGCGACCCGATGATCCGCCGCCGGTGCACGCGGTGGCGGTCTCGAGCGACGGCTACGCGCTGCGCTTCGGTCTCGAGCCGTTCGTCGAGCCGAGCACGAGGTCGGGCCGCCGCTACGCGCGCCCTGCCGAGGGCGCCGGCATCGTGGGGGTCGCGAGGGTGACGGGAAGCGAGGTGCTGATTGCCGCCACCGCGGACGCGCGAGGCATCCTCGCGAAAGCGGACGAGGTGAACTTCCTGTCGGGTCCGGGAAAAGGCGTCCTGCTGATCAAGGTGGCGGAGGACGACCAGGTGCTCGGCTTCATCGCGTCGGCGGGCGATCGCGATCTGCTCACGGTCGAGACGAGCCGGGGCGCTGAGCAGACGATCAGCACCGCAAAATACGAGGTCACGGGGCGCGGCGGCAAGGGGCGCGAGCTGCTGCAGCGCGGCCGGTTCACCCGCATCGTCTGGTCTGTTCCGGAGGCGCCGCCGCCCCTCTCAACATAGAATAGTGGGCTGAAAGGACGAGGGGTTTTGGCACAACAAGATCGTTTGAACATCGCTGTTTTCATCGACTTCGACAACATTGAGATAGGCGTCAAGAGCACGCTGGGTGAGCACTTCGACGTCGGCACCATCCTCGAGGCCATCAAGGAGCGCGGTGAGGTCGTCACCAAGATCGCATACGCCGACTGGACGCGCGCCGGCGAGTACAGCCGCACGCTGACGCAGCACGCGATTCGGCTGGTGCAGCGCAACCTGACGCCGGGCGGCGACAAGAACGGCGCCGACATCAACCTCGCGCTCGATGCGCTCGAGATGGCGTTCACCCACCCGCACATCAACGCCTATGTCATCGTCGGCGGCGACAGCGACTTCCTGTCGCTCGTCGAGAAGCTGAAGCAGTACGACAAGAAGGTGTTCGTGGTCGGCGGCCGCGCGTTCACGAGCATCATCCTGCAGCGCAACTGCCACGAGTTCATCGCCTACGAGAACCTCACGGGCGTGCGCCGGCAGGTGGCGAAGGGCGGACGGCCGGTCGCGCCGAACGCCATCACGCCGGTTGCGCAGGCGTTTCCCATCGTGCGCCGCGCGCTGAAGATTCTCGCCGACCGCGAGGTGACGCCGCAGACAGGGCTCCTGAAGAGCACGCTGCTGCAGCTCGATTCGACCTTCTCCGAGCGCAACTACGGCGCGTCGTCGTTCCTGGACTTCGTCGAGAAGCTCGCGCAGGCCGGCTTCGTGTCGATGAAGCACTCGGGACGCAGCGTCACCGTGGAGTTGAACGACGGGTTCGACGAAAGCGGCACCGCTGCCGCGGCGCCGGTTGCGGTGGGCGAGCCGCAGGGCGAGGCGGCGGAAGCCGCGTCCAACGTTCACGCGTTCCCGGTCGATCACGGCCGCGAGCCGCAGCACGTGCAGGCGACCGAAAGCGCCGCCGACGGCGTGCGCCGCGCCGGTCAGATTCTTGCGGCCGCCACGAACGCGCGATGGCCGATGTACCTGCGCAACGTGAAGCAGATCCTCCGTCAGGCCGAAGGCGGATTCGACGAGCGCCGCTACGGATTCGGCGGCCTGATGGATCTGCTGCGTGCGTGCCAGAAGGAAGGGCTCGTGCGCATCGAGCGCGATCGACGCGGCGGGCTCCGCGTGTTCCAGGGCCCCGCGCTGCAGCGCGGAGCACCGGCGCCGCACTTCGAGCCGCCGGTGGAAGTGGTCGACATCGAGGCGGCGGAGATTCAGCCGGGCGAAGTCGTCGGCACGCAGGCGCCGGCCGACGTCGAGCCGACGGTGATCGAGCCGATTCCCATCGACACGACGGCGGAACTGCTCGGCCGCGCGAAGCCGAAGCGCACGGCCGCCGCGTCGCGCACGCGCATGCGCCCGCCGCGCGCCGAAGCCGCCGCGTCGCCGCGAGCGTCGCGCGCCGCGGCCGCCAAACCGAAGAAGAGCGCGGGCGGCAGGAAGTCCAGGCGCCCGAAGAAAGCCGCCGCCACCGCAGACGACAGCCAGAACGAAGGCTGAGGAACCGCCATGACGAGACGAATGACGATCGCTGTGATCGCGGGGCTCGCGTTGTCTCTGTCGACGCTCATTCCCCTGGGCGCGCAGCAGCGGCGCGCCCTGCAGCCTGACGACATCTTCGAGCTGAAGACCGTCAGCGATCCGCGCATCAGCCCCGACGGCGGATGGGTGGCGTACACGGTGACGTCGCTCGATCGAAAGGACGACGCCTCCGACACGGACATTTATATGGTGTCCACGTCCGGCGGAGCGCCGATCAAGCTGACCGCCAGCAAGAAACCTGACACGTCTCCGCGCTGGAGTCCTGACGGTCGCTATCTCGCCTTCCTTTCGGCGCGAGACGGGAAGAAGGACCAGGTCTTTCTGCTGGATCGCCGCGGTGGCGAGGCGCAGGCGATTACCGATTACAAGACGGGCGCGTCCGCGATTGCGTGGTCGCCGGACAGCACGAAGCTCGCGCTGCTCGTACCCGATCCGGATCCAAACGATCCTGAACCTGACAAGGATCCCAAGGACAAGAAACCGCAGCCGCACGTCATCACGCGGCTGCAGTTCATGCGCGACGGCGAAGGTTATCTGAGCGACGTCAAGCGCCACATTCACGTGTTCGAGATCGCGACGAAGAAGGATCTCGAGATCGCGCACGACAAATTCGACGATGGCGCGCCGGTGTGGTCGCCGGATGGAACGCTCATCGCGTTCAGCGCGAACCGGACCGACAATCCGGACGCGAACGACAACAGCGACATCTTCGTCGTCGAGCCGGTGAAAGGCGCGACCGCACGTCGGCTGACGACATATACGGGCGCGGATTCATCCCCCGTGTTCAGTCCCGACGGCAAATCGATCGCGTATCTGCAGAACGGCGATTCGAAGGACATCTGGTACGCGACCAATAACATCGCGATCGTTTCGGTGACTGGCGGCACGCCGAGGATCCTCACGCAGGGACTCGATCGTGCCGTGCGCTCGCCGCACTTCACGCCCGACGGCTCGAAGGTGCTGTTTCTCCTGGAGGACGGCGGCAATTCGCATCTCGCACGCGTGGCAACGTCGGGTGGAACGATCGAGCGGATCCTGGCCGGCGAGCGCGACGTCACCGCCTTCGACGTCGCGAAGCAGACCGGCGACATTGCGTTCCTCGAGAGCCAGCCGCAGAAGCCGGGCGAGATCTCACTGTTTCCTGCGTCGCCGAAGGGTCCGGTCAGCGCCGTTCCGCCGCAGCTGACGCAGGTGAACGACGAGTTCCTCGCGAAGATCGCGCTCGGTCCGGTCGAACGATTCAAGGCGAAGAGCCCGGACGGTACGACGATCGACGCGTATCTCACGCGCCCGCCGAATGCTCCCGGCGGCAAGCTGCCGACGATTCTTCGCATTCACGGCGGACCGGTCAGTCAGTACTCGACCGCGTTCAACCTCGAATGGCAGATGCTCGCGGCGCAGGGCTTCGCGGTGGTCGCGGCAAACCCGCGCGGATCGTCCGGCTACGGCCGCGAGTTCAGCCGCGCGATCTGGGCCGACTGGGGCAACAAGGACTACGACGATGTGATGGCCGCAGTGGACACGGCGATCTCGATGGGCGTTGCCGATCCGGATCGTCTGGGCGTCGGCGGCTGGAGCTACGGCGGCATCCTCACCGATCACGTCATCTCGAAGACGACGCGCTTCAAGGCCGCGGTCTCCGGCGCGAGCGAGTTCAACTACCTCGCGAACTACGGCACCGATCACTATCAGCGTCAGTGGGAGGCGGAGCTCGGGCTGCCGTGGCAGAACGCGCAGGCGTGGATGCGCATCTCGCCCTTCTTCAGACTGGACAAGATCGTCACGCCCACGCTGGTCATGGGCGGCGACGCCGACATGAACGTCCCAATCCTCGGCGGCGAGCAGCTCTATCAGGGTCTCAAGCGCCTCGGCCGCGAGACGGAACTCGTGATCTATCCCGGCGAGACGCACTCCATTCGTCGTCCCAGCTTCCAGAAGGATCGCTTCGAGCGCTACATCGCGTGGTACTCGAAGTACCTGAAGCCCGCGACGAAGACGTCGTCACAATAGAGGCAGTACAGCAACCACGAAATCACGAAGGACACGAAGACGCACGAAGAAGAATCAATTTGTAGCTTCGTGGTTGCAGTACTGTAGCGTCCCTGCAGTACTGCTTATCCTCCGAGCCTCGGGGTCGAGATGCTTGCGGTCGCTCCGCCGATCGCGCCGCTGAGCAGGTCGACCTTCAGCGTGATCGACACCATCGCCGACCGCGCCGCCATCGGGCCGGCCGCCGTGTTGCGATAGAACGGGAACATCACCCCGAATTGATCAGAGATGGATCCCAGCCGCATCATCGTGTTCTCGCCGGTTGCCACGTAGCTCCTGCCGCTCGTCATACCCACGCCGGACACATTCACCAACTTGATGGTGAGTCGGTTCCTCATCGCTTCGCCGAGGAGCGGATCGGACGACAGCCTGCTCACGATAGTCACGCTACCTGACAGCGACACACTCTCAGGGAGTCCGTTGACGACTCCCGCAACGGGAATCGTCACGCTGCTCGTGAGCACCGCAGCGGGCACGTCGGCCGTCGCCGCGAGCAGCATCACGGTGAGAATCGACAGAACGATTCCGTCAGCGAAGCTTTTTGGTCGCATGTTGGTTCGCAACGCTTTGCGCCTCCATGTACTTCAAGATTTCAGCGACGTCGCCGTCGCCGAGCCGCAGATTGGGCATGATCACCTGGTTGTATTTGACGAACAGCGCTGCCGCGATCGGGTCGTTCTCCGCGAACAGCTTGTCCGGCATCTTGATGAATCGTTCGAGCCACGCGCGATCGCGTGCGCGGGTGACGCCGGCGAGATCGGGGCCGATGCCGTCGCCCTGACCGAGCGAATGGCAGGCGGCGCACTTGGTGTCGAACAGATAGCTTCCCGCCGAGAAGCCGGCGAGCGGCCGCGCCGCGGCGTACGAGGGCGGGACAACCGGCGCTCCGCGGTTCCATTCGCTCAGGAAATTGGTGATCGTCTTCGCCAGAAACCGTGGGTTGTCGACCGCAGAATTGAGCATCCACTGGCCGGTCGGCTCATTGCCGATCATCAGGCTCGGCAGATGGCCGTCGGGATTCACCGCGTCGGTGCGTGAATACAGCCCGAGCTTCTTCTGCACGAGCGCGATGTCGGCGCGGTTGCCGGTGAGGAAGGTCCATCCCGGGCCGACGCGGAACTTCTCCGCGTACTCTTTCAGCACGGTCGGGGTGTCCCACTCTGGATCGATGCTGATCGAATAGAAGAAGATCTCGCGGCCGACGCGATCGCCGAGCACACGCTGCACCTGCGCCAGCTTGGCGGTCTCGAGCGGACATCGGTCCTTGCACCGTGTGTAGATGACGTTGACGACGACCGATTTCCCGCTGAGCAGGTCGTCGTAGAATCGCACTGTCTTTCCGGTGTGCGTCACGAGCTGCACGTTCGGGAAATAGTCTCGTCCCCACAGGCGATCGGCCGACGCGACCGTCGCAGGCCGTATTGCGCCTGCGACGGTGAGCAGTGCCGTCAGCGCCGCCGCTGCTGTTACTCTCATCGTGCCGTCTCCTCCGGCTCGACTCGCCATAACGGACTCACCGGAACGCCGTCGGCAGGATGTCGGTCGGCGCCTCGAACGTCACTCCTTGCGGCGTCGGTATCGGCGTCGGCAGCGGACGGAGGAACGGCGGCCCGCTGTCGTCGACCTCCCACCGCAGCAGCATGGCGTTGTCCTCGTGCACGGTGTTGTGGCAGTGCTCCATGAACATGCCGCCGAAGTCGCGGAACTGCATCGTGAGCGTCACGCTGCCGCCCGGACGCAGGCGGTACACGTCCTTCCGGCCTCTCTCGGTCGCGGGCACGTTTGCGAGGCTGCCGTCGCGCGCGAGAATCTGCCCCTCCTCGAAGTGGATGTGAACCGGGTGATCCCACCCGCCGCCGCCGTTCTGCAGCGTCCAGATCTCGCGCGTGCCGAACCTCGGGGCTGCGGAGATCCGGCCGAAATCGGCCGCGAGCGTGTCGCCGTTATCTGTTTCGATGCCCCACGGTCCGAAGAATGTCGTCACCGGATCGTTCGTCGTCTGGCCGGCGCCCCGGTTGAACTCGAACACGCGTTGGGCCGCGACGGGTATCGCGGAGAGATCGGGATTCGGGATCAGAACCGCCGGAACCTGACTCTGATCGGGCTGCGCCGGGTCGCGGACGATTCGGAACTCGAGGAATTTCCCGACACACGGATCGGACGACGTGCCGGCGAGCGCCTCGGCGAGCGTCAGATCTCTGCTGGGCAACCTGCCGCTCTCGTGCTCCGTCAGATTGACCATCCAGACCTTCTGCCCGATCGAATAACGTGAGAAGTCGATCACGATGTCGCACCGCTCCGCGATCCCCATTTCATCGGTCTCGGTGAGCAGCACGCGATTCGGCATCAGATTGCCGTCGTTCGCGATGAAGAAGAACGGCGAGCCGTCGCTGAGACACAGCTTGAAGAACCGCGACACGGCGCCATTCAGGATCCGGAAGCGGTACTTCCGCCGCTCCACTTCGAAGAACGGGTTGTAGGCGAGGTTCACGGTCATGACGTCGCCGAGGAAGCCATCGAAATCGAAGATGTCGAAGAACAGCTGCCCGTTCTGATCGAACGCCTTGTCGGCGAGCATCAGGTTCACGTCGTAGTCGAGATTCCCGAAGGACTTCGCCGTCCCGCTCGGCAGCCGCAGGTTCACGCCGTCGTTGATCGCCTCGTTGCCGCGATCAAGCGCGCTGTAGATGTTGAACATCCCGGCGATGCCCTTGTACACGTTCTGCGCTGTGAAGCTGAACATGTGATCGTGGAACCAGTGCGTGCTCATCGTCTCGTGGAAGTCGCCGGGCACCTTCATGATTCCGCCGCTATCGGCCGGCCCGCCGGCGCGAGGATCGGTGGCGGTGGTGTTCACCGTTCGCAGCCCCGCGAGGACGATCGGGTAGTGATAGTCGTAGAACTCGGTCGGGAAGAAGTACGCGCCGGTGAAGCCGTCGTTCTCGGCGCCGTGATGCCCGTTGTGCTCGTGCGTCGAGATCGTGTGTCGGCCGAACCCTCCGTTGTTTCGCACGTCCGCCGACAAGTTGTTGTGATGCCGGAACAGGATCGGCTCGCCGTAGCGGCCAATCATCAGCTTCGGCGGCAGGGTGCCGTTGAACGTCCACAGCTTGTCGGGCCGCTGATCGGGGAAGTTCGGATGGAAACGCGGCGGGAACGGCGCCGCGGCATTGATGCCGGAATTCAGGCTCGAGGGAACTCCCGGGTTGTACACGAGATTCGTCTTCGCCCCTTCCTGTGTCACCTCCACGGCGATTTGCGGCGGTAACACATCGAACAGCTGATGCGCCCAGATCG
>Ga0075434_100006836_pt1 | contig 10500 bp, 7 predicted proteins | sample RhiMethybrSRZTD3_FD_75298 | JGI IMG/M metagenome (GOLD analysis project Ga0075434, IMG submission 75298) | Populus rhizosphere microbial communities from Tennessee, USA - Rhizosphere MetaG P. TD hybrid SRZTD3 | ecosystem: Host-associated > Plants > Roots > Rhizosphere > Soil | place: USA...
CCACCATCGGCATCCGGCAGCTTCACCTGGCGTCCACCATCGGCATCCGGCAGCTTCACCTGGCGTCCACCGTCGGCATCCGGCAGCTTCACCTGACGTCCACCGTCGGCATCCGGCAGCTTCACCTGGCGTCCACCATCGGCATCCGGCAGCTTCACCTGGCGACCACCGTCGGCATCCGGCAGCTTCACCTGGCGACCACCGTCGGCATCCGGCAGCTTCACCCGACGGCCACCGTCGGCATCCGGCAGCTTCACCTGGCGTCCACCATCGGCATCCGGCAGCTTCACCTGGCGTCCACCATCGGCATCCGGCAGCCTCACCTGGCGTCCACCATCAGCATCCGGCAGCTTCACCTGACGACCACCGTCCGCATCCGGAAGGTGGATGATCCTCTGGAAATCGGACGTGGTAACCAGCTTCCAGAACTCCTCGCTCTGCGAGAGCTTCTTGAACTCGGGGGTGGCGATCACCTTGTGGAAGAGATCGCTCTGCAGCAACGCCTGTACTTGCGGATCCGCAAGGACGACGTCGCGATCGGTGATCTGCGTTGCCTGGTAGCGCTTCGCCGCACCAATCGTTCCTTCGAGCCCCGACTTCGGAGGAATGATCCCCGTGAAGTGCGCGACTGCGAGCCCTACCACCGCAACCCCGACCAGTCCCAAAATGATTCCCGGTCTTTTCATCTCACCCTCCTTTGCGACCTGGCAACCCCAGGCGATTCGGCGGTCCCTTCGTCCCCGCCATCCGCTCTGTCACAAGTACAGTCGACTTCGAAGAAGGTTGGTGGTTCGCGCGCGCGGTCTGCCTCCTAGCTGCCGGAGCGGAGAGCTCGAGTCTCGAGCTCTCCTTGGACAAATCCATCCGGGTAGTGGATGGCGATTCGGAGCGGCGACCCGGCAGGTCCCCTCCGCGCCAGATAGAGGAGGTACTGGCTTTGGCCCGACTGCTGCATCCTAATCGAAAGCCGGCCCATGCCAAGCATTACCTCGTTTCCGGCAGGCTCTTGCCGAACGGAGAGCGCGGTCCAATCGCCCGGCTCGAACGACAGCGCCACATCCGATCCAACCGGCGCGTCGGCCGTCAACCGGACCAGGAGACCATCCTTCCCCGACAGTGCCTCGGCGAGCACGCGCCCGTCTCCTCCTAACTTGAAGTCACGACTGCTGATGGAGCGATACAAAGTCTCCAGGGGAGCCATCATGCCCGTATAGGGCCGGGTGTCGGTCCCCGGCCGGGTCATCAGGTTCCCGGTCAGGATCGCAAAACCCAGAACCCCCAGGGCCGCGCCCGCGGCGAAGGCGTAGGCCTGCCGCAGACCGGTTCCCCCACGAATCACGTTGAGGACGTAGCCCAGCCAGCTCGCGCGCGCGGGAGCCGGGGACTCGCTCAAGCGGATGGACCGAAGCACGTCTTGCTTGAGCGAGGCCGGCGGCTCTTCCGTCCCGAGCCGGTCCAGGGCCGCGAAGACGGCCCCCAGCCTCTGGTATTGCATCCTCAGTTCTTCGCGCGCTTCCAGGGCCAGACGCAACCGCTCCGAGTCCTGGGACGTCGCGACCCCGTCCAGCTGGTCGTTCATGAGCCCTTCGAGCTCGCGGTCCAGTTCGTTCATGTGAGGACGATCCCATGTTTGAGTAAGATGCCTCCGAGAAGCTGGCGCGCCGTATGAAGGCGGGACTTCACGGTCTTCTCGGGAACCTCGAGCACGCCGCTCATCTCCTCGTAGGAGAGGTCGGCGAAGTGCCTGAGGACGATGACCTGTCGATAGTCGTGCGAGAGCTCGAGGAGCGCCGTCTGGATTCTCTCGCACTCCTCCAGCCGCGAGCACTCTTCCTCCGGTCCGGTGGCCCCCGATTCCAGCGTCTCTTCCAGGGGCTCGGTCCGCTTTCTCTTCGACAAGTGATTGAGCGTCTCGTTGATCATGATTCGATAGATCCAGCTGAAGAACTTGTGCCTCCGGTCGAACGAGCCCATGTTCTCGTACGCCTTCAGAAAGACCGTCTGGGTGATGTCCAGCGCGTCTTCCCGGTTGCCCACCATCCGGAGCGACACGTTGTAGAGCACTCGCTGGTAGCGGTCGATCAGCTTCCCGAAGGCCCCCCCATCACCTTCCAGGCACCGATCCAGCAGGACTTCTTCCGTGTCCTCGACAGGAACTACAGGGGAAGGGACGGAAAGTTGGCGGGAGCTATTCAAGGCTCAGGACCCGATCCAGCCCGGCGTAAACGAACACCGAGCGGATCCGAGGCTTCAGGTTGGTGAGCTTCAAGCCATGGCCGGAATCGCGCAAGCGCTTGAACATGTTGACGATGACCCCGAGACCCGCGCTGGAAACGTAGTCGAGGTCCGTGAGGTCGAGGGTGGCGGACTCCCGCACGGTGTCGAGGGTCTTCTTGGCGCGGTCCGCCTGCGCGGCATCCAGGCGCCCGGACAGCTTCACCAACCCGCCAGTCTCAACCTGAATCTCGAACATCAGAGTGGGAATCTCTTGGTCAGGGTGATGATCGAGCTTCGATCCACGTATTCGTAGCGGATCGAGTCGGAGATCCGCTGCACCAGACGGAGGCCCAGGCCGCCCTCCTCGATGGGGGGCGGGGACGGGGGAGCGGACGTGGGGTCGAAGGACTCCACATCGAAGTCACGGAGCGTGAGGATGAGCTCTTCGCGCTCCCCTCCGAGCTTGAGGCTCACCTCGGGGCCGCCTCCTTTGCCGTGCTTCAGCATGTTCGTGAACAGCTCCTCGATGAGGAGATCCACCGTATAGGAATGCTCCGGGTCGAATCCTCGGGAGTCGACGTACTCGGCGACGAACCGAGCCATCGGCCCGAGCGAACCGAGCCGCCGCGGAAAACGCCGCTCCACCATGCGGTGAGTTCCTCCCAGCCCCGAGAGATCGGGCTCAGACCTTGCAATCTAGCCCCTATGGAGGGGTGATTCAAGGTGCGCGAAGAGCGCATTGGGGCTGCCGGGAGATTTCGTTATCGCACATGATTGCAACTGCTTCCAGGCCACGCTCAGAAGTCCTGATCCCGAATCCGGAAGCTCTACCCCCGACCCGTCCGGGCGCACATTCCGGTGCACCCGCGTGTAAGACAGACAATGAAACGTGAGATGAAGCGCATGGCGTGGCCCAGCCCGAGCGCCGCCTGGCTCCGGGTGACCTGGGCGGAGGTGCTGGAGTCGAGGCACCACCTCCGCACCGTTCCGCGTTGGGTGCTGGTGGTCTTCGGCCTGGGTCTCTTGCTCCTGACCCTTCACTGGGAGACCTCCACCGGGATCCTGGAATCCCACCTGTTCTCGCACTGGGCCAAGGGCATGACCTTCTACATCCAGCCCGGGCCCACCGACGGCGTGGTCTTCCCGCGTGGCGGACCTGCCGACGTGCGCCGCGGGTACACGCGCATCCCCGAGTTCACGCGCGTGCTCGAGGGGCGGGGCTACCGCGTCTCCGAGCAGGCCCGGTTCTCGCCGGCGCTCGCGATGGTCGCTCGCTTCGGGATCTCCCCTCCCTATCGGGAGCCCTCCAACGCGGGCCTCGCCATCGAGGGCGCGGACGGAAGCGACCTCTATCTGGCTTCGGGCGACCGGAACGGTTTCACGGCCTACCAGGACATTCCCCCGGTCATCGCGCGCTCCCTGCTCTTCATCGAGAACCGCGAGCTGGACAAGACCACGAGCCGCTGGAGCAACCCGGCCATCGACTGGGGCCGCTGGACCAAGGCCATGCTGATCTACTCGGCGCGGCGGATGGGTATCCCCGTCCGCGTCGAGGGCGGAAGCACGCTCGCTGTCCAGGTGGAGAAGTACCGCCACTCCGACGACGGACGCACCGGCTCCCCGGTGGACAAGCTTCGCCAGATCCTGACCGCCAGCCTGCGGGTCTACCAGGAGGGGCCCGACACCCGCGAGGAGCGTCATCACATCATCCTGGATTACCTGAACAGCGTTCCGCTCGGGGCGACGCCCGATCACGGCGAGGTCTTCGGCCTGAACCAGGGGCTCAAGGTCTGGTTCGGCCTCGAGCCCTCGCGCACCATGAGCCAGCTGCGCAGCGGCCGCACGCCCGCGGTACGCGCCCGGGCCATGAAGCACGTGCTCGCGCTCCTCTGCTCGGTCCGCGCTCCCAGCCGCTATCTCCGGGACGACCACCCCGCCCTCGAGAAGCGGGCCGACGCGTACGCGACCCTGCTCGCGAAGGAAGGAATCCTCGACTCCGACTTCGCCGAGCGCGTTCGCGCGGTGCCTCTCGCGTTCGTGAAGCGACCGGCCGCCCCGCGGGGCGACCAGCGGATCCCCGCCACGAGCAAGGCCACGAACCGGATCCGCATCGATCTGGAGCGGGATCTCGCGGTCGGCGGCCTCTACGATCTCAACCGGCTGCACCTGAACGTGGAGTCCACGGTCGACGCCGGCCTGCAGCGGGACACGGAGCAGCTCATGGCGCAGCTCGCGGACTCCTCGTTCCTCGCGACGCACGGAATGCTCGGGAAACACCTTCTCGGTGAGGGCGACCCCAGGCGCGTGATCTACAGCATGCTGCTCTGCGAGAGGACCCAGGATGGAAACGACGTCCGGGTGCACGCGGACAACCTCAGGAGCCCTTTCGACGTGAACGAGGGCATGAAGATGTCCCTCGGGAGCACGGCGAAGGTCCGGACGCTCGTCCACTATCTGGAGATCGTGGAACAGCTCCACCGCGAGCTCTCGCACCTCCCCCATCCGGAGGTCTCGGAGATCGCCCTCGGCGCGAAGGATCCCCTGACGCGCTGGGCCGCGGAGACCCTGGAGGAGCACCCGTCGATGCCGGAGGACAGTCTCCTGACCCGAGCGGTGGAGCGCGTCTACTCGGCCAACCCGGGCGAGCTCTTCTATACGGGCGGAGGGCTCCACGCGTTCGTGAATTTCGACGACAGCGACAACCACCGGAGGATGACGGTCCGGGACGCCGCCGCGCATTCGACCAATCTCGTCTTCGTGAGGCTCATGCGGGACCTGGTCCGCTACCACGAAGCGCATCTCCCCTACGACCCGGAGCGCGTCCTCTCGGGCGCGGATTCCGTACGGCGCCAGACCATGCTGACCGAGATCATCGACGAGGAGTCCCGCTCCATCCTGAATCGCACGTACCGCGAGTACCGCGGGCTGGGCGAGGAGGAAGCCCTGGAGCATCTTCTCGGCGCGTACCGCCACTCGGCGCGCCACCTCACGGTCGCCTACCTGGCGTGGCATCCGGGCGCGTCTCCCGAGTCCCTGGGAGCCTGGCTCGCGCGCACGGCGGAACGCGATTCCACGCTCCCGCCCGAGCGCCTTCTGCGGATGTACGGCGGCGTAAACCTCGGGCTCGAGGACTACGCCTACCTCCTTGCCAAGCATCCGCTTGAGCTCTGGGCGGTCGGGGCCCTGATGGGGGACCCGGGCAAGACGAAGGATCAGCTCACGCGCGAAAGCGTGGAGGCGCGCCGGATCGCGTCGGCGTGGCTCTTCCGGACGCGCAACCGCCGCGCCCAGGATCTCAGGCTCCGGGCGCGCTTCGAGCGCGACGCGTTCGCCCGCATGACACCCTACTGGCGGCGGCTCGGCTTCCCGTTCCAGCGTCTCGTGCCTTCGGTCGCCACGGCGATCGGCAGCTCCGCCGATCGACCCGCGGCGCTCGCGGATCTGATGGGAACGATCATGAACGACGGAGTGGAGCGGCCGACCCAGACTATCCACCGCCTGGTTTTCGCACCGGGGACGCCGTACCACACGGCCCTCGAGGCGGAGCCCACCGCCGCGCGGCGGCTCCTGTCCCAGGCCGTCGCCCGGACGGCGCGCGACGTGTTGAGCCACGTCGTGGAGAGCCCGGAGGGGACCGCGCACCGACTCCAAGAACTGTTCCGTGACGCTCGTGGAAACCCGATCCCGATGGGCGGGAAGACAGGGACGGGAGACAACCGGTTCGAGACGTTCGGGCGGGGAGGTCAGGTCACCTCTTCCCGCGTGGTGAGCCGGACGTCCGCCTTCGTCTTCTTCATCGGGGAGCGATACTACGGCGTGGTGACGGCTTCGGTGTACGGACGCCGGGCCGGGGACTACAGCTTCACGAGCGCGTTGCCGCTCCGATTCTTGGAATTGCTCGGTCCCTCCATCTCGAAGCGGTGGAACGCGGCCCCCTCCGGCGACCAGGTCGTGCTACTTCAGAACCTCGACCTGAACCGGTCCCGCACGGTCCAGAACGTCCACGCCCACGTCCCGCTCGTAGCGTCGGATGATTAGGTCCACCGACCCCTGACCGACACGAAGCCTCCGGATCACGATCTCCTCCAGGCTCTGCGGCAGTGCCGGATGATCGAACGTGACCCGCGCCTTCGCCCCGTCCACGTCCATCCCCAGACACGACTGCAGGAGCAGGAAGACGGATGCTGCCGCCCAGGCCTGCGGCGAGCAGGCCACCGGATAGGGCGTGGGACCCGCGCCCGGCCCGCGCGGGAAGCCGCAGAAGAGCTCGGGGAGACGGCTCTGGTCGAGGAAGAGCGAAGCGTCGAAGAGACCCGACAGGATGTGCGTCGCCTGCTTCTTGAAGCCGCAGCGCGCGAACCCCGCGGCGATGATCGCGTTGTCGTGCGGCCAGACGGAGCCGTTGTGATAGGACATCGGATTGTAGCGGACCTGGCCGGCGGCCAGGGTTCGGATCCCCCAGCCTGAATTCATCTCCTCGCGCATGAGCCGCACGGCCAGGCGCTCGGCGCGTGACGGATCCGCGATCCCCGTCCAGAGGCTATGTCCCGCGTTGGAGGTCACCACCCGGCAGGGGCGCTTCTCCCCGTCCAGCGCGAGGGCGTAGCACTCCAGATCCTCGCACCAGAAAGTCTCCTCGAACCGCTCCTGGATCGCGTCCGCCTGCTGCCGGAGGCGCTGGGCCATCTCTTCGAGGCCGAGCGCCGACGCGAGCCGCGCGGCCTCGCGTCGCGCCGCGTACACGTAGCCCTGCACCTCGCAGAGCGCGATCGGCCCCGCGGCGAGCGTGCCGTCCTCGTGAAAGATCGAATCTCCCGAATCCTTCCACCCCTGGTTCACGAGGCCCTTCGGGGACTGCCGGAAATACTCGACGAACCCGTCGTGGTCCCGGTCTCCGTAGACCTCCATCCAGGTCAGCGCGAGCTCGATGTGGGGCCAGAGGTGCCGGATGAACGTGAGGTCGCCGGTCCGCCGGGCGTAGGCCCCGGCCAGCATCACGAAGAGCGGGGTCGCGTCCACGCTTCCGTAGTAGCGGCGGAACGGGACCTCTCCCAGCGCGGCCATCTCTCCGCGGCGCATCTCGTGGACGATCTTCCCCGGCTCGGCGTCGCGGTCGAAGTTCTGCTCCTGCGCCTGGGTGTCCGCGAGAAAGTGGAGCACTCCCTTGGCGAGCCCTGGATTCATCCAGAGCACCTGCATGGCCGTGATGATCCCGTCCCGGCCGAACGGAGTGCTGAACCACGGCACCCCCGCGTAGGGATACGGACCGCATCCGGTCTCGGTGAGCATCATGTGGAGGTCGGCGGCGGAATGGTTGATCCAGTCGTTGAACTGCTCGTTCGACGTCGTGACCTCGGCGCTCTCCGCCCGGTCGCGCTCCAGCTCCTCCTGGGAGGCGTGGAGCGCGGCTTCGAAGGGCATCACCGCCCGCTCCGCCCGCCCCATGTCGCAGGCGATCGTGATGAGATAGGAGGCCGCCTCGCGCGCCCGGAGCGAGACCATGAGCTCGAACTCGGAGTCGGTGACCGCGGCCGGGCGCGGATCGCACTGGAGACGGGTCCGGCGAATCACGCCGTCCAGGCCCTTGTAGGAGAGGACGACGCTCGAGTCCTTCACGACCGGGTCCAGCCTCCGCCCGGTCGCCTCGCGGCGGGTCCCCCGCACTTCGAAGATGTCCGCGTAGTCGGCCTCCCAGCGACAGCGCACCACGAACTGGATCGGGGTGAGCCCGTAATTCGACAGCTTGAGGCGCTCGTAGCAGACGCCGTCGCGAAGGACCATCTCGCGCGAGACATGGATGGTCCCCCGCGGCACCGCGAGGCCTCCGTTCGTGGCCACGTCGGGGTTGGTGAGGTCGACCTTGAGGATCGTGTTCTCGTCGCTGACCCGGGAGCTCAGGAGCAGCAGGCGGTCCTGGTCGAGGAGCAGTCCCAGGCGGGAGAGAAAGCGAGTCCCCTCGTGGTACAGGCCCAGCTCCCCGATCCCCACGGGCGCCATGTCCCCGAAGCGGTCGAACACGGCGAAGGTGTCCCCGTGCTTCAGGACCCGGGTCCGGTCATCGACCCGCGTCGAGGTGGCGAGGATGTAGAACTGGTCTTGCAGGCGGATGATGTCCATGGCTCCCAAAATGATATCCCATCTCGAAAGGACTTTCCGTAGGCCACGTTCCTTTCTACACTTGTGGGAACTATGGCCCCTGCCGGAACCCACGTCGGACACCGGGTGCGGAACGCCTTGACCCGCATGGCGCGCCGCCAGGCTCTCGGGAGCGAGATCTCCGGGCAGACCCGCCCGGAGGATCTGGCGCGCGCCGCGAGCGAAACCCTGGGCGAGGCTCCGATCGTGATCGCCTCGAACCGGGAGCCCTACCAGCACATCCAGACCCCCTCCGGGATCGAGGTCGTTCGGAGCCCGGGCGGGCTCGCCTCCGCGCTGGATTCCGTGGCCCGGGCGACCGGGGCCACGTGGGTCGCCCAGGGAGCCGCCGACGCGGACCGCCTCGTGGCCGACGCGCAGGGGCGTGTCCGGGTGCCTCCCGGGGAGGATCGGTACACGCTGCAGCGGCTCTGGATCGAACCGGAGATCAAGGCGGTCGAGTACAGGCGCTTCTGCAACGGCTGCCTCTGGCCCCTCTGCCACATCGTGTACGTTCGACCCCACTTCGTGGCCGCGCGCTGGCGCGCGTACCAGGAAGTCAACGAGCAGTTCGCCGAGACGATCCTGAATTCCCTGGGGCCGAGACGAGGGGTCGTGCTCTTACAGGATTATCACCTCGGTCTCTGCGCGTCCGCCTTGCGGGCCCGCCGCCCCGACCTCTCGATCATCATGTTCTGGCACATCCCCTGGCCCAATCGCGAGGTCTACCGCACGTTCCCCTGGCGGCGCGAGCTCCTCGAAGGGCTCCTGGCCTGCGATCTCGTGGGCTTCCACATCCAGTATCACGCCATGAACTTCCTGGACACGGTGGCGCAGGAGCTGGAGTCCAACATCGATCACGAGCGGTTCGCGATCCGCCGGCGAGGCCGCAAGACGTTCGTCCGGACCTATCCGATCTCCCCGGACGCCGCGGAGATCTCGCTCGCGGCTTCCGAGCCGTGGGCCACGCGGGCCGCGGCGCAAATCCGAGAATCCCTCGATCTCGGCGACCGCCGCGTGGTGCTGGGCGTGGATCGCCTGGACTACACGAAGGGAATCCCCGAGCGCCTGAACGCCTACGACCATCTCCTGACCACGCGGCCCGAGCTCCAGGGACGCGTTTCCTTCGTGCAGATCGGGGTGCCCTCGCGGGTCGACCTCCCGGAATACCAGGCGCTCTCGGAGGAGGTGGAGCGGCTCGCGGGGCGCCTGAACCGACGGTTCGGAGAGCCCGACCGGCCGGTCGTCCATCTCATCATGAGGAACCTGGGCTTTCGGGATCTGATCCCGTACTACGTCATGGCGGACGTGGCGGTCGTCAGCGCCCTCCACGACGGGATGAACCTGGTCGCGAAGGAATACGTCGCGGCCAAGGTGAATCTGGACGGCGCGCTGGTCCTGAGCCCCTTCACGGGGGCGGCGCGGGAGCTGGACCAGGCGATCCAGGCCTCCCCGTACGATACCGAGGCTCTGGCCGGGGCGATCGGCCGCGCGCTGACCTTGACGCCCGAGGAGCGTGCGCGCCGGATGCGAGCCATGCGCGAGGTCGTGGCGGGACAGAACATCTATGACTGGGCGACGAAGATTCTCCGGGACACGCGCCGGCTCCATCTCGTGCCGGGCTCCTCGCGCTCCGGCCCCGCACGTTGACGCGGGCGCTCTTCGGGAGCGGGCCCTGGGCGCGGGCGCGGGCGGCTCTCGAGAGGAGGAATCTCACCCTCCTCGTGGCGATGGATCTGGACGGCACGCTCGCGCCCATCGTCTCGAGGCCGGACTTGGCGCGCGTGCCGGCCGAGACGCTGCGCTCGATCGGACGGGCGGCCCGCGGCTGGAACGCGCGGATCGCGGTGGTGAGCGCCCGGCCCGACCGGGATCTTCGGAAGCTCGCGCCGGTCCGGAGCCTCGTTCGGATCGGGCAATACGGACTCGAGGGTCCTCTGGCGCCGCCCCGCTCGGTGCGTGCGGACGTGAGACGAAGGTGCTCGCGGCTCGCGCGCGTGCTCCGTCCTCTGGTTCGGTCGGTCCCGGGCGCCTTCCTCGAGCCCAAGGGCCTGACCGTCGCCGTGCACTGGAGGAACGTCGAAGGGATCTCGGCGCGCCGGCGGCTGCGCCGGTCCCTGGGGGGGATCGTGAGAGGAGAGGCGAGGC
>Ga0075434_100006839_pt1 | contig 10497 bp, 7 predicted proteins | sample RhiMethybrSRZTD3_FD_75298 | JGI IMG/M metagenome (GOLD analysis project Ga0075434, IMG submission 75298) | Populus rhizosphere microbial communities from Tennessee, USA - Rhizosphere MetaG P. TD hybrid SRZTD3 | ecosystem: Host-associated > Plants > Roots > Rhizosphere > Soil | place: USA...
CTGACGCCGGATCCGCGCGCAGCGCGAGCACCCGGAGCGCGCCAATCCGCACATCGATGTCGTCGTTCTTCTCGAGCAGCGTGCCGATCGTGGCGAGCGACTGGGGATCCTTGTCGCGCCCCAGGATCTCGACCGCCGCCATCCGTACGTCCCACATCTCGTCTCCGAGCGCCTTGATTGCGGGACGGCGGGACACCTCGATCGGACGTGCGCCGAGCGCCTTCATCGCTTCCAGGCGGACCTCGTCGTTGTAGTAGTTCTCGACGAGCTTCAGGAGCTGGTTGATGTCTGCGTCCGGACTGAACGCTCCTTCGGATCCGAGCCGCGCCGCTTCGAGCTTCTCCTTACGCGCGTCCTCGTACGCGTCCGGGTCATCGTCTTCCGCTTCGACTTCCTTCTCATCCGCCTGGTCGTGCATTTCCTCGACGAACAGCCCGTCGAGCGCGGGCACGGCGATCGGGCCCGTGAGCGCCGAATCGCGCCGCGAGCCCTCGATCATCGAATGGATGCGCAGCACGAGCTGACGCGGGGCCTTCGCGTCGGCGCCGACGATCTCCTGAATGACGTAGTTCACATTCGTCAGGATTTTCACGAGTGCCGGTTCAACGGGAAGATCCGCGAACTCGACCGAGACGGTTCCAGCCAGCTTCTCCTGGCCAACAACCGCGATCCCCGTCAGCTGCGACACCTTCTGGATGACGTCACCCAGAGGAGCATCGGCCACATGAACGGTCAGACCGCCATTCGCCCACGTCACGTCGGCGGGCGTCTGAGCGAACACTGGCGCTGACAGGAAAGTGAACACCACACAAGCTCGAAGTGTCGTTGCCAGATATCTCATCGGAGTACTCGCTGATTCCACAGACTACTTGGACTGCAGCAGTAAGAGCGCCTGCTTGATTGCGACGGCAGCCTCGGGATCCGGATCGTTCTCCGCTGCCTTCAACGCGGGGATGACCTTCGAATCGCCATACTTGCCGAGATACAGGGCGGCGTCCTCGCGGACCCACCCTTCGTCGTCCTGAAGCGCGAGCAGCATTTCGGGAATCGCGCCGTTGCCGACCGCGTCGACGTAGCCGACGAGCGCCAGGCGGCGGACGAAGTGGTGCGGATCGTCGGTGATGATCCGGCGCAGCCGCTCGATCACGACCGGCGTCTTCAACTTCGGAAGCAGCTCCACAGCGCGCATCCGCGTCTGAAGCTCCCCTTCGGTCGCCGCTCGAAGCAGGATGTCGGCCGCGCGCTCGTCCTTGACGCCGCCAAGGACCTGGCCAAAAAAGTCATCCGCCGAAATACGCTCGCCGCGGCGGAGGACGTCCTTCACGATCGCCAAAAACCGCGCGTCACTTCCCTCGGCCTTTGCCTCGTCGAACGGATGACTCGAGAGCACGCCTCCGACGACTTGGATGGGGACAACGGCTTGATCCGGGCTGTTGGTGTGCAGTTCGACGACGCCCTGCAGCGACGCGAACGCAGGAGGAGACGGGACCCGGACCTGGATCTTGAAGTCGTTTCCGTCAGGGCTGATCTGCACCTCCGCTGGAACGGCCAGCTTGGCCTCGGCCTTCGTGATCTCGAACTTCTTGCCACCGAGGCTTTTGAGGAGACAGCTCGCCACGCCAGTCTGGCCTTCCTTCAAGAAGCCAAAATCCACGACGTGCCCGAGCGGATCGAGATCTCCCAGGACCGTGCCGATCACCGGTATCTCGACGACGGGAGCCTTCGGATGATGCGTCTCCAATACGACTTTTTCGTTGAAGGGCCCGAGAGGGACGTTCGTATCGAGCCGGACGTCGACGTCGTACGAGCCGTCGTCGCGCTGCTGCGTATCGACATGGATTGCCGGGTGCGACGGGACGGCGCGAACCGGACCGATCGGCGCGCCATCCGCGGCACGCAGATGAACTGGTTGAAACCTGCGCCGATCGAACACGCCCCGGTACGTGGGCCCGAAGGCGGCGGCCACGGGGTCCCGGATGATCGGACCGACGATCGGGCCGGAAACGTGCACCTTGACCAGCGGCTGTTCCGGATCATTCGAATACAACAGCGCCTGCTCGTCGAACGATTCCTCGAACGGCAGCAGCCTTCCCTGCAGCCGCAGCGTCGCTGCCCCGCCCGGCTTGATCGTCATCTGGGACAGGTCGGCGGTCATGCAGATGCAGGAACTTCGCAGTTTCCTGATTTCGAGCGGCGCGTCGCCGGCGTTCTGGACGGTGACGACGACCGCACGGAGCTGATCTCCCGGACGCAGGCGGCCGAGATCCACTTCGCGTTCGGAAAGCACGATGCGCGGCGCCGCATACGACGCCTTCGCCGTGTGTTGCGCGGCGGCAGCGCCCGAAGGGATCACGGCGCACGCCAACGCCATGAACGCATACCAGGGGACCGGTCTGATCATTCTTGCTCCGTGTATTCCGATTGTATCGCTCAAAACAACACCGGGCTCCACGATATGGTGTCGTGGAGCCCGATGACCTTGCATCCGACGGTTGTGGTCGGTCGTACTAGCTGCCGTTCACCAGGCCCTTGACCGCGCAAGCGGCGTTGCCGCCGTTGGTCGCGATCTGGGTCGTGAGACCGGCGGGCAGACCACCGGGCGCGCTGTTGCCGCTGGTCACGATCACGTCGACCTTGCGGACCGACGTGCTGAGCGTTGCAAACGGCGAGTACACGTCCGGCGCGAACGCCGCGCCACCGGGGGTGAACTGTGGATCGTTGGCAACGTGGCGATACAGGGAGGCCTTCGTCCCCTTGCTGAGGTTCAGCTGCCAGATGTCGCCAGCGATGCAGCAGTCGGCAACGGCGGCCGAGATGACCGTCGAGGTCAACGTCGGATCCGTGCACTGCAGGCGCTTGGAGAAGTAGTTGTTGTTCGCCGTGTTCGAGACGAAAATCGTGCCGGCGGCGCCTTCAGACGACCCCAAGCCCGAGACGTTGTCCTGCGCGAACACCGGAGCTGCAAGCGCCACGGCGACGATCGCGCCAAGACCCACCATCAAATGTTTCCTCATTCCGATTCCCCTTTCAGTGTGTGTTTACGTTTACTTACGAGCACGAACTCCCGTGGCCCACGCCCCGTGGACCGGTCTCCATCGCTCCCCTACGGCACCTCCTTTCCGGAGCGGTCCGCTCCGGCGCGCTTCCCTGCCACGTCCGGGCACTGCTCAGCGGCGCCTTCGGCGCTCTGGTTCCCCGACAGGCCTGTGGCAAGCGCGCATTTACGCAAGTCCGATACGTCGCCCTGAACCGTTCAGCTCGGTGTCGCCGCCAACGGGCGGGCCCACCGTCGCGCGTGAAAGGGCGCCGTCACACGCGACAATCGAAACGTCGTTGCTCAACGCGTTCCCCACGTACACGCAGCCGCTGCGGGACTCAACAGCGATCGCATCCGGGTACCGTCCGACCGGAAGCGTGGCGAGCACAGTCATGGAAAACGTGTCGATCACGGAAACCGTACCGTCGATGGCGTTCGCGGTGTAGAGCCGTCCCCGCCGTTCGTCGAGCGCCATCACCAGCGGTGCGTTCCCGACGGTCGTCGTCGACACCGGCGTCAGCGTCGCGCTATCAATCGTCGTGACCGACGCCCCCTCCTGGTTCGCGACGTAGAACACGCCCGCGGCGGGGTGGTTCACCATCACGCGCGGTGTACGTCCGACCGGAATCGTGGCGACCACCTCCGCATCCGGGCTGCTGAGCACGCTGACGGTGTCGCTCGCGGAGTTCGCGACATAGAGCCGATGGCGACGGCCGTCCACCGCGAGCCCGATTGGATGCTCTCCGACGTGAACCGCTTTCACGAGCGTCGCGGTGTCGAGGTCGATCACGGAGACGGTTTCGTCCAGCGCGTTCCCGACATACACGCGGCGATTTCGGTCATCCACCACAACTGGATGTGGATCCTCGCCGACCGGGACGTTGATGCTGAACGAGTTCGCGGATGGCTGCCCTACGACAGCGAGGCTGTTGCCGAGCGCGTTGGTCACGAACACTCTCTCGGTCGTCGCGCTGATCGCAACAGCCAGCGGTCCGGGGCGATAACCGTTGACCGGAATGGCGCGCGCGTCGCTGGCGCCTGGTTCGATGATTGAAATGGTGTCGCTCAGCCAGTCCGCAACGTATGCCACGCCGGTCCGTGCGTTGACGGCGACGTCGTGCGGCAGCTGTCCGACCTGAATCGTGCGCATCAGCTGACGCGTGCGGGCGTCAATCAGCGAAACCGAATCGCCCCGCACGTTGACAACGAATACGATCCGCGCGCGCTGATCGATCGCGATTGCAACCGGGCCATCGCCGACCGGGATCGTTGTCGAAATCGGTGCCGGCGCGCCGTTTGAAATGCCGCCGGCCAGCATCACCGCAGCAAGGAACATCGAGGCATGGCGGCATCCGACCGCCTTCGCCATCACCAATCGGGTGATCATTGGTTATCCGTCGGCGAGCACCGCGTATGCCAAACGTGCATGCGGCAACACGGTGAGCGTAATTGCACTCTGTTTATTGAGATAAGCGGCGTAAATGAGTGCGATATGAGCGGGTTATGAGCGAATTCGCGCGATGGAAGTCATCCCACGGGTTGAACATTGTCAGCACACCGGGGCACTCTCGTCGCCGCGTTGCTCGCGCGTCGCAATCTTCAGCGCGTGCGTCCACGCCGAGCGGCTGAGGCGCGCGTTTTATTGACGAGCGCGGACGATCACGATTGGGATCGCGATGCGACGACCACGGGTGCGAAAAGGCGCGCGGGAGGAGGACATCTCAAGGCGCGTTGTTGGAGACGGTCCTCGAACGGTTGACATTAGTCATCTATTAGGGCGACTATTGTCGCTAATCCACAGAAAACAGGCTTGTTTTTCGTTGTTAAGCTCCTGTTTTTGAACAACTTACAGGCCAACAGGCAGCCCGCCGCCAGTGGCCGCCGGTTTGCTCAATCAGGTCCCGACCCCCCACCAGGTGGTGTCCTGCTTCAGCCGCACAGTGAAGTCGGCAGACGCCCGCCCGTGACCCAGGTCACCCGCGGGCCAGCGGCACCCGTTTGCGAGGGGTCGACATCAATGTGCTGACCACCCATTTCTTTTCCGTTCGGATAGGCACTCGTTAACGCACTAGCAACAGGAGTCGTCAGAGACATGCTTCAGGACACGCTCAACGCCCCGCACGGCGGGCTACTCGTCAATCTCCTCGTCGATGCAGACCGTAGAAAGGTCCTGCAGCAGGAGTCGAAACATTTCCCCTCCTGGGACCTCACCCCGCGGCAGGTCTGCGACCTCGAGCTGCTGATGAACGGCGGCTTCTCGCCGCTGACCGGCTTCATGGGGCGCAAGGACTACGAATCGGTCTGCAACACGATGCGCCTCGCCGACGGGACGCTCTGGCCGATGCCGATCACGCTCGACGTCCCGGAAGCGTTCGCGCAGACGCTGACGCCCGGCACGTCGCTCGCGCTTCGCGACGCCGAAGGCGTGATGCTCGCGGTCCTGAATGTCGAGGAGGTATGGGCGCCTGACCGTCTCGCGGAGGTGCAAGCCGTCTACGGCACCACGAACAAGGAACATCCCGGCGTGGCAGCGATTCTCGATCGCAGCCATCCGTGGCTCGTCGGCGGCCGGATCGAAGGGCTTCAGCTGCCGACCTACTACGACTACAAGGAGCTGCGCCTCACGCCCGCAGATGTCCGCGAGGAGTTCGCGAAGGCGGGCTGGACGCGCGTCGTCGCGTTCCAGACGCGCAACCCCATGCACCGCGCCCACCAGGAGCTGACGCTCCGCGCGGCGAAAGAGTCGGGCGCGAAACTGCTGGTGCATCCGGTCGTCGGCATGACCAAGCCCGGCGACGTCGATCACTACACGCGCGTGCGCTGCTACAAGGCGCTGATGCCCACCTATCCGCCCAACACCGCGAAGCTCGCGCTCCTTCCGCTCGCGATGCGCATGGGCGGTCCGCGTGAAGCCGTGTGGCACGCGATCATCCGCAAGAACTACGGCTGCACGCACTTCATCGTCGGCCGCGACCATGCTGGCCCCGGCAAGGACTCGTCGGGCAAGCCGTTCTACGGACCGTACGACGCGCAGGAGCTGCTGCGGAAGCACGAGGACGAGCTCGACATGGTCATGGTGCCGTTCCGCAACATGGTCTACGTGCAGGACCTCGACAAATACTTCCCCGAGGACGAAGTGCCCGCCGGGTCGAAGGTGCTGGACCTCTCGGGAACCGAGCAGCGCAGGCGGCTGCAGACCGGCGCAGAGATTCCAAGCTGGTTTACGTTCCCCGAAGTCGTGAAGGTGCTGCGCGAAACGCATCCGCCGCGTTCGCAGCAGGGCTTCACGGTGTTCTTCACGGGCCTCTCGGGGTCGGGGAAGTCGACAATCGCCAACGCGCTGCTCGTCAAGCTGCTCGAGATGGGCGGCCGCCCCGTGAGCATGCTCGACGGCGACCACGTCAGAAAGCACCTCTCGTCGGAGCTCGGGTTCTCCAAGGAGCACCGCGATCTGAACATCCGCCGCATCGGCTATGTCGCCTCCGAGATCACGAAGAACGGGGGGATCGCGATCTGCGCGCCCATCGCCCCGTACGACGCGATCCGGCGGGACGTGCGCCAGATGATCGAGCCGCATGGCGGGTTCGTGCTCGTCTACGTGGCCACGTCGCTCGACGAGTGCGAGCGCCGCGATCGGAAGGGGCTCTACGCGAAAGCGCGCGCGGGCATCCTGAAGCAGTTCACCGGCATCTCTGATCCGTACGAGGAGCCGAAGGACGCGTCGATCGTGATTCAGACCGAGGAGAAGACGCCGGAAGAGGCAGCCGAGCAGGTCATCGAATACCTCCGCACAGAGGGGTATCTCGGCTGAGGCCGGCAAAATGAATCGACCGTTCCGTCTGCTGCTCGTCGTCGGGGCCCGTCCCAACTTCATGAAGATCGCGCCGATCGTGCGCGAGTTGGGGCGGTATCCCGAGCGCTTCGCGTCGACGCTGGTCCACACCGGCCAGCACTACGACGCGGCGATGTCGGAGGTCTTCTTCACCGAGCTGGGTCTCCCCCGTCCTGACGTCGATCTCGGCGTCGGATCGGGATCGCACGCGCAGCAGACGGCGGCGATCATGGCCGCGTTCGAACCGGTGGTGCTCGAGAAGTCGCCCGACCTGGTCGTCGTCGTCGGCGACGTCAATTCGACGATCGCGTGCGCGCTGGTCGCCGTCAAGCTCGGCGTGCGCGTCGCGCACGTCGAGGCGGGCCTTCGAAGCTTCGATCGAACGATGCCCGAGGAAATCAACCGGGTACTCACCGATCAGATCTCGGACCTCCTTTTTATTACGGAGGCGTCCGCGGCGGAGAACCTCCAGCGGGAGGGCGTGCCGGCCGATCGGATTCATTTCACGGGGAACGTGATGATCGACACGCTGCTGTCGCATGCCGCGGAGGCGCGCCGCCGCGCCGTCGCGGCGCGCTACGGTGTCCCGCCGCGCGGTTACGCGGTGCTGACCCTGCATCGGCCGAGCAACGTCGATCAGGACGGCACGTTCGGCGGCCTGATGGGAGCGTTGTCGGAAATCGGCCGCGAGCTGCCGATTTTCTTTCCCGTTCATCCGCGCACCCGGCCCGCGCTGCGGCGGTCACCTGTCGCGGCGGAGATGATCGAAGCGGGCGTGCTGCGTCTGCTGGATCCGCTGGGATATCTGGATTTCCTCGGACTGGTCGCCGACAGCGCGGTCGTCCTGACGGATTCCGGCGGCGTGCAGGAAGAAACGACGGTTCTCGGCGTTCCGTGCGTCACGCTGCGCACGTCGACCGAACGGCCGGTCACGATCACCAGCGGGACGAACATCCTCGCCGGAACCGATCCCCGCCGGATCGTCGATGCGTTTCGCACGGCGCGCACCCGTGCGGGCCAACGCGGAAGACCGCAGTTCTGGGATGGGAAGGCGGCCGAACGGATCGTGGAGGTCCTGCGGCGTGAAGCGGACGCGGCAGCGGCCACCGAGACCGAGCGGAACGTGGCAGCGTCGTGCTGACCGCATCGAGAGAAGCCGCCATGACGATGACGAGCAGCGTGCGCACCGTCCAGCAGCCGGCCCCGGCTGCCGCCGCGCCGCTGCGCGTCATGCACGTGCTCTTCCGCCTGCAGGCGGGCGGCATGGAGTACGGCGTGATCAAGGTCGTGAACGGTCTCGATCGCGCGCGCATTTCGAACAGCATCTGCAGCACGACGCCGGCCGACGGCGTGAAGAAGCTGCTGCGGCGCGACGTGCGGCTCTACGAGTGTCATCGCCGCCCCGGAAACGATCCCTCGCTCGTGCTGCAGCTCTATCGTGTGTTTCGCCGCGAACGCCCGCACATCGTGCACACGCACGCGTGGGGCACGCTGTGCGAGGGCCTGCTGGCGGCGCGGCTCGCGCGGGTTCCGCTCGTCGTCCACGGGGAGCATGGAACGCTGCAGCTCAAACCGTATCAGGCGCGTCTGCAGCGTCTGATGTGGCGCCGCGCGGATCGGGTGTTGTCGGTGTCGTCCCGGCTTGCGGAACGAATGGCCGAAGGCACCGGCTTCCCGCTGAATCAGATCACGGTCATCCGTAACGGCGTCGATCTGAGCCGCTTCCAGGCGTGCGATCGCGCCGGGGCACGACGTGCACTCGGCCTGCCACAGAACGCGGTCGTCGTCGGCACCGCCGCGCGGCTGGTGCCCGTGAAGGACCAGGCGAACCTCTTGAACGCGTTCAAGCGGCTCGCCGACGAGGGGGCGGAGTTCACAGGCGTGATTGCCGGCGACGGGCCGCTGCGCGCCGAGCTCGAAGCGCAGGCCCGCGCGCTCGGCATCGAGTCGCGCGTGCGGTTTCTCGGCCATGTCCCGGCTGTGGAGCGCGTGTACGCCTCGCTGGATATTTTCGTTCTGTCGTCGAAATCCGAAGGACTGTCGAACACGATTCTCGAAGCGATGGCGAGCAAGATCGCGGTCGTCGCCACGCGAGTCGGGGGCGCAGACGAGCTCGTCGAAGACGGCGCGAGCGGGCTGCTCGTGCCGCCCGAGGATTCCGCGGCGCTGGCCGACGCGATCGGCTGGCTGATTCGCGACGGGGACTTGCGCGAATCGATGTCGGCGGCGGGTCGACGCCGCGCGCTGACGCGGTTCACGCTCGACCGGATGCTGCGCGAGTACAAGGACATGTACTGCCGCCTGGGCGGCGCGATTCCGGCGCGCGAGGGCGCCGACGCCCGGACGCAGAGAGGCGCCAGCCGATGAATGCCGTACGCGACGTCGCCGTCGAGCAGTTCCGCCGCGTGGATGGCGCCTTCCGGGCGGCCACCGCGTCGATGCGGGCGCTGCCCGACTTTCTGATCATCGGCGAGGCGAAGTGCGGGACGACGTCGCTCTACGACGATCTGGTGGAGCATCCCGACGTGCTGCCCGCCGCGGTGAAGGAAGTCCAATTCTTCAGCACACGTTTCCATCGCGGGCTCAACTGGTATCGATCGCAGTTCCCGCTCGAGTGGCGCATGCGGAGGAACGGCCACGTTCCCGGCCGGACCCAGACGGGCGAAGCGAGCCCCTACTACCTGAGCCACCCGCTCGCGCCTCAGCGGATCAAGACCGTTCTGCCGCAGGTCAAGGCGATCGCGATGCTGCGCAACCCCGTGGACCGCGCGTACTCGCAGTATCAGCACGAGTTCAGAAAAAAGCGCGAAACGCTGTCGTTCGAGGAGGCGATCGCGCGGGAACCGCAGCGTCTGCAGGGCGAACGTGAGCGCATGGCGCGCGACGATCGCTACAACAGCCGCGAGTATCGACGGCATGCGTACATGGCCCGCGGCCTCTACGTGGATCATCTGCGCACGTGGTTCGAGTTGTTCGATCCGCGCCAGCTGTTCGTCATCAGGAGCGAAGACTATTTCGCCGCGCCGGACGCGACCCTTCGTCAGGTGCTCGAGTTTCTCGAGCTGCCGGCATGGGCGCCGCCGCGGTTCGCGAAGAAGAACGTCGGCAAGTACACCCCGATCGATCCGCAGGTTCGAGAAAAGCTGGCCAGCTACTTCGCGCCGCACAATGCGCGGCTCGCCGATTTTCTCGACGTGGACTTCGGGTGGCAGTGAGACGGACGGGTGATGCGACGAGATAAGAGATCGATCGAAGACACGGGCGCCGCCGCCGAAGGGCAGCGGCCGAAACGCCAGTGGTACGGTAAGACGGCCAAGCGCGGCGTCGCGTGGTCGTACGTGCGCGAGGCAGGCACCGAGCTGATCGCCACGCCCACAGGGCTCATTCTCGCGCGGCTGCTGACGCCGTACGACTTCGGCGTGGCAGCGTCGGCGGTCTTCTTCATCACGCTTGCCACGCGGCTGACGAACTTCGGGTTCAACCTCGCGCTCGCGCGCATCAAGGTGCTGCGGCCCGAGCACACCTCCTCGGTGTTCGTCGTGACCCTCGGCGTGGGCGCGACCGCGTACGCGATCCTCGCGAGCAGCGGCCCGCTGATGGCGTCGTTCTTCCACGCGCCGCAGCTGAC
>Ga0075434_100006840_pt1 | contig 10497 bp, 8 predicted proteins | sample RhiMethybrSRZTD3_FD_75298 | JGI IMG/M metagenome (GOLD analysis project Ga0075434, IMG submission 75298) | Populus rhizosphere microbial communities from Tennessee, USA - Rhizosphere MetaG P. TD hybrid SRZTD3 | ecosystem: Host-associated > Plants > Roots > Rhizosphere > Soil | place: USA...
AGCGCGTGAGGACCCGAAAGCCCAGCGGGCTCTCGTGCACAGGATCCCGTTCGCGCAATTGCTCATAGAAGGGATAGGGGTTTGCGTGGAACTCGGGCAGGAGGGGATTGAAAACGGCCTCAGTCGTCGCCACGGGTGTCCTCCGCGGGCTTTCGAGAAGGCTGTCGAGATCGGGGTTTCATTCTAGCCCTCGCATCTCCGCCCCCGCCTGCGCCAGCCAGAACCGCATGTCCATCTCGCGGTACATCGCCGTCGCGGTGGAGAGGTGCTCCTGCGCCTGCTCGCGTGTGCCCGTGCGTTGGTAGAGCTTGCCGAGGCCGAGGTGGCAGTGGGCGACGATAGGGCGCATGCCGAGTTCTTCGGCCAGGGCGAGAGCCTGGTGATAGTACGTCTCGGCCGGCTCCACCGCCGAAGGATCACGATGCGCGTGTATTTCGCCGAGGAGTCGGAGAGCAGACGCCTGGTAGCCTTGTTCTTTATGGGTGCGAGCAAACTCAACTGCCTCCAACGCACGCGTGTTCGCTTCGTCCACGCGGCCGGCCCGCAGATAGCCTTCCGCCAACAGGGACGTCCAGAGCGACTGGCCGTACATCAGCCTGCTCGAGGCGGCCTGCTCCACCGCCTGCTCGAGCAGCGGTAGGCCTTCAGCGACACGCCCAGCCGCAACATAGGCAGCACCCAGAAGCGAGGTCGGCATGGGGAAGAGACCTGGGACGGGCGCGGCACGGCAGATTGCCACGCCACGCTCGAGCGCCGGAATGGCTCTGTCAATGTCACCCCTGCACAGAGAGACATGGCCGAAAGCGCGACGCGCTGCCACATGGGTAAATGGCCGCTCACTCTCGTTGGCATCTGCATGACGCTTTCGACCAGTGCCACTCCGTCGGCGAAGCGTCCCAGTTCCGTCGGCGACGATCCCGGCCTCGCCCCTCTCAAGCCTGGCCTGGGAATTTAGACTAACAGTTAGATCCCAGGAAGACCACACCGATTCCACCTGAAGCGTGGTATCAGGCCAAGGAGCTCATCGCTGCCATAGCTGGCGCGGCTACGGCTTTTCTCCTGGTGTTTTCGTACGACTTGCTGCGGTCGCGGCGGCGACGGCGTACTCACTTTGCGGCACTTCGCGCGGAGATGGAGTATTGCCGCAGCCTCGCCCAAACATACGTGCGCGACAGAGTTGCTGCTCCGCTCTATCGGTTGCCCACCATCGCATATGCGAACTCGCTACCTGCGCTCCTTACTGACGCCGCGCTCACTGAGTCGGACACCGGGAGCCTCCTCACGTTCTTCAACGAAGTCGAAACGCTCAACCGGGGTCTCGAACAGGCTGAGAGTGCACGCCTAATCCCGGATCCGGAAATGCGGGAGGCGAAGCTCACTGATGAGTTCTCACGAAACAAACAGAAGGCTGAAAATCTCGTGCCTGTAGATGTTCTTTTGCCGAGCTACTATGACCGCGCGAAGTCTGTGGTCGACGCACGATTGCATTGGTATCGGCTGTAGCCTATGAACGATCGCAGGGATAGGACATCGTTGGGCCCGGAGGCGCTGGCAGGAGGGGTCCCGTGGGTCGGGCTTCCTTGCCTTTCTTGAACCACTGCTCGGCCGTCTTTCCGGATCCTGGCGGACACGGCCAGCCGCTGCGTCCCGGGTCGCAACTCGCTGTTGTGTCACAGGGGCGAACGCCGCTCCTGCAGTCAGCCCTACGGCGTTCAATGAAGTGCTGCTCGGCTTCCTGAAGAACAAGTGACGACCGGCCGAATTGAACTATCGCTGGCTCGGTGTGACAACTCTCGCAAGAACGCTCACCGGTCTGCAAAGCATGTGCCCCGCTGGGGAACTAAGTGATCTAGCGAGGGAGGCAAGGTCGATCGGGCCGTGGATTGGAGCGTCTTTCAACTGGGGTTCTGGCAGCCGTTTGGCCCGCACGGGAACGAATCCCGGGAGGATATTCTCGGACGAAAGAATCGCGAGATCTCCGCCAACAATGGCTGGACGCTATGGTCGTTCCAGTTTCGCACCGTGATTCCGTTGTGGCAGCAGATGTTGGCGGATGCGCAACTCTTATGCTTTGTGCTGTGCTCGGATAGTCCCGGAGCTCGCGAGCCGCGAGGGGCCATAACGAGATGCGCCGAATATCGCATCACGGAAGCGGCACCATGGCTGCGAATTCCCGAGGCCATCAGCGTGCCTCATCCATTCGGCCGTCAGCGGCAAGCCAGTGCATTCGTGGTCGAGGATATCGTGCGCGTCGCCGCCGACCAGCAACCCCGGTTTGGCGTCGAGTGGTTTTCGAAAGGCTGGCGGACCGAGAGTCTGCCGACGAGAGGCGAGTATCTCATTCGACGGCCCGGCGCCTCACGGTTGCGGCGTGTCTTTGCCGTTCTTCGGCTCCGCGCGCCGTGATTTAGGTTGGTAGATCCCGAGGCCAGCATTCCTACGGCCTATTGCGTTGACCGGATGCGCTCTTTCGTTATGCTCAAATCGAAGGATCTTTGGGTTCCTAGCAATCAATGAATCAGATTGATTTGGCGGGTGAAGTCTCGTGGATGTCGTTGCTACTCACAAGAGAAGCCTGGCACATGTCGGGCTTCTTCTATTTCGAGAACCGTCTACCGCCTCAACGACCTTGTGATTCATTAGAATGGCCAATGAGTGCTTCATACAGGACGACTCGACCCTCGACACTTATGACGCCGATCGGTTAGCATGGTTGGCTCTAGGACTCCGATCGGCGCCTGACGTAAGGCCTGGCAACGCAAGGACGGCCTTTCCGAAAAGGAGCTTGTCATGAAGATGCTTGGCGGAATCCTGACATTCGCGCTTCTTATCACCGCCGCTATTCCCGCAGCGGCTCATGCCCAGGACATCAAAGTGACTCTCCTCGGTACCGGTTCTCCCCCCGCGGTCATGACCCGATTCGGGCCAAGCATCCTCGTCGAAGCCGGCGGGCACACACTTCTTTTTGATGCCGGTCGTGGTGCGTTGCAACGGCTCAACCAGCTGAAGGTGAAGTGGCAGGATGTGCGCGGCGTATTCTTTACCCACCTCCACTCTGATCACGTGGTCGGATTCCCGGATCTGTGGTTGACCGGGTGGCTGACCCCTGGCCGAACTGATCCGCTGAATGTGTGGGGGCCACGGGGAACAAAACACATGATGTCGCACCTTGAACAGGCGTACGAGTTCGATATTCGCATCCGCCTGTACGACGACCGGCCCTCGCCGGAGGGCATCGTCCTGCTGACCGAGGAGATTGCTGAGGGCGTCGTGTACGATAAAGGTGGCGTGAAGATTACTGCGTTCGAAGTGGATCACGCCCCGATCAAACCGGCGTTCGGCTATCGAATCGACTACGCTGGCCGCTCAGTCGTGCTCTCCGGCGACACGCGTGTCTCGGAAAACCTTATCCGGCACGCCCAGGGCGTGGATGTGCTCATCCACGAAGTGGCAGCACCAGAGACGTTTCAGCGTGCAGGCGCTACAGCTGAGCGGACCAAAAGCGTCATCGCCCATCACGTGACTCCCGAGCAGGCGGGCGAAGTGTTCTCGCGCACCAAGCCAAAGCTTGCTGTGTACTCGCACATTGTGCTTCCATCGGCCACAGAGCAGGACTTGATACCGCCGACACGGAAGACCTATTCCGGTCCGCTCGAGCTCGGCGAGGACTTAATGGTCATCGAAGTCGGCCAAAGTATCCAGGTCCGCAGACCCGCTCGCCCTTCGTCTTGAGCGAGCGTGCCTGGCGCGAGCAGTTTTCTAGAACCTGATGATCTAGGACATTGGCGCCTCTCGCCTGTACTTCGCGAGCGCGTATCGCGGCGAGGGCTGGATTTGGGGAGAGGCCGGGGCCGACCCGGGGGACCAGCGGACGTGGCTGCCGTGGCTCGAGCGGTCGGCGGAGCGCTTCGGCGCCCTTCTGCGCGAGACCCCTACGGCGTGGCTCGCGCGTCGCGTGGAGATGATCGATACGCCCGGCGCCACGCTCTCGGGCTGGCGCGTGCTCATGCTGATGATCGAGCACGAAGTCCATCACCGCTCCCAGATTGACGCCTACGCCGGCCTTGAAGGCTGGCCGGTGCCCGACATCTTCAACCGGTCGGCGGAGTCGATCGACGCGCTCCAGTCCGCCCAGCGCACCCGCCACCGGCGCTGACCGCGGCGAGGCGCACTGGAGTTGACCGAGCTAGACTGTGACCAATTTGTCACCATCGGCGGCGGATTCAGGCCCTTTTCGGCGCCCTTCAGCGATGTGCTCGAAGAAAGGATGCCCGGTAAGTTCGGTACTTACCGGGCATCCTCAGCGCCGTCGGCAGGTCCGAAAATTCTGGTGTCGGCGGTTCAATCCCGTCCCGGCCCACCATTGTTTTCTCGCCCGCCGGCAACGGGCTTAGCACGCGCCACTCGATCCCGTTGCTTGCGCCGTACGGCCCTGACTCGGACGGTACTCGAACTCACTCGCTTCGTGCGGGTCGCCTTCGTGAGCGGGATGACGGGGGCCATGGGGTGTCTTGTGGCCGAGCATCTTCATGGCCGTGGGGCGGACGCTCGCCCCGCTCGAGGTTTCCTTGAGCCTCATCCCCCAGCGAGCGTCTAGGGAGCGGTGGGCCGCGACCCACCGCGCGGCGGGATGGCACGCATTGGTCCCGCTCTCTGGCGAGTCTCCGCCAACGATCCGCAGATCACCCTCGCGATGACGATGCACGTCGATCACGCCGCTGGCGTGCTTCGCGCCCCGAGGGGATGATGGTTGCGTGGACTCGGTCGGCAGAATGCTACGCGCAAGCGGGATCCTCCGGATGATCTTCGCTCGCGCGATCAGAGCTCGCCTGCTACACCGTTCCCCTGGCTTCTGTCGCGTGCCCGCCGCCAAGCCGCGGGGGAGACGCCCATGAGGCGCTTGAACGCCCGGCTGAATGCGGCCTCCGAGTCGTATCCGACCTCCTCGGCGATTGCGGCTAACTTGGCGTTGCCCGTCGCCAGGCGTCCCGCCGCGAGCTGCATTCTCCACTGGGCGAGATACTGCATCGGTGGCTGGCCGACGAGGGCCGTGAACCGATCCGCGAACGCGGAGCGCGACATGGCCACGCTGCCGGCGAGCTCGTCGATCGTCCACGGATGGGCGGGAGCCCCGTGAAGGAGGCCGAGCCCGCGGCCAACGACATTGTCGCGGAGGCCTGCGAGCCAGCCCCGCTGTCCCGGCGGCAGCGTCTCGATGTAGCGCCGCAGTACCTCGACGAACATGAGCTCTGCGAGGCGGGTCAGCACGGAGTCGGCGCCAGCCCGCCGTGTCCCCGATTCCTCGACCACCTGGTGTGCGAACGACTGGAGCCATCCGTTGGAGAAGCCGCGCAGGTGAAGTCGACGCGGTAGCGTGGACAGGAGGGGATTGAACGGGCGTCGATCGCAGCCGAGGAAGCCACAGACGAACGTGGCCGTGACCCGCCCCCCGTCGCCGAGCGTCACCGTTTCGGGATAGCGAGCCGGCGTCGCCCCGTCCGCGGTACTGCGCATCCGCAGTGCCGGGGCACTCGACATCCGGTGTGGGTCGCCGTGCGGAAACACGAGCACGTCGCCCGGTTCGAGTGCCACGGGCGGTTCCTCGATCAATCCGCCCCAGCAATGGCCCGCGGTGAGGATGTGGTAAGAGATCAGGTGCTCGGCGCCGGGCAGGATGCGCGGTAGGAGTTCCTTCGCCGCGACGGCTTCCACAGTCCAGGGCGCGCTCGCCTCCACTGCGTAGAAGAAGGCACCGTCCAACCGCACCGCGCGCAGCACGTCGGACAGGGGATCGGCCCTCACGGGACCGCCCTGCCGCGACGTGGTGGCCGTGCCTGTTATTCGCGCAAGCACTGGCTGCTCCTTTTCGTGCGGACGCTCGGACGAACGGCCGGACGACCGGGCACCAACCTCGCCGCGGCCGGACGATCGGCCAAGAACTGCGGACGCCTGGTCATTCACCTCGGCACGTCCCACTGGTAACGTGGCTGCATGGATCCCGGCGCCGCGCGCCGTTCACGTGCGTCACGCTGAGTCTGCGCAATGCGCCGATTCGGACGAGGAGGACATGAACCATGAACCCTGTCGCGAATCCTACACCCAGCAGCCCCCACGGCGCACCGGTCACCGAGGGCTCCTCGCCGGATATGGCCGCGATCAGGGCCCGCCAGCAGGCGGTGTGGGCATCGGGCGACTACACCGTCGTCGCCCGGACACTCCAGATCGTCGCTGAATCGCTCTGCGAGACGGCGGACCTGCGCGCCGGCGAGAAGGTCCTCGATGTGGCGACGGGCACGGGCAACGCAGCCATCGCGGCGGCGCGTCGTTTCACCGACGTCATCGCCACGGACTTCGTGCCCACGTTACTTGAGCACGGCCGTGCCCGGGCGTCGGCGGAGGGGCTGCCGGTCGTCTTTCGCGAGGCCGACGTCCAGGACCTCCCGTTCCCGGACGCGTCGTTCGACGTCGTGCTCTCCACCTACGGCGTCATGTTCGCTCCCGACCAGGAGCGCGCGGCGCGTGAGCTTGTCCGCGTGTGCCGGCGCGGTGGCCGCATCGCGCTGGCCAGCTGGACGCCCGAGGGCTTCATCGGAGAGCTCTTCCGCCTCGTCGGCCGGTATGTCCCGCCGCCCGCCGGGCTCCGGCCGCCAGCCCTGTGGGGCACGGAGGCCCGTCTCCGGGAGCTGTTCGGCGCCGAGGCTGCGGACATCCGGATCGTGCCCAGGGAGTTCGCGTTCCGTTACCGGTCGGCTGCGCACTGGGTCGAGGTGTTCCGGACCTTCTACGGCCCGGTCCACAAGGCATTTCTCTCCCTCGACCCTTCGGGGCAGGCCGCGCTCGAGGCCGACCTGCTCGCCCTGCTGCATCGCTTCGACCGCGGAGGCCCTGCCGGATTGGTGGTTTCCGGCTCCTATGTCGAGGTAGTTATCTGCCGACGTTGAACCAGGAGAGGAGAGCGCAGATACGCACGCCATCCCTCGCCGTCGACCACGAATGCGTGGGCGATCTCTAACGGGGTCGGTCTCGGCTGTCGGCGACGCTCGGCCGGCCCATCTCCCCCGCTTCTCCGGAGCTGAGGCTCAAGCAAGGTTCGGGGCGCGAGGTGGACGTCATCTCACTGCCAACCGGATGCTTACAGCAGGTCTTTGAAGTATCGGCTGAGAAATCGTCCGTCCGGGTCGGCGTTCAGCCGCTCCGCGGAGAAGGTCTGCCAATCCGCGCCGAGGGTGCGCATGACGACGGACTTCGAGAGCTGCTTGGTTTGATTGAGGAGCGGACGGGCCCGGTACTCCGCGGCGAACTCGTTGAACCGACGATTCATCTCGTCCCACAGCCGCTCATCGGGGCTCGCTGGGCGGTGCAGAAGGTGCACCATGTCCAGCGTGAAGATGTCCTCCTCGGAGGAGAACGAAAGAAGCGCTTTCCGGTCCTGCTTGATGTAGTACACCTCTGTCGGTAGTGCGGGCCGAAACTGATACGCCGGGTCCGTGAGGAACTGCTGGCAGAAATCGACGTACTTCGGGATCACCGGGCCCCAGCTGCTCACCGGGAATGCCCAAAAGCCGAAGTCGAAGAAGTGTCCCCCTCCGGGCTTGAAATCGATCATCACGTCGACGCGATAGCTCCGAAAAGACAGGAGCGGAAAGAAGGCGTTGAAGCCCTTGTCGAAGGCCACCGGATCCTCGGCGAAGGGGTAGCCGCCGGCCCTCCAGAGCCGGTTGCGCGTGGCACGCTTGAAATCATCGAGAGGGGTCGGCTCGCTACCCGGATCCAGGGTCCGCCGCTCCACCACGAGCGTGTCGTGGTAGGGAAAGAGGAATCCCAAGAAGCCGCTGGCCGGGCCGAGCGCCTGCGCGAGGGTAAGGTTGGTCAGAGGCAGCGCTTCGGGCTTGTAGGAGACGATCTGTAGCGGACACGTCGCGAAAGTCACCTCGTAGACGATGCCGAGCAAGCCGTAGCTGGATCGAATGATCCTCATTCGTGAGGGATCAGCGGCTTCGGTCACCTCTTCGATCTCACCCCGCGCATTGACCATCTTCACGCCCATCACCGTGGAACTGATCTGACCGGGAGCCTCGCCGGATCCTTGCATCAGCGAGGCGTCCTTGGTCCCGCAACATGCCACCGAGCCCGCGGTCGCGTTGCCGATCTCGGGCGTCACGGCGATCTGCAAGCCGTACGGGCGAAGCGCATTCTTTAGATCGAACATGGTGACGCCGGCGCCGACGGTCACCGTCCCGTCTGCCGGCGTACCGATGCTCTGGAATGGTGTCGTTTTCATCTGTACAACCGTGCCGTCAGTTGTCATGCACGGATTGAGGGAATGCAGCGAGCCGACCGCGCGGACAGGAGAGGGATATGCTGGATTCTTCACGACAGAGACAAGCTCCTCGAGGCTCGAGGGCGTGATTTCGCGAGCCGGGTCGCACGTCGCCGTCGCGTTCCAGTTCGTGACCGTCACGAGGTCTCTTCGACCAGCAGTCCTCTCGCGGCATCTACATCACTCGAGACGAGGGCTGGTGATAGACCGCTGACAATGTCGCTCAGGGCGGCGCGATCCGACACGGTGGACGATCCGCGCGCGACCCCCAGGCGGACGAGATCTGACGCTGCGCGAAGCGCGAAGAGCCGTGCCCCTTGTCGGCTTGCGGTGGCGAGAGCGACACGTAGTTCAGCATCGGCCTCTCGGGGTCGACCGAAGCGCCGATGCGCGTCCGCCCCGAGGCGGTGGAGCTCGGCCGCGAACGCGCCCTCGCCGGTCGCTTCGGACTGCTGGAGCGCCTCGGTAATGACTTCGAGTGCCTCGTCGAGTGAGCCGTTCGCAATGAGGACCTCGGCCAGGTGAGCCCGGTGCGCGAGTCCGAGACGCTGCCCGGCGGACCAGAAGAGTTGGGCTCCTTCGCGCATCAGGGCGAGGCCCTCCTTCAGATCTCCGGATGCCGCACGGGCCCATCCGCTGAACATCAAGCCGAACGCGGTGAAGAACTTGAACGAGTGTTCCCGGGAAAGGTCGAGCAGCTCGTGACCGATGGACGCGACGAGGTCGGCGTCGCGCCGGAGTTGGTGCACCTCACCGGCGGTGAGCAGCGCGAGGGCCAGCGAGAAGGGATGGCCGAGCTCTCTGGCCCGATCCATTGCCACGGCGGCCTCCGCGGCGGCAGCGTCAAGATCCCCCGTCACCGCCAGATCCCAGCCGAGAAATCCGCGCGCGGCAATTCCCATGTCTTGCCCATAGAGGTGTACCTGTTGGGGATTCCGCGCCTCCTCGTGAAGACGGAGCGCCCGGTGAAGATACGTGCGGGCGAGCTCGAGCTTGCCGAGATAGAACTTGGTCACGCCGACGGCGAAGCAGGCATTGAGGGTGGCGGTGGCGTCGTCCTGGTGTTCCGCCGCCTCCAGCAACCTCCCCGCCAGCTCCTCGGCGGCGCGGAACTCAGCTCGCGAGACGTACAGCCGCCACACGTTCCATCGCACCAGAAAGGTCTCGGGCGACTCCGCGAGCCCTTCGACGAGGGCGCGGGTCCTCGCGAGAGCCTTCTCGACTTCGGGCGCGGCATAGCCGTGGATGGCCACGAGCGCGCTCATCAGCGAGAGGTGAAGCGTCAGTTCCTGGGTCGCGCGATCGGACTCAGCTGGCTGCATCTCGAGCAACGCGAGCGCCCTCGTGAAGTGGATGATCGCCTCGGCGTTCGCTGAGCGCTCGATCGCGTGCCGGCCGGCACGTCGCCACTGAACGATGGCCTGCGCCACGAGACCCGCCTCCGTGAGATGCCGGGCCAGCGTCTCGGGCATCCGTTCGCCCATTTGGGGCATAAGCTTCTCGATGGCGGTGGCCGCCATGCCGTGCAGAGCCCGCCGACGCTCGGCCGATAGGGTCTCGTAGGCCACCTCCTGAGTCAGGACGTGGGCAAAGGCATATTCCGGAAAGGGAACCACCCGACCTGTCCGGAGGAACTCGGCAGCCCGCAGATGGGCGAAGGAGGCCGCGAATTCGGTTTCTGCCCGGCCCGACATCTCGCGCAGAAGGGACAGGGGTCCTTCCTTTCCGAACACCGCGGCCGCTTCGAGGAGATGCCGGTCGGCCAGGGGGAGACGATCGAGGCGAGCGCTGATCACTTCCTGCACGGTTGCGGGAATGGCGGCGACGGCCGCACCAGCCGGACGGTCCGACAGCGAGCGGACTAGCTCCTCGAGAAAGAAGGGAACCCCTTCTGACTTCGCGACGAGGGCGTGGGCGGCCTCCGCCGACACAATCCCCGCGGGCGCGATCGACTCGACAATGGTCAAGCAGTCGCGCGAGCTCAAACGTCGCAGGAGGAGCTGCGTCGTGTGCAAGCCGGCGAGCCACGACGGCCGATGGTCGTGACGATAGGTGGTCAGCAGCATGATGCGAGAGGCCGCCGCACTCTCCCCGAGCACCACGAGACTGTCGGCGGACGTCGCGTCGATCCACTGTAGATCCTCGATGGCGATGATCAGCGGTCGTTGTTGGCTCGC
>Ga0075434_100006842_pt1 | contig 10496 bp, 8 predicted proteins | sample RhiMethybrSRZTD3_FD_75298 | JGI IMG/M metagenome (GOLD analysis project Ga0075434, IMG submission 75298) | Populus rhizosphere microbial communities from Tennessee, USA - Rhizosphere MetaG P. TD hybrid SRZTD3 | ecosystem: Host-associated > Plants > Roots > Rhizosphere > Soil | place: USA...
GTGGAAGGTCAAGATCATCCTCGACGGCGAGGAAGAGCACGGTAGCCCCAACCTCGAAGCGATCGCCATCGCCCACCGCGACCGGCTCGCGGCGAGCGTCCTGATCGGCTCGGACGGGCCGAAGCAGCGCGACGCCCCTACCCTCGTGATGGGCGTGCGCGGCCTGCTCACGGTGGACATCGTGGCCGACAACGGACAGGCCGCGTCGGTCCACTCTGGCAATTACGGCAACATCGTGCCGAACCCGGTCTTGCCGCTCGCGCGCCTCGTGGCCGACATCGAGGAGCGGACTCGGGGCTGGGCGGCGACGCACAACGCGTTCCAGCGTGAGACGAGGGAGGTCTTCGCGAAGTGGGAGGACAAGGCGGTCTGGACGCCCTTCCTGCGCCCGACCGTCAACGTCAACCACTTCATGACCGACGGAGCCTCACCCACGCTACGGCGAACGATCATCCCGCGCTCGGTCCACGCGCGCCTGGATGTGAGGCTGACGCCCGACACGCCGCTTCCCGCGATCCGGGAGCTGGTCGAGCGTACGGTCGCCGACCATCAAGGGCAGACACCGGGCATCACGTTCACGGTGAAGACGAGCGGCCAGCCGGCCAGCTACACCTCGCCGGCCCGGCCGGAGTTCGGATGGCTGCTGCGCCTGCTGGAAGAGCACTGGGGCGAGGAGCCGGTGGCGCTACCGGTCCTGGGGGGCACTCTGCCGCTCCACGTCTTCAGCGACGTCCTCGGGATTCCGTGCCTGTGGATCCCGGCCGCCAACAGCAACAATCAGCAGCACGACGTCAACGAGCACTACGTGCTGCGGCACTTCTACCGCCAGATGGCCCTCTACGCGGCGATCGTCTCCTCCCGCCCGATGTAGGCTGCTGAGCCTGTTAGAGCTGACCCTTTCGGTAGGAGCGCTTCGCTGAGATTTTCTCGTTACGCAGGGCCAGGACGTCGCAGCCCTGGACCTCGTAGCGGGTTCCGCCGCGCGGGGTGCCAGTCGTCAGCCACTCGACCACGGCCAGCTCGGGGCACGCGAAGTGCCGGATCTCGTCCCACCGAACGTCGGGAATGCGCCGGAACATGTCCTCGAGGAACTCGCGAACCGCCGTCTGTCCGACGACGCGCACCCCCCACGGGTCCTTGCCGAAGGAGGCCTCGAAGACCACGTCGTCGGTCATCATGGCGAGGATTCCGTCGAGGTCGTGCCCGTTCCACACCGTGTTGAATCGCGTCACGAACGCTTCGCCGTCGAACGCCATGCGGCGCCTCCTTCATAGGCTCGCCTCGGACGGCGGGGCCCAGCCCCGCGACGTCCTGCGGCTCGCACCACCGTTCATAGGCTCGCCTCGGACGGCGGGGCCCCAGCCCCGCGACGTCCTGCGGCTCGCACCACCGTTCATAGGCTCACTTCGGTCGGCGGGGCCGCAGCCCCGCGGGCCTACCGAGCGATCAGCGCCCGCAGAACCGCGCGCCCCTTGTCGCCCGTCCACGCTCGTACACCGACCGACTTGGCGACAAGACGGCCGTCGCGATCGATCAGAAAGACGGTAGGAGTGTACGCGATCGCGTAGCTCCGAGCGACATCGCCGTTCGGATCGAGCAGCACCATGGCGGTGACGTTGCGCCGCTTCACCCAGGCCGCGAGGTCGTCCTTGTCCTCGCCGAGGTTGATCGCGAGGATCGTGAGCCCCTGGTCCTTGTACTCCTGGTGAATCTGCTCGATGGTCGAGGGCAACTCCCTCGAGCAGTACGGTCAGCCGCTCTCCCAGAAGTAGAGAAGGACGGCCTTGCCGCGGACGGTGTCGAGCGACACGGGCTTGCCATCGAGCGAGTCCAGCGTGAACGGCGTGGGTTTCTGATCGCCGAGGGGCGTCAGCTGAAATGCGTTGAGGAGATCGTCGAGCGCCTCGGCCGCCGTGGCGGCGGGCACCAGCGAGAGGCTGGCCGCCAAGACGGAAAGAACGAGGCCGTAGAGCGCCGCCCGCCGGCCCGTCATATGACCCGCACGCGCGCGCGCGGGTTGAGCTTCACGCGCCGCACACTCCTGAGGTAGTCGGCCACGACGTCCCAGGCCGGCGGCCCGTCCGCGTCGCCGAGACTGGCCCAGCCGGTCGCCTTGTAGCGACGGTCCGGATCGAGCGCGCGTCCGGCGACGCGGACATCGAAGATGCGCCGGCCCATGTGCCGGGACGGATCGATCGCGTAAGTGAGCCCGCCCAGCCGGACCATGTCGCCTCCCTGGCGGTAGTACGGATCGGGATGGAACAGGTTGTCGGCCACGTCCTCCATCACCTGGTGGATTTCGCTCCCGGTCATCTCCCGCACCCAGGTGTTCGCGTAGGGCAACGCGGTGTGCGCGTAGACGTCCTCGAGCGTGATGTCCTGGCCCGGCAGGATCGTGACGCCCCAGCGGAAGCCGGGCGAGAACGCGATCTGCGCGTCGCCGCGCCGGATGAGCGCATCAAGGATCAGCTCGTCGAACGTGCCATTGAAGTTGCCGCGGCGATAGAGGAGCGACTCCGAGACCGCCAGCTGCTCGCCGAGCTTCGTCTCGTGGGGGCGACGGATCTCGTCGATCAGCTTCGCCATGTCCGGATCTTCGGGGAGATCCTGGGCGAGCACCGGGATCAGCCGGTAGCGGTGGCCGGCGACGCGCCCGCGCTGGACGTCGAGGTCGAGCCGGCTCAGGAACTTGCCGTGCGCGCCCGAGTTCACGACGAGCGTCTTGCCGACCACGAGGGGCTGCGGCAGCGCGTCGTGGGTGTGGCCACCCAGCACGACGTCGAGGCCGTGAACGCGCGACGCCAGCTTCAGGTCGACGGTGATCCCATTGTGCGAGAGCAGCACAACCAGATCGACCTTCTTGGCGCTCCGCAGCTCGTTCACGACCGCCTGGACGCCGTCTTCCCGGATGCCGAAGGTCAGATCGGGTACGAAGCGCCGCGGATGGGAGACCGGCGTATACGGGAACGCCTGGCCGATGACGCCCACGCGGACGCCGCCTACCTCGCGGATCGTGTACGAATGGAAGACGTGGTCCCCCCACCCCGCCACGGTTACGTTGTGGGCGACGAAGTCGCCGGCGAAGAGGCCGCGCTGCTCCTTGTCACCGAAGAGCTCCTTGACGCGGTCGAGGCCGTGCACGAACTCCCAGTGCGCGGTGGCGACCTCGACGCCGAGCTGGTTGGCGACCTGCACCATGTCCTCGCCGCGGCTCCACAGGGTGGTCGCCGAGCCCTGGAGCGCGTCGCCGCCGTCGAGCAGCAGCGTGCGCCCGCTCCGCTCCTGGCGAATCCGGGCGACGAGCGTCGCGAGGTGCGCGTAGCCGCCCATGCGCCCGTAGCGCGCTGCCAGCGCTGGGAAGTCGATGTAGGTGTAGGCGTAGGCCTCGACGGAGCCCGGGGCGAGGTGGTATGCGCGCAGCAGTCCGGAGCCGGTGAGAAACGGCGCGCGGCCGCGCTCGGGGCCGACTCCGAGCAGCGTGTCGGGCTCGCGATAGAACACTGGCCGCAGCGTCGCATGGGAATCCGTGATGTGCAGGAGCGTGACGTTGCCGAGCGGCTCGAACGCCAGCAGGCGCGCGGGGCCGTCGGCGGCCTCCAGCTGGCGCGGGGCCAGACCGGCGCCCGCGGCGATCGCCAGGAGCTTGATCAGATCACGGCGAGTAACGTTCACGGAACAGGGCACGGGCGCCCGGGCTTTCGCCACGCCCGCGCCCCGCCGCAACTAGACGCGACTCGAGACCCCGAGCGCGACGATAGCCGCGACGTCCGCGACGGCATGCGAGACGTCAATGGCGAATACCGGGCACGCTCAGCGGCTTGCCGTTGTCGAAGGTCGCGAGATAGAGCTCCAGCTCGGCGTACTCCACGGAGTCCGCCGCGAGCATGTTCATGCCGAGCGGGGTCATGCACCACTGGAAGCGCTTGCGCATGTCCCACACTTCGCTCCGGTCCGTGCGCCAGAGGGGAAAGTGCCGGGTCAGGCCGGTGGTGACGTCCGCCAGCAGCCGCCCGCCCAGGAACTTGTTGGCGCCGCGCTCCACCGTGTGGCAGTCGGCACACGCGTGATTGCGCTCGCCCACGCGCCTGCCGAACGTGGCCTTGCCGCGCGCGATCGCCGCGCGCGCCTCGAGGCTCTCGGTGTCGACGCTCATCGGCATCCCGTTCGAGGCGCGCCGGATGAGCATGCTCAGATTGAGGTTGTCGTTGGACTCGGCCAGGAGCGGGCGGCCGGTGGTCTCGGGCCCGTGGACCGTCAGGAAATCCTCGATGCTCATGACTCGCCGGTACCCCTTGACGAACTTCGGATAACGCGTCGCGACGCCCTTCAGGGCGCTCGCCGCTCCGCCCTCGTGGCAATCAGCGCACGCCTTGCCGGCCGGCCCCTTGGCGGTCCACCGGGCCTCTGCGCTGTCCGCCAGGAGCATCGCGGGGTTGTTCGTCGGATCGAGGTTGTCACCGAATCCCGCCGGCTTGCGCCGTGTGAACGGACTGCGATCGGGATCCTTCTCCGGCGGCACCGGGCCCTTGAGCGTCTGCAGATAGGCCACGAGGTGCACGACCTCTTCGGGGCTCAGGACGCCGACCGTGCCCCACGGCGGCATGGACGTGTTGGGGAAGAACACCCGCGGATCCCAGATGACCTGATAGAGGTACTGATCGGTCAGCTTCCGGTCACCGATGGTGGACTGGTCGGGGCCGACGTTGCCGGCGGGCCACACGTCGTCGCCCGGAATCAGATGGCAACCGGTGCACGGCCCCTTGGCGCGGCTGAGAAACAGCGCGTGGCCCAGCCGCGGGTTGCCCGTCACGCCGGCCGGCATCGTCACGGTCTGCACGGCCGGCTCAGGGCGCTTGTCGTCGTAGGCGTAGGTCCGGAAGTTGAAATCGCGCGTCGACCAGCCGCGATACCGGACCGCCATGCGCTTGCCGTCGGGCTGCACCTGGAACTCGCCCCGCGCCTCGGGTGTGGCGCGCGACGTCCACACCGGGACGCTCGCGGTGTCGGGCGCATTGGCGGTCGGCCCGGCGCACGCGGCGCAGAGCGCGACGAGAGCGGCCCAGCGCGCCGCCCGCCGTGCTGGCCGGCGGCTCACGAAAACTTGATGTCGGCCGTACGTTCGAATCGACCGCCCGTGGTGTCGAGGAACTCGACCTTGAGCGGACCGGGAGCGGTTGCCCGGAACGTGAAGGAGAAGAAGGGGTTCTCGGCCACGCCCTGCGAGGTGTCGAAGGTGAGGATGGTCTTGCCGAGGTACGTCACGATCACCTTGTTGACGTAGTTATAGTTCTTCTGGATGATTCGGCCCTGCGCGTCGCGCTCGACCCGCTCCATCGGATGGAGCACGAGCGCACGCACCTGGACGATGTCGCCGGACTTGATGGTCGACGGCAAGCGGAGACGGACCTTGTCGCTGTCAGCCATCGCTAGCCTCCGCACCCGCCGACGGTCACCTTGACCTCGCGCTTGACCGCGAGCAGGGTGCCGTCGCTCTGCTCCACGATCGCGCGAAGGTCGCCCGTCTCGCCGAGGCGGATGTTCGCGCCCATGAACGCGCGGCCCGCCTCCGGCGCCAGCGTCACGCGGGTGACGAACGGAATGCGATTCTTGTCGGCGACGATGTAGATGTTCTTCACGTAGCTCGCCGGCGTCATCGGCGAGTCCACGGTGACCGAGATCGGCACCACCGAGCCGTTCTCGGCGATCGGCGGGAAGTCGACCTTGACGAGGGCCTCACCGTCCCTGATGGGACGGTCGCCGAAGAGCCGTTTCATCGTGTCCTGGACACTCTCGTTCAGCCCGAGCACCTGGGCGCGCGCGGTCGCAGGCGTGCCCATCACGAACCCTCCGGCGGCGACGACGCCGAGAGCGCCGAGCGCGCCCAGTGCCGTCCGCCGGGTCACCTGGCAATCGTCAGTCATGCGCCTCTCTCCCTCTCTCCGGGACTCGCGAAGACTCCGAGAAAATACTATGCGCCCGAAGGCCGCCAGCAACAACTCCTGGCGGCTCTCAGGCGCCGTCCAGCCGGTAGGCGGACGCGTCCGGCTTGAACGCCCGCGGCAGCCATAGGGGACGCCGCAGGTTGCCCGGGCCGGGCGCCGGGCGCGCGAGGGCCAGCCATTCGCGATAGACCTCGAACGAGCGGTTCGTATCCACAACCACGTCGCCGTAACGATCGTCGGGAGCTGGTCGCGACACGGTCACCTTCTGGTGCCAGCAGTGCTGGCCGCTGACCGGGTCGGGCTGGACCGGAAACGTGAGGTTCTGGTGGACGCCCGCGTCTTCCCACCAGACGCGCCCGGAATCGGGATCATCGCTGGCGAACGGCCGAGGTCCGTGAACCTGCCGCATGCGCCATTTCCCCGGCTCGGGCTGGGTGAGATCGACGAGCGACGTGGACCAGCGCTCGCCGCCCGCGTCCTCGTGCAGACGCCACCGTCCGAGGTGGTGCGAGCACGCGATCACGCCCGGCCGGACCGCCTCGGTGACCCAGACCCGGTCGACGAAGTGCCCGATGCGCGTGGCGACCTTGAGCAGGTCGCCGGTCGCGACGCCCGTGCGCGCCGCGTCGGTCGGATGCATCCACAGCGGATTCGTGTGGGAGATCTCGTAGAGCCACTTGGCGTTGCCCGAGCGCGTGTGGATGAGCGTCGGCAGCCTGAACGTGGGCAGGAGCACCATTTCGCCATTCGCGCGATCGAGATTCGACCAGTGGACGTGGCTGCGGATGTAGTTGGGCACCGCCTGCTCGGGCCACTTCCACGCCTTGAGCGTTCCCGAGAAAAACTCGAGCTTGCGCGACGGCGTCGGGAACCCGCCATATCGCCGGCCGTCGATCTCGACGCCGATCGCCTGACCACCCTTCTGCACAACGTGGGAGACCGGGTCGACCGTCGCCCCGTCGAGATCCTTGGCGGTGAGCGCCTGCTCGTGGGTGCGATACACGTGGTCCTCGACCAGGAACGCGCCGTACTTTCGCATGTACTCGAGCGGGCTGAGCCGCTCGCGGGCCGCCGCCTCGGGCAGCCCGGGCACGCTGTTCTCGAAGATCCAGCGGTACAGCTCCTCGATGCGGAGCTTTTCGCCCGCGCGGTACGGCGACTCGAAGTATTTCCGCACGCCGAGCGCGCCGTCGGGATCGATCCGCCACGAAAGCTCGATCCAGAACTCGTCCTCCTCCCACACCTGGCCAAGCCCGGCGGCCTCGTGCGCCTGCCAGGTGAGGTCGAAGCGCCGGCCCGCCTTCTCGAGCGCCACGCGGAGCACGGGCTGGCGGAAGCCGATCCAGCGCGCCGCGTGCGTCTCCTGCGACATGAGGTCGTGACGTTCCGAGGCGTGGCCCATCGGCAGGACGTAGTCGGCGAACCACGCTGTCTCGCTCCAGATTGGCGTCAGGCAGGCGTGCCGCTCGACCTTCTTCTCGTCGGTCAGCATCTCGATCCACGACATCCCGTCGGGATTCGTCCACACCGGGTTGTAGACCCGCGTGAAGTACATCGCGAGCTTGCCGCGCCCTTCTTTCAGGAAGTGCGGGAGCAGGAAGCTCATCTCGAAGAACGCGAGCGGGTACTCGCGCGGCATCAAGAGCTCGCTCCAGATCTTCCCGGGTGGCGGCATCATCGGCGGCGCCGGGATGGCCTTGTTCCAGGCGTTCGGCGCGGTGCCGCCGGGCGTGCCGACCGCCCCCATGAGCACCACCACGAGCTCGAGCGCGCGCGCGACCTGCCAGCCTCCGAGGTTGCCGGCGGCGGTGTTGCGCCAGACGTGGGTCGCCAGCGCGGAGCCGGCCCGCCCGATCTCCCGGGCAATTTCAACGGTGGTTGCGGCGGCGACACCGCTCTCGGCCTCGGCGAATTCCGGTGTGAACTGCGCGTACAGTTCGTCGAGCGCCTGCTCGAACGCCTCAAACGTGACCGGCAGCTCGGACCGCTCCGCGCGCAGGTACTCGTCCCAGTTCACCCAGCGCCGCACGAAGTCGCGGTCATAGAGCTTTTCCCGCACCAGCACGTGGGCGATCGCCAGGAGCACGGCCGACTCCGAGCCGGGCCACGGCGCGAGCCACCAGTCGGCCATCGACGCGGTGTTGCTCAGGCGCGTGTCGAGCACCGCAACCTTCGCGCCGCGCGCCTTCGCCTCCATGATGCGCTGGGCGTGCGGGTTGAAGTAGTGGCCGGTCTCGAGGTGCGAGGACAGGAGCAGGATGAAGCGGGCATTTGCGTGGTCGGGCGAGGGACGGTCCATCCCGTGCCAGAACGCGTAGCCCGCGCGCGCGCTCGCCGAGCAGACGTTCGTGTGGCTGTTGTGGCCGTCGATCCCCCAGGCGTGGAAGACGCGCTGCAGGTAGACGAGCTCGTGGCCCGGCCGGCCGAGGTGATACATGACCTCCTTCTGCCGGCCTTCGACGAGCGCCGCGCGGATGCGCCCGGCGATGTCGTCGAGCGCCTGATCCCACGAGATGCGCTCCCACTTGCCGCCGCCGCGCTGCCCCACCCGACGCAACGGATAGAGAATCCGCTCCGGATCGGTCACCTGGTTCAGTGTGGCGGGCCCCTTGGCGCAGTTACGGCCGCGGCTTCCCGGGTGAACCGGATTCCCCTCGAACTTCTGGATCTTGAGGGTTGCCTGGTCGACGTACGCCAGGAGACCGCAGGCGGCCTCGCAGTTGAAGCAGATCGTCGGGATCAGCGAGTAGCGGCGCTTGACCTTCTGCGGCCAGGCGACCGGGTCGTATTCTTCCCAGCCGTCCCACCGCTCGACGGGCGGATACGATCGAAGCCCGCCCTCGGGCGGGCGCAATTCGCGGGCGACCGGGTGCAGCGGCTCGGTCAGACGATCGGTCATGCCTCTCTCCGTGCGGATGTGCGCGCTGCAGGCCGTCGCGGGGCTGGGGCCCCGCCGGCCGAGGCGCGCCTCTGGATCATGGACGTTCAGCTCAGCGGCACGGACTGGCCGGCCCGCACCCACAGGTCTTCCCACAGCCAGAGCCCGGCCAGCGCAAGGACCGCCGCGAGGTGGCTCAGCGGCCACAGCGTGAGCGCGAAGTCAGCCATCACGAACGCAATCGGCAAGACGATCCCCGCGAGCACCACGCCGCCCCAGAAGCGAGCCCGGTAGCCGCCGCGCGTGATGAGCCGGGCCGCCTTCGCCACGTCGCGCACGGGGTGGCGGCTGCCGAGCTCGACCGCGAGGAGCCCGGCGTTGGCGGCGAGCGAGAGCACCATCAAGGCCCCGAGCGTATCGCCCGGATGGGAGACGTAGCGACCGGCCACCATCACGCCGGTGGGCCAGACGAGGGTGGCGAGCGAAAGGGTGGCGCTGCCAGCAACCAGCGCGGCCACGATCAGGTGTGGCAGCACCAGCGGGCTCTGCCAGAAGTCGCGCCCTTCGGCCTGCCCGAAGAGTAGCGCGCTGTAGCCCGCGGTTGCGAGCGCCAGCAGGGCGGCCGGTATGAACGTCGCGCTGACGAGGTCGACGCGATCGGTCAGCCCGCCGATCAGCCACAGGACGCCGACCACGCCGAACGCCAACAGGATCCACGCGCCGCGGACGAGCCACGAGCGCCAGTTCGGCTTGAGCAGGATGTAGGCGAAGCGGTCGGCGCGCTTGAGGTCGAGGATCAGGAGTGCGGTCGTAAGCGCCAGAAAAATCAGGCTGAGCGCGGGAGCGGCAACGCCGAGGAGGCTTCCCCATCCGGCCGACCCTGCGAGTGCTCCGACCAGCAGGGTGCCCGCGGCGATCGACTTCGTCCACAGGTACGCGGAGACCTTCCAGCCCCACGGCCGCACCTGGTGGGGCACATCGTATACGGGCCGGCTCAGGGTGTGAGCTCCGGGCGCAGTGCGCTGCTGGGCCTCGGCGACCATGGTCACCAGATCGACCTCTTCGCGCGGCCGCTCGGCCCAGAGGTAACGGCTCGCCGGCGCCTGCAGCTCGGGCGAGAGCGCCGAGGCATCGGCGCCCAGATAGAACACCTTGGGCCGGGTTCCCTGCTCGGCCTTGCGCACCTGCACGGGCTCCCGATCAACGATGCGGGCGATGGTCGACCTCGGGTCATCCAGATCGCCCGCGATGATCGCCTGCTCCGGGCACACGATCACGCACGCCGGCTCGAGCCCTACCTCGATGCGATGCGCACAGTAGTTGCACTTCGCGGCGGTACGCGTGTCCGGGTCGATGTAGAGTGCGTCGTACGGACACGCCTGCATGCAGCTCTTGCAGCCGATGCACCGGGCGCCGTCGAAGTCGACGATGCCGTCGGGACGCCGGTAGAGCGCCACCGTCGGACAGATCGTCACGCAGGGCGCGTCGTCGCAGTGGTTACACCGCAGCACCGAGAAGTATCGGCGCGTCTGCGGGAAGGTCCCGCGCTCGACGTACTTCACCCAGGTGCGAAAGGCGCCCAGCGGAACCCGGTTCTCTTCCTTGCACGCCACCGTGCAGGCATGACAGCCAATGCAGCGGCGCTGATCGATCACGAACCCGTAGCGCACATCCCC
>Ga0075434_100006844_pt1 | contig 10495 bp, 8 predicted proteins | sample RhiMethybrSRZTD3_FD_75298 | JGI IMG/M metagenome (GOLD analysis project Ga0075434, IMG submission 75298) | Populus rhizosphere microbial communities from Tennessee, USA - Rhizosphere MetaG P. TD hybrid SRZTD3 | ecosystem: Host-associated > Plants > Roots > Rhizosphere > Soil | place: USA...
ATCAGATGCTGGCGATGGCGATAGACCAGCGTCGGCACTGGCACCCGTCCGATCACATCGACGCGTCCTCCGATCAGAGGAAATCCCTCGCGGGTGAGATCAACGACCTTCGGCGCCTGCTGGACACGCCCGTTGAACCACGGCTTGACGGTGTGGCGGTCGGTCGAGCTCACGTCAGTGGGCTGTGGTGCTATCAGGGCGCGAAGGTGGTCGGCAACGACCATCTCGGCGGTTTCCGCCTGCGGGGGGCGCACCGTCAGCCAGGTCGTGCCGCTCGCCATCACGGCAACGAGTACGCTCGCGGCTGCGAGCATGCCCCAGGTTGGCCGCGGTCGTGCGCGCGGCAGGCCGACGGCGGAATCGATTCGGCTCCTGAGCCCCGCAGGCGCTCGCTCACCCGCGAGTCGATCACGGATCAGGTTACTCAAAGCCTGCGCGCTGTCGCGCTCGGCCGCGAGCGCAGGATCCGCTGCGAGCGCCTGCTCGAGCTCAAGCGCGTGCGCCGGATCGAGCTCACCATCGAGATAGCCATGCACAAGCAAGTTTTTGTCGGACTTGGACGCGGGCGCAATCATGGATCATTCGTTCTCAGCGTCGTGATCAGGCGGCGGCGGGCGCGAGCGAGCCGCGACATGACGGTACCGATCGGCACGCCGGTGACGTCGGCAATATCGCGATAATCGAGACCGTTCACGTCGCGCAGCACAAGGGTCTCGCGGAACGGCACCGGCAGCGCGGCAATTGCCCCTTCGAGGCGAGCCGTGTCCGCCTGCGCGATGAGCGCGGCTTCCGGCGTTGCGGCGCTGTCGGCGATCTGGGTGCCTGGCACGCTCAAGGCCTCGAGATCGTCGACCACGACCAGCGCAGCTGGGCGGTTCTTTCGCAGCCAGCGGTAGGCGGCGTGACGCACGATCGTCAGCACCCACGCCCGTGGATGGCTGCCGTTGAAGCCCGTGATCCCGCGGAATGCGTCCAAGCATGCCTCCTGCACCACATCCTCGGCGTCGGCGCGGTTGCCCGTCAACCAGCGCGCAAGGCGATAGCAGTCGTCAAGATGCGGCAGCACCACGGTTCTGAAGCGATCCTTGTCGCTAATGACACACCTCGCGTCGTTCTGCGCGCCGCGCCAAAACGGCATCTGGAAGAAAGTCGGCGGGCTGCAGTCTTATTCCCGAATTCCGACAGATATTTTTCGCCTCTCCCGGGAATTTTGGGGTCTGACGGTCACTTTCGAGGATGCGTTAACTCCAACCCGAGGAGGATGGAACCATGTCGAATGACTTTGACCGGCGCGAGCTGATGGCACTTGCCGGCCTAGGTGGGCTCGGCGTCGTGTTCGGATCGGCGATCGCCCCGCCGGCGGCAGCGCAGGGCTACAGCGGACCCGCGGCTGCCGCGCCGGAGGATTTCTTCTTTGTCCAGTTGTCGGACACCCATTGGGGCTTCAAGGACGACGCCATCAACCCGGATGCCGCCGGCACATTCAAGAAGGTCGTCACCGCGATCAACGCGCTCTCGCGCCAGCCAGACTTCATCGTATTTACCGGCGACATGACGCACACCACCGATAATCCCAAGGAGCGTCGGGCCAGGATGGCGGCGATGCGCGACATGATCGGTACACTCAAGGTCAAGGACGTGCGTTTTGCGCCTGGAGACCACGACGCCCAGAAAGACCGTGGCGAGGCCTACCAGGAGTTCTTCGGCAAGCTCAACTACACATTCGATCACAAGGGCTATCACTTTGTCGTGCTCGACAATACGTCGGACCCCGAACAGAAGCTCGGCGACGCGCAGATCGCCTGGCTCGCCGCCGATCTGCGTCAGCTCGCGCCAGGGACGCCCGTCGTCGTGCTGACCCATCGGCCGCTCTTCGAACTCTATCGGCCGTGGGGCTGGTGGACGCCCGATGGCGAGAAGGCACTTGAGCTCCTCAAGCCGTTCAAGCCCACGGTGTTCTACGGCCACATTCACCATGAGCATCACACGACTGCGGTGGGTGCCGTGCATCACGCCACCACCTCACTGATGATCCCGCTCTATCCTGCCGGCACGCGGCCCGATCGCACCATGGTGCCTTGGGACGCGAGCAAGCCTTACCAGGGCATGGGCTGGCGCACGATCTCGGCGCGGGGCAAGGGCAGCGCCTGGGACATCCAGCAGCCGGGCGTCAGCTAAACTCCTGCAGACTGCGGGCGGTGGAGCAGCTCCACCGCCCTCTGAGGCTACGCCGGCCCGTCAACGCCGTCGTAGGCCAGGCTCCAGCTTGCTGTGCCATACCAGCGGCGCGCCGGATCGGTGCGTTCGTTCCAGCGCAGCGACTGCACGAACTCGATTCCGCCGCGCTCGAACGCCTCGAACAGCGCCAACTCCGCCTCGGCGTTGCTGGCCAGCATACCCTCGGCGCAGACGAAGTAGGCCGGATAGAGCCAGCGCGCGGCGAACCTGTTTCCCATCCGCTCGACCAGGAACGCGCCGCCGCGCGCGGCATGGCGAGGGAATTTCTCGCGCGCATTCGGGTGCGGCGCGCCCAGCACGAACAGAAGCTTTCCATGCGGCGCAAGGCGCTCAATCCACGCAGGCGCCGGCGCCACGACGCTGAAATTCACGTAGATGCGGTCGACGCTCTCAGCGAGCGCATTGCCGCCATCGCCGCTGATGACAGTTATGTTGTCCCATTCAGCCAGATTGGCGCGGGCGCGGTCAGCGAGAGCTGCATCGTACTCGATGGCGGTGACGCGACCGGATGGTCCGGTCAACTCGGCCAGTATCGCGGTGTAGTAGCCGGCGCCGGCGCCGATGTGAGCGACGTGCTGGCCTGGCTCGACCGCGAGATCGTTGAGCATCTTGGCATGCAGCGAAGGGCTGCCGTTGTTGACGCCACGCTCGGGCGCGAGCGCCAGCACGACGTCCTGATAGACATAGACCGGATCGTTGGCGGGCAGCAGCGGCCCGGGCGGCCATTGCACGATCTGCCACGGCTCGGGCCCGAGAAAATGCTCACGGCGAATGGTGGCGAAGGCCAACTCCAGGCGATCGTTGCGAATGTTGGCGATGCCGAGCATCTGGCGCGCATAGGCGAGGCGAACGATGGCGAGACCTTCCTCGCTGAGCAGCCGGTCCATGGTGCATCACTCCACGGCGCATCACTCGGTGGCGCATCACTTGGTGGCGCATCACTCCGCCGCCTGCATCCCCGCATCAATAAAGCCGCCGGACTGCCGATGCCAGAGCGCAGCATAGTGGCCATTGGCGCGCAGCAGCTGCTCGTGCGTGCCCTGCTCGACGATGCGGCCATGGTCGAGCACGACCAGGCGATCCATGCGGGCGATGGTCGAGAGCCGGTGCGCGATCGCGATCACGGTCTTGCCCGCCATCAGGGTGTCGAGACTTTGCTGGATCGCCGCCTCGATCTCGCTGTCGAGCGCGGAGGTGGCCTCGTCGAGCACCAGGATCGGGGCGTTCTTGAGGATCACGCGCGCGATCGCGATGCGCTGGCGCTGGCCGCCTGAGAGCTTCACGCCGCGCTCGCCCACCTGGGCATCGTAGCCGAGCCGCCCCCGCCAGTCTTCCAGCTGATGGATGAACTCCTCGGCGTGGGCGAGCTTCGCAGCGGTGACGATCTCGGCCTCGCTCGCTTCGGGCCGGCCGTAACGGATGTTCTCGCGGATCGAGCGGTGCAAGAGGGATGTATCCTGCGTCACCACCGAGATCTGCGCGCGCAGGCTTTCCTGGGTGGCCTGCGAGATGTCCTGGCCATCGATGACGATGCGGCCACCCTCGAGATCGAAGAACCGCAGGAGGAGATTGACCACCGTCGACTTGCCGGCACCGGAGCGCCCAACGAGGCCGATCTTCTCGCCGGGGCGCACCGTGAGCGAAAAGCCGTCAAGCACGCCCGTTTCGCGGCCATAGCCGAACCGCACGTCCTCGAATGTGATCTTGCCCTCATGCACATCGAGCGACTTCGCCTCGGTGGAATCGACGAGCTGCAGCGGCTTCGCGATCGTGATCATGCCCTCCTGCACGATGCCGATCTCCTCGAACAGGTCGGTGATCTGCACTGCGATCTGGCGCGACATGTTGGTGAGCTGCAGCGTGAGCGGCAGCACCATCGCGATGGTGCCGACCTCGACTGTGCCGTTCAGCCACAAGGCGATCGCGATCGCGCCCGCGCCGGCGATCAGCAACGCATTGAGCACGTTCAGGAGCGTGCCGAACATCGTGAGCAGCCGCTGCGCGCGCAGGAACACGTCGGTGTGGCGCTCGACCGCGTCGCGCACGTAATTGTCCTCGTCGCGCGGCCGCGCGAACAGCTTCACGGTGAGAATGTTAGTGTAGCTGTCGACGATGCGGCCGACGAGCGCCGAGCGTGCCTCCGAGCTGATCTTGGAGCGGTCGCGCAGCCGCGGCACGAAGTACCACAGGAGCGCGATATAGCCCGCGAACCAGCCCAGGATCGGCACCGTGAGCCAGGCGTCGACGGCGGCCGTCATCACGACGGCAGTGACGCCGTAGACCAGCACGTACCAGAGCGCGGTGACGGAGGCGACCAGCGTCTGGCGCACCGCCGGCCCGGTTTGCATCACCCGGTTGGAGATGCGGCCGGCGAAATCATTCTGAAAGAACGCCCAGCTCTGGCGCACGACATGGAAGTGCGACTGCCAGCGGATGAGGCCGGTGAATGGTGCTGCAATCGCCTGGTTGGTGATGAGATAGCGCAACATCACGATCCCGGGACGTGCGATCAGCACCACCAGCGCCATGCCGACTAGCCAAGGCCACGTCTCCGCGAGAAAGCGTTCCGGCCCGATCGTGGTCACCAGAGTGACGATGCGGCCCATGAACCAGGGGACCGCGCTGTCGGTGAGCGCGACGAAGAATTCCACCGCGAACAGCGCGATGAACAAGCCTTTGGCCTGGCGCGCGAAATGCCACAAGAAGGCAAGCAGGTGCGCCGGCGGCTCCGGATGCTCGGGAACCGCGGTCGGCTGCAGATAGCGCTCGAAGGGCTTGAACATGATTCAGCGGCAATCCCACCGGGGCGTACCGCTTGGTACAGGCGTCACCGCGCCGGCGCAACCCGCAGAATTCGCCCCGCCGAGTTGTCGGTCGCGAGCCAGAGGGCCCCGTCGGGGCCCATGCGCACATCGCGGATGCGCTCGTTGAGCGGCCGCAGCAGCCGCTCCTCGCTCTCAACCGTGTCGCCCTTGAGTTGGAGCCGCACCAGAATCTGCCCGGCAAGTGCGCCGACGAACAGGCTGCCGCGCCACGCCGGGAACAACTCGCCCGTATAGAACGCCATGCCGGACGGCGCGATCGAGGGCACCCAGTATTTGATCGGCTGCTCCATGCCGGCCTTTTGCGTGCTCGCGTGAATCTTCGTGCCATCGTAGTCGATGCCATAGCCGATCACGGGCCAGCCGTAGTTCTTGCCGGCCTCCGGAATGTTGACCTCGTCGCCGCCGCGCGGGCCATGCTCATGCTCCCAGAGCTTGCCGCTCTGTGGATTGATCGCGGCGCCCTGCGAGTTGCGATGGCCGTAGCTCCAGATCTCGGGCTTGGCGCCCTTCCGGTTCACGAACGGATTATCGGGAGGCACTGATCCGTCGGGCCGGATGCGCACGATCTTACCGAGGTGATTGGCAAGATTTTGCGCTTCGTTGCGATAAGTAAAGTGGTCGCCCATGGTGAGGAACAGGTTGCCGTCGGCGGCTTGCACGATGCGGCAGCCGAAGTGATTGCCGCTCGAGAGCGGTCCCTCCTGGCGGAAGATCACCTTGACGTCATCGAGCCGCGGCGTCGCCTCATCGATGAGCTTCGCGCGCGCGAGCGCGGTGCGCCCGCCGCCGCTCGCCGGTTCTGCAAAGCAGAAGTAGATCGTGCTGTTCTGCGCATAGTCGCGGTCGAGCACGACATCGTGCAGGCCGCCCTGACTGCGCGCCGCGACCTGCGGCACGCCCGCGAGCGGCAACGAGAGCTTGCCGTCCTTGCCGACGATGCGCATGCGGCCAGCCCTTTCGGTGACCACGAGCCGGCCGTCGGGAAGGAATGCAAGCGCCCAAGGATTGGCGAGCCCGGTGGCAATGGTCTCGACCATGAGGTTGCCGACCGAGGACGGATAGGTCTGCGGCGCCGCGGATGCGGCGGCCGGTACCACCGCAACGGCGCCTGCAATGAGCCATTTCATGAAAACCTCCACCGGCACACGACCATAACAGATACGCGATGGTACCGGTTCCGTTGCCGATCGCGCGGTCACGTGTCGGTGATTCCGCGCGGCCTTCGCGCGATTCAGGTTCAATGGGCGCCGGATTGAGGTGCGCCTGGCTGCTTCAGCGGATGGGCGCGTGCGAAGGCGTCTTCCTTGAGACAGGTATCGACAATGCGTGCGACCGTCGGATAGGGCGCGAGATCGATGTTGAACAGCTTGGCGCCAACCGCGTGACTGACCAGACAGATGTCTGCCATGGTGACGCTGTCGCCATGACAGAAGCGGCCAGTCTGCGGATCGCGGGTGAGATGGGTCTCGAGCGCCGCGAGCGCCTCGCCGGACCAATGGTGAATCCATTTGAGGCGCGTCGGCTCGTCGAGCTTGAGCTCGCGTTCGAGATAGTTGCGCACGCGCGGCACGATCAAGGGGTGGGCATCGCAGGCGACGATCATGGCGAGCGCGCGCACGCGCGCCCGATCGGCCGGCTCACGCGGCAGGAGCGGTGGATTGGGTCTGATCTCATCGAGGTATTCCAGGATAGAGACCGACTGGAACAGCGTGCGTCTGTTGTCGTCGATCAACGCCGGGATCAGCATCTGCGGATTGACGGCGCGGAAATCCGCCTCGTTCTGCTGCCCCTTCAAAAGGTCGACGTTGACGACCTCAGGGGCAAGACCCTTGAGGTTCAGCGCGATGCGGACGCGGAACGTCGCCAGCGAGCGCCAGAAGGAATAGAGCTTCATGATCGGATGTCCTCCCCAAGTGGGTCGTGTCGTGGGTCATGATGACGCATTAACACAATTGTGCAGCCTTGCCTGGAGTTGTCAGTCAGGAAGAAAAAAGTGGGGCAGCGGGTTTTCTGTCAGGAAACACGATCCTGCAAGGCCGCTTATCCGAAATTTTTGCCGGGGATGCCGGAAAGGACCGCCGGGCGCGTTGGTTGATCGTTCAAGAGAGGGTAGCGCGCGGCGCGAAACCGCGTCATGCTGGCCCCAATCATCGACCCCTTACAGGGCGACCAGAAGGAGGAGGAGCCTATGAGAGTCCATCGACGAAAGGTGTTGAAAGGCCTCGCCGCCACCGGCGTCAGCGTGGCCGCCCTGCGGGCGCCCTATGTGCATGCCCAGGCGCCGTTCAAGATCGGGTTGCTCACGGTTAAGACGGGACCGCTCGCTCAGGGCGGGATCCAGATGGAGCAGGGCATCGTGGCGCTGCTCAAGGAGAAGAGCAACACATTCGCGGGTCGCAAGATCGACTTCATCTCGGCGGACACGGGCGGCAATCCGGCCGGCGCCAAGACCAAGGCACAGGAGCTGATCGAGCGCGACAAGGTTAATGTGATCATCGGGCCGCTCGCCGCCTTCGAGCTGCTCGCGATTCTGGATTATGTGCGCGACAACCAGACCCCACTGATCAGCCTCGCGGCCGCGGAGGATGTGACTCAGCGCAAGGCCAATCCGTTCATCATCCGGCCTTCAGCCACGTCGGCGCAGTGCTGCCACGTGATGGGCGAGTACGCCGCCAGAGAGCTCAAGTTCAAGCGCGCCGCCACCATCTCGGAAGACTTTGCGTTCGGCTACGAACAGATGGCCGGTTTCCAGCGTGTCTTCGAGGACAATGGCGGCCGCGTGGTGAAGAAGCTGTGGCCGCCGCTGGTGACGCCCGACTACACGCCCTACATCGCGCAGATCGGCAATGTCGACTGCGTGTTCCACGGCTTTGCCGGCTCCAATCCGGTGAAGTTCATGCGCTCCTACGCCGATCTCGGCTTGAAGGGACGCATCCCGCTGCTCGCCGGCTGGACCGGCATGGACGACGCACTGCTGCGCAGCCTTGGCGACGAGGCAGTCGGCGCGTTGTCTGCCGCCTGGTATTCGGCCGATCACAATACGCCGAGCAACAAGCGCTTCGTCGAGGCGATGCAGAAGGATTACAATGTGCTGCCCGGCGGCTATGCGGCCGGCACCTACATTGCGGGCCAGTGCATCGAGGCTGCCATTCAGAAGAGCGGCGGCAAGGCCGACGATCGCAAGGCGTTGGCGGAGACGCTGCACGACGTCTCGCTGACTGACACGCCGCGCGGCCCGCTTCGCTTCGACAGCTACGGCAACGCGGTCGGCGACGTGTTCATCCGAAAGTGCGAGCGCAAGGGTGGACAACTCGCTAACACCGTTATCAAGACCTATTCGAATGTCAGCCAGTTCTGGACCTACGACGAGAAGAGGTTCCTGTCCGAGCCGGTCTACGCGCGCGACTATCCGCCGGCGAAGTATCTCGAATAGGCGTGCGGAGCGGATCAGTCATCGAGAGTTTGTTCTTCGCCTCTTGTTGCCCTTCGTGGGTGCACAGTATCGCCGCAGGCACGGCCTGCTCCCTCTCCCCGCAAGGGAGAGGGGTGGGGTGAGGGGATACGATCGAGAGTTTGGTCCCCCCTCACCCCCGCCCTCTCCCCGATGGGGAGAGGGAGTCCCGCTGTGCCTGTGGAGGGGCCGTTTATCCCAACATGCGGCGTGTCGCTGTGAGTGGAGACGTTGTTTCCAATGATGACGCAGATCACGGCGGCGCAGGCCGCGATCCTGGCGATCAACAGTCTCGCTCTTGGCGGGCTGCTGTTCCTGCTCTCGTCAGGCTTCTCCTTGATCTTCGGCCTGATGCGCATCCCCAACCTGATGCACGGCTCCTTCTTCATGTTGGGCGCTTACTTCGGCGTCACGTTGCTTGGGTGGGGCACGAATTTCTGGCTGGCGGCGGTTCTGAGCGGGCTTGCGGTGGCGGCAATCGGCGGCGTGATCGAACGTTTCCTGTTGCGCCGTTTGGAAGGCCAGGTCTTGCCGCAGGTTCTGCTGACGCTCGGCTTCGCTTTCATCATCGCGGACGTCTGCCTGATGGTCTGGACCGGCGATCCCTGGCAGCCTGCGGCGCCCGCTGAGCTGCGTGGCGCCGTGCAGGCCTTCGGCATGTTCTTTCCGCTTTATCGCCTGGCGATCCTCGGCGTCGCGGTCGTGATCGCGATCGCGCTCTGGATCATGGTCGATTGGACGAGACTTGGCGCCATGATCCGCGCCGGTGTCGACGACCCCCCGATCGCTCGAGTGGTCGGCATCAAGGTCTCGCAGCTGTTCACGCTGATCTTCTGCCTGGGCGCGGCGCTTGCCGCCTTCGCGGGCGTGATGGGCGCGCCTTATCTCTCGGTCTATCCGGGGCTCGACTTCGAGATGCTGCCGCTCGCGCTGATCGTGGTGATCCTGGGCGGAGCTGGCAGCCTGCTCGGGACGCTGGTCGGCAGCTTCATCATTGGCTTTCTCTATAACTTTGGGCAGGCGAGGTTCCCGGACCTCGCCTACGTGATCCTATTCCTGCCCATGCTGCTGGTCCTGGTGCTGCGGCCGCAGGGTCTGTTCGGCCGGAACGTTGCATGACCGTCAAGTTGCGATACGCCGCGATCGCGATCGCACTCGCATTGCTCGCCACCCTGCCGATGTGGGTGGGCAATTCCTATTACATCAATATCGCGAGCCAGATCCTCCTGTTCGCCGTGTTCGCTCTCGCGCTCAATGTGCTGGTCGGCTACGCCGGCCTGGTATCGCTCGGTCATGCCGGACTGTTTGCGATCGCAGGCTACAGCGGCGCCCTGATGCTGCAGGCCGGCTACGGTCATCTGGTCGCCGATAGCGCAGCAATCGGCATCACACTTGTGGCCGCGGCCGTGTTCGCGGCGTTGTCCTTGCGCGCGACCGGGATCGGCTTCCTGATGATCACGCTCGCGCTCGGACAGATCGTCTGGGGCGTTGCCTATCGCTGGGCAAGCCTTACCAACGGCGACAATGGCGTCAATGTCAGCACGCGGCCCGCGCCGTTCGGGCTGAGCCTTTCGAGTGCGCCCTCGTTCTACTTTGCTACGCTTGTCGTCTTCCTGCTCGCGATCGCCAGCATGGCGGTGTTCGTGCGCTCGCCCTTCGGGGCGAGCTTGCGCGGCACTCGCGACCAGGCGCGCCGGATGAACGCGCTTGGCTACAATGTCTGGCTGATCCGTTTTCTTGCGATCGTTTTCTCAGGATTCTGGACCGGCGTCTCGGGACTGCTGTTCATCTACTACAACCAGTTCGTCAGTCCGCAGGTCTCCGCGCTCACGTCTTCCGCGGAAGTTCTGCTGATGGTGATCTCGGGCGGCACCGCCACTTTGTTCGGTCCGGTCGCGGGCGCCGCCATCGTGGTCATCATGAAGAACGTGGTGAGCGCCTATATCGAGCGCTGGAACCTGGTGCTGGGTGTCATCTTCGT
>Ga0075434_100006845_pt1 | contig 10495 bp, 6 predicted proteins | sample RhiMethybrSRZTD3_FD_75298 | JGI IMG/M metagenome (GOLD analysis project Ga0075434, IMG submission 75298) | Populus rhizosphere microbial communities from Tennessee, USA - Rhizosphere MetaG P. TD hybrid SRZTD3 | ecosystem: Host-associated > Plants > Roots > Rhizosphere > Soil | place: USA...
CACCCCGAGGCGCCGCCGCGGCCGTTCGGACGAGCGCCGCGAGCATGTCGCGGGCGGCCTGCCGATTGCGGGCCTGCGACCGATACTTGCGGCTGACGACGACCAGCACGCCGTCGCGCGTCATGTGTCTCCCGCCGGATTGAATCAGGCGCTGCTTGACGTCTGCTGGCAGCGACGACGCGTTGACGTCCAGGCGGAGCTCGACGGCGGTTGCGTGTCTCCCCGCATTCCGGCCATCCGGGCCCATCGCCCGTACGAAGCGCTCCTCGATCGCACTGTCTTCGAGGGCGATCCCGTCGGTGATCGTGAACACGTCACACCGCGTGCACGAGCGGCATCTCGACGACGTGTTCGGCGACGAACCAGACCTGCAGCTCGTTGGTGCGAATCACGTCGCTGACCAGCAGGTCGTTCGTGCCGTCGTCGCCCGCCTCGGCGGCGCGGCGCGCCATCGCGCGAGCTTCCTTCAGGATGATTTCGTGGGCGTGCAGCAGGCGCGAAATCTGGACCGGCACTTCCTCGCGCCCCTTCGGCGGCCTCGGCACCAGCGTCGTCTCCGCGATGTCGTGCGCCATCGCGACGCTGACACCACCGAGCAACTGGATCCGCTCGGCAATCGCGTCGACGAGCTCCACCTGCTGTTCGTAATGCTTGTCGAACAGCAGGTGCAGCTGGTAGAACGTGGGCCCCGCCACCTGCCAGTGGTGCTTCTTGTAGAGATCGCGGAGTGCCGTCGTATCCGCGAGCAGCTGATTCAGGTTGTCAACCGATTCGCGGCAGGCGGTTTCCGAGAGCGCGATCGGCATCCGCACCAGGTGGCCGAACGGCTGAATCTCGTGTGCCTGCTGGTGCGCGAGCGGGGTCGCCCGCGCGATGATCGTGTCCGCGTCCAGCGTCTTCATATCGATTCCCTCCACTGTTGCTGTCACCCGGTCAGCCGATGATCATACGGTCATTTCGCCGGCGATCGACGGGCGCTCTATGCCGAGTTTCTTCATGCGGAACTGCAGCGTGCTGCGGTGGATGCCGAGGCGCGCCGCCGCGCCGCGCGGCCCGGACAGCACCCAGCGGGTCTTTTTCAGCGTCCCCAGGATGTGCTGCCGCTCCGCTTCCTCCAGCGTTCCGCCGTTCACGTTGCCTTCGATCGAAGCGCCGTTCTCGAGGTCCTCGAGCGGCACCTGCAACTCGTCTCCGGCCGAACGAATCACCGCGCGCTCGACGAGATTCTGCAGCTCGCGGATGTTCCCCGGCCACGAGTAGCGCGTCATCGCGTCAACGGTCGCGGCCGGCACATACCGGACACGCCTCCCCATGCGCAGCGTGTAGTACCGGGCGAAGTGCCTGACCAGCGGCGCGATGTCCTCGGGACGCTCGCGGAGCGGCGGCACGTGCATCGGAAACACGTTGAGCCGGTAGTACAGATCGGCTCGAAACCGCTTCGCCTCGACCATCGCCGGCAGGTTGACGTTGGTGGCGGTCACGAGCCTGGCGTCGGTGCGCATCGTGCGCGAGCTGCCCAGCCGTTCGAACTCCCGCTCCTGCAGCACACGCAGCAACTTCGGCTGCAGTTCGAGCGGCGCCTCGCCGATTTCGTCCAGGAAGATCGTTCCGCTGCTCGCCAGCTCGAAGCGGCCGATGCGCTGGTTGATCGCGCCGGTGAAGGCGCCTTTCTCGTGTCCGAACAGCTCGCTCTCGAGCAGGCCGGTCGGAATCGCCGCGCAGTTGCATTTCACGAACTGGTGCGGCCGGCGCGCGCTCATCTCATGAACGGCGCGGGCGATCAACTCCTTCCCCGTGCCGGTCTCGCCGCAGACGAGGACCGCAGCCGTGGTCGGCGCGACCATCTCGAGATCGGCGAGCAGCCGCCGCAGCGCGCCGCTTCGGCCGACAATGCCGTGCCCGATCGACTCGTCGGGCGCCAGGTCGGTGAGCAGCAGCGCGTCGCTTGTGACTCGCTGGGCAGCGCGCACGCGCTCGCGCGGAAGCGACGCCAACGAATCCGCGTCGTACGGCAGGTCCATGAAATCGACGACCATCGATCCCGGGTTCATTGTCCCCCTCCGCGGGCCATTCTGAGCCTGCTCCTCGCGCGCGGCCACGCCAGATCTGATAGGACGCCGGCGGTCAATTCGGGTTCGCGGGTACCACCCGATTGAGGTGGTCGGTGGTCACACTCGATCGTAACGACGATGTAACGTTAGCTGTGCGAACCGCGCCGGCCGCCGATGTCGATACGCTTCCATCCGAACAGCCATGCATCGACTGACCACGCGCCGGGGCCAAGGAGTGCGAGAGCGACACCGATCGTGCCTCGAATAAAACTCGTCCAGGGATCGCCGCCAAGTGCCGTCACGTTCACCAGTTCGAACAATGCGATCGCGGTGCCTGCAATCGGTGTCCACAGGCCGGCAATGAGGAGGACGCCGCCGGCGATGGCTCCTGTCTCGAAAGCACCTTGTTCGAAGGAGGGTTGACTCCGCAGGATCGAGATCCCCTGAACCACGAGCACGCTGCCAACTGCAAGCCGGATCAATAAGAGACCGACGCCCGGCCAGCCGTCAGCGAAAGTCGAGAATAGACGACGCAAGGTATCCCAGGCGTAAGCGTATCGAATGGGCGCTTTCGAACAGAGCCCCGAAAGGACCAGCTGGCGACTACTCTTTCGAGTAGGCGACCGACGCGGGAATCGTCAGTTCCACCTCGGTCCCGGAACCCGGTTCGCTCCACAGCGTGAAGGTACCGCCGAGCAGTTCGGCGCGCTCGCGCATCCCCGCCAGGCCGAAGTGCCCGGACCGGCCGGATTCCAGCAGCCGGCCGTCGATGCCTTTGCCGTCGTCCCTGATGCGCAGGCGGAATTGGCGGCGGTCGTAGCGGAGGTCGGCTTCGATTTGCGTGGCGTTGGCGTGGTGGAACGCGTTGCGCAACACCTCGCGCGCGACCCGGTAGACGTCGTCGCGCACGAGCGGCTGGAGGACGCCGGGCGTGCCTTCCACGTGCATGGTGAACTGTGGCCGCGAGGGCCGCGCGTCCTCGGCCTCGAGCTCTTTCGCGAGCGCGGCGATCGCCTCCACGAGTGTCGTCGTCGGATCGCTGGATGCGCGCAAGCCCTGCACGGCGTCGCGGGCTTCGGTTATCGCGTCTGACGCGTCGTCGATGACCTCGTTGAGCGTCTTCCTCGCGTCGTCGGGGCGGTCGAGAAGAAACGTCGTCCCTCTCAGCCGCAGGAGGACGGCGTGGAAGCTCTGGAGGAGCGTGTCGTGCAGATCGCGTGCGACACGCGTGCGCTCGTTGACGCGCTCTTCCAGCCGCATGTTGAACTGCCACGCCAGACGGCGGAGACGCAGCTGATACAGCGCGACCAGGAGTCCACCCGCTGCCGCGACCATCGTCAGCCGAAACCACAGCGTCTGGTAGTACGCCGGCGCGATCCCGAACTCGAGCGACGCGCCCGCCTCGTTCCACACGGCGCTGTTGTTGCTCGCGATGACACGGAAGCGGTAATTGCGGGGCGGAAGATTGTTGTAGAAGGCCTGGCGCCGGTTGCCGACATCCTGCCACTCGCGATCCCAGCCTTCGAGCTTGACCTTGAAGCGATTCTTCTCCGGCGCGACGAGGCTGAGCGCGGTGTAGTCGATCTCGAGATCGCGGACCAGCGGAGGCAGGCGTTGGTTCGGCGATGTCTCATAGGTCTTGCGGTCAGCGGTGATCCGCTCGATGTGCACCGGAGGCGGAAGGCTGTTGAACGGAAGATGAGCCGGATCGACCACGGTGACGCCGTCCGGCGAAGCAAACCACAGCGTGCCGTCTCGCAGCCTCGTAGCGTGCGGACTGTAGCTGCTGACGGAGGCAGCGCTCCTGACGCCGTCGGACGTGTCGAGAAACGTCGCGTGAATCGTCCATCCCGCTTCTCTGTGGATGTCCGCCGCGGCGGCCCATTTATCGAGCTCGGGGCGGGCGATGCGGGCAAGCCCGCAGGACAAGTACAGCCATACCGAACCGGCGCCGTCGTCGAGTGTCGAATCGACCGCGTCGCACGGCAGTCCGTTCGCGGCGGTCAGGGTCGCGATGCGGCCGTGCTTCAATCGACTGAGTCCGCCCTCGGTGGCCGCCCACACCGTCCCATCACGATCGACACGAAGGTCGTTCACGCGCCCGCCGCCCAGGCCGTCGGCTGGCGTGTACGTTTCGCGAATGTGACCATCAGCGAGACGCGCGATGCCTCCGCGGTGGAACCCGAGCCAGATTCCCCCTTGCGTGGAATCGGCGGCAATCCGGTCCGCCCCATCGCCATGGCCCATTGCGGACCAGGCCGTCTGCTGGACCTGGCGATCGGCAGCGAGACGAAAGAGGCCAAGTGTCTGGTGGGCGATCCAGATATTCTTTGCGGCGTCCTCGACGATCGCGTTCACGAACCCGCCCGGTATGCTGTCCTCGGACACAAATCGATCGTGCTCGACGTAGCCGAACCGGTCAAAAGCGCCCAGCCAGACACGCCCGCTCGTATCCTGAAAGAGCGAACCCGTGCTGCGATCCGGTCCCTCAATCCGGACCACTTCGCGGACCGCCTTCGGATCCGCGATGTGCCCGTTCTGCCAGCGGTTCAACCCGCCCAAATAGCTCACCCAGACGCTCCCGTCCTTGCCTGCTAGAACGGCTCCGGCCGGGTAATTCGACAGACGCGGACTCGCAGCAAACGTGCTGGCGGCAAACCCGCGGAAGCGGTCCAGTCCATCGATCGTCGATACCCAGACGCTGCCCTCGCGGTCTTCGAAGAAACCTTTGACGTTGCTGCCGGAGAGGCCATCCATGCGATCGAAGGAGTCCGTCCGTCCGTCGTGCACGTGCAGCAGGCCCCGGCCGACTGTGCCGACCCAGAGGCCGCCGTCGCGATCGCGCAGCAGCGCCGAGACCTGCTCGCGCAGCCGTACATTCGGAAGCGAGAACGTCTCAGCCTTGTCATCGGCGAACCGCAGGATTCCGTGGCGCGTGGAAATCAGAAGCGCTTTGTTGTCGCCTTCGATCAGACCCTTGAACGTAGCGGCAATCTGATCCGGCAAGCGATTGAGCTTCGGCGGCCCTGGCGCCCAGCGCCACAGCCCCGTCCCAGCGGCCGCCCAGACGTAGTCTCCAGCTTCAGACAGGGATGTCACGAAGTGTCCAAGATCAATGTCTTCTGCTTGACATCGAATTCGTGCACCGCGGACAGAGCAGACTGCCCCGACTCCACGCGCTGCGAGCCCGCTGCTCCACACAGTGCCGTCGTGATCCTCGAGGAGCGCGTCAACGGACATTCCAGCCAGGTCCGGGTACTGCGTCAGCTTGCCGTTCTTCAGGCTGGCAAGGCCTCCGAGGGTCCCAATCCACAACGTGCCGTCGCGTGCGGCGATGAGGCTCCGGACCCAGCCATGCGGCAGCGATTCTCCCGCCGGCGGCTGCCAGGGAACCGCGCGTACACCGTCGAACCGCACCAGGCCGAACTCAGTCCCCAGCCAGAGATACCCATCGAGCGTCTGCGCGATGGCGCCGATTCTGCCTCTGGTGAAACCATCGCGGATCTTCCACGACGTGTGCGCGTACTGACTCGCGTCCAGCGCCGGGTTCAGCGCGAAGGCACACCGGCACCACGCGAGCAGCAGGCAGACCACCACCGTGCGGTGCACGACGTGATCTCGTCGCTCCGTCCGCCTCGTGCGGCACCGCCCGCGGCCCGGCGAATCGCGCAGCGCGTTGGCTAGAATTCGAGCCTCACTGCCAGCTGAATCGAGCGCGGGCCGCCAATCTGGTAGAGCGGGTTGAAACCGCCGTTGGCGCCGCCCGGCCCGAGACTGTTCGCGAGCGTTTGCGTAGAGTAGCCGAACAGCGGGCTGGCCAGGACGTTGGTGGGAGGGCCGAAGTTCGGTTCGTTGAAGATGTTGAAGAACTCGGCACGGAAGCGCAGCCTGAGCCCTCCGCTGACCTGAAAGGTCCGCTGCACCGCCACATCCGCCTGCGACGCCGCGAAGCCGCGAAGCGTGTTGCGGTTGAAGTTGCCCTGCTGTCCGGCGGGCGCCGGCGTAAATGCCGCCCGGTTAAAAATCTTGCCGCCCGGGTATTGCGCTCCCTCGAGCTCCAGCGGCGCACCGGCATTGACGTTCGGCCGCGACGCGAGAACGGTGCCGCTGCCAGTCAGGATCGAGCCGAGAATGTCCACGGGCGCTGCCGATCGGGCGAACACAAACGCATCGATCGACCAGCCCCGGAGCATCGCCTCGACCGCCTCGCGCGATCCCCTCCACGGCAGCGTGTAAGTGACGCCAGCGGTGAACGAATGCCGGACGTCGAAGTCCGAGTCGGCGCGATCGGCGTCGGCGCCGCCGGCGCCAGGTGTACTGCGGTATGCGGTGATGGCATCGCTTGACGTGTTGTCCATTGAATGCGCAAGCGCGTACGACGCCGAGCCCTGCAGGCCGCGCGACAGTCGGCGTTGATACCTGACCTGCAGCGCGTGGTAATCCGAGCTCCCCGAGTTGTCGGTGACGGAGACGGACTGAAAATCGGGGTTTGGGTTGGAGAGATTCGACACGCGCAGCAGGTCGCGCCCCGCTGCGCCGATGTACGTCGCCGAAAGGCTCTGGCTCCCGCCGATCGATTGCTCCAGCGCGACGTTCCACTGGTAGGTCCGCGGAAGCTTGAGGCCCGGGTCGGCGACGATCATGGTACTGACCGGTGGGCTGAGCGAAAACGCCGGAGGCGCCGCGTCCTGCGCACTCAACGGAAACGGCACGGGCGATGGCTGAATCACCCTCGTCGCGCCATAGGGAAAGTAGCTTGTCACGCCGCCGAGCGAGCCCTGTCCGAGATCGTAGAACGTCCCGAAGCCGGCGCGCAGCACGGTGTCCCAGCCAGACCGCCCGCCGATCTGGTAAGCGACGCCCACTCGCGGCGCCACGTTGCCGTAGGTCGTCTGGTAGAGCGGCGTGCCGCGAGGCGCCAGCGTCATCGTCGCCGGATTGCTCAGCCCGATCACGGTGAAGGGATCGTTCGCCAGATCCTTTCCCCTCAGCGGCGGATTGACGTCCCACCGCAAGCCGTAGGTGGCGGTCAACCGAGCCGAGAGATTCCACGTGTCCTGGCCGTAGACCGAGAAATTATGTGCGCGCAGCACGTTCTCCCGGAACACCGCCGGCTGGACGAACGACGCCGTACCGGACAGGGCGCCGCCGGGGGCGGACGTCATGCCGGTGAAGAGCACGAACGGGCGGTACGCGAACGGGCTGCTCGATGGAGCGAGCCAGCGGTAGTCCACGCCGAACTTCATCTGGTGTCGGCCCTTGATGGCCGACACCGTGTCCACCAGGTTGAGCTGGTGCTGTTCGTCCGTCCCGATTTTGCCCTGCGCGTACTCACCGGCGCCGTTGATGAGGAACAGGAAGCCGCTGTCCGCTGACGAGTACCCGGATGGAAACAGCAGCGAGTCCGGAAGCGGCACCGCGCCGCCGAAATCATCCATGGTGTACTTGATGTCCACGCGATGGCTGCTGTAGTTTCCGCGAACCTCGTTGCTGATCCCGGAAGTGATCAGCTGCGTCACGCCAGCCGTGAAGGTCTGCACCGAGGAGGAGAACGAGTTGATGGCGCTGAGCACGCGCGTCGAAAACGTGCCTCCCCGCTGGTCGAATTCGGATGGCGAGTAGTTGTAACGGCCGAAGACGTTCACCTTCGGGTTGACGACGTGATCGACCCGGATGCTGGTCGCGTCGAGCGTTGATGGATTGGAGTAGCTGGCGTTGAACTGCGCCAGTCCGGATCCCAGCGCGGCGCCGTTCGGCATCGGGTAGGCGTTCAGATACGGATGCATCCCCGCCGGCGCCTGCTGCCGCGACGCCGTATCCGGCACGGCCGTCTGCAGGCTCGCCGGCTGGCGCAGCCGCAGGCCCTCGTACGAGAAGAAGAAGAAGGTCCGGTCCGTGCGAACAGGTCCCCCGACGACGCCGCCGAAATCGCTCTGGCGCTCCTGAGGCTTTTTCAAGCCATTCGCGTTCACGAACCAGTCGTTCGCATCGAGCGCGTCGTGCCTGAAATACTCGAACAGCGATCCATGGAAGACGTTCGTGCCGGAACGGGTGACGATGGAGATCTGCCCACCGGGCGTGCGGCCGAATTCGGGCGCGAACGACGACGTCTGGACGCGGAACTCCTGCAGCGCGTCCACCGACGCGAGGCTGTTGGTGCCGCCCGCGGCGGAGAGCGCTGGCAACGCGCCGCTCGCGGTCTGCATCATCGGAAAGTAGCCGGTCACGCCGAAATTCGCGCTGACGCCGTCAACCATGAGGTAGTTCGCATCCGAGCGTTGCCCGTTGACGCTGAACTGGCCCTGGTCGGCGAACGACGTGGGCGTCACCACGACGCCCGGCGTCAGCATGATCAGCGTCTGGAAACTCCGGCCGTTCATCGGCAGGTTTTCGACGAGCGTCCGATCGATCACCGTACTGACCGCACCTGACGTCGTGTTCACCATCGGTGCGCCGGCTTCCACCGTGACGCTCTCGGACACGGGGCCGAGCGCCATCTCGAAGTCCAGCTCGAGCGCGTCCTGAACGTGCACGATGACATCCGGTTTGATCACCTTCTTGAAGCCGGGCTTCTCCACTTCGACGCGATACGTTCCGGGAGGGACATTGGCCACGGAGTAGGAGCCCGAGACGCCGGTGATGGCTTCGTGCCTGACGTTCGTGTCGGAGCTGATCGCGGCTATTCGCGCGTTGCCGATGGCGGCCCCGGTGGGATCGGTGACACGGCCCGCCAGCGACGCGTTGGGGGATTGCGCGCGCGCTGACGACGCGATCGAGACGATGATGAGGAACGCCAGTCCTCTGGCCCACCGCCAGGTGTGGAGGTTCGGGACACTGAACGACGCGCTCGCGGCCTGCATCGCGGCGGGGCCGGTCCCGATGAACGTCATCACTCGTTCCTATTCTGGTCGCCCGAGACTACCGATCTGCGCACCGCGCCGGAACCCTCGAAACGGCGGCGCTCGAGCAACCCTTTCGGGTGATTACAGCGAAATGATGCCGCGCTTCAGTCCGATGGTCACTGCATGGGTCCGGTCGTTGGCACCCAGCTTCGACAGGATGTTCCTGACGTGCCCCTTGATCGTGTCCTCGGACAGGGACAGGCGGTCGGCGATGAGCTTGTTCGAGTTCCCGGCCGCGACGAGCTGCAGCACCTCCACCTCCCGCGCGGTCAGCGCATCGTCGGTCGCGTGGTCGGCGAGTTCGGCCGCTACTTCCTGACCGATGCGCTTCCGGCCCGCATGCACGTCGCGGATGGTGTCGAGCAGCTCTTTCTGGAGCAGGCTCTTGAGGAGGTACGCCTGCGCGCCGGCCTTGAGCGCCCGCATCGCCTGGACGTCGCCGCTGTAGGTCGTCAACACGATGACGCGCGCGTCGGGGAATTCGCTGCGGATGGCCATCAGCGCGTCGATGCCGTCGACTTCCGGCATCTGCACGTCCATCAGCGTGACGTCCGGCCGATGCGTCCGGAAGAGCTGAATGGCTTCGCGCCCGGTCGACGCCTCCGCCACCAGCTTCATGTCCGGCTGGGTGCCGACGAGCGCAGCGATCCCGCCGCGCAGCAGCGCGTGGTCGTCGACGGCGAGAATCCGAATCGGCTCGGCCCGCACGCTCACAGCGTCATTCCAGTGCCCCGTCGGGCGGGCGTCCATTCTAATCGCGACAGGGATTATCCCCATCGACATACGCTCACCTCGCTGCCCGTTCTCCTTCACGCGTCATCCAGGCCCGGATGTAAGGAGGACAGTTCCGAAGGACGATGCGGTCTCGTTCGCACACGCAGAGGAAGCGAACGATGTCACCATCGACGAGGACGACATCCTTGAGGTCCAGCACGCGTATCCGACCGCTTCCGTCTGCGGCGAGCAACGCGGACAGCTCGTCGATGTTCGGCGCTTCGAGCCGACCGCTGACGGTGAACACGATCTCGCCGTTTACGGTTCGCTCGATTCTCAGCATTGACACGGCATTTACCTACGCGAGCAATCGAGAAGCCATCACAACGCGCTGATTTCAAAGAGGTTTGATAACTTGTTGACGCCCGGGATTTCGCCAATTGGCGAAATCGCGGACAGTGGCGGGCCGAACTACGGCTTCGATGACCGCGCGCGAAAGCGGTTCTTGTCGATCCCGAGCGCCCGGATCTTCGATTCGAGCGTCGAGCGGGCGATGCCGAGCCGGGCCGCGGCGCCCGACGGTCCGAACACCCGTCCGCCGCTCGCGCGCAGCGCGTCTTCGATGATCGTCTTCTCGTGGCCGGCGAGCGCGCTCGACAGCGCGAGCCGCCGCTCCATAGCGGGCCCGGCCGACAGCCAGCTCGCGTCGACGATGAACTCGTCGCCGTCGCACACGATTACCGACCGCTCGATCACGTTCTGCAGTTCGCGCACGTTCCCCGGCCACGGATACGCCTTGAGGCGATCGAGCGTCCGTTTGTTCACGCG
>Ga0075434_100006847_pt1 | contig 10494 bp, 9 predicted proteins | sample RhiMethybrSRZTD3_FD_75298 | JGI IMG/M metagenome (GOLD analysis project Ga0075434, IMG submission 75298) | Populus rhizosphere microbial communities from Tennessee, USA - Rhizosphere MetaG P. TD hybrid SRZTD3 | ecosystem: Host-associated > Plants > Roots > Rhizosphere > Soil | place: USA...
AGCGTCCGTCGATCTGACGGAGAAAGATCGTCGCATCGCCGGCGTCCGCCGACGCCCAGCCGTTCTCGTACGTCCGCCCCTCGGCAGGATCCGCTGATCCAAGTCCGCAACCGGAGACGACCGCGCGCAGTTGATCGGGATCGAGTGCGACGCCGGTGAGCGCCTCGATGATCGCCGCCGCTCTGGCGCCGCGCAGCACTCGCGCGTCGCGGTTCAGAACCAGCGTCGCGTCGTCGCCGCGCGACACGAGCACGAAGAACGGCTTCCCGCCGAAGCTGACCTTCGGGTATCCCTCGAGCCGCAGCCGTCCGGAATCCGCGAGGCCCGCATCGATACGCGCTGACAGCCTGGTCGAGCCGGCGCGCCCTGACAGCGACAACGACGCGCTCATCGTCTTGACGGAGCGGCACTCGGCAACCGATTGAGCGTAGGCGGCGGAGAAGCCGGGGAATGGAGAGCCCGCGCCGGACGGAAGCGCCACACGAGGAACGCGGCTGCAGGATGCCGCGAGGAATGCGCAGACGATGACGGATCTAACGCCTGACGCGGGCACGCGCGTCACGCACCTTCTTTTCCACTTTCGTCCGATCGATGGATTCACCGTCGCCGGCGAGCGATTTCTCCCACGCGGCGACCGCATCGGCGAAGCGCTGCTGCTTGAAGCGCAGTTCGCCGAGATGGTCCTGCACGGTGGAGCTCGCGGGCAACCGCTCGGCAGCCTGCGTCAACGGTGCATCGGCGAGATCGATCTTCCCCTGCTGGAAGTACGCCCAGCCGAGGCTGTCGAGAAACGACGGATTCCCCGGATCCACTTTCAGCGCCCGCTGCACGAGGTCGACCGCTTCGTCGAGCCGCAGACCGTGATCGGCCAGCATGTACCCGAGCGAGTTCAGCGCGTTCGCGTCGAGCGGATCCTTCGAGAGCAGATCGCGCAGCGCGCGTTCCGCGTCAGGCAGCCGTCCCGCCTTGTCGAGCAATCCGGCGTACTCGTAGACGAGCGCTCCGTCTTGTGGCGCCCGCTTGATCAGATCCTGAAACGCGGTGATCGCTTCCGCGGTTCGCCCTCTGTCCTGCAGCAGCTGCGCGCTCAGATACGCCGCGCGCGTATCCTCCGGATAGGCCGCCTTCAGCCGCTCCGCCGTTGCGGTGGCGGCGTCGAGATCCTTCAGCTGGCGCTGCGCCTGCGAGAGCATGTAAAGGACGGCGGCGTCAGGAGGTGTCTTTTTGGCGACCGAGTCTTCGAGGATCTTCCGAGCGTCGGCAGCCTTCCCGGCATTGATCAGCGCCGCCGCACGCCGCGCCGTGACGTCGACCCGCGCGTTGGCCGCGCCGGCCCGCGCATAGGCGTCCGCGGCGTCCTGGTAGTGACGCTGCTGGTCGTACAGCTCGCCGAGGTGCACGAGGGCACGCGAGGACGTGGGGTTGTATTCGACCGCGCCTTCGAGCGTCTGGATCGCTTCAGGCAGCTGGCCTGACGCCTCCTGCGCGGCTGACAGGAGCATCGCCCCCTCGACATAGCCAGGCTGGTCGTCGACGACGCGGCGGAGGCTTCCGATGGCTTTGTCGTACTCGCGCGTCTTGATGTAGAGCCGACCGAGCATCAGCTCGAGGTTGATGTCGAACCCACTCTCGCGACGGCTCTTTTCGAGCGCCGCAATGGCCTTCGCCGGATACTGCGCCGGATCCTCCCCGGGGCGGAATGGACGACGCTGCTCGCTGAGCGCGGCGTAGACCGATCCAAGGACGCGATTCGCTTCGCGGTTGGAGGAATCCAGCTGCAGAGCGGCTTCAGCCGTCTGCAGCGCGTCGCGGCCGCGATCCTGGCGCGCATAGAGAGCCGCGAGCTCGGCGCGAAGCTCCGCGGACTTCGGCTCCAGCTCGATCGCCTTCTTGTGCGCGGCGATCGCGTCGTCGATCTTGTCCGCGTCCTCCAGATGCCGTCCGAGCATGAAGTAATACGCGGCGGGCGCATCCGGCTGGGCGGCGGAGGCCGCCGGCTGGGCGGAGGCACCGGCGACGCCAATCGGGATGAGCACACAGACCGCGAGAATTGGCCGCATCTGCTGACTATAATGACTGGAGTCAGGCTCATGGCTCAAGACTTAAGGCTTAAGCCGCCTGAGCCCTAAGCCTTGAGCCTTAAGCCTTCCGCGAGGACAGCATGGCGATCGACCCTGAACTGCTCGAAATTCTGGCGTGCCCGAACTGCAAGACGAAGGTCGAGCTGGTGAAGAACGGCACGGCGCTGAAGTGCGGGCAGTGCAAGCGCGTGTATCCGATCAGGGACGATATTCCGGTGATGCTGCTCGACGAGGCGACGGTGGAGCAGTAACTCGCGGTTCGCGGCTCGCGGCTCGCGGTTCGGTCGCGAACCGCGATTCGAAGCGCGAATCGCGAATCGCGAATCGCGGCATTGAAGATTCTCCTCATCCGGTTGCGGCTAATTGGAGACGTCGTCTTTACGACGCCGATTCCGCGGGCGCTGAAGCGGGCGTTTCCAGACTCGCATCTCACGTATCTCGTCGAGCCGCCGGCGGCGGCCGTTGTCAGTGGGAACCCGCACCTCGATGAGGTGATCGTCGCGGCCAGGCCGCGCGGCCTGGCCCGAATCGGCGCCGATATGCGGCTCGCGCGGCAGCTGCGGCGAGCGCGCTACGATCTCGTCATCGATTTGCACGGAGGGCCGCGGAGCGCGTGGCTGGCGCTCGCGACCGGGGCACGGGCACGAATCGGGTACGCGATCACCGGGCGCACGTGGATGTACACGAAAGCGGTGGCTCGTCCGCGGGCGCTCCGGCCGCGGCACTCGGTCGTCAATCAGTGGGACCTGCTCGAGGCGATTGAAGGCTGGCCCGCGGGCGGACCGGACGCGGCGCGCGACAGCGTGCAGATGGCGCCGGATTCGGGCGCCGTGACGAGGATCGAGCAGCGCCTCCGGGCCGCGGGAGTCACCGGGGCACACGAGCTGGTGGTTGCGCACGTCAGCGCGGGCAACCCGTTCCGGCGATGGCCGGAACCGTCGTTCTCCGCGCTGGTTGCGGGTCTTGCGTCGGCATCGCCGATGCGCCGGATCATCCTCAGCTCCGGGCCGTCGGACCGCGAGGCTGCGGAGCGCATTGCGGCGGCCGCGCGGCAGGCGCTCGGGCCGGCGGCCGATCGGGTCGTCGATTTCGGGGAGTTCGATCTGGCCGAGCTCCGGGCGCTCGTGGAGCGGAGCCGGCTGTTCGTCGGCGGGGATACGGGGCCGCTGCATATCGCGGCAACCACGGCGACGCCGATAGTGGGAATATATGGACCGACGGAGGCCGTCCGATCCGCGCCGTGGCGGGACCCGCGGTTCGCGACCGAGTCCGTGGAGGTCGCGGGCCTGCCGTGCCGGCCGTGCGATCAGCGGGTCTGTGAGCCTGGCGACTTTCGATGTCTAACTACGTTGAAGCCCGAAGAGGTCCTTTCGGCGGCGGAGCGCGCGATGACAACGCGCGCCTGATCGTCGCGGGGAACCCCAGCGCCCGGCTCGAACGCGCCGCGTACTACGCGGTGCTCGGGTTCGTCGCGGCGCTGCCCTTCTCGATCTTCGCTTCACAGGTTCTGCTCACGGTCGCCGGCGTGCTGTGGCTCGCCATTACCATCCGCAGCCATGAGCAGTTCGACGTGCCGTGGATGTTCTGGCCGCTCGCCGCGTACGGCGGCGCGACGCTCGTGGCCGCGGCCTTTTCCGTCGATCCGCGCACCAGCCTCATCGACTGCAAGCAGCTGCTCCTGTTTTCCATCGTCCCGATAACGTACCGCGTGCTGTCGGGACGCCGCGCGCTGACGGCGATCGACGTCATCATCACGGCAGGAGCCATCAGCGCGGTGATCGGGCTGGTCCAGTTCGGCATCCTTCAGTTCGATCACCTCGGCCAGCGTCCGCGTGGATCGCTGGGGATGTACATGACCTACTCGGGTCAGCTGATGCTGGTCGCGTGCACGGCGACCGCGCGCATCCTGTTCCGTAAGGACGACCGGCTGTGGGCGGCGCTCGTCATGCCGGCGCTCGTCGCGGCGCTCGCCGCCACGCTGACTCGCAACGTCTGGATCGGCGCCTGCGCGGGCATCGGGCTCCTGTTCCTGATCCGAGACTTTCGCCTGATCGCGATCGTGCCGGTGCTCGCGGCGCTGTTCTTCGCACTGGCGCCGCCGCAGCTGACCGAGCGCTTCTATTCGTCGTTCCGCTTCAAGAGCGTCAGGCACGACAGCGCCACAGTCGAGGCGAGCGTGCTGTCAAACCGCGACCGTATCGCGATGCTGAAGTCGGGCTGGAAAATCATCAAGGATGATCCGCTGACCGGCGTCGGTCCGGATATGGTCGTGCGCGTGTACCCGCATTACCGAGATCCGGAGGCGGTCCAGCAGCTGAATTCCCATCTGCACAACGTGCCGCTGCAGATCGCCGCCGAGCGCGGCATCCCCGCGCTGATCATCTGGCTGTGGTTCATCTTCACGCTGCTGCGTGATTTCGTGAAGGCGCGGCGCACGACGCACGTGCCGTCGGTGGTCACGGCCGCCCTCGCCTGCACGGTCGCGATGCTGGCCGCCGGCCTGTTCGAGTACAACTTCGGCGACTCCGAAGTCCTCATGCTGTTCCTCGTGCTGGTGACGCTGCCGTACGCGGCCGAGCGCTCCTCGTCTGACGCGCCGCCGCTCGCATGACGGCCGCGGATCTCGCGACGCGCCTCGCCGGCCGGATGATCCTCATCATCGGCGACGTGATGCTCGATCATTTCGTGATCGGCCGCGTCGATCGCATCTCTCCTGAAGCGCCGGTTCCTGTCGTCTGCTTCGATCACGAGGAGCACCGGCTCGGCGGCGCCGCGAACGTCGCGCATAACGCCGCCGCGCTCGGCGGCCGCGTCGAGCTCGTCGGGGTCGTCGGTGACGATGAAGCGGCCGGGACACTGCGCGCGCAGCTCGCGCGCTGCGGCATCGGCGCGGCCGGCCTCGTGGCCGATCCCGCGCGCGTGACCACACGCAAGCTGCGCGTCGTCACGACGCGGAACCAGCAGGTCGCACGGGTCGATTACGAGCAGGACTCCGAGGTGAGCGGCGCAGTCGAGACGGCGATCGCCGACCGTATCGGCAAGCTGGCGGCATCGGCCGATGCCATCCTCGTTTCGGACTACCTCAAGGGCGCGATCTCGCGCGGCGTCGCGGCCGCGGCGATTGCCGCCGCGCGGACGCACGGCCTCCCGCTGCTCGTCGACCCCAAGGTTCCCCACATCGACTACTACGCAGGGGCGACGGTCATCACGCCGAACCATCATGAAGCGGAAGCCGTGACACACATGCGCATCCGCACCGGAGCGGACGCGCTGGCGGCCGCCGTGCGGTTCCGCGAGCGCGCGTGCTGCGAAAGCGTGCTCATCACGCGCGGCGAACATGGGATGACGCTGCTTGGACCGGGCGGCGAAGCGGAGCTCGCCGCCGAAGCGCGCGAGGTGTCGGACGTGACCGGCGCCGGCGACACCGTCATCGCGACGATGACGCTCGCGCTCGCCGCGGGCGCGTCGCTGGTGGACGCCGCGCGCCTCGCCAACAGAGCCGCGGGGATCGTCGTGGGTAAGTTCGGGCCCGCGACCGTGTCGGTCAGCGAGCTTCGCGGCAACTAGCCACGTTTCGGCGCCGGCGGATTCACCAAGAGGTCACGGAGGTTCGTCACTGCGACCGGGCCGGACCGCGCTGCGCGCGGTGGCGGGTCGCAGTGACGAACCCTTCCGTGGCCTTCGTGAACTCTGAGTGATCCCTCAGCGAACGTCGCTCGACTGACCGCAGCGGTTCGTGATCAACAGGACCTCGGGCAGGGCCTCGCGCGCGAGCACCGCTTTGAGCTTGATGTTCACCGTGGGACGGCGATCCAGCACGCACGTGCCGTGCAAGTCTCCCGCGAGCTGTTCGTAGTCCGACGCGGAGAGCACCGCATACACGCGGTGCGGCCCGCGTATCAGGTCCACGAACTTCTCCCGATCGAAGAGAATCTCGATGTGGCGGCCGAGGTAATACACCATGCTCGGCAGCGCTACGTTGTAGTGGGCAACGACGTCGTCGTCGGTCAGATGTTCCTGGATCGCGCTGCTGATCGGGGGCACGGGCTTGTAGCGTTCGAAGCTCGGCAGCACGCGGATGATGAACGCCCAGTTCAACGTCACGAGCGAAACGAGCACCACGACGAGCGCCGAGCGCGCGCGATTCAAGAGCGCGAGGGCGAGCGCCACCGCGCCGCCCACGGCAGCCGCGCCGCCGACGAACGCGGCGCCATGCAGCGCGTACACCTTTCCGACCGTCTCGAAGATGTAGAAGGTTCCGGCGCCGGCAACGGCGAGCAGGAGGCCGATCACCACCGCCGTGACGCGGAGGGTTCGCGGCTGCGGAGTGGCCGCCGGACCGCTCCGCCGCGCGATGAACACACCGGCCAGCGCGGCGACCGCTGGGACGATCGGGAAGATGTAGAGATCCTGCTTTGCGGCGGAGAACGTGAAGAAGATGACGATGACGAGGATCCAGAGCCAGAGGAGCGTCTGGACACGGAAGGCCGACTGCGTCGCGGTTCGCGGCTCGTCCGCCGGAGCTTGAGCGAAGGCGGATTCGCGAGTCGCCCTTCGATCGGCGAACCACAATCCTGCCGCGCCGAACAGGCACAGCGACCACGGGAACGAGTCGCTGAACACGACTGGCAGATAGAACAAAGGACCTCGACGCTGCTCGACGCCGACACCCTCGGTATAGCGCGCGATGTTTTCGCCGACGATGAAGGATTTGATGTACGTCCATCCGTAGTGCTGATACAGCGCGGCATACCAGGGGACGACGATTGCGGCGACGACGATGACGCCGATCGGGATCATCATGCTCGTGACGCGCTTCAGCTCGCCGTGCAGCACGAGGTAGATGCCAAACACGAGCGCGGGCAGCGCTGCCGCGACCGGCCCCTTCGTCAACACACCGAGGCCGACGCTCACATACATCAGGAGCAGGAAAAGACGCCGCCGCTCCGGGTAGCGCTCCGCCAGCGCGAAGAAGGTCAGCGTCAGCGCCATGAACATCGAGATGTAGATGTCGATGAAGATGCGGCGGCCGAACATCACGAGTCGCGGCGCCACCGCAAGTCCCGTCGCCGCCCAGAGCCCCGCTTCGAGATTCCCGGACGCACGCGCGAGGAAAAACGCCGCCAGAATCATCGTCAGCGCGCCGAGAGCGATCGGAAGGCGCTGAACGGCGACCGAGACGCCAAACAGCTTGTAGAAGAGCGCGACGATCCAGTAGCTGAGGACCGGCTTGTTGAACCGCGGCTGGTAATTGAAGGTCGGGCTGATCAGGTCGTCGCGCTGCAGCATCTCGCGCGGCGTCTCGACATAGAACGCCTCATTCGCGTCCCAAATCGACGACCCACCCAGATCGATGAAATAGGGCAGTACCGCTGCTGACAGCAGCAGGAATAGCCATACTCTTCGCCTCGAATCACCAATCACCAATCACCAATCCCTATCCCTAATCGTGAATCTCTCATCGCGAATCCCGAATCGTCGGATCCCGCGTCCCGGATCCCGGATCCCGGCCACCGTCAGTGCCTGAAATGGCGTCTGCCGGTAAATACCATCGCGATCCCGTGTTCATCCGCGGCAGCGATGACCTCCGCATCCCGGACCGACCCGCCCGGCTGCACGATCGCGGTCGCGCCAGCGGCGGCGATCGCATCCGGACCGTCGCGGAACGGGAAAAACGCGTCCGATGCGACGACGCTTCCGGTCAGCGGACCGCCCGCCTTCATCACCGCGACTTTCACGGCATCGACGCGGCTCATCTGGCCCGCACCCACGGCGAGCGTGCGATCGGCGCTCGTGAAGACGATCGTGTTCGACTTGACGTGCGCGCAGACCCGCCACGCGAACCGCAGCGCCGTCCACTCTTCTGCCGTGGGCGCTCTCTTCGTCACGACTTTCGGAAAATCGCCGGCAGGCCAGGGATCGCGCGCTTCTGTCACGCGGTCGGCATCCTGCGCGAGCATCCCGCCGAGAAACGACCGCATCTCCTGCGTTTCGCGGCCCGACGGATCGAAGGCCTTCGAAAAGTCGGTCGTGACGACGCGCAGGTTCTGTTTCGTCGCGAGCACGGCGCGGGCCTCCTCGTCGATCGACGGCGCGATCACCGCCTCGATGAACGTCGAGGTAAGCGCCTTCGCCGTCGCGACGTCGAGCGGGCGATTCAACCCGACGATGCCGCCGAAGGCGGACAAGGCGTCGGCCTCGCGCGCGCGCACGTACGCGGCGTCTATCGTCGCGCCGGTCGCGACGCCGCACGGGTTCGTGTGTTTGATCACGACGCCGGCGGGCTCGGTGAACTCCAGCGAGATGCGGAGCGCGGCGTCGAGATCGAGCAGGTTCGTGTACGACAGCTCCTTGCCCTGGTGCACGTGCCATTCGCGACCGGACTCCGGGGGGAACTGAATCCACGACGCCTTCTGGTGCGGGTTCTCACCATAGCGGAGCGGACGCGGACCGCCATGCGGCGACTGAGTCGGACGCTTCACAGCTCGCCGCGTCATCGCGCCCCCGTCGACGTCGACGTGCGTCATCGTCATCGCGATCATCCCGTCGTACTGCCCCGTGTGCATGAACGCCTTCTTCATCAGCTCGAAGCGGAATTCGAGCGACGGCCCGCCGGGGTGGGCCAGCTGTTCCAGCACGGCCGGGTAGTCCTCGGGGTGCACCACCACCAGAACGTCGCGGAAGTTCTTCGCCGCGGCTCGAAGCAGACTCGGGCCGCCGATGTCGATCTCTTCCACCAGCGCGTCGAACGGCGTGTCAGGGTTATCGGCCGCCTTCCCGAATGGATAAAGGTTCACGACCACGAGATCGACCGGCTTGATCCCCTGTCTGGCGATCGCCGCCAGGTCGTCGGGCCTGCTCCGCCTCGCGAGGATGCCGGCGAACATGCCGGGGTGCAGCGTCTTCACGCGGCCGTCCATCATTTCAGGAAAGCCGGTAACGTCGGACACGTTGACGACAGGAATTCCGGCGGCGGAGATGGCCTTCGCCGTCCCGCCTGTGGAGACGAGCTCGACGCCGCGGGCGGCCAGCCCGCGGGCCAGATCGACGAGACCAGTTTTGTCGGAAACACTCAGAATTGCGCGCATATCTCTCGATTTTCTTGACAGATCCAGCCCAGGGCCGCTACTATGTCGCCGACGCTGAGGGGTTCAGCGTCGCAAGCCGAGGCCGCGGACTCGCGGTCTTTTTTTATGTCCGGGGCTTGCGCAATCGGGTCCCGGGCAGGTATCACGGCGGCGTCCCGACGCCGCGCCATTGCAAGGCAGGAAAAGTACGATGCGTATCACAGGCAAGGTCAAGTGGTTCAACAACGCCAAGGGTTACGGATTTATCGAGCGCGAAGGTGGCAGCGACGTGTTCGTCCACTTCTCGGCCGTCCAGGGCAACGGGTTCCGGACGCTCGAGGAGGGCCAGGCGGTCGAGTTCGAGATCGTAGACGGTCCGAAGGGCCCGCAGGCCGGCAACGTCACCAAACCGAACTAAATCCCCCGAACGGGGCCGGGAGCGCTTCGGCGCTCCCGGTCTCCGGTCGTTACTTCCCTTCCCCCTTCAATCCCCGCACCGTAAAGTTCACTTTTCCGTCCTTCACCGCCACGCGGAACGCCACCTCGGGGCTGCCGCTGTCGCGGAGCTTTCCAACCTGATCTTTCACCAGCGCCGCGAAGCGATGGAACGGCACGACCTCGTCGCCGGTTTCCCGCCGCGCGTCCATCAAGGTGTCGTAGAGCGAGTGGAGCTTGTCCATCTCGCGCATCGGATCCTTGAAGGCGGTCGTGTAGAGAACCTTGTTCTCGGGCGCCGCCGGCTTCTTCGGCTGTTCGGTCTTCGGCGGCGGCTGGAAGAACGGACCAGGCCGTCCTTCTTCCCGCGCCCGTTGTCCACGATCCCAGAGATCGACGAACGTCTGGAAGCGCGACTGAAGCGTGCTGAAGCGGAACCGATCGGCTGAGGTTTCGATGTAGCCGCGGTCCCACCGTTTCACGAGCGCCTCGACGCGCGCGCGGGTCTCCCACGGCGGACGCGGCGCGCGGCCGGAAAAGTACATGTTGTATTCCGCCTCCAGCTTCTTGAGCTCGCTCTCGAGGATCATCAGGTCGCGCTGGATCTCGGATGGTTCGGGCATTATGCGTTTGTTGCGGCGGGGTCTAAAGACCCCCGCCATCACCTAATCAAAAACCACAGCAGCGGCAACCACAGCTCGCGCGCGTACGGCACGGGGCGGTCGTCGATGAGCACGTCGGTCGCGTCGAACCGGCCGACGATCTCGAAGAGGTCGCGCAGCTTGACGACGTCCTCCGGATAGAATCGCGCGCGGTGGCGCACCGCCGGGCCCGTGCCGGTCTCGCGATACTCGGACGCCGCGCGCGCCATCTCGATCGCGCGGGCGTAGTCCGCGCCGTCGAACCGCGGG
>Ga0075434_100006851_pt1 | contig 10492 bp, 10 predicted proteins | sample RhiMethybrSRZTD3_FD_75298 | JGI IMG/M metagenome (GOLD analysis project Ga0075434, IMG submission 75298) | Populus rhizosphere microbial communities from Tennessee, USA - Rhizosphere MetaG P. TD hybrid SRZTD3 | ecosystem: Host-associated > Plants > Roots > Rhizosphere > Soil | place: USA...
GATGTGCCGAGATGGGCAAGGTAGAGATAACGGTCATGCTTAAGTAGCTGCATGCCGTCACCGTGTCCGTTCAGGTCATGATGACCGATCACCCGCAAATTCCAGTTTTCACTCTGCGCCTGAATATCCGCTACCGTCATATTCGCCCCTTCCTAATAAAATCAGTTCGCTTCGCCTCATTGCGCGCTTGATTTCTTATCGTTACGAAGTAGCTCAGTCAACCTGCCAACGGTGAGATTGATTCCCCGCCTATCCCTCGTTGATGTGAGACAAGCTCGTACCGCCGCTCTGCCGGAACGCTGACCCGCACGCGTTGGCTAGCCGCAATTAATGTGGTAGTAAGCCGCCAGATTTGTCCGAGACCGCCCAAGGAGGAACCTGCGATGAAACGACTGCTTGCTTTGGCAATCCTGGCGCTGCTTTATCCTGCTAACGACGGCAACGCGCAACTCAAGCATATCGCCGCCGGTTACAGCGCGGTCAGCGCCACGCAAACCGGCTTTTACATCGCCAAGGATGCCAAGCTCTTCGAAAAATATGGTCTCTTCGTCGACCCGGTTTATGTCCCCGGCGGCAGCCGCATGGCGCAGGCGATCATCGCCGGCGAGTTCCCGTTGGCTCTGGCCGGCGGCAACATAGTTAATGTCAATTTGTCCGGCGGAGATATTGTGATCATCGGTGGTGTGGTCAACGTACCGTCTTTCTATCTTTTCGTTCAACCGGCAGTGAAACGGAACGAAGATCTGAAGGGGAAAGCGATCGGCGTTACCCGCTACGGCGCTTCGACTGATGTCAGCTTGCGTGCTTATCTAAAAAAGTACGGCCTCGAACCTGATCGCGATGTAAAAATTATTCAAATGGGCGGTCAGCCGGAAATCGTTGCGGGCATGCAGGCCGGAGTCGTCCAGGGAGGGATTCTCACCTCGCCCGCCGACTTTCGGGCCAAAAAATCCGGGTTCGTCATGCTGGCCAATTTCGCCAAGGAAGGGATCGACTATCCAACGACGAGTCTGGTTTCGACCCGTTCCACAATCAAGAAAGATCGCGAGACAGTAAAGCGGTTTCTAATGGCCTACAGCGAAGCGGTCGATCGTTTGTTTCGCGATAAAGAATTGGCCATGAAGATTATCGGCAAATGGACCCGCACGCAGGACCGGGAGATTTTGGAGTCCTCCTATGAATATGCCACCAATTTTATCGAACGGCCGCCGAAACTGCCGTTCAAGGCGACGGAAAATATCCTCGCATCGATGGCGGAGGCCGATCCTCGGGCCAAGGATCACAAGGCCGAGGAATTTCTCGATCCGTCGATCTACAATGAACTGGAGAAATCCGGATTCTTTAAATCGCTAGGGCGATAAGTTTAACGGACTGAAGTTCAGAGCCACAATCAATTCGTCATTCTGGCAACCCCGGATCCAGTCCGGGGTAGCGCGACCGGAATCCAGGAATTCCGTGGGGCGCATAGCATGCGCCCTCGGGATGCCCGACTGCGTGCCGACAAAGACCTCAGATGCCGCATATCGTGGTGTGTACATTTCAGCGCCGGCATGCGATTCGTTACTTGAACACGTCGTGTAAGCTCTAGAACGGAGCGCTACATCTGCAACCAGTACTTCAGGAGGCAATATGGCAGAGATCGTTTCGATCATCGGCATCACACACAATCCGTTTATGCCGCGCCTATTCCAGCAAGCACAGCAACCTCCAGGCGCAGCAAAGATCAAAGAACGAATCGCGATGATGCGGCAAAAGCTCGCAGATGCCAATCCCGACGTGCTCATTTGCATCGGCAACGATCACTTGCATCAGTTCTTCATGGACAACATGCCGGCCTTCATGATCGGCAAGATGGAACAATACAACGGCACCTTTTACGATGAAGAGCGTGAATTCGGCTTGCCTAAATGTAAGCTCCCTGGGGACTTGGACGTTGCCGACGCGATCATGGAAGGAGCGTTCGACCGCGGAGTCGACTTTTCCTACTCCAACGAGCTGACCATTGATCACTCAATCATTGTGCCGATGATGTTCGTCCGTCCGGCCATGGACATTCCGATCGTGCCAATCTTGACTAATTGCATCGCCCCGCCGATGCCGAGAGCGAGGCGTTATTTCGAAGTGGGCAAGGCGCTTCGCGGCGCGATCGACGACTTACCGGCCAAAAAACGCATCGGCGTCCTGGTTAGCGGACATTTGTCGCTGGAAATCGGCGGACCAAAAATGTTCGAACGCCATCTAACAGACCCTGAGTTCGACGCTGCCGCCGTGGGTTGGATCTTGAACGGCGATGTCGACGGCGCTGCTGCGGGATGTACGACGGAAAAAATGGTCGCCGCCGGCAATATGACCAGCGGTTATTTGAATTTTTTGATGATGATGGGGGTGGCCAACGCCACGAAGCCATCGCATGCCGAAGGGTTGGACGCTGGTTTTCCGGCAGTTCCGTTCTTCAGCTGGGATAAATAGCAATAAAGTGACACTCATGTGGCCAAACCAAAAAACATGGATACTAGCCACTAAGTGATTCATGAGCTTGCCCACAAACGATGAAAGAGGGATTTGCTGCACATGTTGTTAACGTCGATCGTCATTCCCGCGCACGCGGGAATCCAGGTTTGGTGGGCGCCGAATGAGCCTGATACCCTCTTTTCGCGGGTATGACGGACGAAATGTGTTCTATTACATCATGGAGCCAACGTCATCTGCGCCGCTTATTTTTGAAAGAAGATCGCGAAGAACATGAACTTCCACAATACCTCCAATTGCTTCCTGACCTTCGTGTGCTTCGTGAGTAACCATTGACAATCCGCCGAGCATGTGAACCTTATGGACTTCAAAATTCTATCCACAGTCTTTACTTCTGTATTCATCGCCGAGCTTGGCGACAAAACCCAACTCGCCACAATGCTGTTCGCATCCGATAAGGAGACGAGCAAGCTAACCGTCTTCATCGGCGCCTCTCTGGCATTAGTGGTCACTTCCGCCCTGGGGGTGGTCGCGGGTTCGGTGATTTCAAACTACGTGAGCGAAAAAACTCTGCATTATCTGGCGGGCATCGGCTTCATCGCGATCGGCGTTTGGACTCTGGTCAAGGCATAAGGAGCGACTATGAGCAAATATCTCATGAACAAGCTCATTCATCTGGTCAACATGAATGAGGAAGCGGAGAAGGAATACAAGGCCCGCCCTCGCGAATTTGTCGAGCGCTGGGAAAAAACCCAGACGCTGAGACTCGAGCCCGAAGAACGAGAAGCCTTGGCTACCAGAGATTACGGAAGACTCTATGCACTCGGCGCGCATCCGTTTACACTCTGGAGCTTCACCGAAGCAGTGTGGGTGCACGAAAAACCGCGCGAAGAGGTGGTTGCCGATTACAAAGCCAAAGCGGCCAAAGCGGGTTATCCTAATTTCAAGACCTAAGAAAGCACTAGGCGCGCGAAAAGTTCAATGTTCCAGGTTCAACGTTCAAGGTGGGTAGAGTTTGTCATCATTGAACTTTGAACTTTGAACGTTGAACCTACTTCCCGCTAATCCCCAGTTCTTTTTGCGCTTCTCGAAGTATCGAGAGATCGGCGACTTCACTGAAGGAAACATCCCGTTCGACTTTTCCGACGCGCTTTGCCTCTTCGATCGCCATGCGCAGTCCGTTTTCCGGCAGCGTTCCGTCCTCGGTGAAAGCCTTCCACACCGAATCGTAGGTCACCGCCGCGATGTCCTTGTCGATCTTTAGCCATTCTGTCATGACCGGCAGAGTGCCCTCGCGATTCTGGCGAATGTAGCGGCTGGCCTTGATTCCGGCTTTGATGACACGCTTGATGTGATCCGGTTTTTCTTTGATCGCCCGAACACTGGCGACCAACCCGCTCGCCGGAAAATTGAATAGCTCGTTCGCTCGCGCCAGAACCACGAACCCAAGCTTTTTACCGAGAAAATCGATGGGTGGGGAGCCTAGAGTTGCGGCCGTGAGCCCCTGTTGCATGGCGGCAAAGCGAGATTCGACCGTTCCAGTGGCAAGAAATTTGAGGTCCTTATCCGGTTCGAGGCCGAAGTGCTTGGCGATCAACCGGGAAAGCGATTCAAGCGTGCCGCCGAAAGTGTTAAGTCCGATGTTCCTGCCCTTCAGGTCTTGAACTGATTTAAACTCGGATCGTGAGATCAGCGCGATGGGCGTTGCCGGCAAGAAGCAGGCGACAACCTTCACAGGCAGACCGCGAATTGCCGCGCCGATGCCATTGCCGATCACGGTGTCGTAGTCGATCTCCCCGCTGATGAGCGCCGCCGAAGAAATTGCCGGTCTGATACGAATAAATTCTCCCTGCAGTCCCTGTTCTTTGAGAAAATCTCGCTTTTCCGCCAAGGGCAGCGGCAAGAATTGCGCCGCGAGATCCGGAAAGCCCATTCTGACTTTGTCGGCGGCCTCGAGCCGAGCACCGTCTGCCAGAACAAGGAAGATTACGGCAATAAGCAGCTTGAACATAAGCACCTCGGTTTCCGCCGATGTCGAATAAGCGCGCTTCGTTCCGACTAGAAGAGCTTCAATAGCTTTCTTGCATTGCCCCGTAAGATCGTTGCTTTCTCAGTTTCCGAACAAGGAAGCGACTCAACTTTATCAACGCATTGCCAATCCCCCAGTACATACGGGAAATCAGTGCCAAGCATGAGGTGTTCGGCACCCACCTTGCGACGGAGAAAATCAAGGGTCTCAACATCGTAGACCAGCGTGTCGAAATAGAGGTTTTTTAAATAAACGCTCGGCATCGATTTGCATTGCGGCGCGTTCGGCCGATCGGCGCGTCGGGTCGCTTGTTTGCCGGTCAAGAATTCACGATCGAAACGGCTCACATGGTACGGAAAGAAACCGCCGCCGTGGCACGTGCAAATTTTCAAATTGGGAAATCGATCGAAGACACCGCTGTAGATCAGGATGCCGAGGGATAATGTAGTATCCGCCGGGTTACCGCAGACGAGTCGCAGTCCGAACGAACCCATCAGTTCGGTTCCGGCGGGATTTTCCGGGTGCATCAGGACGAGAACGTCTAGATCCTGCGCTTTCGCCCAGAACGGATCGAAGTCGTCGCTGTCATAGTAACGATGATTGATATTGGTAGCGATGTATGCGCCGCGAAAATTGAGTTTCGTCACTGCGTCTTCCAGCACTCGTGCGGCGCGCGCCGGCTCCCCGATCGGCACGGCGGCCATAGCGGTGAAACGATCGGGACACTTTTTGAGAAATTCACCGACGCATTCGTTATATAGCCGGCACCAGCCTTCGGCCTGTTCGCCGCGCAGATCGTATCCCAGAATGTTTGTGCTCGGGTCGAGCGCCGCCAACGCGATCTTTCCCTTGTCCATCATTGCGAGCCGCCGCTCGACGTCTGTAAGCCCCTGCTGCAGTCCGTACTTTCTGCCGCCGAATGAAAAGTAAACCGACCCGTCTTTTTGCTCTACGACTTCAACACCCAGTACTCTCCCATGTCGCTTTCCTTCTTGGATCACCTGCTCTGGAACGAAGTGATGGTGGATATCAATCGCGCCGTCGGCCACGTACTTTGTTCCTTTTCACTCGCCCTTCAATCTTGCCGTCCGACGCATCAAAATGCTCCGGCTTTCTCCAACTCGATGAGATATCGTCTGTCGATCATCTCCTGGGGCTTGATTGATTTTGCGCGCGGGTCGATCGGCGCGATCTCATCGAGTGATGCCTGCAACGCTGCTTCACTGATTTCCAGGCGCCTTTCAAGGGCAGGAATCTCGGATTGATATGCCGCATCGAGCACCTTCGTGTCGGTGATGCGCAGATATTTGCCGAGGACCTTGTAAACAAACGGCCTGTCGGTATGAATGATTTTTGACGCCTCCGCCATCGTGCGCATGAAACGGCCAATCACCGCGCCGCGTTTGTTAATGACGGAGCGCAGCGTCACTACTTGCGTAGCCCCGTAAGGAATGCGCATTTCGGGACCGTTGATCACGTAGCGGAATCCGCGCGCCACCGCCGCGGAATCGCCGGGCGCAACCAGGCCGGCCGCATCAACGCTGCCGCTCACCAGCGCAGCCAAGGTTTCCGGTCCGCCGCCGGTTTGAATCGTCTGAATGTCCTTCGTCGCATCCATGCCGAGACGCTTCAGCGCCTGGATGACGAAATAATGCGTGTTGCCGCCGAACCGGCCGACCGCGACCTTTTTCCCTTTAAGGTCTTCGGGCCGTTTGATCTCCTGCTTACCGAGCACGCTGTGGGTCAGAATGTTCTTCATGCCAGCGATAAAAACCAGATCGGTGAAACCCTGAACATACGCACGCACATTGCCCACCGCTCCCGTAACTCCGATTTCGGCATCGCCGTTCAAAGTGGCCGCGGTCGCGACCGGCGAGGACGGAATAAAAACCAGCCGGAAATCGAGATCGTATTTTTTAAAAAGCCCCGCCTCCTGTGCTATCCAAGGCATGGACTGCGACATGACCTGCGCCGAGTGGAGGCCAGTCAAGCGATCGGCGGCGCTCACATAATCTGCGAAAAACGTGACGACCGCGAGCAACAGAAACACTGCGAGTTTGCGAAACCATCTATGACAGTTAACACCCCTCATTACTCTCTCCTTGCCTTATGGATTTATCGCATTGTATGATCGGCCCGGACTGTCATCCTGAGGCCATAGCCAAAGGATCTCATCTTCGCATGTCCTACTAACAACGCGAACCGTCTTGCATCGGGGACAAGAACTGCTATTGCCATGGAAATCAAATCTGTTTCTCCGCCTTCAACCGCTGCGTAATTCGTTCTGTCAAATCCTTCTTGGATACCTTACCGAAAGGCGACAAAGGAAATTCATCGATGATCTCCAGGCGCTCGGGCAATTTGTGCTTGGCAATTTCTTCTTTCATCAAGAATTCTACGAGCTCGGGCAAACCCAGTGACGAGCCATGGCGCAAGATAGCGTAAGCACACATGCGCTCGCCGAGATTAGGATCGGGCATCGGCACGCAAGCCACGTTTTGGACCGCCGGATGCGTGAGAATCAGATTTTCAATTTCTTCAGCGCTGATCTTTTCGCCGCCGCGGTTGATCAAGTCCTTCTTTCTTCCCTCGACCATATAATTTCCCGAGGGATGGAACCGCATCAAATCCCCTGAGCGATAAAAACCATCGGATGTAAATGCCCTCGCATTGTATTCCGGTACGCCGAAATAACCACGAAGAGTATAAGGACCTCGGGCGAGCAGTTCGCCGATTTCCCCCGGCGTGACTTCGTGATCATTGTCATCGACCAATCGCACTTCATCGTCCGGGCTGAGCGGCCTGCCGACGGTTTCCATACGCACATCTTCAGGATCGTCGAAGCGCACGAACATCAGCATGCCCTCCGCCATGCCAAAATTCTCCTGCACGGTACAGCTCGGGATCAGCTCCTTCGCGCGCCGGCGCACTTCCGGCTGAAGCCGTTGGCCGCCGCTTTGAATTACCCGCAGCGACGACAGGTCGAACTTTACAATCGACGGATCGTTGATGAGACGGATCAACAACGCCGGCACCACTGCGATATGCGTAACCCGGTGCTGTTGGATCAGCGAAAAAATGTCCTCGCTTCTGGTGGAGTTCGAGATGACAAACCTACCACCGTGGAGTAAATAACCCTGCAAGCCCGGGCAAGCGAGCGGCAAATTATGTGCGAGCGGCAGAACATCCAGAAACACTTCCTCCGGTCCTACACCCGTCACCGCCGACGCGAGTCTGGAGTTGTAGAGATAGTCGTTGTGGGTGCGCGGGATCAGCTTGGGGATGCCGGTCGTGCCGCCGGAAAGCTGGAACACCGCAGGATCTTCCGGGTCGATCTTGATCTTCTTGAGGTCCGCTTTCGAGCGCGCGCATGACTGTTCGATCAATTCACGGAGCGAGAGACAATCCGCCCCCGCGTCGCCGAAAACAATGCCTAGCCGCACGATCCTATTGCCAGCGCGAATTCTGCCCACCATCTCACGATAATCAAAATTCTTGGAGCGGTCCGGCGTCACACACGCAACGGCGCCCGACAATTCGGCAAACTGACTCATCTCGCGGAAACGGTGCGTCGGCAGCGCCATAATGGGAATGCAGCCGAGTTTTTGTAGCGCAAAATAGAGGTATACGAATTCGAGAGTGTTCGGCAGTTGCACGACAACCCGATCGAGAGGCTTGAGTCCATGATCAAGCAGATTCAAGGCGAGGCAGGTGGCATTCTGGTTGAGCTGTGAATACGTAATCGACCGCTGGCCATCGATAACAGCAATGCGATCACCATAACGCTCGAAGGCTTCGTCGAAAATCTCCCGCAGAGAGCGATCTTCCCAGTAGCCTTTGGCGCGATAACGCGCGGCGAACTCGGCGGGGAATCGGACAACGCCGTCTAACATTTAAGCGCCTTAGGACTGTGGACTGTGGACTGAGTAGAAGACGGCAGATGGCGCCAAGGTAAATTCATATTATCGTTCTCTCAGAATTCCGAGCACTCAGTCCTCAGCACTGAGTTACGTCGTGCTCGAAAAGCCGCCGTCGACTATGATGATTTCGCCCGTGACGAACCGGTTATGCAAAATCAGGCTGAGCATACTGTCCGCCACATCGTCTTCGGTGCAGCAGCGCTTGAGCGGCGTGTACTTAGCGCGGCGGGCCATCAGCCCTTCGTAATTCTCTGCTAAAGTACGCTTCATCCACTCACCTTCGATCCAGCCTGGCGCAACCGCATTGACGCGAATCTGCGGGCCGAGGGCGTTGGCGAGCGTCTTCGTCAAATTCGCTACTGCGGCTTTGCTCGCCGCATACGGTAACGGCTGGGCGCTTGGGCGGAGCCCCGCGATACTGCACGTATTAACAATGCAGCCGTTCTGAGATTTTTTGAGGAGCGGTGTCGCGGCCCGGGTCACGAGGAACAAGCCGAGCACATTTACGGCGAATACTCGATTCCATGCGTCAACCGTCATCGCATCGAAGCTCTTTGGCTCTACATCCACGGTCGTACCCGCATTATTGATCAGCACATCGAGCCGGCCGAATTCTTTTTCCGTCGCCCCGATCATCGCGCGCACCCCGGCATCGTCGCTGACGTCAGCCCGATAGAGCAGCGTGCGCGCACCGGCGGCCGCCGCGTCACGCGCGGTGAGTTTTGCCGCATCTTCGCTTCGGCTGAAGTTCACAACCACGTCATAGCCATTTTTCGCAAGCGCGATCGCCGCGCTGCGGCCGATTCCCGTAGCGGCTCCGGTGACGAGCGCGGCGGGTTTTTCGCTATTCATTATTCACCTTATGCCAGAGCTATTTTTAGTTTTCCTCATTGTGCCGCTGATTTCGTTTCTGTCATGCTGAGTCCTTCGGTAGGCCTCAGGATAAACTCCGCGAAGCATCTCAATGTCTGCATCGCTTAGCGAAAATTAGATTCTTCGTCGCTCCGCTCCTCAGAATGACACCACCGCTCCACTCGGCTCGAAACGACAGTAACACCATAGTAGATGCTGAATCTCACGGCAGATTCAAAAGCTTCATCGCGTTGCCCCGCTCGATTTTAGCCCGGTCCGTCGCCGACAATCCGACCTTGTCCAGTTGCGGAAGCGTGTAACCGAGCCCCACCTCCGGCGGAGAAATGGGATAATCGCCGCCAAGCACAATACGATCGGCGCCCATGCAATCGAGGGCGCACCGCATCGCCGAAGCATCCGCCGTATGCGTGTCCACGTAGAAAGCCTGGCAATACTCGACGACGCGACGCTTTAAATATTCGGGCAGCGGCCGATTTTCCTGTTCGAATGCGCGCCTCTCGAAAAAAAACTGTTGATCGAAGCGGCCCATCGTAAACGGCAAGAAGCCGCCGAGTTGGCAAAAAACGAACTTGACACCCCACCAACGGTCAAAGACATTCGCCGTAATCATCTTGATCAAGCAGAGCATGTCATCGAGTAAAAACCCGACACCGCTGTTGAGATAGCGATTGGTCAAACCGAGAGCCTGCTGCCAGGCCTGCGGCACCTGCCCGGGGTGTACCCAGAGCGGCATGTTCCACGCTTTCGCCCGCCCGAAGATCGGCTCGTAAACCGGATCGTCCAGCGCCCGCCCGTCGAGATTGGTCGAAAGAGAAATGCCGAAAAGCCCGAGCTTCTCGACGGCGCGATCGAGCTCATGGAGCGCAGCCTCTCCGCCATACGGATCCACCGCCGCCGCCGGAATAAAGCGGCCCGGCGCAATGCGCGACGCCTCGGCGATGTAATCATTGACCATCTTCACCACTTGCTCCATCGGCAGTTTGCGCGCTCGAGCCGCGGGAACGAGGAGATTGCCGTAGTTGATGACTTCTTTTTCGACTCCGAATCGATCCATCAACGTGAGATGCTTCTCGAGCGAAGCGAATCCTTCATCCGCATAGAGACTTCGGCCAAGATAACTCCCTGTGGCAAATTCGCGGAGCGCGTCCAAAATCGTCGGCGGCAAACAATGGGCATGGCAATCGATCAAATTCATGATTTT
>Ga0075434_100006852_pt1 | contig 10492 bp, 5 predicted proteins | sample RhiMethybrSRZTD3_FD_75298 | JGI IMG/M metagenome (GOLD analysis project Ga0075434, IMG submission 75298) | Populus rhizosphere microbial communities from Tennessee, USA - Rhizosphere MetaG P. TD hybrid SRZTD3 | ecosystem: Host-associated > Plants > Roots > Rhizosphere > Soil | place: USA...
GCTCGTCGAGAACCTGACCGACGACGACCTGTCGAAGCTGCGGCGCGGCGGCCACGACTACCGCAAGGTGTTCGCCGCCTACAAGTCGGCGATCGAGCATCGCGGCGCGCCGACCGTGATCCTGGCCAAGACGGTGAAGGGCTGGACGCTGGGTCCGGGTGTCGAGGCGCGCAACATCACGCACCAGGCCAAGAAGCTGTCCGAGGCCGAGCTCAAGATCTTCCGCGACCGGCTGGAGCTGCCGATCCCCGACGACCAGCTCAAGGACGCGCCGTACTACCACCCCGGCCCGGACTCCGAGGAGGTCCAGTACCTCAAGGAGCGGCGGCGCGCGCTGGGCGGCCCGCTCCCGAAGCGGACGGTGCACCAGATCCAGCTGCCGGCGCCGAAGGGCTCGTTCGATGCCGAGTTCGCAGCGGGTTCGCAGACACCGGTCTCGACGACGATGGCCTTCACCCGGATGCTCCGGAACCTGATCCGCGACCCCGAGCTCGGGCCGCGCATCGTGCCGATCATCCCCGACGAGGCCCGGACCTTCGGCATGGATCCGCTGTTCAACGAGGTCGGCATCTACTCGGCCACGGGCCAGCGCTACGACCCGGTCGACAGCGAGCTTGTGCTCAAGTACCGCGAGGCGCGCGACGGCCAGGTGCTGGAGGAGGGGATCACGGAGGCCGGCTCCGCCGCGGGCTTCCAGGCCGCGGCCACGTCCTACGCCACGCACGCCTACCCGGTGATCCCGTTCTACATCTTCTACTCGATGTTCGGGTTCCAGCGGACCGGCGACCAGATCTGGGCCGCCGCCGATGCCCGCTCACGCGGCTTCCTGATGGGCGCAACTGCCGGCCGCACGACGCTCACCGGCGAGGGCCTCCAGCACGACGATGGCCACAGCCACGTGCTCGCATCCACCGTCCCCGCGGTCCGTCAGTACGACCCGACCTTCGCCTACGAGCTGGCCACGATCATTCGCGACGGCATCGAGCGGATGCACGTCAGGGGCGAGGACCTCATCTACTACATCTCGATCTACAACGAGAACTACGCCCAGGCGCCGAAGCCCGAGGGCGCCGACGAGGGCATCCTGCGCGGCATCTACCGCTTCGCCGAGGCGCCGAAGATCCCGGGCCGGAACGGGTCCAGGGGCAAGACGGTCCCGACGGTGCGCCTGGTCGGCTCCGGCTCGATCCTGCTCCAGGTGCTCGCGGCGCAGCAGCTGCTCGCGGAGAAGCTGGGCATCGCCGCGGAGGTGTACTCGGCGCCGTCGTGGCCGATGCTCCGACGCGATGCGCTGGCGGTCGATCGCTGGAATCGCCTGCATCCAACCGAGGAGCCACGCTCGCCGTACGTCGCGTCCGTCCTCGGGCCCAAAGGCGGCCCGATCGTCGCCGCGTCCGACTGGATGAAGGCACTGCCCGACCTCGTCCGGCCGTGGATCGAGGCGCCGTTCGAGACGCTCGGCACCGACGGCTTCGGCCGCAGCGACACGCGCGATTCGCTCCGCGCCTGGTTCGAGATCGACCCGCCGAGCATCGCCGCGGCCGCACTCTCGGCCCTCGCCCGTGCGGGCGACATCACCCCCGCCGCGGCGAGCAAGGGCTTCGCCGAGCTGGGCGTCGACCCGGAGAAGGCAGACCCGCTCGAGGTCTAGCGCGCGGCTTCGTGCCCTAGCGGGTGCTGGCCACGACCCGCGAGATGTCGCCGTTCAGGTGGGTGACGTACAGCTCGCCCGCGGTGTCCTCGCCGAACGACGAGATGTTGTCGCCCCCGTTGCCGACCTCGACCGGTTTGCGAAACGCATCCGTGCTGGGATCGATGGCGAAGATGCGCCCGGTGCAGTAGTCGGCGAACAGGTACACGCCGGTCAGTGCCGGGTATTTCGTCCCCCGGTACACGTAGCCGCCCACGACCGTGCAGCCCAGGTCGTGGCCGTACTCGGTGACGGGCGGGGTCAACCCCTCGGTCGAGCAGTCGGCGCCGGGCGGGTAGCAGTGGTTGCCCTCCATCCGGTTCCAGCCCAGGTTCAGGCCGCCGACCCCGGCGCGGGCGACGTCGACCTCCTCCCATGCGCCCTGGCCCACGTCGCCGATCCACAGGTCGCCGGTGGCCCGGTCGAAGGAGTTGCGCCACGGGTTGCGCACGCCCGTCAGCCAGATCTCGTCGCGACCCTCGGCACCGACGAACGGGTTGCCGGCGGGTGCGGAGTAGGGGACGTCGCCGTTCGGGTGGTCGACGTCGAGGCGCATGACCTTGCCCAGCAGCGAGCTCTTGTCCTGGCCGCTGCCGAGCGGGTCGCCGCCGCTGCCGCCGTCGCCGAAGAACGCATACAGGTAGCCGTCCGGCCCGAACAGGAGGTCGCCGCCGTTGTGGTTCGCGAACGGGTCGTCGACGGCCAGGATCTGGTGCAGGCTCGCGCGATCGAGCTTGTTCGGATCGCTCGGGTCGAGCGAGAGGGTCGAGATGACGTCCTGCGTGCCGGTCGTGTAGTCGACGTAGACCCGCGGGTCGTTCGGGAAGCCGGGATGCAGCGCGAGGCCGAGCAGGCCCTGCTCGCCGCCGCTGACGAGGAACTCGCGCAGGTCGACCATCGGATCCGGGTCGACCTTGCCGTCCGCGCCGACCACCCAGATCCGGCCGTCCTGGCCGACGACGAACAGCCGGCCGGAACCGTCGTCGGGAGCGGCGATATCGAGCGGACCGCCCTTGACGGTGGTGAACGGCTCGAGCGTTACGACGAGGTCGCGGACGTGGAGCGGGACGGAGCTCCCGGTCGGAAGCGGCGATGCGGTTTCCGTCGGCGAGCCGGTCGCGGCCGGCGCCGGCGAAGCGCTCTCACGGGGCGTCGGGGTGCCCACGGTTCGATCGACGCAGCCAGCCATGACGATCGCGACAAGGAGCCCGATGAGCATCGTCCGGCTGTCGCGTTCGCGCATCGTGGGAATGTACGCGGGACGGGTCCGGCGGGTTCCCGCGGTGCTAGGCTCGCCCGCCGTGGACGCGTACGAGGTGGACGACCTGCTCCTAGAGCTGACCACGTCTGGCCGGCTGTACCACGAGTTCCTGCGCACCCATGACCTGTCCGTCGGCATCTATCGCCTGCCCGCGGGCGGGACAGATCCGCAGGGTCCGCACACCGAGGACGAGGTCTACCACGTGATCCGCGGCCGCGCCACGATCACCGTCGGCGACGAGGAGCGCCCGGTCACCGCCGGCTCGATCGTGTTCGTCGGGGCCGACGTGCCGCACCGGTTCCACGACATCGAGGACGAGCTGGTCGTGCTCGTGATCTTCGGACCGGCCGAGTACACGCATCGGGTCGACCACGAGCGCGGGCAGCCGCACGGGGCCGCCTCGACCTGAGCTCGCCTCGGGCTCAATGGCCCGGGAAGCGCGACTCCAGCTCCATTGCCAGCTCGCCGGCGCGGCCGACGGGGTCGTGGCGGAAGAAGACGTACACGTCGTCGCCCGCGGCGAGGAACGGCTCGATGCGCGCGGCCCACGCATCGAGCGCCGCGGCGTCGTAGTCGTGCAGGCGGAGCCGCAGGTACAGGAACGAGCCGGTTCGCCGGATCATCGGCGGCTCGCGCTCCGTGCCCGGCTCGGGGGCGCCACTCGCCCCCTCGTCGCCCTCCGGCGGCAGCTCGGTGGTGCACAGCGTCGCTCCGGCGGCGCGCAACGCCGCGAAGGTCTCATCGACGTGCCACGACCGGTCCTGCAGCTCGACGACCAGCGGGATCGTCCTCGGCCACGCGGCGAGGAGCGCACCGAGGCGGGAATCGGCGATGGACGGGTCACGATCCACCCACGGCCCGTCTCGCCGGATCTCGGCCGGGACCCGGAACAGCACGCACCCGAGCCGCTCGCCGAAGTCGCCGAGCGGCTCGGTCAGCCAGCGCACGCTTTCCTCCGGTGCGCCCCACAGCGCGCGTACCGCCGAGCCGCGCTGTGCCTTGACCGCGAACCGGAAGTCGGGTGGCGTTGCGCGGACCCAGCCCCTGATCGCCGAAGGCGTCGGCCGGCGCCGGAAGGTGGCGTTGAGCTCGAGGGCCGGCAGCTTCGCGGCGTATGCAGCGAGACGGTCGGCGGCCCTGGTTCCCGCCGGGTAGAAACGCGGCGTCCAGTCCGGGTATGCGAAGCCCGACGTCCCGACCAGCAGGCGCCCGGGCCGATCCGTCAGGCGCGCCCTCGGTTCCCGCACGCGCGGTCGGCGACGCCGAGCATGGTGCGCTCGATGACCGCGAGGTCGTCGCCCTCGACGCCGGACAGGAAGTAGTCCGCGATCCCGCGGAGGTGGGTCGGCGCGGCCGTGCGCAGACGGTTCAGGCCCGACTCGGTCAGCGCCGCCTCGGCGCCACGAAGGTCACTCGAGCAGCTCACCCGGTCGACCAGACCGTCGCTGACGAGCCGGTCAATCAGTCGAGTCGCGCCGCTCTTCGAGAGGCTCAGGGCGTCGGCGAGTCGGCCCATGCGGAGCCGGCGGTCGGGCGCCTCGGCCAGGAACAGCAGCGCGACGTACTCCTGCAGCGAGAGGCCGTGCTCGGTGCGCAGGTCCTCGTCCATCCGTCGCGAGACCTGGGCATGGGCACGGACAAACGCGCGCCACGGCGCGAGGCGCGGGTCGCGCGACCTGAGGGCGGGCGCTACGGGTTGAGTCGCTGGCGGCACGGTCCGCGAATCGTACGGCCCGGCTCGTTGCGCGGTCAACGAGCGCCACGACGCCCGCGACCCGAGCGGCTAGCATCCCGGAGATGCCAACCACGTTCGATGTCGATGCGATTCGCGCTCGATTCCCGGCCCTGTCGCTGACCCACGAGGGCCGGCCGATGGTCTTCTTCGACGGCCCCGGCGGAACGCAGGTCCCGCAGTCGGTCATCGACGCCGTCGCCGGCTACTACCGCGAGTCGAACGCCAACCGAAGCGGCGCGTTCGCGACGTCGCGGCGGACGGAAGCTATCGTCGAGGACGCCCATGCCGCCCTCGCCGACCTCCTCGGCGTCGACGCCGACGAGATCTTCCTTGGCCCGAACATGACGACGCTGACGTTCCACATCTCGCGCTCGATCGGCGCGACATTGCGCCCCGGGGACGAAGTCGTCGTTACCGGCCTCGACCATCAGGGCAACGTCGATCCGTGGATCACGGCAGCGCGCGACAACGAGGCGATCGTCCGCACCTGGGAGCCGCGACTCGAGGACTGCACGCTGGACCTCGATGACCTCGACGCCGTGCTGAACGAGCGCACCCGCCTCGTCGCCGTGGGCTGGGCATCGAATGCCGTCGGCACCATCAATCCGATCCGCGAGATCGCGGACCGGGTCCATCGCGCCGGGGCGCTGCTGTTCGTCGACGCGGTCCACGCCGCGCCCCATCTCGCGTTGGACGCCCGGGCGGTCGGTGCGGACTTCGTGGCCTGCTCCGTCTACAAGTTCTTCGGGCCGCACCTCGGCGCGCTGTACGTGCGCCGGGACCTCATCGCGACGTTGCCCGCCTACAAGGTCCGCCCCTCGCACAACGCGTTCGAGACCGGCACCGGGAACCACGAGGGCGACGCCGGTGCGGCCGCCGCGGTTGAGTACCTGGGCGACATCGGGGCTCGGTACGGCGGCGCCGCGGCGAACGCCTTGCGCCGCGAGCGGGTGCTCGCCGGCATGGGCGCGATTCGCGCCTATGAGCTGGACCTGTACCGCTACCTCGCCGCACGACTCGGCGAGATCGATGGCGTGCGCATCCTCGGGCTCACGGCGGCCGAGGATATGGAGCGGCGCACGCCGACTGCGGCGATCACGATCGACGGCGTGGCGCCGCACGCCGCGGCCGAGGCACTCGGCGGCCAGGGCATCGCGGTGTGGGACGGCGACTTCTACGCGACTGGCCTCATCGAGCGGCTCGGGTTCGCGTCGACGGGCGTCCTGCGGATCGGCCTGACGCACTACAACACCCGGGCCGAGGTCGACCGGCTCGCCGAGGCGCTCGCCCGGATCGTCGCCCAGAACAGCGTCGCTGCCTGAAAGCGGCGCTGCCGCCGCGAGCGCGGCGGCAGCAGGGGCCCGATGTCGTCCGGCTAGCGGATCGTGAACGTCGTCGAGGGTGTCGAGGCGCCGATCCGAGGATCGAGCTCGAACTGCAGGATGGTCGGCTCCCACCGATACGTGCCCGGCGAGACGGCACGAGCGGCGTACACGTACGAATGGCTGACGTCGCTCGGTGACGCGCACCACGAGACCCGCTGGCCGCTCGCGAGATACGGCCAGTTGGCGGCCACTTGCGTCACGGTCTCCTCGTCCTCCTGATCACCGGGCCAGCCGGCGGTTCGGACCACGGGCGCCAGGCCGGAGGGAACGAGGTCGGTCAGCTGATAGCAGCCAGGGAGCGCCTGCTTGCCGAAGGTGACCGAGATCGTCACGTGAACGAGCCGGTCGTCGGGCGCATCGTTCGCCGGACTGACGATGCGGTTCACGTGGATCGCCGGGCTGGTTGGGAGCGCGAAGTCGGGGGAGTTCCAGCTCGTGACCACGGCGAGATCGCCGTCGAGTCGCTCCAGCTTGAGCGAGCTTCGCTGCTCGCTCGTGAGCGTGAGGCTGAGGCCTCCGCCAGGCTCGAGCGTGACCTCGTGGCGTTCACCCGCGACCGTCCAGGCGAGCTTGCCGGGACTCCGTGGGAGCCGGTCGAGGAACGCCGAGACGTAACCGATCTGCTCGAGCGGAAAGACCATGGCGTCCGATGGCACCTGGCGCAGGTAGGTCGAGATGTCAGACGCGAGCGGGTCGCCCAGGCGGCTCGCGAGCAGCAGCATCAGGCCCGTCGCCTCGGACGTGTCGATCGCGCCCGGTCCAGCTGACAGACGAACCCAGGGCCCGAGCCGCTGCCCAGCAGACTCGAGCAGCTCGCGTTCGATCGCACGGGCCGAGCTTTCATCGCCGGAGGCCGCCAGCCCGAGGGCGAGCCAGAGTCGCTCGCGCACGGTCAGGTCGGCAGGGACGTACGCGTGGAGCTGTGCCAGGACGTCGTCACCGAGGCCCGCCCGCCCGGCCAGGGCGACCACGATTCGCTCCCGTGTGGCGCCGTCCTCGGCTGACCAGTCCTGGAACGCGCCACGCAGCGCGGAGCGATCAACGACATCGGGAGCCGCCAGCGCAGCCCTGGCGCTCACGAAGAGATCGGGCGAGCTGTACGAGAGCAGCGAGATGCCGCCCTCCTGGTACCTGGACGCGTCGAACTCGACCGGCGGCAGAGCGTTCGACGCGAAGCCGAACTGGTCGATGAGCAGCCGGCGGGCGGTGTTCGCGGCCGCCAGCTTGTCGAATCGAGCGCTCTGCTCCCACGCCAGGCTCTCCAGCAGCTCGATGAGCCGGCCGCGCCCCGCGTCGCTGATCGTGTAGGTCGTGAAGCCGGGGCCACCCTTTGGCGTGAAGCCCGATTCGAGCACGTCGTAGCTCGCCACGAGACCCGACAGACGGGTCGCGGTGACGTGGATAGTCCTGATCAGGGTGTCGCGATAGGTTCGACCGCCGATGTTGGCTTCGGCTGCGATTCGGATCCGATGGTCGCCTGCCACGAGCGTCGGCAGGGCGAGCCGGGCCGGAACGAACGCCCTGCCACTGATCGTGGTCGCCGTCAGCCCAAGCGTCGGCGCGTCGACGGTGTAGTGCACGACGTCGCCGGCCGAGAGCGCCCGACCGAAGCCGCCGACCCGGAGGACCGGAGCCTCACCGGTGAGGTATTCAGGGGCGAGCACGGCATCGACGAAGAACGGCAGGCCGACGGGCAGCTGCACCGTCGAGAAGCCGGAGTCGAGCTGTGCGTCCACCGCCGTCGCAGTCAGATGCCAGCTCGTGAGGTCGTCGGACAGGTCGAACGTGATCGAGCCGCGGCCGTTCGGGCCCGTCGTGACGCGCTGGAACGTGACCGAATCCTTGAATTCGTTCCGCTCCCCGCCACCTCCCGCGCCGCCGCAGCCGTCGCCGGTGAAGACCGGCAGTCGGTGCGAGGTATACGACTGAAGGAATCCCGAGCTCGTCTCCTGCATCAGGTTCGTGGCTGGATCCTGGTCAGCCGCAAGGCCCAGCGTGAACAGCTTCTCATCCACGCCCTGGACGACGACGTCGGCGGTGACCGGCCGGCCATCCGGGCCGGTGGTCGTGATCGCCACCGAGGCGTGCTCGCCAGGCTGGTACCGAGCCTTGTCCGGCGTGAGCCTGATCGTGATCCGCTTGTCCTTCGGGTCGACGACCACCGGCGCATCCGAGGTGAAGTAGCCCTTGTCGCTCAACCAGACCGCCCGGATCGTGAACCCGGGCAGGTCCGCGTCACGGAGGGTGCGACTGAACGTCGCTTCGTCCATGACCGTCGCCTCCATCGAGCCCTGCTCGCCGACGAGGAACAGGAACCGCCCGTTCCCGGCAACGGCGCCATCGCCAGCGTGCATCGTCACGGTGAACGGCTGGTTGAGGGCTGTCTGGGAGCTCGGGCTGAAGCCACAGGCCGACTGGCTCACGAGGAACGGAGCGCCGCCGCCTTCCGAGCGATACGGCACGGTGACGTAAACGGTCCGCGTGGACTTGCGGCCCTCTGGATCCCTCGCGGTCAGCTCCACCCGGTAGTCGTCGGTCGCAATCGGCGCATGCATCGACAAGCGAAACGCGCCGCCGCTCGTCGAGGTCAACGTGCGGGTGCCGAGATCGACGTCGTGGCGGTCGTACTCGTACACCGGCACGACGCGCTTCTCGATGAAGTCATACGAGGTGCCGGTCTTCGTCCTGGTCATGACCTCGTGGTAGACGTGAGCGGTGACCCTGCCCGAGCTGATCGGCTGGCCCGGGCCGTCGCCGACCCAGTCCAGGAGACCGCCCGCGTCGAGCTTCGCCTCCATGCCCTTGATGTCGGCCCAGCTGAGCACGCCCTGGAGGATGATCCTGCCGTCTGTCAGTGACCCGTCGCCGGTCAGCCACACGCGTGACGGGAGCAGGACGACCGGCGTGATGCCCTCCACCTGGCCTTCTTCGGGGTGTGCTGGGATCACGGCGACGGATCCCTCGAGCCAGCCCTCCTGGCCGGGGTCGGTACGTGCCCGGAGCTGCACGGCAGCATTGCCGCCGGCGTCGCTGGTCGACGTCGCGCGCCGGCCGAAGCCCTCGAATCGCAGAGTCAGGCCCGGGACGGGCGTGCCGTCGTAGAAGGCGGCCGCCGCCGAGACGTGGATTTGCTGGCCGAGCACGTAGACGTGGCGATCGGTCGCGACGTCCACCTTGAACGCGGGCTTGCGGATCTCGTCGATCTGGATCGATAGCGACGTCACGAGCTTCGTGCCCGCGAACAGGTCGAGCGAGTACGACCCACGGGGCAGGTCCTCATACTGCATCGACGCTGAGAACACGCCGCGTTCCGTGGCCTGGATCGGGACGCGCTGGATCGCCGCGTCGACCGGGCTGTCCCAGGCACGGAGGCGCAGCTCGAGTCCGCCCGGCACGGTCCGATCGGACCGCGCCCGGATCATGCCCGAGACGTTCACCGTGTCGGTCTGTCGATACGTTTCCCGGTCCGTTCGGAAGAGCAGCCACCAGTTCGCGGAGTCGTCGCCGGCATCCCACGCGTAGGGGCCTTCGTAGCCGTTCGAATACGAGGACGCACGGACACCAAGCGGCACGATCAGGCGGCGCCCATCGCTGGCGGTGACCGTGAGGAACCGCGAGTCAGGTTGATGGTCGCCATTGGGTGCCGCGGCGTCGTGGAAGCTCGCCGGGGTCGCGACGCGCAGGAGGCCGTTCGCCTCCGTCCGACCGATGGTCGCGCCGCGCGCGATGGCGACGCTCGCACCTGCGAGCGCGGTGCCGGTCGCGAGGTCGTTGACCCATACCACGGTGTCCTTCGTCCCGGTCAACGCGTACGAGGCGACGTTCGTCACCTGGAGCAGGAGCTGGGCCGGCGGGCCCTCCTGCACGATGGTTAGCACGTAGAAGCCGGCCTGCGGCGCGAACGGGAAGCGCAGGAACATGCCCGCTTCGGCCTTGAGGACCTTCGCCTTGAACCGGACGATCCTTGTCAGGCCGGTGGTATCGACATGCCCCGCCGCGGCGTACCTCGCCCACGAGTCGGTGCCGGCCAGCGCGACCGCGGCGCCGACGGCGTCATTGAACGTCGGCAGGCGGTGCACGTCGATGGTCACCGATTTCGGGATCTCGGGGTCGCCCGTCTCCTCGTCGTAGGAGGGATTCCCCAGTGGCAGGACCGGTCGCTCGCCTGGCCGCGCCTCGAAGATGGGGCGATCGAAACCGACCGCGTTGGTCGCCGGCTTCGCGACGTCGGTCTCGAATCGGAAGGTCGAGCCCTCGTCGAGCGTCGAGCGCGAGCCGTCGACGCCCACGCCGGGCGTGACCGTGATCGTGTAGATCGTGGCCGGCGCGAGCGGCTTGTCGGGCACGAACGACCAGACGCGTCCGTGCTGCTCGAAGCGGCCAGCGGCCGCGGGCTCGATCTTGAAATGGTCCCCGAGGCC
>Ga0075434_100006857_pt1 | contig 10489 bp, 10 predicted proteins | sample RhiMethybrSRZTD3_FD_75298 | JGI IMG/M metagenome (GOLD analysis project Ga0075434, IMG submission 75298) | Populus rhizosphere microbial communities from Tennessee, USA - Rhizosphere MetaG P. TD hybrid SRZTD3 | ecosystem: Host-associated > Plants > Roots > Rhizosphere > Soil | place: USA...
CGCGGTGGTCGGCTTCTGGCTCGCGCACTGCTTCCGGGACCCGGCCCGCTGGCTGGACGGCCCGATGACGGAGCTGCTGGCCATGGTCGCGGACGGGCGGCTGCGTGCGGTCGTCGGCGGGACGTACCCGCTCGGCCAGGCGGCCGAGGCCCACCGCGCACTGCTGGAACGGCGCAGCACCGGCAAGCTCGTGCTCGACCCGCGGCGCTGAGCTCGGCCCCGCGGCTGATCTCGGCCCGCGGCGCTGAGCTCGGCCGGCGGCGCCGAGCGCTGCTGCGGACGGGTGAGCCGGGTCGATCTCGGTGGGACGACGCTGCGGCTGCGGCTACGGTGCTCGCCATGCAATTTCTCGACGGTGGTGCCAGCGGGTCGAACGGACGGGAGAGCCGCACTCCACGGTCCTCCGAGCAGGACCCGGCCGACGAGGATCCGACCTCCGGGCGCGGCTCGCTGATGGCGCGCTACCGCGGGGCACCGCATCCGGAATCGGGGGCCGAGGACCCGGCGCCGAGCGGCGAGCGGCCCGCGGCCGGGGCGTCCGGCGGTTCGCCGGGCGGCGGGGAGAGTCCGTGGCGGCAGTCCGGCTGGACGTCCGCGCCGCCGGTGTTGCCCGCTCCCTCGGCCCCGACCACCCCGCCGGCGTCGACGGCCTTCTCCGCGCCCGCGTCCTCGCCGTCGTCGTCGGCGCCGGCACCCACCGCAACGCCGGCCTCTCCCCCGTCCGGTTCGCCGTCGTCATCGGCGTTCTCCGCCCCCGGGTCCTCGCCGTCGTCGTCGGCGCCGGCGTCCACTGGCCCGCCGGCTGCGCCGCCGTCCGGGTCTTCGTCGTCGGCCTCGTCGTCGGCGTTCTCCGCGCCCGCGTCCTCGCCGTCGTCGTCGGCGTCCACCGCCGCGCCGGGTTCGCCGCCGTCCGGATCTCCCTCGTCGGCGATGTCGGCGTTCTCCGCGCCCGCGTCGTCGCCGTCGTCCACGTCGCCGGCACCGACCGGGCGGGCAACCTCGTCCGCCGCACCGGCGTCCACTGCGCCGCCGGCAGCGACTCCGGCGCCGACGACACCCGCGGCCGACAGAAAGGCCGACGAGCCCACCGACGAGCCTGCTGAGATGTCGGCCGGCAGACCGGCGAGGGAGGCCGACACGCCGGCCGACAAGCCCGCCCGAGAGGTCGTCCGGACGCAGGCTGACACGCCGGCCGGCGTCGCGCCTGCCCCCGCGGCGACCGAACCGGCGGCCAGGCCGAGTCCGGCAGCGAGCACCGACGCTCACGGCCTGCTCAGCGCGGAGCGGTCGGCCGAGTTCAAGCGGCGCTGGCGTGACCTGCAGGCCGACTTCGTCGACGACCCGCAGCAGGCCGTCCGCGAAGCCGGGGACCTGTCCCGGGAGATCCTGCGGGCGCTGTCCGACACGATCGCCGACGCCGACCGGATCGACCGCTGGCAGGCCGAGGACGGCACCAGCGGCACCGAGGACCTGCGCATCGCGCTCCGGCAGTACCGCACCCTGGTCGACCGGCTGCTGGAGCTGTGACGCTAGAGCCGACCCGCCTCGCGCATCAGCAGCAGCGCGTACGCGGCGAGCGTGCTGTCGTCGGTCACCCGGCCGGACCGGATCAGCTGCTCGAACTCGGCCCGGCTGACCCGGCGCTGCCGCATGTCCTGCTCGGACTCCTCGCGCGCCGGCGGGCCCGGGGTCAGCTCGGTGGCCAGGAACACGTCGAACCCCTGGCTGCTCATCCCGTACGCGCAGTGCAGGTGGCCGAGCAGCTCCAGCGAACCCGCCCGCAGCCCGGTCTCCTCGGCCAGTTCGGCGCGGGCCAGCGCGGCCGGCTCCACCGTGACGCCGCCGGCCGCGGTGCCCTGCGGGAACTCCCAGTATCGGCCGCCGACCGGGTAGCGAAACTGCTCGACCAGGTGGAACCCGTCCGGCTCGGCCGGGATGACCAGCGCGAAGTCCGGCTTGTCGACGACCGAATAGATGCCGGCCGAGCCGTCCGGCCGGCGGATCTCGTCCTCCCGCAGCGTCAGCCACGGGTTCCGGTAGACCTCGCGGGTGGACACCCGCCGGACGACACCGCCCTCGCCGTTCACAACAATCGGTTGGACCAGAGCAACGAGAGGCCGGCCGCGCCGAAGGCGAACAGCAACCCGATCCCGACGAACCAGGTGGTGATCTCCCGGCGCTCGGTCGTGTATCCGATCTGGCTGCCGAGGTCGCGGTAGACACTGCTCAGCTGCTCGGCCGAAGCCGCCGCGTAGTAGCTGCCGCCGGTGCCGTCCGCGATCTCCTTGAGCTTCTCGTGGTCGACCGGCACCACGACCCGCTGCCCCTCCAGGTCGATGTAGCCGGTGTCGGTGCCGAACGCGATCGTCGAGACCGGCACCGCAGCCTGCTTGGCCGCGCCGACCGCCTGCTCGGGGCTCCGACCCCAGGTGTTGCTGCCGTCGGACATCAGCACGATCCGGGCCGGCGCGTTGCCCTCGGACGGGTCGGTGCCCTGCAGCTGCGCCTGGAACGTCTTGACCGCGTCCAGGCAGGAGAAGATCGCCTCGCCGATCGCCGTCCGCTCGGCCAGCTCCAGGTTGTCGATCGCGCGCAGCACCGAGGCCCGGTCGGTGGTCGGCGAGACCGCCACCGTCGCCGTGCCGGAGAACGTGACCAGCCCGAGGTTGATCCGCGGCGGCAGCAGCCCGACGAACTCCTTGGCCGCCGCCTGCGCCGCCTCCAGCCGGTTGGGGCTGACGTCCTCGGCCCGCATCGAGAGCGAGACGTCGATCGCCATCATCACGGTGGCCCGGTCCCGCGGGACCTTGGTGTCCTTGGTCGGCTTGGCCATCGCGGTGGTGAGCGAGGCGAGCGCGAGCAGCAGCGCGGCGAAGGCCAGGTGGCGGCGCCAGCCGGGCCGCTTCGGCGCCAGCTTGCCGAGCAGGTCGAGGTTGGCGAAGCGCACCGCGTACGCCCGCCGGCGCAGCTGCAGCACCAGGTAGACGATCAGCAGTGCGGCGACCCCGAGCAGCAGCCACAGCCAGCCGGGCGAGAGGAACGTACGGGTCACCGCAGCGCTCCTCCGGAGGCCCCGCGGCGGCGCGCGGCGACGAACCGGACCATGTCGACCAGCCAGTCCCGGTCCGTGCGGAGCTGGAGGTGCCCGGCCCCGGCCCGGCGCAGCGCGGCGGCGATCTCCGCGCGCTGCTCGCTGGCGGCGGTCTCGTACTTCTCCCGCAGCTGCTTCTTGTTGGTCTGCACCTCCAGCAGCGCGCCGCTCTCCGGGTCGACGAGGGTGAGCAGCCCGACCGGCGGCAGGCCGAGCTCGACCGGGTCGAGCACCTCGATCGCGAGGACGTCGTGCCGCACGGCGACCGCGCGCATCGGCCGTTCCCAGTCGAGGTCGCCGAGGAAGTCGGAGATCACCACGGCGAACCCGCGCCGGCGCGGCGGGCGGCGCAGGCCCTCCAGCGCGGCGGCCAGGTCGCCGCGCTTGCCGCGGGGCGAGCGCGGCATCGAGGCCAGCTTGCGCAGCAGCGCGGTCGTGTGCACCCGGCCCGACTGGGCCGGGAACCGGTGCAGCTGCTCGCCGGTGGTGATCAGCGCGCCGAACCGGTTGCCGCCCTTGCCGGTGAGGTGCGCCATCGCGGCGACCGCGGCGATGACGAGGTCGCGCTTCTCGCACCGGGCGGTGCCGAAGTCGAGGCTGGGCGACAGGTCGATGACGGCCCAGGTCTCCAGCTCCCGGTCGGCGATCGTCTCCCGGATGTGCGGCACCGTCGTCCGCGCGGTCACCGCCCAGTCCATCCGGCGCACGTCGTCGCCGGGGTGATACTCCCGGGACTCGCCCGCCTCCGACCCCGGCCCCGGCACGAGGCCGAGGTAGTTGCCCTGCAGCAGGCCGTCCAGCTTCTGCCGGATGGTCAGCTCGAGGTGGGCCAGGACGGCAGCGGCCTGGGCCGGCCCGGCGTCGCGCAGGCTCGCCGCCCGGGCCGGCGGGCCTTCCGCCTCGGACGGTGCGGTCACGCGCTGCGCTCCTCGCCCGGCCCGTTGGACAGCTGCTCGGCGGGGCGGCCCGGCCGCGGGAGCGGCGGCGGGGTCGGCGCGGCCGGGGTGGACCCGGTGCTCGGCCCGTAGCCCTGCGACCCGTACGGGCCGCCGGCGGCGCGCTGGCGCGGGGTGACCTGCGGCAGCGGCACGCTCTGCAGCACCCGGTGCACGACGTGCTCGGAGGGGACGCCGTCGGCGAGCGCGTCGTAGGAGAGCACCAGCCGGTGCCGCAGCACGTCCGGCGCGATGTCCAGCACGTCCTGCGGCAGCACGTAGTCCCGCCCGCGCATCAGCGCCAGCCCGCGGGCGGCGGCGATCATGCCGAGGGACGCCCGCGGGCTCGCCCCGTACGCCACCCAGCCGGCGACGTCGCTCATGCCGTGGTCGCCGGGAGAGCGCGTCGACAGCACCAGCCGGATGACGTAGTCGACCAGCGCGTGGTGCACGAACACGTGACTGGCTGCCTCCTGCAGCCGCAGCAGGTCGGCCGGACTGAGCACTTGCTCGGGGACGGGCGGTACCACGCCCATCCGGTAGACGATCTCCCGCTCCTCCTCGCCGGTCGGGTAGTCGACCACGACCTTCATGAGGAACCGGTCACGCTGCGCTTCCGGAAGCGGGTAGACACCCTCGGACTCGATCGGGTTCTGCGTGGCCATCACGAGGAACGGCTGGGGCATCGGGTAGGTCGTGCCGCCGATCGAGACCTGCCCCTGGGACATGACCTCGAGCAGCGCCGACTGGACCTTGGCCGGCGCCCGGTTGATCTCGTCGGTCAGCACGAAGTTGGCGAACACCGGCCCGAGTTCCGTGTCAAACCTGTCCGAGCCCGGCTTGAAGATGCGGGTGCCGACGATGTCGGACGGCACGAGGTCGGGGGTGAACTGCAGGCGCGCGAACGTCCCGCCGGAGACGGTGGCAAGGGTCTCCACCGCGAGAGTCTTCGCGACGCCCGGCACGCCTTCCAGCAGGCAGTGACCCTTAGCAAGCAAGCAGACCAGCATCCGCTCGACCATCCGGTCCTGCCCGACGATCACCCGCTTGACTTCGAACAGCGCGCGCTCCAGCAGCCCGGCGTCCCGTGCCGGGGTGGACGCCGAGGCGTCTCCGACCGCTGTGTCGACCATCCGCTCGCCGCCTCCTCGAGCCGGCTCGCGCCGGTCTGCTCCCGATACTCGTCCTCGAGCAAAGCGCAGGATCCGTGAGACGGGCGTAAGGTCGGTCGGGTCCGCATGTGACCTCGGCGTTCTTGATCATGCGGGGGCGCGAGCGGAGGCCGCCGACGTTACCGAGCGCAAATGGTGTGGCTGCCGTTCGGGTGATCTTCGTGCGGAGCTGATGCCCGTTCGGGTGGTGTAGTGCTATTTTCCTTTCGCGTCGGGCGGCTCCCCCCGTGGCCGCCCGACGCGCCCATGCTGCCTCCAGTGTCCGGAGCGCCGGGATTCCGCCGATGACCTCTTCGCTGGATGCCGATGTCCGCTGCTCGGCCAAGGGGTGCCAACGTCCGGCGGTATACGTGTTGCTCTGGCGGAACCCCAAGATCCACAGCGAGGACCGCACGAAGCAGTGGCTCGCCTGCGAGGAGCATCGCGACACGCTGTCGGACTTCCTCGCGCGCCGCGACTTCCCGCTGCGCGTCGAGCGGCTCTGAGAACCGGGCGCGGTCGCCTCGTTAGCCGCCGATCGCGGACATCGGCCGGTCCGGCTGCTGGAAATCGGGACCGTCGATGCCGTGCCCGGCCTTCTTGCCGGCTATCGAGGCGATGAACCGGCCGGCCAGCTCGTCGTCGTCGGCCCCGGCCCGCATCGCCGTACGGAGGTCACTCTCCGTGGTAGCGAACAGGCAGTTGCGCAGCTGGCCGTCGGCGGTCAGCCGAACCCGGTCGCAGTCGGCGCAGAACGGCCGGGTCACCGAGCCGACCACCCCGACCCGCGGGTTGTCCTGTGCCCAGCCGGCGCGATCGGGCCCGTCCAGCACCGCCCAGGTCTCCGCCGGCGCGCTGCCGCGGTCCGGGTCCGGCACCGGCGCCAGCGCGTACACGGCCCTCAGATGCTCGAGGATCTCGTCCGCGGTGACCATCGCGGCCCGGTCCCAGCCGTGCTGCGCGTCCAGCGGCATCTGCTCGATGAACCGCATCTGGTAGCCCTCGCGCAGCGCCCAGCCGAGCAGGTCGGGTGCCTCGTCGTCGTTGATCCCGCGCAGCAGCACCGCGTTGACCTTGACCGGGGCGAGGCCGGCCGCCTGCGCGGCTCGCAGCCCGGCGAGCACGGCCGCGTGCTTGTCCCGGAACGCGATCCGCTTGAACCGTTCCGGGTCGAGCGTGTCCAGCGAGACGTTGACCCGGTCGAGTCCGGCGGCGGCCAGCCCGGCGGCATCGCGGTCGAGCAGGATGCCGTTGGTGGTGATCGAGATCTCGGGGCGCGGCCGGAGTGCGGCCATCCGGGCGACCAGGTCCGGCACGCCGCGGCGCAGCAGCGGCTCGCCACCGGTCAACCTGACCTCGGTGACCCCGAGCCCGACCGCGATCCGGACCAACCGGATGAGCTCGTCGTCGGTCAGCAAGGTGTCCTTGGGCAGCCAGTCGAGCCCCTCTGGCGGCATGCAGTAGGCGCAGCGGAGCGAGCAACGGTCGATCAACGAGACCCGCAGGTCCGTCGCGACCCGGCCGAACCGGTCGACCAACTTCCCGGGTGCCCTCACTCGGCCACTGTAATCAGGTGCCGGGGCGAGCGGCGCCGATGTATCCGTTGGACCACATGGAGGAGATCTTCACGACGTCACCCGTCTGCGGCGCCTGCACGATCCGGCCGCCGCCGATGTAGATCGCGACGTGGTGGATCGTGCCGGGGTCGGACGGGTCGTAGGCCCAGAACACCAGGTCGCCCGGCATCAGGTTGGCGCGGGAGATGTGCCGGCCGGACCGGTACTGGTAGCCGGAGTAGTGCGGCAGGTAGACGCCAACCTGGGCCCACGCCCACAGCGCCAGCCCGGAGCAGTCGAACCCGACCGGACCGTCGGTGCCCCAGGTCGGGCCGGAGGCGTTGCCGCCACCCCAGGAGTAGGGCAGGCCGAGCCACTGCGTGGCCAGGTCGGCCGCGCGCTGGCCCTTCGCCGCGGACCAGCCGCCGCCCCCGGTCCACCGCGGCACGCTGACCGCTGGGCTGCCGCCGCCGGAGGAGCGCGACGAGCCGGCCGAGCTCGACGACCCGGACGAGCCGGCCGAGCTCGACCTGGCCGCGGCAGCGGCGGCGGCCGCCTCCCGGGCCGCCGCGGCAGCCCGCAGCGCGCGCTGCCGGGCCGCCTCGCGTGCCGCCGCCTCCTCCTGCGCCTTCTTCCAGGCGCGGTAGCGGGCACGCTCCGCGTACAGCCCGTTGAGCTTGATCCGGGCCGCCTCGAGCTGCTGGTTGAGGGTGGCCTTCTGGGTCTGCAGCGAGGCCAGCTTGGACCGGGCCGCGGCCACCTGGCGGGCGGCGGCCAGCTTGAGCGCCTGGGCCCGCGCGGTGGCCGCCTTCTGGGCGGCGAGCAGCTGCCTGGCGGTCGACTCCGCGTTGGCCCGCTTGACGGTGGCCCGCTCGAGCTGGCCCATCGCGTCGAGCTTCCGCTTGCCCGCGTAGCTGAGCAGGTCGGCCCGCTGCAGCAGGTCGGTCGGGCTGTCCGCGTCGAGCAGCGCCGCGGTGGCCGAGTTGACCGTGCTGCCCTGGATGTAGGACCGGCGGGCGAACGTGGCGAAGTCGGCCCTGGCCGCCTCGACCGCCTTGGTCGACTTCGCGACCTGTGCCTTGGCCGCGGACGCCTTCGCGGTCGCGGCGCCGAGGTCGACGACGGCCTTGTTGTAGCGCTCGACCGCGAGCTCGGCCATGTCCTGTGCCCGGCGGGCGTCGCCGTCGGCCTGCGCGACCATCGCGGTGAGCCGGCCGACGTCGGCGGCCTTCTTGTTCTTCGCCTGCTGTGCGGCGGTGATCGCGGCGTCACCCGGATCGTGCGGCCGTGCGTACGCGTCATGAGGCATGAGGGTGACCGTGAGCGCGGCGGCCACGGTGACGACGGCCGTCCGGAGCAGTGTCCCGGGCCTGTCCACCACATCTCCCCCATGCGCACCGAGCGGCATATCATGTCACGCAGGTCCCACTGTCGCCAGCGGCAACTTCAATCACACCAGTCCCACCGGGCATCAAAGTGGACGGTTGCGGCGTTGGCAAGACCTGATTGGGGCAGAAGTTCGACTATTCAGCCGTTCGGCTGAGCTGTCGCTGCGACGTTCGGTGCAGCGCGAGAGTCAGATCTGGCCGGTGACCCTGGCCGCGACCGCCGGCAACACCGTGCCGAGCGGGGCGTCGACGGTGACCGCGGCGTACCGGTCGCCGCGGGTGGTGCCCTGGTTGACGATCGCCACCGGCCGGCCGTCCCGGGCCGCGCGCAGCACGAACCGGTGCCCGGACATGACCGTGAGGGACGAGCCGAGCACGAGCAGGCTGCGTGAGCCGGCCAGCAGCTCGTAGCAGCGGGCGACCCGGTCCGGCGGCACGGTCTCGCCGAAGAAGACGACGTCCGGCTTGAGCACACCGGTGCAGTCGTCGCAGTCCACCGTGCGGAAGCCGGCCAGCGCGCTGTCGGCCAGGTCGACGTCGCCGTCCGGGTTGACCCCCGCCGCGATCGCGTGCCAGTCGGCGTTGGCCGCGGCCAGCCGCCCGTGCAGCTCGTCCCGGGCGGACAGTCGGCCGCAGTCGAGACAGCGCACCCGGTCGAGGCGGCCGTGCAGGTCGGTGACGTCGCGGGCGCCGGCGGCCTGGTGCAGGCCGTCCACGTTCTGGGTGATCACCCCGGAGAGCAGGCCGGCGTCCTGCAGTGCGGCGACCGCTCGGTGCCCGCGGTTGGGCCGCGCGCCGCCGACCAGCTGCCAGCCGAGGTGGCTGCGGGCCCAGTAGCGGCGGCGGGCGCCCGGGTCGGTGGTGAAGGTCTGGTACGTCATCGGCGTGGCCCGGCGGGCGGTGCTGGACGGGCCGCGATAGTCCGGGATCCCGGACTCGGTGGAGATGCCGGCGCCGGAGAGTACGAGCACGCCGCCCTCGGCGACCAGATCGGTCAGCGTGTCCAGCGCTTCGGCCGCCCGCTGGGCCGGCAACGTGACGCGGCTGACGCCGGCTGCCGTGGCCCGGGCGACCATCGTGTCCACGTGCACGACGGTACGTCGGGACGCCTGCCGGCGCTCGCCCGTCAACCGGGCATCCACAGGCCGTGACGCCGTCCACAGTGGCGCGTCCCACCTGCCGTCACGGCGCGTCCGAGTGGAAGGATGAACGCATGGTCAGCGCAGACTCCTTCGGGGCCCGGGGCACTCTGTCCGTCGGCGACACGTCGTACGAGATCCATCGGCTCTCGGCGGTGGACGGCGCCGATCGGCTGCCGTTCAGCCTCAAGGTGCTGCTGGAAAACCTGCTGCGGACCGAGGACGGTGCCGACATCACCGCGGACGACGTGCGCGCCCTCGCCGGCTGGGACCCGTCGGCCGAGCCCGACCGGGAGATCCGCTTCTCCCCTGCCCGGGTGGTCATGCAGGACTTCACCGGGGTGCCGGCCATCGTCGACCTCGCAACGATGCGCGAGGCGATGCGCGACCTCGGCGGGGACGCCGCGCGGATCAACCCACTGGCGCCGGCCGAGCTGGTGATCGACCACTCGGTGGTGGCCGACCTGTTCGGCACGCCCGACTCGTTCACCCGCAACGTCGAGCTCGAATACGAGCGCAACTACGAGCGTTACCAGTTCCTGCGCTGGGGACAGGGCGCGTTCGACGACTTCAAGGTCGTCCCGCCGGGCACCGGCATCGTGCACCAGGTCAACATCGAATACCTGGCCCGCGTGGTGTTCACCCGCGACGGCGCGGCCTATCCGGACACGCTCGTCGGCACCGACTCGCACACCACGATGGTCAACGGGCTCGGCGTGCTCGGCTGGGGCGTCGGCGGCATCGAGGCGGAGGCCGCGATGCTCGGCCAGCCGGTGTCGATGCTCATCCCGCGCGTGGTCGGCTTCCGCCTCGACGGCGAGCTGCCCGAAGGATCCACTGCCACCGACCTGGTGCTCACGATCACGCAGATGCTGCGCAAGCACGGCGTGGTCGGCAAGTTCGTCGAGTTCTACGGTCCGGGCGTCGGTGCGGTGCCGCTGGCCAACCGCGCCACGATCGGCAACATGTCCCCCGAATACGGCTCGACCTGCGCGATCTTCCCGATCGACGAGGAGACCCTGCGCTACCTCCGGTTCACCGGCCGCCCGGACGACCAGGTCGCCCTGGTCGAGACGTACGCGAAGGAGCAGGGCCTCTGGCACGACCCGAACGCCGAGCCGAACTACTCCGAGACCCTCTCGCTCGACCTGTCGACCATCGTGCCGTCGCTGGCCGGCCCGAAGCGCCCGCAGGACCGGGTGCCGCTCGCCGAGGCCAAGCAGGCCTTC
>Ga0075434_100006859_pt1 | contig 10488 bp, 10 predicted proteins | sample RhiMethybrSRZTD3_FD_75298 | JGI IMG/M metagenome (GOLD analysis project Ga0075434, IMG submission 75298) | Populus rhizosphere microbial communities from Tennessee, USA - Rhizosphere MetaG P. TD hybrid SRZTD3 | ecosystem: Host-associated > Plants > Roots > Rhizosphere > Soil | place: USA...
GGTCGAACAAGCGACGATCAGATCACGATCGCGGACCTGACCGGCGTCGGCTTTCAGGACACCGCCATCGCTGCCGCAGCGATCGCAGCCAGAAAATCTGTGACTCGATAATGGATCGGAGGACTGGAAGATTCGGGATTGGGGATTGGCGATCAGGGATTAGGGATTGGGCGCGCGAAGCGCCGGCAGCGCCTCCTCGATCTGTCTGCGCGCCTGCTCGAGCCACGGCGGCAGCACGAGCGACTCGCCGAGATGCGCAGGATCCTCATCGGCCGCAAAGCCCGGACCGTCCGTGGCCAGCTCGAACAGCACGCCGCCCGGCTCACGGAAATAGACCGACTTGAACCAGAAGCGATCGATGACGGGAGTCGCGCCGACGCCCGCGGATTCGATCTGACGTGTCATCTCGAGCTGATGCTCGTCATCGTCCACACGCCACGCAAGGTGGTGGACCGCTCCGACGCCCCAGGCGCCTCGCGGGCCGTCGCGGTGCTCGCGCACATCGACGACGCCCCAGCCGTCCTTGAAGCCGTATCGCGTCCAGCCGTTCTCGACGCCAAGCGCTTCGAAACCGAGCACGCTCGTGAGGAAGTGCACCGTCGATGGCTCATCGCGCTCCCACAGGCGTCCGCTGTGGAGGCCGCGAATCTGCGAATCGGCGGGCACAGTGCTGCCATCCCACGGGGTGAACGGCCGCGTCGAACCGCGCGCCGCCTCGACGAGCGCGACATGGAACCCGTGCGGGTCCGTCAGCCGGAGGACGCGCGCGCCGAATCGCGTTTCGATGGCGCCAATCTTCGCGCCGTACTTGTCGAGGCGCGATGCCCAGAAGCGGAGGCTCTCGAACGGCACTTCGAGCCCGACTTCGACCGCAAGCCCATGACCCATTCTCGGCGGCGCCATCTGCGTCCACGGGAAGAACGTCAGGTCAGTACCGGGACGCCCTTCGGCGTCGGCGTAGAACAGATGGTAAGTGCCCGGGTCGTCCTGGTTGACGCTCTTCTTGACGAGCCGCATCCCCAGCACGCCCGCGTAGAAGTCGAGGTTCTCCTGCGCAGGCCCGGCGATCGCGGTGATGTGATGGAGGCCGTTCACGCGCCGCATCTTCCGATGATACCGGAGAGAGCCGTACCCGTCTCAACCGCGAGGGACCACCTCGAACAAGTGCGCGCTTCCCGCCTCCAGACGGACGTAGAGTCCGGAAGCCATCAGCGACTCGCGCGTACGAGGGTAGCGGGCGTCGGTCAGCGCGTCGACGAAGTCGAACGCGTCGCTGTCTGGCAAATCAGCGGCAACATCGACGTGCGCCTGGGACGCCGATCCGCCGAGGTTCACAGCAACGACCGCGAGCGCATCCGCCGAACGCCACCGATACGCGATGATGTCGTTGAACGTGTGGTCGCCGGCGGGACTGACGTGGAGCAGGCGCCAATCTCCTTCGTGCAGCAGCGGAGCGCGCGCGAACCGGAGCATCCGCCGATACATCGTGCGAATCTGCTCGTCGACCGGTTCGTCAGCCCACCGGCCCAGCTGAACCGGCGATTTGATTCGCCGTCCGTCAAGCTGTCCATCGAAGAAGAAGCGCAGTCCAGGGCTGGTCGCGATCAGCGAGGACGCCGCGGTCAGACATCGTGTCAGCGTCGCGGCGCTGCGCGGTTCGTCGTGGTTCTCGATGAAGCGTGCGAGACGTGACGGCTCAGGGGTACGCGACGCAAGCATGTCGCGAACCGCGGGCGCAGCGTCTGGCGCATGCAGCGCGTCGAGCAGCCGCTTGTCGTACGCAAAGGTGAACCCCTGCTCCAGCAGACGCGCCTCGAGCTGCCAGTAAACCTCCGCCACGTAGTCGAGGCGCGGGATCAGACGCGTGGTCTCCTGCCAGAACTCCGACGAGAGGCGCGGCCAGGCGCCGCGCAGCACGTGCCGCCAGGTCCCCTCGAAGACGTCGTTGAGGACGAGCATGGCCATGTCGCATCGCACAGCGTCACAGCGGTCGGAGATCGCCGCCAGCGTCGCCTGCATGGCCGCGCGCGTCTCGGGGTTGAAGTAGTTCAACTGCGCGACGTCGGTCCACGGTGGAAAGTAGGGATCGCGCGCGCAGGCGACGAGCCGCGGGCCGGTGCGCGTATCCACCGGGCGGTACTCCGACGGAGCGGCGCGATAATCTTCGTCGGTCCCCATCACGTACCGCTCGGGATGGTCGAAGATCCACGCGTGATCGAACGCGGTATGGTTCGGGACGAAATCGAGCATCAGGCGGACGCCGCGATCGTTCAACGCGCGGCGGGCGGCGTCGAGCCCGCGCCAGCCGCCCATCCGATCGTCTGGTTCGTATGCCTGGACGCAATACGGAGATCCGGGCACGTCGTCGGGCGTCCACCCCGGCAGGACACGGTCATACTCCCCGACGAGTCCCTCATGCGTCCGGGCGATTTCCCGTCCGATGGGGCTTCGCCGCCACACGCCCATCAGGAACACGTAGTCGAATCCCGCCTCGGCGATCCGATCCCATTCCGCATCCGGAACGGTGTCGAGCGTGATGGGTCTGACCCTGGTCTGACGCTGGACTGACCCCGGTCTGACCTTGGTCTGACCCTGGACTGACCCTGGTCTGACCCTGGTGTGACCCCGATCTGACCCCAGGCGCTCGAGCCAGGGCCAGGCGCTGATTTCATACAAATGGGGATGGGGTAAGGTCATACCGATGCCGAGATTCAGGCTCCTGATCGAGTACGCCGGAACACGATACAGCGGGTGGCAGATTCAGAAGAACGCGCGCACCGTTCAGGGCGAGCTCGATCGCGCGATCCGCGAGGTCGCGAAGCGCCGCGAATTCGAGCTGTACGGCGCGGGACGCACCGATGCCGGCGTCCACGCGCTCGGACAGGTCGCTCACCTCGAGCTCTACACCGACCTTCCGCCCGAATCGCTGCGGCGCAAACTGAACGACGAGCTGCCCGCCGACATCCACATCCGAGCCATCGACAAAGTGCCGCACCGTTTTCACGCGCGGCACGACGCCATCGCCCGGTGCTATCTCTATCAGATCTCGCGGCGCCGCACCGCGTTCGGGAAACCGTTCGTCTGGTGGATACGCGAAACGCTGGACGTCGACGCGATGCGTGCGGCGGCGAAGGCGTTCGTGGGCATGAAGAATTTCAAGGCGTTCACCGCGGACGATCCCGAAGAGAAATCGACGCGCGTGCTCGTCGAAGCGATCGACATCGTCGAGGCCGGCGCGCTAATCCTGATTCGCGTCCAGGGGTCGCACTTCCTGTGGAAGATGGTGCGGAGAATGGTCGGCGTGCTCGCCGCGGTTGGCCGAAGCGAGCTCGCGCCGTCAGACGTGACGCGGCTGATCGAGTCGAAGGACCACGGAAACGGGGCAGCCGCGGCGCTGGCGGCACCGGCAGCCGGCTTGTTCCTGGAGCGCGTGGTTTATGAAGGGGATCCTGCGCCTCCGCCCATCGCGCCAGTGATCCCGATTACTTGATGATCCGGAGATTGGTCGGCGGCTGCGGCGCCGCGCCCTGCCATCCGAGCTGGGTCACGTCGAAGTCGTCGGCCGTCAACGCGCTGAACGCAGGATTCAGGACGCCGTTGTCCCACCGCGCATCCATCGTTCCGCTGATATACATGTCCGATCCGTTGTCGGCGACGATGAGACCGTACCGCTTCAGCGCGCGGAAGATTCGCTGGACCTCGGGAGTGAAGCCCGAGATGTTCTTCGAGGCTTTCAGCCGCAGACGCGCGCCCATCGGCGGCGCGCTCGGGTTCGATCCCGCCGCGTGCGACGCAGGCCACACGTATCCGTTCGTCGCGCGCGTCGTCACGCGGAACGCGTGCGTGATTTCCGAAGCCGCGAACGCCTCGTCGTACCGGATCAACCCGGGGAAGATCGCCAGGCCCGCGGCGTCTGCCGACGTCCAGCCCTCGGGACGCCGGTCGTTGCGCGACAGATCGAAGACTGCGCCGGAATCGGCTTCCCATCGCGACGCCGATGGATTCCATCGTGTCGCGGACGTCTCGTACAACAGCCACCGATCGCGATCGACGATGAGCATATGGCGATCGCCAGACGACCCGCCGCCCGCGACGCCCCCTTCGATGTAATTCGGCTGCGTGCGCGCCTCGTCCGGAATCGGATAACCGGGGAGTCCCGGTGCGCCGACGTCGCTCTCGTCGCCATACGCGCCGAACCACAACGACACGCGCGGCTGGATTCCTGGCACGACGACGTACGGAAAGCCGTACGGCGGCGGCCCGAAATCAGGATGAAGCCGTCTGACCGCGGTCGGATTCGAAGCGCTGCGCCCGCTGATGAAATCGATGAGCGCGCCCGATCGCGGATCGACCGGCGCAGCGCTGATGTCGGTGTTCCACCAGTTCGAAACGGGAAACACCTGCCGCCCTGCGAGGGATTCGGTCAGGGTCAGCGCAAGAACGACCGCAATGACACGGAGGAGCACACGAGCACCTCTACACGGACCGTGCCCGCCGGATGCTGTTGAAAAAACCGCGTCTGGAGGGAACGCTGCGCGCAGGTCTGTAATCGCTGCGCGCAGCCTTGTAATTACTTCTTTTTCTTGACGCCCAGTTCGTTGAGCTTTGCGACGACGTCCTGCCCTGACGTGGCGGGCTTGACGGCCTTGTCGATCGCGAGGATCTTGCCGTCCGGTCCGATGTAGAACGTCCAGCGCGACGCAAACTGGCGCTCTGGTGGACGATCCGGCGGAATCACGCCGTACGCATTGGCGACTGTCTTGTCGGGATTGGCGAGGATCGGGAAGTCGGCGTGCTCTTTTTCGGCGAACGCCTTGTTGTCTTCCGGCGTGTCGACGCTGACCATGTAGTAGTCCACGTCGAAGCCGCGAATCAGTTCCCCGCTCTCACGGAGCGAGTTGCATTCGGCCGTTCACCCACCGGTGAACGCCTTGGGGAACCATGCCAGCACGAGGGTCTTGCCCTTCGAATCCGACAGCTTGTGAATCTTGCCGTCGGACCCCTGCAGCGCAAAGTCCGGCGCCTTGTCGCCGACTTTGAGATCCACTGGGGTTTGCCCGGGCTGACCTTGCGCCGACAGTGCGGCGGCCATGGCGACGACGCCAAGACCGGCGCAAACGGACAGGAGTTTGAGCATGTACACCTCGGAAAGGAACAGAAGAGCGTAGCACGGATCGGGCCTCATCCAGTATCCTCCGGCATGCGCAGTTTCAGCCGCAGCGGGTCCCTTCTGCTGCTGATCCTCACCGCTTCCGGACCCGTTCCGATCGCCGCACAGCGGGCGGCTCCGCCCGTGCTGGAAATGGTCGATTTCCTGGCGGTCAACGACGACGGATCGCCGGTCACCGACCTTGGACCCTCCGACGTGACGTTCAGGGTCGATGGCCGCGCTCGACAGATCGTCTCGCTCCAGTTCATCGAGCTCGCGCGGCCGGACCCCGCCGATCGCGGAACGGACCTCGCGCCTCCGATTCAGCCTCCGTACGGGAGCAATCGCCTCGAGGACAGCGGACGGATCGTCCTCATCGCGATCGATCGCGAATCCATCCGTCCCGGCCGCGAGCGTCCGGCGCGCGAAGCGGCGCTGCGGTTCCTGTCGCGGCTCTCGCCGCGCGATCACGTCGGTCTGATGACGCTGCCGGAAGTCGCGGTCGAACCCACGACCCATCACGCACAGGTGCGCGAGGCGCTGCTCCAGATGACGGGGCTGTCCCCTCAGGAACGCACGCCGTCGGAAGCCGCGTGCCGGGCGCGCCTCGTGCTGAACACGCTTGCCGGAATGCTGCAAGCGATGGCGGCCGCCGAAGGTCCGAAGACCGTTGCGTTCATCTCCACGGGCCTCGCGCCGCCCACGCGCGATGCGCCGATGACCGGGGCGCCGGGACAGTGCGAGATCCGATCCGTGTATTTCGACGAAGTGGGCGCCGCCGCGAGCGCCGCGCGGGCGCATTTCTACATCATCCAACCCAACGACGAAGCCGTCGACTCGGCGCAGACGGCGAGCCTCGACCGTTCCGCCAGCCGGTTCCGGAGCAGCGAGGACTCGCTGAACGGATTGCAGCACCTCGCAGGAGTGACCGGCGGACAGCTCTATCGGCTGAGCGCCCTGGATGCGAACTCGGTGTTTACCCGCGTGTCGCGCGAGAGCTCCGCGTACTACTCGATCGCGTTCGAGCCGGAGCCAGGGGACCGGAACGGGCAGCCGCACCGGATCGAGGTGAAGGTCGCCCGCGAGCGCGTCACGGTCCGCGCACAGCCCCAATTCACGATCGCGAAGCAGGACAAGGCAGAGATCACGCCGCAGAAGATGCTGCGGGAAGCGCGCGCGTATCGCGAGGTGCCGCTTCGCGCGACGGCGTACGCGTCGCTCAATCCGGGAGACTCCCGGCTGAAGATCGTCGCCGCCGCGGAACCGATCGACGGATCCGTCGCTTTCGGCGCCGCGGCTGCGGGCCTCTACGATCCGAAGGGCAAGCTGGTCGCGCAGTGGACGGCCGACAAAGCGGAACTGACGCCGAGGCCCCTGATAGCGGCGCTCGCCGCCGCCCCCGGAGCGTATCGGCTGCGCGTCGCCGCGATCGACTCGAACGGCCGGCGCGGGACGGTCGATTACCACTTCCGCGCGGAGCTCGCGTCTGCGGGCCCGCTCAAGCTGAGCGCGATCGCGCTCGGCGTCGCGAAGCCCGGCTTCCAGCCGCAGCTGCAGTTCGGCGGCGAACAGGCCGCGGTGAGCTACTTCGAAATCTACGGCACGCCGCCGCGCGCGTCGGAGTTGACGGTGAGGATGGAAATCTCTCCGACGTCGGATGGTCCGGCGCTCGTGACATCGGCGGCGCGGCTGCAGACGACCGACGACGATACCCGACGGCTCGCCATCGCGCCGCTCGCGATCGCATCGCTTGGCGCGGGCGACTATATCGTCCGCGCAATCGTCAATATTGACGGCCGGCCCGTGGGGACCGTCTATCGGACGCTGCGCAAAGTTGGGAAATAGATTCGCGATTCGCGGCTCGTGGTGGGTAGCGCTGGTCGCGGTGAGCGTCAGCGCAATCGCGCAGACCCAATCGACCGCACAGCTCGCCCGCGAAGGCTGGGACGCGCTGAGCGCGGGACGCGTGCAGCAGGCGGCCACGGCGTTCGGCGAGGCGCTCAAGAGCGCGCCGAACCAGCCGACGCTGCTGCTGGGCGCTGGAGCGGCCGCCCATCTCCAGGGACGCGAGGATGATGCGCGGCGGTTCCTCGTCGATGCGCTGAAGATCGATCCGGCGCTGACGCCGGCATCGCTGCTGCTCGGCGCTGTGTTCTATCAGACGGGCGATATCGACGCGGCGATCGCGACTTACGAGCAGGCGCTCACGCACAGGCCGGACCATCCGCAGCTGACGCGCCAGCTCGAGGCGTGGCGGAAGGAAGCGGCGCTTCACAGCGGCTTCGGCCGCAAGCTCGGCGATCACTTCACCGTGCTGTTCGAGGGACCGGCGGAGGCGCAGCTCGCGGACCGCGCCGTCGCGATCCTCGAATCCGCCTACAAGGAAATCGGCACCGCGCTCTATACGTATCCAACCGAGGTCATCACGGTCGTCCTGTACACGCGCGAGCAGTTCCGCGACGTCACGCAGTCGCCCGACTGGGCAGGCGGCGCGTTCGACGGCCGCATCCGCGTGCCCGTACGGGGCGCGCTCGAGAACCAGGCCGAGTTCGAGAGAGTGCTGCGCCACGAGTTCACCCACGCGCTCGTCTACAGCGTCGCGCCGCGCGGCGTGCCGTTCTGGCTCGACGAGGGGCTCGCGGTGCATTTCGAAGGCAGCAGCCTCGCGCGGAAGCAGCAACAGGTGCGCGAGGCCGACGCGTTGCTGCCGCTCTCACGTCTGGAACGTTCGTTCGCGGATCTCGGCGCGAACGATGCCTCGCTCGCATACGCGGAGAGCGCGGTGGCGGTCGAAGCGCTGATTGCAGACGCGGGCGCGCCCGCGATCGTCGGCCTGCTGGCCGACATCGGACGCGGCGTCGCGTTCTCCGACGCGTTCGAACGGAACGTGCTCGTCCCGTACGCCGATTTTCAGAGGAGGCTGAGGTAGATTTCATGACCTTCACGCCGTTGAATGCGCTGCAGACAGCGCTTGGGGCGCTCACCGCGATCTTCATCTATGGCTGGACGGTCGCGGCGGGCGCCGTGCGCCGGGTCACCGAGGCTGACGCCTCCCCCGCCACGGACGTCGGCCCACCGACCGCGATCCAGATTGGCATCGGCGCGGTGACGAACTTCTTCGACACGCTCGGCATCGGATCGTTCGCCACGACGACCGCGCTCTTTCGATTCCTGCGGGTCATCCCGGACCGGATCATCCCCGGCACGCTGAACGTCGGCCACACGCTGCCCACCGTCGTGCAGGCCTACATCTACACGAGGATCGTGCAGGTCGATATGGTGACGCTGTATTCGCTCATCGCGTCAGCCGTGCTGGGCGCGTGGCTCGGCGCAGGCATCGTCGCGAAGTGGCCGAAGCGGCGCGTACAGATTGGGATGGGCGCGGCGCTCCTCGGCGCCGCGACGCTGATGCTGATGACGCAGCTGAGCCTCTTCCCCGGCGGCGGCGAGGCGCTCGGCGTGCGCGGGGCGCGGCTCGCGATCGGCATCGGCGTGAACTTCCTGCTCGGCGCGCTGATGTCGCTAGGCATCGGTCTGTACGCGCCTTGCATGATCCTCATCAGCCTGCTGGGCATGGACCCGAAGGCGGCGTTCCCGATCATGATGGGGTCCTGCGCGTTCCTGATGCCGGTAGGAAGCCTCAAGTTCATTCGCGAACGGAGCTACGGGCTTCGCGCGGCGCTCGGCCTCGCCATCGGCGGCATCCCGGGCGTCTTGCTCGCCGCCTTCATCGTCACGTCGATGCCCATCTACTACGTGCGCTGGTTGGTGATCGTTGTCGTCATCTACACGGCGATTACGATGCTCGTGTCGGGGTTCTCGGCTGATGACCGCGCGCGCAGTTAGCACGATGCTGTGTGCCGCTGCCGTCGCGTTCGCCGCGAGGCCGTCCGCCGCGCCGCGCGTGGCCTGGCAGGCGCAGGACAGTCGCGTGACGGCCAGGCTTCGCGGCCTCAGCGCCGTCTCGACGGCTGTCGCCTGGGCAAGCGGCGCGAACGGAACGATCCTGCGCACGGTCGACGGAGGCGACACATGGAAGCCCCGACCGATCAGCGGAACGGAGAAGCTCGACTTCCGCGATATCGATGCATTCAGCGACCGCCTGGCGTACGTGCTGAGCATCGGGCCCGGTGAAGCGTCGCGCATCTACAAGACCACGGACGGCGGCGAACACTGGGATCTGCAGCTCGCCAATTTCGATCCCAAGCTGTTTCTCGATTCGATGGCATTCTGGGACGCCGATCGCGGTGTGGCCTTCAGCGATTCGACCGACGGTAAGTTCGTGATATTCACCACCCGCGGCGGCGGTCAGTGGAACCGCGTCGATGCCGGCCGGCTTCCGGCTGCGCTCGACGGCGAGGGGGCGTTCGCCGCGAGCGGGACGAACGTTGCGGTCAGCGGCCGCCAGCGCGTCTGGATTGGGACGACCGCGGGACGCGTGCTGCGGTCGAGTGACGCAGGGAAGACGTGGACGATCTCGACGACCCCGATCCGCACAGACACGTCGGCCGGCATCTTCTCCATCGCCTTCCGCAACGCATCGAATGGAATCGTCGTTGGCGGCGATTTCAACAAGGCTGGCGAGGCGATAGACAACGTCGCGGTGACGGGAAACGGCGGCGCGACGTGGAGCCTCGGAAAGGGTCTGCCCGGCTATCGTTCCGTCGTTGCGTGGTCGCGAGGCGGCCGCGGACCGGCAGTTGCCGTGGGCCCGTCTGGCGCCGACCTGTCACTCGACGGGGGACGCACATGGACGCCGGCCGGAACGGAAGGCTACGACACCGCCGCCTTCGCGCCCGGCGCCTCGACTGGATGGGCGGCTGGAGACAAAGGCCGCATCGCGAAGGTGACGATCCACGAGTGACACCCGCCGTCGCCCCGCTCATCTCGGTCATCGTTCCCGTCTACAACGAGGCGCGCACGGTCGCGGCGGTAATCCAGCGGCTGCTGACGATCGATCTGCCGGCCGCACGCGAGATCATCGTCGTGAACGACGGCTCGAGCGACGGCACGCGCGCGGTGCTGGACGGCCTGCCCGCGGACCCGTCGGTCACGATCGTTCACTCCGATCGAAACCGGGGCAAGGGACATGCGGTGCGCCTCGGGATCGCGCGAACGCGAGGAACGGTGATCGCGATCCAGGACGCGGATCTGGAGCTCGATCCCGCGCAGCTGGCCGACCTCGTGACGCCGGTGCTGAAAGGCGAGGCGGGCGTCATCTACGGCTCGCGCTTTCTGCACGGCCAGCCTGACGCGCCTTTCATGACCATTGCCGGCAACCGGCTGCTGACAACGATCACAAACGTTCTGTACGGCTCGTCGCTGACCGACATGGAGAC
>Ga0075434_100006860_pt1 | contig 10488 bp, 8 predicted proteins | sample RhiMethybrSRZTD3_FD_75298 | JGI IMG/M metagenome (GOLD analysis project Ga0075434, IMG submission 75298) | Populus rhizosphere microbial communities from Tennessee, USA - Rhizosphere MetaG P. TD hybrid SRZTD3 | ecosystem: Host-associated > Plants > Roots > Rhizosphere > Soil | place: USA...
GTAGCGCGCCACGAGTTGGCGAATCTCGATGTAGTCGGCCGCGGTCAGGCCGGCGAAGCTGGCAGCCGGCCTACCCGCCGCGATTGCCACCGCTTGTGAGCGAGCGGCCTGGGAGCCCTGTCCGGACACGACGTGGACTGTCCAGACCAGCGCCAGAACGATGACGCCCACGATAGACGCGGCTCGTGCATAGCGAACGGTCATTGTTTTGCAGTGGCCACCCTCAACTCACGGAGAAGCGGCGAGATCTCTGATTTCGAGGGCCCTTATCATCCGCTGTCGGGACTCCTCCCGATATCCCCAGTTTGGGGGGGATACCACTCTACGCTCGATGGCTTTGGGAGAAAACTGTCAACCCCAATTCACAACTCCCAATTTCCAAGAATGCTTGGGAGTTGGAGGTTGGGCGTTGACGCATTTCCCAGACGTGCCTAAGGCCTAGGGAATATGAATGATTCCCCGTCGCAGCGCCTCAGCCAGGGCAGCCGTCCTGTCGTGCACATTGAATTTCAGGAAGATGCTCTTGATGTGAGCGCTGGCCGTGTCCCCGCTGATTCCGAGTGCCGCTGCGATTTCCTTGTTTCTCTTGCCTGTCGCGAGCAGCTCGAGCACCTGAGATTCGCGGAAGGTCAGTGAGGGCTGGTTGGCCCGCTGCTCGAGCACGGCAGCAATTTCCGGAGGAATGGCTCGCTGGCCGGCATGCACGTCACGGATGACCCTGATGAGGTCGTCAGGCAGCGTGTCCTTCAACAGATAGCCCACCGCCCCGGCCGCGACCGCCCGGTAGATGTCCTCGTCGCCGTGATACATGGTCAGCACGACGATTCGCGCGTCGGGCTGGCGGTTGCGAATCGCCTGAATGGCCTGGACACCGTTCATCGTCGGCATCTCCAGATCCATCAACGTGACGTCGGGCTGGAAACGGAGGAACTGCTCGACCGCCTGCTCTCCATCGGCGGCTTCGGCGACAACGGTCATGTCGGGCTGCACGCCGACGATGCGGGCGATGCCTTCACGCATGAGACGGTGATCGTCGACACACAGGACTCGAATTGGGGTGCCCATGGTTACTCCGCCGCCATTGGTACGGCGGCCTCGATCGTGGTACCGGCTCCGGGATTGCTGACGAGCGCAAGGCGTCCGCGAAGCCGCGCCGCACGCTCGCGCATCGTGAGGAGGCCAAGGTGCTCGCCCGACGCAGGCGCCGGATCACGTTCTGCCGGAACGAACCCGCAGCCGTTGTCCGTGATCGTGAGCTTCACGCCGTCCTTCTCGAAGTGCAGGATGATGTGGATCTGCGTCGCGCGGCCGTGTTTGACGGCGTTGGCAACCGCCTCCTGCGCAATCCTCAGGAGTTGCACGTCGGCATCGCCGGCGCACGCGCGCGGGCGGCCCGTGACCGAGAACTCGGTGCGAATGCCTTTGGATTTCGTCGTGTGCTCGGCCAGCTCGCGCAACACGTCCACAAGGGCACGCGGCTTCATCGAGTTGTTGCGCAGCTCGAGGATCGATTCACGCGCTTCCCGAAGGCAATGTCCGACCTGTTTTCGAAGCCGGCGCAGCCCATCTCGAGCAGGATCCTGGGACGGCTCGAGCTGCGTGGCGATCGTTTCCAGCTCGACACCAATCGCCGCGAGGCTCTGAAGCAGCGTGTCGTGAATCTCGCGACTGACGCGCGCGCGCTCGGCAAAGACTAGCGCAAACTGATTGCGCACCGCACGCAGCCTGAGCCACCAGGCCGCGGCAAAGACCAGCATCAAGCCGAGCACCGAAAACGCCGCAAACTCCCGTGTGCGGTACAACGGCGGTGCGACTGAGAACTCCCACCGCGCGGCTTCGGTCCACTCCCCGTTCGCGGTTGTACTCACTCTGAAGCGATAGTTTCCGGAAGGCACGTTCGAATAGGTCGCATCACGCGCGTTGCCGGCATAGACCCACTCGTCGTCGAGCCCTTCGAGCATGTACCTGAAACGCAGTTTTGACGACGACGACAGGCTGATGCTGCCGTACTCGATCCGCAAGGTCGAGGTCCGGGCGGGCAGCGACAGGCCGCGTTCGGCCGAGATGCGACGCCCGTCCGCCACGATCGCCTCGATTTGCGGCGGCGGTGGACGCCTCGATGGTGGGAGGCTGCTCGGATCGATGACGGTCATGCCAAGACCGGTGGCAACCCAGAGACGGCCGTCACCGCCGCGGACTCCACCGACGCCGGCCTGCCACGTCTGCGAACCGAGCTGCATCCCGTCCGATTCGTCGTAGAGCGAGTATTCGAGTTGGTACGACGGATTGCCCGCGACCTTGTCGACTTCATTCGGATGAAAGCGGATGACGGCCGCGCCCGAGTTCACACCAACCCAGATGTCCCCCTGAAGGTCTTCGACCAGTACAGGAACGAGATCTTTGAGCGGCGCGTTGTCCTGGGTGATGGACGTGACGCGCCCGTTCTGGATGCGGCTCACACCCCCTGACGTGCTGAACCAGATCGCGCCCTTGGCGTCTTCGAGGATAGCGAGGACGGTGCCACGAGCGACCCCCTCGCTCACGCCAAAGCTTCGGAAGGCGCCCTTCTCATAGAGGCCGACACCACCCGACAGCATCCCGATCCAGACCCGCCCCTGCTTGTCCGTGAGAATCGACTGACAGGCGCGATCGGCGAGCTCGGACTTTTCGTCGAAGCGCGTCAACTCTTTCCCGTTCCACGACATCACGCCCTTGAGGGCGGTGCAGAGCCACAGCGTGCCATCGAAGTCCGTTGTGAGAGCCATCACTCGGCTCGTTCGAACCGCGTCCGGCACCTCGACGGGCACGAAGCGTCCATTCACGAACTGGCTGATTTGCTGCGCAGCGGAAATCCACAGCGTTCCACGCCGATCGCTGTGCAGGGCCATCGTCTGCGACACGCTGTAGGAGGTTCGACCGGTGCTCGAAAACTTGTTCAGACCGTGACCCGTGGCGACCCAGACATTGCCATCGCTGTCGACCGTTGCCGTCCGGACACCCTCATTGGTCAGACCCTCGAGCTGCGACACGTTGCTGAAGGCGCTCTCGGAAAGGCGCAGCAGGCCGCCGCGCATACCGACCCAGATATTTCCTTCGCGATCTTCGTAGAGCGAGCGCGGTGATCCGGCGAGGCGATGCTCGTATTCGACGCGTTCGATGATCGCTGACTGGTCGAGCGGATTGCGAACGCGCATCAGCCCGCCGCCAAACGCGGCGGCCCAGATCTGACCGTGACCGTCGCGCATCAACCGCCAGGCGCCGGTGGGAAGCCGGATCTTGCGATCGTGTTGCGGGGCCGAATGGGTTGACAGCCGCTTGATCACCTCTTGCGAGTCGGTCACCCAGATCGCACCCGAGGCGTCCTCGACAAGGCTCTGAACGTTGGTCTCGGTCGCGTCAACCAGCTCGAAGGTGTCCTTTTTTCGCTGATAAACCCCCGACGCGGTGCCGGTCCAGAGTCGACCGGCACGATCTTCGTACAGGCTGAACGCTTCGGCGCCGCTTAATCCGTCGGCTGTCCCGAGCGCGGTCCAACGGCCGTTGAGGAATCTGAAGAGACCGCGCCGGCTCGCAACCCAGATGACGCCCTGGCGATCCTGGATCATCGCCGCCACCCCGGGCGGGGCGCCGTCGGACGGCGCGTAACGAACCATCTGACCTCGATGGATCCGGACGATTCCGCCGCCGCCCCCAAAACCTACCCAGATGCTGCCGTCATGAGACCCGACGATCGCGTGGACCGGCCCGCTCGGAAGCCGAGACGCCGGATCGGCGGGTTCCCATGGAGTGAAATGGTTGCCATCGAAACGAAGAAGGCCAGTCGGCCCTCCGAGCCACAAGTAGCCTTCGAGATCCTGCGCGAGGGTGAAGACGTCGCCCGGCATACCCTTTTCAGAGGCCCAGACCGCCATCGTGTAATTCGATGCAACTGATTCGTCGCCCGCGAAGGCCGCGCCAGCGGTGCCGGCGCACACGATCATCGTCAGAACAACAACCAGGATCGGGGACCCGGGGCTGGAAACTCCAAGGCGGCGAGGGAAAATTTCGCGCAGCATCATGGGGGCGCGACGGCCCGACATTATCGCGAGTCGGCTGTCTCGGCGGCAAGTACCCCTTTGGTCAGCGCTGCTCCAGTGGGACAAAACGCTGCGGGTAGGCAGGGCCGGTGTACTCGGCGCGCGGGCGTATGAGCCGATTATTGGCGTATTGCTCCAGAATGTGCGCCGTCCAGCCTGACATGCGACTGACGGCAAAAACCGGCGTGTAGAGATCGATCGGGATGCCGAGGGCATAGTAGGTCGACGCGGAGTAGAAGTCGACGTTTGGATTCAGCTTCTTCTCACCTTTGACGATCGCCTCGATCCGCTGGGACATATCGAACCACACCGTGTTGCCGGATCGCTTGCCGAGATCCTGTGACATGCGGCGCAGGTGCGTCGCGCGCGGATCCTCGGTCTTGTAGACGCGATGGCCGAAGCCCGGGATCTTCTCCTTGCGCGCCAGCTTCCCGCGAATGACCTCATCCACGCGCTCTCCGCTCGCCGTCTGCCCGAGCTCGAGCAGCATCTTCATCACTTCGGCGTTCGCCCCGCCGTGGAGTGGTCCCTTCAGCGTGCCAATGGCAGCGACGATGGCGGAGTACATGTCGGTGAGCGTGGCTGCCGCGACGCGTCCCGCAAAAGTGGACGCATTCAGCTCGTGATCGGCGTGGAGGATGAGAGCCACGTCGAGCGCGCGAATGGCGGCGGAATTCGGACGCTCGCCGGTGAGCAGATACAGAAAGTTCGCCGCATGGTTCATCGCCGGGTCGGGCGCAAGCGGTCCGCCGCCCTTCTGAAGGCGGCCCCACGTCGCAACGATCGAGCCGACTTGTGCCGTCAGCCGCACGGCCTTGTTGTACTGAGCCTGAGGCGACGCATCGTCCAGGTCGGCGTCGTAGTGGGCCAACGCCGACGTGATCGTACGAAGCGCGTCCATCCCATCCACCGGAGGCAGGCTGCGCATCAATCGAATGACCGGCTCGGGCAGCGCTCGCGCCGCCGCCAGCTTCGATTGCAAGTCGCCGAGCTCCGCTCGCGACGGCAGCCGGCGATGCCACAGGAGGAAGCACACTTCCTCGAATGTGGCGTCTTTCGCCAGATCGTGGATGTCGTACCCGCAATACGCGAGCACGCCTCGATCGCCGTCCAGATAACAGATTGCCGACGACGTCGCGACGACGTCCTCGAGTCCGCCCTTCGATTTCTCAGCTGTAGCCATTTCAAGCGATCTTACGTAATCCCGGTCGCCTTCGCCTCTTTGCTATGCCGATTCTCGCGATCTCAGCGTAAATGCCTTTCGTTTGCAGTGGCGGACGATAGACTATCGACGTCGACGCGAGCATGAGCACGGTCCAGCAGCGCCAGGAACCCGCAGCCCGTCCAGGCGATCCTCTTCCGCCGCTGATTGCGGTGCTCCGCCCGCATCAGTGGCTGAAGAATCTCCTCGTCTTCGTGCCTGCCGTGGCCGCGCATCGCATTGAATGGAATACCGGAAGAAGCGCCATGCTGGCGTTCGTCAGTCTATGCCTGTGCGCATCCGGCGGTTACATTGTCAACGACCTGTTCGACGTGGAGGCCGATCGAGGGCATCCGCGAAAGCGCTTCCGTCCACTGGCATCAGGCCGGCTTTCGGTGAAGAGTGCCATCGCGCTGATCGTCATCATGTGGAGCATCGGGGTCGCAATCGGGACCGTTGCGCTGCCGGCCGCGTTCGTATGGACACTCGCTATTTACATCGCAGGAACGATCTCGTATTCGATCTGGCTCAAACGGGAGCCGTCGCTCGACGTCGTGGTGCTGGCAGGGCTGTATGTGTTACGCATCATCGCGGGTGGGGCAGCCACCGCCGTTCCCGTTTCGACGTGGCTGCTTGCGTACACGCTATTTGTCTGCCTCAGTCTCGCGCTGTTGAAACGGTTCATCGAGGTGCATGCGCAACCGACACCTCTCGGGCTTGCGGTCTCCAGACGAGGCTATCGGGCCGATGACGCGCAATGGCTCCACTCTGCCGGCCTCGCGGCCGCGTACCTGTCGGTGGTGATCCTGGCCATCTACGTGAATAACCCGTCCGTGTCGCTGCTGTATGCCCACTCAGATCGCTTGTTGCTGGCGTGTCCGCTCCTGCTGTACTGGTCCACACGAACGTGGCTGCGCGCACATCGCCGCCGCGCCCACGACGACCCAGTGCTGCTGCTGGCGCTCGATCCCATCACGTACGTCCTGCTGGCAATTTGCGTGATCATCGTAGCGGCCGCCGTGTGAGCACGTCACAGCGACCGGAATTCGAGAGCGTGTTGACCGGCTGGGGAAGAATGCCGGTGGTGCAGGGGGCCGAGTTACGGTCCGAGGATCTCGCACGTCTCACCGAGGATCTCCCGCTGGCGCGCGGCCTCGGTCGCGCGTACGGCGACGCTGCATTGCCGGCGCCCAATGACCGGCTCATTGCGGGCACGACGCTCGCCGATCGGATCCTCTCCTTCGACCCCGACACAGGAGTCCTCACCGCCGAAGGCGGCCTGTCGCTTGATGAACTGTGCAGGCTCTTTCTCCCTCGCGGGTTCTTCACGCCAGTCTCACCAGGGACGCGCTTCGTGACGCTCGGCGGCATGGTGGCCTGCGACGTGCACGGCAAGAATCATCATCGCGAGGGAACGTTCGGACGTCACGTTCTCTCCCTGACCGTCCGCACCGGCGCTGGCGACGTGGTCCGATGCTCGCCGGACGAACACGACGATCTGTTCCACGCAACGATCGGGGGAATGGGGCTGACTGGCGTCATCCTCACCGTCACATTGCTCCTGGCGCGTGTGCCATCGATGGCGATTGTGGAGGAGAGCGAACGCGCGGAGGATATCGATCAGTCGCTCGACGCGCTGAAGTCGGCGAGCGCGCAATGGCCGATGACAGCCGGGTGGATCGATTGCCTCGCAAGCGGACGCCACATGGGCCGTGGAGTCGTCTTTCGCGGACGGTGGGCCGAGCCGAACGAAGTGCCACCGTCTCCCCGCTCGCTGCCGCGAAACCTGTCGGTGCCAATCGACGTCCCGGGCTGGCTCCTGAGCGAACCGACGGTGCGGGCGTTCAACGCATTGATCTACTGGCGATACGGGGTGCGTGGCCGATCGGCGATCGTGCATCCCTACACGTTTCTCTATCCGCTCGACGCCGTCTCGCACTGGACGCGGCTCTACGGATCACGTGGCTTCACGCAGTATCAGTGCGTGTTACCGGACGGCTCGGGCCGCGCCGCCGTCACGCGTCTTCTGAGCGTCCTCACTCGACGAGGCGGCGCCTCCTTTCTCACGGTCATCAAGGACTGCGGTGCCGAAGGCTCCGGCCTTCTCTCGTTCCCCAGGCCGGGCATCTCGATTGCGGTCGACCTGCCAATGCGGCACGGCACCCAGGCGCTCGTCGACGCGTTGAACGAAGTCGTGATCGCCGAGGGCGGGCGCATTTACCTGGCGAAGGATGCCCTCACGCGCCGCGAGCACTTTCAGGCGATGGAACCCCGGCTCGACGCCTTTCTCGCGGTTCGACGAAAGTGGGATCCCGAGCAACGCATTCGCAGCGCGCAATCGGTTCGGCTCTTCGGATGGTGATACGCCCCGCGAACGTGGTCGTTCTCGGCGCGACGAAAGGCATGGGACGCGCGGTCGCCCGCAGGATGGCGGCACGTGGCGATCGCGTCTTTCTGCTGGGCCGGGATCTCGAGGAACTGCAGTTGAGCGCCGCCGATCTGAAGTCGCGAAGTGCCGGCGCTTACGAGGTCGGCATCGCGCAGTGCGATCTGCAACGGCCCGAGACGTTCGGGACGGCGCTCGAGCAGGCCGAGACCGCGCTCGGGCCGCTCGATATCGTCGTCGTGACAGCCGCGCAATTCGCGACTCAGGATCGCCTGGAACAGGACACAGATCTCGCGCACCGGCTACTGACTGTCAACTTCGCGAACACAGTGATGTTCTGCGAGCTCGCCCGCAAGCGCCTGATCGCTCGCGGCGGCGGAACGCTCTGCGTCTTCAGCTCTGTCGCCGGTGAGCGCGGGCGGAAGCGAGTGGTGTTGTACGGCGCGTCGAAGGCGGGATTGAGCGGATACCTCGAGGGCCTCGACCACCGGTACCGCCATGCGGGACTCGTCACGGTGTGTGTGAAGCCCGGGTTCGTCACAACGTCGATGACAGAAGGATTGCGGCGGCCGCCGTTTGCGGGCGACGCCGACGCCGTAGCGAAGCGCGTGCTCGACGCCATCGACCGGCGAAAGCCGGTCGTGTACGCGCCGGCCGCCTGGGCTTTCGTGATGTTCTGGATCCGGCTTCTGCCGCGTTTCGTGATGCGGCGTCTGGACTTCTAGAAAACTATTTAACCGGTTTCAGGCCACGGTACAGCGCCTCGACGAATTGCGTCGCGGACCAGCCCGGCGCCGCGCCGTACAACCCGTCGTACTCCATCGTCGGTCGCGCGGCCTGCACCTGCGCGAGTGTCATCCCGCGGTTCACCATGTCCTGCACGCGATCGCGGATGATCGTCGTCATGTCGCGGTACTCGACCAGATCGGCTTCGTCCGAGATGCGGCCGTGGCCCGGTATGAGCATGGTGCCGCCCTCGGTCTTCTCTCCAGAGATCACCAGATCGAGCAGCTGATTCAGGCCATCGAGAACACCCTGGATGCTGCCGCCGCGCTGGGCATCGATGATCGGGTAACTGACTGTCGAGTACACGTCGCCGGTTGCGATGACATCCGATCGTCGGAAGAACACGATGCTGTCGCCGTCGGTATGTGCAGACGGAAAGTGAACGATTTGCACACCCTCGCCGTTGTAATAGAACTCCTTGTGCTTCCCTGAGAACGTGGACGTGGGCCACGCAATCACCGGCGTCGGCGCCTGCGATCCGGCTGGCGCACTCATGCGATTCAACGTCTCCTCGTGCGCGATGATCTCGGCACGGGCGACGGTGCCGGCACCCACTACCGCAACGCCGCGACCCGATATCGGCGCGCCCGACGCGCCGACCTTCTCATTTCCGCCGACGTGATCGGCGTGCGAGTGCGTGTTGATGATGTTGCGAACCGGCCGGTTGGTCAGCTGACGCACCGCCGCCAACACGGCATCCGCATTCTGCTCAGTACCCGTGTCGACGAGGATCGGACCAAGGCTGCCGACCTGGACTGCGATATTCGATCCGGCGCCGATGATGACGTGGACGTTGCCCTGAACAGGCATCGTGTACAGACCGCCTTCACGGCGAGGCGGCGACACCGGCGCACCGCTCTGCGCGCGGCCGTCAACGTGCGCCGACAGCGCTCCGATGATGACGGCAGCGGCGACGACAAGAATCTGTTTCAACATCGACAGCCTCAGCGGCGTGCCGGCGGCGCCGGGATGGGCATCGTTTTGACCTTGTCCATGTACTGCGGGTACATCGTCTCGGCACCGCCGCGCGTCGGTGGGACAGGCAGCCCGTGCAGTGCCGCGAACTCGGTGAGAAACGGGTTCTTGCCCGGCAGATGGTGGGGGACGTATGCCGGATCGCGCCCGGGCACCTCGTCGTCAGCCTGACAGAACAGCCACGCCTGATACTGGTTCGGTGTCGTTGCCGCGTCGAGAAGCAGGTTGGTGGTCTTGACGAGCGGCTCCTCGAGGAAGACCGGGTCCTCCGTGATCGAGACCTGCGTCAACACGTTGTCGTGGCGGATGAAGTACTCCGTCATCGTGGCCTTCGCGCTCATCGGGATACCGTTGCGCCGATGCCATCCCTGCTTGATGTGTGTCGTATGCACCTTGAGCACGCGGCCCTGCCACTCGCCGGTTGAGAACCCCATCCAGGTATGCGGCGCCTCTTCCGGTGGATGCGGACGGCCATCCAGCCAGATCGTTCGCTCCTGTGCGTAGGTGCTCAGAAAGTGTTTGATGGCGACGACTGTCTGGGTGCCGGGATCGATCTCTTCCGTGATCCGAACGCGAATGGGTCCCCGGTAGATATAGGGCGAGACGTGCGCGCGGCATTGATGTTCGGGAAGCGTGAGGCGAGACGCATCCCAACTGTCGGCGTACTGTCGACCAGCCGCGTTTACCGGAATTCCGAGATAGTCGCCGAGCTCTGGCCCTGGGCCGCGCTCGGGCTGATCCTCGTGAAAAGTACCGACCCAATCTCCGTTCAAGAAACTTTGTGCCGCGACTGGCGTCGTGCTCAGCGTAAGAGCCAGCAGCGTGATGAATGAAAGCGTCAAACGCGCCATGAGTTCCCTCGATTCGGGCACCCATATTACACGGCTGTTGGGCTGGCGTGCCGCTGCGGGCTATCGGCTTCTCGTAGGGCGGGTCTTGCTTTGTAGACCCGCCCATCAGCCGTTCACCAGCTGATACAACCGCTCTTCACAATTCGACTCCGACGGACCGTCCCGCATCGCATTCTCGGCGGAGGAGGTTCGCATGGTTTCGCTACGTCGATC
>Ga0075434_100006862_pt1 | contig 10487 bp, 8 predicted proteins | sample RhiMethybrSRZTD3_FD_75298 | JGI IMG/M metagenome (GOLD analysis project Ga0075434, IMG submission 75298) | Populus rhizosphere microbial communities from Tennessee, USA - Rhizosphere MetaG P. TD hybrid SRZTD3 | ecosystem: Host-associated > Plants > Roots > Rhizosphere > Soil | place: USA...
ACGTTCCCCTCGAATATGAGCAGGCCTCGCCGGAGCAGGACGCGCGGCGCCGGCACCGGGAACGTCTCTACGCCGTGCTCGATGCCGCGGCGTCCTTCTACGAGCGCTACCTCTGGGAGTCCCAGGCCGGCGCAGACGCGCGCGCGTACCTCGAGAGCCGGGGGCTCGGCGAGGAGGTCTGCCGCGAGTATCGGCTCGGGCTCGCCCCCGGAGGCGCGACGCTCGGGCGCAAGGCCGCTGAGCGAACCTTCACGCGGCAGGAGCTCACCGGAGCCGGCCTCCTGAACCGGCGTGGCAACGACTACTTCCAGCGGCGACTGCTCTTTCCGATCGCGGACGCGCGCGCCCGCGTCGTCGGCTTTCAAGCTCGTCGCCTGCGTGAGGACGACCCGCTGCAGGCGAAGTACGTCAACTCGCCGGAAGGTGAGCTGTTCCGGAAGGGAGACCTGCTGTACGGGCTCGACCGCGCGCGCACCGCGATCGCGCGCGAGGAACGGGCGCTGATCGTCGAGGGCAACACCGACGTGCTCGCCCTGCGACAGGCCGGACTCGGACCGGTGGTTGCTTCGATGGGAACCGCGCTGACCGACCGTCAGCTGAAGGAGCTCAGCCGGCTGACCCGCAAGCTCTACCTCTGCTTCGATGCCGATGCCGCCGGGGAAGCGGCGACGCTGCGGGGGATGGACCTTGCTGCCGGGCAAGGCTTCGACGTCCGCGTCGTCGCGCTCCCGGCGGGAACCGACCCTGCCGATGCGGCCGAAAGCTTCGAGCAGCGGCTCGCGAAGTCTGAGAGCTACGTCCTCTACCGCGTGCGGCTCGAGCTCGACCGGGCTCCCGACCGGCAGGAGGCCTTTGTTCGCGCCCGCGAGGTCCTGAGCCGGTTCGAGGACTCGCCCGAGCGGCAGCAGGCGCTGCGCCTGATGGCCGACCGGCTCGACCTGCCCCGCGAGACGCAGGCCGGCCTCGTCCCACGGCGAGGCGCGCGCGGGGCCGAACCGACTGTCTCGCCCAAGCTCCTCGAGAAGGGCGACCGGCTGGAGCGCGACGCGCTCGCAGGCGCCTCCGCGCACCCGGAGCTGCGCGACCTGCTAGCCGAGCTTTCCCCCGACCACTTCGATTCCGACCTCCACCGCCGCGCGCGCGAGCACCTGCTCGAGCCAGGGGCGGCGGACCGTGACCTGATCCAGCTGCTGGCCGAGCTCGACGCCCGCGCCGATGCCGAGGGCATCGACGAGGCGACGACGAAGGAGCTGCTGCTGAACCTCCATGAGCGGAAGCTCAGGCGGGAGCTGCAAAACGCCGATTTCGAGCGGACGAAGGAGCTGCAGGCGGAGCTTGAACGGCTGCGTAGCGCTACGACGAATCTCGTCTAGACCGCGGCTACAATCCGTCCCGGCCGAGCGCCGATCCCCGGTAGCTCAATTGGCAGAGCATCCGGCTGTTAACCGGAGGGTTGTTGGTTCGAGTCCAACCCGGGGAGTCATCGTCGTTTCACCAGCTTCCAGGGTCTGGGAAATCGGGCGCGGCAGCGCGTCGTTGAGCTTGCAATGAGGAACTTCCGGAGCCGGCCGGCGTTCACTCGCGTCGTTGATCGGCTCGCGCACGGTCACGACCGGCACGGACAACGCTGGCAGCTGCAGGTGCCCTGCGAGGGCCAGCCGTTCACGACCGCGCGGCCATTACTGCTCACCCTTGGTCTACCCACCTTTGGGCTGGCGTTGGCGATCAGCGTGCTCACGACCTTCGGCCCGGTCGTGCTCCTCCACTTGACCGATTCGACGGTGGTGGTGGGTGCGCTGATCGGCGGCGAAGGCGCCTTCGCGCTCGTCATCCCGCTTTTCTCCGGGACGTTGTCGGATCGGCTGTCGGGGTCGCCGGCGGCTCGCCGATTCCCGTTTGTGCTCGCCGGGGCCCCACTGATTGTCACCGGACTCGTCCTCTTGGGGTTCAGTGGTTCGATTGCGCTCGCGGCCGTCGCCGTCCTCGCCTTCTTCGTCGGCTACTACCTTTACTACCCGCCCTACCGGGCGATGTTTGCCGACCTGCTGCCCCGCAGCTTCTATGCGCGCGCTCAGTCGAGTCAGGCGATCTTGCGCGGTGCCGGGCTCGGTGTTGCTTTGCTTGCAGGCGGCTTGTTGCTCTCGGTGTGGCAACCGCTCCCGTTTGTGATTGCGGGGTTCGCCGTCGTCGTCACCACGATCGCTCTCGCGCCGGTGCTGCGGCTCGAGAACAAGTGCCCGAACCCGCTGCTGCCCTACGAAACACTCTCGGTCCGGCGACTGCTGTTCCACGATCGCGAGCTGCGCGCATTCGCGGGCGCGAACGCGCTCTGGGAGTTCAGCTTCAGCGGTCTGAAGAGCTTCATCGTCCTCTACGTCGTGCGCGGTCTCGGCCGCTCGCCCTCGCTCGCCTCGGCGGTGATCGCGGTGGTCGCGGTCGCCTACATCGCCGGCGCGCCGCTCGCCGGGCGGCTCGCCGATCGGCACGGGATTGTTCCGGTGATGCGCGTCTCGGCCCTCATCTACGGTACGGGCCTCGTCGCGGGCGTTTTTGCCCACACGCTCATACCGCTTCTGATCGGGCTCCCGTTCGTGGCGCTCGCCGGCTCCGTCCTGTTGACGCTGCCGCAAGCGTTGGCTTTCACGCTCGCGCCGCGCGGAAGCGAGGGCGCCGCCGCCGGTCTGCAGGATTTCTCCCGCGGCATTGGTGTCGTGCTCGGGCCCATCGCCGTCGGAATCGCCGTGGCCGTCTTCCAGAACCAGCTCAGCTCGACGCAGGGCTACGCCGCCATGTGGCCCGTGATCGGAATCCCGGTACTTGCATCCCTGCTCTTCTTGCGGACGCTGCAGCCGCGCGGCGAACCCGTATACGCGAGCCAGTAGGCGCTTAGGCCTTCGCCGGGGCCTGCAGGTCGGTCTCGGCCGGCTCGCCGCGGCGCAACTCACGACTGCGCTCGGCCTCTGCGTTGACCTCGGCGCCAAACAGGAGCGCGACCGCGCTGAGCCACAGCCAGGTCAGCATCACGACCACCGCCGCGAGCGAGCCCCAGGTCTTGTTGTAGGAGCCGAACTTGCTGACGTAGAAGGCGAAGGCGCCGGACGCGGCGAGCCAGATCACGATTGCGAGCACCGAGCCCAACGTGAGAAATCGCCAGCGCGGGTGCTTCACGTTGGGGCCGTAATGCACCAGCCCGGCGAACGCGACCAAAAGCCCGGCGACCAACAGTGGCCATTCCGCCACGTACCAGATGATCTTGACGACCGACTTCGCGCCGAGCGCGTTGCCGACCCAGGTGGAGAGGTGTGGGCCGAGCACGAGCACTCCGAAGGCGAGTGCGAACCCGATCAGCGCGAAAACGACCATCCAAATTGCGGTGAGGCGCCTCCGGATGAACCCGCGCCCCTCTTCGCGGTCGTAGGCGATGTTGAACGCCCACATGAGGTTCTGCATCGCGCCGGTCAACGACCAGAAGGCCAAGAGGCCTCCGATGACCAGGACAGTGATGCTCGTCCCCTTGTGTTGAGTCATTGTTTTCAGGCTGCCTTCGAGCAGGGTGGTCGCCTGCGCCGGGACGATCCCGTGCACCTTTTCGATCACGGTGGAGACGGCGTTCGGACCTGCGAACAGCCCGAACAGACCAACGGCGATCAGTAACGCCGACGGGATCGCGAGGAATGCGTAGTAGGCCAGCGCTGCGGCGATGTTGGTCATGTGATCCTGATTGAACTTCTTGATCGCCCGCCGCAGGATTGCGAAGTAGTCACGCTTCGAGAGGTCCGTCAGTCCGGGATCGGCGACCCTGGGCTCCCCGTGCTCAGGCTGGGGCTCCGGGGCCTCATCAGCAGGAGGCCGCTCGGCGTGATACTCGTCCGAGCGGGCGTCCGCTCGAGAGCTCTTCCTCTGCAGCAACTTCATGATCAGGTCGTCGTTGCCCGCAGGGAACGAGAAATAACCCTGGGAGGGAACCAGGGCGAGCAGAAGGCCCGCCCTGGCAAGCGAACGGTCGGCTAGTAGCCGCCGCCGCCGCTTCCTCCGCCGCCGGCGTAGACGATCAGGAGGACCGCGACCACGATTGCCGCGAGCCCGAGGCCCGCCAGGAGGATCCAGCGAGTGCGACTCCAGGAACGAATTCCGCGCTGAGCGTGCTGCTCATGAAGCGTGGTCATCGAGACCACCTCCTTTAGGTTGGTCGTCAGCGCTCATTGGTTCTTACGACTTACAACCGATATTGGATTGGTGGAATGGTCCGCCCTCGTAAGGTTTCGAGGCTGGTAGCCGCCGCTTTGGTGGTCCTGGCGCTCGGAGCGGTGCGAGCTGCTGCCGGCCCTGCCACAGCCGGGCCGGTCGCGCCGGGGGGTTTTCGTGCAGAGACGTTCGCCCGTGGCTTGTCGCACCCGACCGCGATGGCGTACGGCCCCGACGGACGGATTTACGCGACCGAGAGCGACGGGATCCTCGTAAGCATCACGCGCGGAACGAAAAAGCCCCGCGTCCTTCTCCGTGGGCTGCGGATTCCCCTCGGGCTGGCCTGGCGCGGCCGAACGCTCTTCATCTCCGAGGAAGGCCGCCTCGAACTAGCGCTCCTGAGCCGCGGTCACTTCGTGAAGCGCAAGGTAGTCGTCTCGGGACTGCCCTTCGGCGAGCACCAGCAGGACAACATCGTCTTTCGCGACGGCCGGCTCTACCTCGGGAGCGGGTCGACCTGCGACGTCTGCCGTGAGCGCGACCCGCGCAGCGCCGCGATCCTCGCCGTCCGTCCCAACGGGCGCGACCTGCGGGTCTATGCGTCAGGCCTCCGCAATCCATATGGGCTGGCCGTTCAGCCAGGAACCGGTCGCCTCTACGCAAGCGTCAACGGGCAGGACAAGCTCGGCACGCCCGGCGATCCCGAGCCCGCGGACACGCTCGTCCTCGTCACGCGCGGCGCCCGCTACGGCTGGCCCCGCTGCTGGGGAGATGCCCGGACGCTTCGTCTGGCCGGCAGTTGTCACGGCGTCACCCCGCCGGCCTCCTACTTCGAGCCGCACGCCTCGGCTGACGGCCTCGCGTTCTACACGGGCAAGAGCTTCCCCCGGGCTTATCGGGGCGATCTTTTCGTCGCCGAGTGGGGGCAGTACGACAGCCGCCGCTTCGGCAGGCGCGTCGTCCGCGTCGAACTCGGACGAAACGGTCGGGCCCGGCGCGTCACTGCCTTCGCGTCCGGTTTCGAGCACCCGCTTGCGCTGCTCGTCGACCGGCGAGGCGGCCTGCTGGTGGCCGACTGGGGGAGGGGCGTCGTCTACCGAATCCAGGCCCACGGCCGCCGCTGAGCTAGTTGGTCAGGCTCGCTCGCAGGAACAGACGGATTCCCCGAGCTCGCGGCGCTCGTACGGCTGTCCGCACCGGTTGCAGGTCGCCGGCAGGATCTGGGCACGGACGAGGAGCGCGCGCATCATCGCAGCCCAGAGGATGAGGTAGGGAATCGCGAGCGCGGGATCCTTCATGCGTCAGCTATCGGGTCCCCACCGGACCTTCTTTAGATCGGAAAGCGGTCGGTAGACTCTTTGCCGTGAGCTGGCTGTCGATCGCGCTCCTCGCATGCGCGGTCCTCGCCGTCATCGGCGCCGAGTGGCCGCGTCTCGCCCGGAACTTCGGTTTCGAAGCACGACGCCGCCGTGAACGCAACCGCCGCAAGGCCCAGCTGAAGCTGCTGCGGACCGACGAAGGCGAGCTCGACGAGAGCGACGAGTTCGCCGCCAGCGTCCAGCGCGACCTTTCCCAGCTGCCGACGATCGACGAGCGCGACCGGCGTAGCACCTAGCCGCGCGATGATCGCCCGGTTCGTTGGGGCGAGGAACCCAGAACCGGGTTAAACGGTCGTAGCGGCAAAGCCGCTACGACCTCCAGCCGGCATCGCGAGCGATGCCTCAGCGAACCACGAAAGTAGCGCTGAGCGTGCGCGTGTTCGGCAGGATCGGCCCCGCGTTCTCCATGTTCTTGGCCTCCTGGTAGTCGGAGGCGCGGAAGATGAGCCGGTGACGGCCCCGAGCGAGCCCGCCGGTCGGGATGCTCGCGCGCCCGCGGCGAAACCGGACGACGGCGCCCCTGCCATCGAGCGCTGCGTGAAGCGACCCCGGATCGACCCCGGACCCTGCATCGGTGACGGCGACGCGCAGAAGGTGGCCCGCCCGGATGCTTTGCGTGAGCAACCGCACTCGCGGCGATTTGGTGTCGCCGATCCAGAAGCGGAAGACGAACTTCCCGGCGGCTCGGCGGCTCGGCGTGTCGAACACGATGTCGTAAGCAGCTGCGTCCGGCCGGACGGCGCTGGCGGCAGGGGAAACGTGATCGTAGGTGGGTAGGTAGGGGTTGAGGTTGAGAGGAAGCCCGGCGTAGCCGGTCAGGCGGTTTTCGTCACCGGCCCGGACAACCCGCGGCTGGACGTGAACGCCGCGGGCCTGGGAGACGACGACGACGCCGAAGTTCGCGACGGGACGCGTCAGGCGGAAGCGGAAGACCTGCTCAGGCCCGCGCAGACATGGAGGGATGCCCAGTGGCGACGGGTTGCTCGGATAGCGGTAGCAGCTGACGCGCGCACCTCGGCGCGCGGTATTGCCGCCGTAGAGGCCGGGACGAACGAGAGTCGCGTGCCGATCGCGTCCGAGCTGAGGCGCCGTTACCCGGAGCCAGAACGGAATCCTCCGCGTGACGGCTCCGCGCGAGAGGACGATGAAGCCGGTCGTGTCGCCCTGCCGGGCGGCGCTCGACGCGCTTGCGCGTACCAAAAGCGGGCCTGGAACCGATGTTGTGGCGGGCGCCGAGACCGTTGTCCCGCCCGCCGCGGCTTGCGTCTGGACGGTCACCGACCAGGCGCCGGCGCCACCGCCCGCATCGGTGATCGTGACCGGCAGGCTCTCGTTCTGCCCTCGGTGGATGAAACGGAACGAGACGGAGCTCGGCGAGCCAAAGATCAGCGGGTTGTTTGCCGCGGGCAGGTCGATCAGGCCGCCGCCCTCACGCGCCGGCGGAACCTCGTGCCTGTGACTGCTGTCGCTCCAGACCGGCTTCCCGGTGAGCACGAGCGCGGACTTGATCTGAGCCGGCGTCCAGGTCGGATGCCGCTGAAGCAGCAGCGCGGCGCCGCCGGCGACATGGGGCGAGGCCATGCTCGTCCCGCTGAAGCTGTCCCAGCCGCTCGGCACCGACGAATAGATGTTGACGCCCGGTGCGCTGACGTCCGGCTTGAGGCCGAGATCGATCCCGCTTGGGCCGGCGGACGAAAAGTCTGCGATCACAGAGTCCTTGGTCACTGCCCCGGCAGTGATCGCATCGGGGGCGTCGCCGGGCGACGAGATCGAGCCGTTGCCGAAAACGTCGAAGTCGTTGCCGGCCGCGATTGCGGGCACGACTCCCGCGTCGGCAGCGGCGTCGATCGCCTTGACCACGATATCGCGGTCCAGGTCGATCTCCGGCTCTCCCAGCGAGAGGTTGATCACGTTCATTCCGTCGCCAACGGCGGCGTCGATTCCCTTGACGATCTCGGGCGAGTTCCCGTTGAGCCCGACGCCCGGCGTCGGCACGGTCAGGACCTTGTAGTTGCCGATGTACGCAGCCGGCGCGACCCCCGAGACGGGCCGGCCGCCGCGTTGGGTCGCGTTGTAGTCGCCCGCGGCGATGCCGGCGACGTGCGTCGCATGTTCCGACTCAGCTGGGTCGAACGGGCGGGACGCGTATTTCCACGTCGCCCCCGGCGGGGGGAAGGCACGGGCGACGATCACTTTCGCGCTGGTGAACGCGGTGTTCCCCTTCGGAAAACCTGCAGGCATCGTGAAGCCGGCGGGGCTGAAGAACGGGTGCGCCTGGTCGACCCCGTCGTCGATGATTCCGATCTTGATCCCCTGACCCGCGGTTGCACGCGTCGGGCCCCAGAGGGTCGGTGCCCCGATCAGCGGAACGCTCTGGTCGAGGAGCGAGTGGTATTCGACACTGGGGTCGACGTGCGCAACGCCCGGGAGGGCGGCAAGGCGGTCGATCTGTCCGCTCGGGACGACGACGGCGAGAGCATCGAGCACGTAGCGGTAGCGCCAGCGCACCTTTGCCGACGGGAGCGCAGCCGCTATCCGGCGCTCGAGCTCGGCCTGTCCGGCCGCGAGCTTCTGCAGGTAGCCCGGACTGTGCCGCGCCCGTGTTCCCATCGCGACGGCGAGTGCCGGCCGCTTCAGCTCGACGATGACCTCGACGGTCTTACCGGTCGACGCAGAGCGGCCGCGCGCTTGGGCGCCGCCAAGCATGCAGGCGAAAACGATCGCCGCAAGAAGAGAGAGACCCCGCTTCAAGGAGAAAAGGGTAGCCGCGCAATCGCGGGTGAACCCGTGGTTCCCCCGCGAGCCACCTCCTTGCTCTGCCAAGTCAGCAGGTGCTGAGCCGAGCCGGGCAAAGCGCGTCTCGGCCTTGAAATGCCCCGGCTACACTTGTCGCCGCGCGGATGTGGCGGAATTGGTAGACGCGCACGGTTCAGGTCCGTGTGGGGGAAACCCCGTGGAGGTTCAAGTCCTCTCATCCGCATCTTTGAGACGTGCAGGCACTTCGTCCGGTTAGGGATCCGGGCTGGTGCCCCGAAGCTCTGGGCTGAAGAGGCCGCTTGAACTTGTCTCGTCGCCTGCCAACAATGAGTTTAGGCCGGGGCCGCGGCCATCCTCTCCCCGCCGCAGTGGCGTGTGGCCGGCCGCAGGGGCCAAACGCCGGGCCCCGGCTCGTACAAATCTTCGTACCGGCTCGCCTTCAGCTTCTTCCCCCGTAGGTCCGACCTTGCCCAAACGTTTTGGTGGCCGTCGCGACGAATGGCAAAAGAGAGGTTGCCTTCGACAAGTAACAGGCGTATCTTGCTCGTGAGCCGAGTGGCTTCACATCTGGCGGCAGGCGCCCAAAACGCTTTGGGGAGAGGCGTGCGCTCTTGGGGTCACTCGGCTCATTTCGCCGCGACTCCCGCAGCATTCGTCGCGGGCGGAACCCGGCTGCGGAGGCCGCCGGCCTCCAGGGGAGAGGATATGGAGGCCGCTCTTAGGGTGCGTCCACTCTAGCCTCCGCTTACCGGGCGATCAGCAATTTTACGCCTCGCGATGGTGGTGGCCGACGAACGGTAGACACCTGGGAGATGCGCCTTGCGGCCTTCGCTCTGATGTTCCTTACGGCCATCTCGACCTTTAAAGAGGGTTACGGATTTTGGGACATTTACCGGCGCGAGGCCGTAGGCACGACGGCCTGGCGGGTGTATCTTCTCGCGCGCTTTGTTGGGGGCAAGCCAGCCCTACCTGCGGCATATGGAGCCGGAGCACCTCCTGCTCTCCCCGGAGGGGCGCTCCTTCTGAGCCGCAGCGGAATGGGCGCCACGCTCCGGCTCCACTAAGTCACCAAGGGACGCCTTTAACCGGCAAAAACCAGTAGCAACGCCACGTCGTACCGCCCTCTTGCTAGGCGAGCCGAGCGGAGTTTGACGGGAGAGGCAGGCTCGACTGTGGTCGCTCGGCTCCGCCTAGCGATGACGCGCCGTGTCCGTTTCGGCCATCTCGACGGCTGTGGTCAGCAAGCTGGTTTAGCGCGTGAGTCGGAGCGGCACCCTGTCGGCATGATCATTCTCTTGCTGTTGCTGGCTGCGCTCGTGGTGCTCGGAGTCGTGCTGGCGGTCGCTGTCGTCAAGTGGCTGTTCATTCTGGCCGTCGTGGCGGCGCTGTGCTGGCTCATTCTGTTCTTCGCGCGGCGCACGGCCTAAAGGGTGGGGAAGCCGGGATGGCCCGGCTTCCCCACCCAGGAACGGGGTCTATGCGGGTGTGTGCGGCTCGTGGTCTCCGATGTGCGTAGCCGGAACCTGCTCGGCCTGCTGGAGCGAGTCCACCCGCGGCGCGCGGATTCGGACCGAGATCCGGTCGCCGACCTTCAGCTGGCTCGGCGAGATCACGGTCGGGACGCCACTGCGCCAGAGGATGAAGATCGTCCGGGCGCCGTAGCTGAATGACTCGTCCTGAGGCTGGCCGAGCATCTTGCGGAGCGCGAGCCAGTTGCCGCTCTGGACGTGGATCGAGACTTTGCCGTTCGCAGCCGGGGCGTTGAGGCTGCCGACGAACAGCCACAGCGGCCTGCCGGCGTGGCCCGGTGTCGGGCCGCGATCGGCCACGCGTGCTGCGGCCGTAGCGGTGATCTGCGCGAGTGTCGAGCTACGTGGCGCGCGAACGTGCACGCTGATCGTGTCGCCTGCGACGAGATTCGACTCGGCGACGACCGTCGGCACCCCGTGCGACCAGCGCAAGAACTGAGTGCCGGAGCCGACAGCGAAGTTCTGGCTGTCGCTGAGGCCGACCAGCTTCTTGAGGGCGAGCCTGTTGCCGCCGTTGATGTCGACGTAGAGCGACGACGAGTTGCCCGCGTCGGCAAGCAGATGACCGTTGAAGACGAACGTGACCTCGCCGCTTCCCCGCGCGGCGAACGTGCTCGAGGCGCCGGCCGCAAGCAGC
>Ga0075434_100006863_pt1 | contig 10487 bp, 10 predicted proteins | sample RhiMethybrSRZTD3_FD_75298 | JGI IMG/M metagenome (GOLD analysis project Ga0075434, IMG submission 75298) | Populus rhizosphere microbial communities from Tennessee, USA - Rhizosphere MetaG P. TD hybrid SRZTD3 | ecosystem: Host-associated > Plants > Roots > Rhizosphere > Soil | place: USA...
TGGAAATGGCCCGAAGCCGGTGACAAGGATCGTTGCGGCCATCAGACGCCCAGCAGTTGCGCAATTTCTTCGACCGCGAGCATAGGCGCAAGTTTTCCCTCGGCGACCTGCGCTTCGGACTGCCGCAATTTCGCGCGCACAGCCGCGTCACTGCGCAGCCGCGCGGTAAGCCGCTCTTCGAGCATCGTCCACATCCATTTGACCTGTTGGTCTCGCCGTCGCGCCGCCAACTCGCCCGATTCCGTCATTTTTGCTTTGTGCGACAGAACTTGAGCCCATAGTTCGGCGATGCCGTGTTGAGCGAGCGCAGAATAGGTGACGACCGGCGGCGACCATGTCGCTGAGTGCGGCGTCAGGATATTGAGTGCCGCACGATATTCCGCCGCTGCCAGCCGGGCTCGCTCAATATTGTCGCCGTCGGCCTTGTTGACCGCGATCATATCGGCAAGTTCGACGATGCCTTTCTTGAGACCCTGCAATTCATCCCCGGCACCCGGCAGCATCAGAACAAGAAAACAATCGGTCATGTCGGCAACTGCGGTTTCTGATTGGCCGATGCCAACGGTCTCGACCATCACCGCATCATAGCCGGCAGCCTCGCATACAAGCATTGTTTCGCGTGTCTTGGCAGCGACACCACCGAGCGTGCCGGAAGACGGCGATGGCCGGACGAATGCGTTGGGGTCGCTTGAGAGTCCCGCCATGCGCGTCTTGTCCCCGAGAATTGAACCACCTGTGCGAGTCGAAGACGGATCGACCGCAAGCACGGCGACCTTATGCCCTTTGCCAGTGAGGTAAGTGCCAAGCACGTCGATTGTCGTGGATTTGCCGACACCCGGTGCGCCGGTGATACCGAGGCGAACCGCCTTTCCCGTGTGTGGCAAAAGCTCCTGCACCAGGTGATGCGCTGTTCTGCGGTGATCGGCACGCTTGCTCTCGATGAGCGTGATCGCGCGCGCCAGAGTCGCGCGGTCGCCGGCGCGGATGCCCCGGACTAGATCGGAAGGTGGGAGATTGCGCGAAGTCATTGATATCTAGCGCCGGGATTCCGAGCTATTCGCAAGGCGAAGGACCAGGCCGCCTTCGCCCTTCTGCCGAGCCTCAGTGGCGCGTGCAAAAGCGATCAGTTGTTTTTGTGAGGTGACCCGGCAAGGGGAATCATCAATCCGCACACAATTGCGCGCCCGAGTAGCGCCGTCGGCATCATTCTCGTCGATGGGAGTAACCTGATAGACGCCTCCGGTCAGCTCATGTGCGACCGCGTATTCGATGATATTTGGCCGTTTGGCTGCCGCGCTCTGCACGATATAGGCACGGCCTTCGAGCCGGTGCACCGTGAAGGCGGTAATATCGGTCATGCCACCGCCGGCGTGGATGTATCGCTCGCCATCCCACTTGAACGAGGCTTGCTCGGGCTCATCCGCGAAGCCCTTGCGTAGCGTATAGAATTGCAGTTGCAGCTGTTGGCCGAACAGCGGGCGTGCGTCGGTCAGAATCGGACCCGAAGAATCAACACAAGCGGATAACGATAGCCCGCAAACTGCGGCTGCGGCCGCGCGGACGGTGACTGCACTCACTCGGCCGCCTCTTTGCCGTGACCGAGACGTTTGTTCAGAGTCTTCAGGAGTTTTTCGGCGGCCTCGGCAATTACCGTGCCCGGGGGGAATATGGCCTCAGCCCCCGCCTGCAGGAGGGCCTCGTAATCCTGGGGCGGCACCACGCCACCAACCACGATCATGATGTCGCCCCGACCTTGCTTGGTAAGCTCGGACTTCAATTCTGGCACCAGCGTCAGGTGGGCTGCAGCCAATGAGGATACGCCAAGAATGTGCACGTCGTTCTCGATTGCCTGCCGCGCCGCCTCCGCGGGCGTCGCAAACAGAGGTCCGATGTCAACGTCGAAACCGAGATCCGCGAAGGCCGAAGCAATTACCTTCTGACCGCGGTCGTGGCCATCCTGTCCGATTTTGGCGACCAACAAGCGTGGTCGGCGGCCCTCGGCGGTTTCGAATGCCTCGACTGCGCTGCGAACTCGTTCGACGGCGTCGGTCATCCCGACCTCCCGCTTGTAGACCCCGGTAATAGCCTTGATCTCTGCGCGATGACGGCCAAAGACCTTTTCGAGCGCCGAGGAGATTTCGCCAACCGTCGCTTTGGCGCGCGCGGCATCGACAGCGAGTGCCAACAGATTGCCGTTGCCTCGATCGGCCGCGCGGGTGAGCGCATCAAGCGCCTCTTTCAATAGGCCAGGATCGCGCTCGGCTTTCAGTCGTGCAAGCTTCTCGAGCTGCTTCTGCCGCACAGCGGAATTGTCAACCTTTAACACTTCGATGGGGGCTTCGTCAGCGGGAGGATATTTGTTCACCCCGATAACGGATTGCACGCGTGCATCGATCCGCGCTTGCGTCTTCGCTGCAGCTTCCTCGATGCGCAGCTTGGGAATGCCGGCCTGGATCGCGCTCGCCATGCCACCCAAGCCCTCAACTTCTTCGATATGGCCCCAAGCCTTGCGCGCTAGTTCGTAGGTCAACCGCTCTACATAATATGAGCCGCCCCAGGGGTCGACGATGCGCGTTGCGCCAGCCTCCTGTTGCAAAACGATCTGTGTATTGCGCGCGATGCGGGCGGAGAAATCCGTCGGCAAGGCAAGGGCCTCATCGAGCGCGTTGGTATGCAGCGACTGTGTCTGACCCTGCGTTGCCGCCATCGCCTCGATCATGGTGCGCGAAACGTTGTTGAAAACGTCCTGGGCAGCCAGCGACCAGCCTGAAGTCTGGCAGTGAGTGCGGAGGGACAGGGAACGCGAATCTTCAGGATTGAAAGGCTTCATCAGCTTCGCCCACAGCATGCGGGCCGCGCGCAGCTTGGCGATCTCCATGAAATAGTTCATGCCGATCGCCCAAAAAAACGAAATGCGCGGAGCGAACTGATCTATGGTGAGCCCGGCCTTCAATCCGGCCCGCACATATTCGACGCCATCCGCAAGCGTGTAGGCGAGCTCGAGATCCTGCGTCGCGCCAGCTTCCTGCATGTGATAGCCGGACACCGAAATCGAATTGAACTTGGGCATTTCTGCCGACGTAAAAGCAAAGATGTCGGAAATGATGCGAAGACTTGGTCCGGGCGGATAGATATAGGTGTTACGCACCATAAATTCTTTGAGAATGTCGTTTTGGATCGTGCCGGAGAGCTTCTGGTGCGCAACGCCCTGTTCCTCCGCAGCGACGATATAAAGCGCGAGCACCGGCAGCACTGCGCCGTTCATGGTCATCGACACGCTCATCTGGTCGAGCGGAATGCCTGAAAACAGCGTGCGCATGTCGTAAATCGAGTCGATTGCCACACCCGCCATGCCAACGTCTCCGGACACACGTGGGTGATCGCTGTCGTAGCCTCGGTGTGTGGCAAGGTCGAAGGCGATCGACAGACCTTTCTGCCCTGCCGCGAGATTGCGCCGATAGAACGCGTTCGAATCTTCTGCTGTCGAGAAACCGGCGTATTGCCGGATGGTCCAGGGCTGCGCCGCGTACATCGCAGGGTAGGGGCCGCGAAGATATGGCGGCCTGCCCGGATAAGTATCCAGAAAATCCAGCCCCGCGAGGTCTTGCTCAGTGTAAAGCGGCTTTACGGCAATGCCTTCCGGGGTCGTCCAGGATTCAGAGTCTCGCGCGACACCAGGCTGAGCTGTGTCGGCGAAGTCGATCTTCGTGAAATCGGGCACCTGACTCATCTGACGCCCAGAATATCATGCGTGGCCTGCAGGGTCGCAAGCGTGTCGCAGCCCGTATAAATAAAGGTTTTAACGCCCGCCTGTCGCCATGCAGCCTCGTTCTCTCCGGGGTGGCCGGCAAGCTGAACGACCGCGCCCGCGGCCGCTAACGCCTTGGCCGCTTGCGCTGCGTCGCTGGCGTAGACCTTGTCCGACGAGCACAGGCAAGCGAGCCTTGCGCCGGACGCTTTAAAAGCGGCGATCATCTCCGCCTGGTCCTTAAAACCGTCATTGATGACGGGCGCGATGCCGCCGGCCGCGTAGAAATTCCCGGCATAGGTTGTCCTCGCGGTGAAGTCAGAGGCCTTTCCTAGATTGGCAAGAAAGACATTTGGACGGCTGCCAGTTGTTTCCAACATTCGGTCGGAAGCGTCGCGTAAGCGTTCGAACGGTTCAGCAAGGCGAATGCGCGGAAAGGCTTCCGTGGTAATCGCCGGGTCCGCCTCTTTTGATGGTGATACAGGGGCTGCATCGAGCGTAGTTGCCGGAGCTTCATTTAGATCAGGATAGTCGCTCGCGCCAGTCAATGCGTCTCTGCGTTTTGCCACCGCCTGCTCGCGTTCAGAACGTACGGCAGCGACTTTACTCTGAATCAATCCGCGTTCGAGCGCCGCCCATGCTCCGCCAATGGACTCGATATACTGAAAAAATGTCCAGGCTGCAGCACAGAGTTTGTCCGTGAGATCTTCTATGGCACCGGATCCCGCTGCCGGATCGCTCACTTTCGCGAGATTCGATTCCTCGAGCAAAATGAGCTGCGTGTTTCGCGCGATCCGACGAGCCAAACCGTCAGACAATCCAAGCGCAGCCGTGTATGGTAAGGCGGCAATGCCGTCGGCCCCGCCAAGCCCCGCAGCAGCTATCGCAACTGTTGTGCGCAACATGTTCACGTAAGGATCGCGCCGCGTCATCATCCGCCAGGCGGTCTCCGCAGTCAGACAGGCGGGTTTAGGGTTGAGTCCGGATGTCTGTTCAATGCGCGCCCATAGCTTTCGCAACGCGCGAAATTTCGCAATAGTCAGAAATTCGTCGGCATCGGCGGACAGGCGGAAATAAATCATTCCGCGGGCGGCATCAATGGAAATGCCTCCTTGCTCGAGGGCGCGCAAATATTCGACCGCGGTTGCGATCGCAAAAGCCAGTTCCTGAGCTTCCGAGCCTGCAGCGTCATGGATGATACGCCCGTCCGCAAGCGCGAACCGGCCACGAAACCCTTTCGATGCCAATTCGCCAACAGTGTTGGCGAATTTTTTCGACAGCGTCTTCCAGGGCTGTGGACTTGCGCCTGAAGCAGCAAAGCCGCCAATCGGATTGACGCCGGCTCGCAAGTCGACGGATGCCGGGGAAAACTTGCGATTTTTCACGAGCGCAGCGAAATACTGCAGGACTGTATTGGTCGCCGGGCTCAGATCAAAGTCAATGGTAATGCCGGCATCGAGTTGCACCTCTTTGAGGACACGCGCCAGCGTGTCCGGGGAGGGATCGAGACCATAGCCATTGGCGCTGACCGAACTGGTCATGACCAGCACCAGACCGGTGGCGCCGTTCTCCAGGTCCTGCAATGCTTGCGCGTTGGCGGCCACCGGGTCCGGATGGTCAACACGCTGCACAAGCGCCCAAGCCGCCCCTGGCATACGTCCGATCACGGGCTTTGCTCCAGCCGCCCGTTGATAGAGTGGCTCGACCCTCAGGCCGTCGTAGGTCCGGCTTACCAGCCGCTTGTCGAATGCGGCACCCTTGAGCGCAGTTTCGACCAGCCTTCGCCATTCCGCTTCTGACGTCGGCGGGAACTCAGTTGCGAAGGGCATTTCGTCGGTCATGCAGGCAAAATGGCATAGTCGGCGCGATCGAGCCATTGCGTCGAAGCAACTTGAATACCCCTCCTACTGCGTCGGTTAAGGCATTCGGTGGATTCCGCCGGACTCGACCGCCTTGGCAGCCTCAGCTACGCGGCGTCCTGCGATGACCCGGTCGCCGGCAATTTCGGCCAGTGGCACCAACACAAAAGCCCGCTCAAACAGTCGCGGGTGCGGCAGCGTCAGATTTGGTTCGTTCATCGTCACATCATCATACGCGATGATGTCGATATCGGCAGTGCGCGGACCGTTCCGCTTTTCGTGCGCGCGGTTTCGGCCAAGCCGAAGCTCGACCTGTTGCGCGCGCGCAAGTAGCTCGCGTGGGTCAAGTGTCGTTTCGACAACGATGGCAAGGTTCACGAAATGGGGCTGGTACTTAAAGCCCCATGGCGGTGTGCGGTAGTCGGACGACCGCGCTATCAGACGAACGTCCTTGCCGTCGCAGAGCAGGCCTATGGCGCGATCAAGAATGGCCCGGCTGTTTCCGACATTGCCACCGAGCGCAAGCAGCGCTTCAACCATGGCGGCTCCGCACCAGCGTTACGCCGACGTCGTCAAATGTCGCGGCAATCGGAGCATGGGGCTTGTGGATCGTGACCCGTACCGAGCGGACGCGATGAAAGGCCGAAAGGACGGCATCGGCAATGTGGCCCGCGGCCGCCTCAATCAACCTATAGCGTTGGGCACAGAACGCTTTGGTGATGCATTCGACAACCTTGTCGTATGAGACGGTGTCGACGACTTTGTCGGAGCGTGCAGCCGCCGAAAGATCAATTTCGAGGTCGACGTCGATCGTGAAACTTTGACCCACCCTGGCCTCGTGCGCCATGACGCCGTGATTGGCGTGCAACGACAGGCCGCGGATGAATATGCGATCAGTCATCGCGCTGCCTCGATTGCAGCGCTCACGCGTAAGGCCTGCACCGTTTCCGCAACGTCATGGGCGCGCACAATTGCCGCCCCTTTTTGCACGGCGAGCAGATGGGCGCAAATCGAGCCGCCGATGCGTCCATCCGGTGACGATGGAGTGATGGTGTTGATGAAACGCTTGCGGGATGCGCCAACCAGAAGCGGTAAACCGAAACGCGTGAACTCGCCGAGCCGTGCAAGACAAGTGATGCTTTGCTCAGGAGTTTTGCCAAAGCCGATACCAGGGTCGAGCACGATACATTCACGCGCAATGCCAGCTTGAGCGGCGATTTCGAGAGAGCGGGAGAAGAAGGTCATTACGTCCGGAACGATATCGATATCCGCGTCGGCGCTCTCGCGGTTGTGCATCACTATGACAGGCACGCCTCGCTTGGCGACCAGCGTCGGCATGTCGGAATCGCGTTGCAAGCCCCACACATCGTTGACGATGGTTGCGCCCGCGTCGATCGCCCAGGCAGCGACCGAGGCCTTGATGGAGTCGATCGAAACCGGCAAGCCAAGTTTGACCACTTCCGGGAGAACGGGGGCGAGGCGTGCCTTTTCATCTTCCTCCGATACCGGAAGTGCGCCGCCATAGGGTCGGGTCGATTCTGCCCCGACGTCGAGGATATCGGCGCCCTGTTTCATCATTTGGGCAGCACGCGCGATCGCGGTAGTCGGCTCCAGAAACTGGCCGCCGTCCGAAAACGAATCCGGCGTTACATTGAGTATGCCCATCACGAGTGGGCGGCCTGCCGAGAGCAGTGCCGGAAGTAGCGTTTGCGCTGGTTTGCCAGCGGTTCCGATGGCTTTATCGAGCTTAGGCAGACTTCCCATGCCGGTCGCTTTGCGCGGTCGGCGGCGGACTGTCAAGGAGCGTTACGGGTCTAATAGGTTATCTTCAGCGGCAATAGCTTGGCGTTTTCGATCCAGCGTTTAACCACTTTTTCGGACGGCAGCACTCGGACCAATTTCCGCTTCTTGTTGGCATCGGCCATGGCCTTGGCCAGGTTCCCCGGATTTCGGTACTTCAGCTCTTTTACTGTATCGACCCCCGCAGCTTGGAGCAGTTCAGAATATTCCTTGCGGACGCCTTTTATGCGCATGCGGTCCGCGACATTGGCCCAGTAGAGTAGCTGTTTCTCTCCAAAGCCGGTTTTAGAAGCAAGCTCCTTGCGTCCCTTTACTGTTCGGGCGGCTTCTAAAAGACGGTCAGTCGACCTAATTCCCACCGACTTGAGAACAACGGCGACTTCGCCGTTGATCCCGTCGATATCGGTGATGGGATAGGACATTGTGCCTCCTCCGCTTTTTATTATCTTTTTCGCGTCGCGAACGGTTCAAACAAACTGACTCAGCCCTGGGACTGCACCCACGATTTCCCCGACAGCATCATCGCCGATCTTTTCTCGCGCATACGCGATGGTTTCTCGAGTCACCCCTTGCACTTGTCCCATGCTCAGCCCCACTGCCATCATTTTGGTACCAGCGCCCATGATGCCACCCATGGGAAACATGCCGCCACTTTCGGACTGTGTCGCCAGCAAGGCCTCCGCCCCAGGAAGCCTTTCGATTAGCGCCTCTACCTTTTCTGCCGGGCCTTCCTTGCGAAGGAAGTCGAGGATAATGGCGACCGCCTTTTCTGCGGCACTTCGATCAATGCCGACGTTGGCGACCAGACGGCCGATCAGCTCATCCATGATCCCCTCGCGCTCCGCACTTGTGGCGGAATTGCGATCATATTGAACGGCGTTTTTGGCGATGACAAGCGTGACGCCGGCTTATTTGTGGCGGGAGTCATGATCTGGCAACTGTCATACGAGCAACAGTCAAGTGAAAATGAGTCATTGCTAACAAAATACCTCGCCGGTGTATCCGCGATGCACTGCTGCACGCGCGAGATTTTTCATCACTTCGAAATGAAACGAGTGCTCTCGACGATCTCGATTTAGACTGACTCAATAACCGTTCGTAGTTTTACGATCCGGTGAATCGAAATTTGATAACTCCGATCAGGCCGTGTATCTTGGAATAATCCAGAGAGAAGAACGATATACCGACCGGTCCGGATGGGGGCCCGCCAATTCAGAGTGCGGGGGTTTAACGAACAAACCGGGCCAGGTCGTGGGGGCTTGCAAAAAGGGGGGCGTTGATGAAGTCGCTGAGCGTTTCGCGGATCGTTGTCGTCGCCGACAGCGGTCAGGGTAAAGTCTTGGCCACCCGTCTTCGGCGAATGAACGTAGCAGAGGTCAAAGCGGTAACCGAACTCGAGGAGGCGCGGCGGTTATGTCAATCGGGCCACGCTGATGCTTGCCTGGTGGCGGTCGATGCGCCTGTTCCCGATTGCGTACCGCCCCCTGAAAGCGAAGCGCCAGGACGCTCTTGCGGCGTTCCGACCTTGATGGTCGCTCCAGTTGTTACGCCCCACTTGCGGCGCACAGCCCGTCGCTGCGGGTATCTGGACGCTGTCCCCGCCACGATTCCCTCGCGCCTGCTTTACCGCCGTCTCGGCGCCGCGCTTCAGCATCGCCGCGCGGCGCCCGCCACTTCGCGCCCGTTAGCAATGGTAATCCCGCCTTTCGGACGGTCAGGTACAGCAGTTCTGGCAAAGCCAACGCTGCATTGAGGCTCCTTTTCAGCCCCGGTCGCCATTGCTAGCCTCGGACTCCGCTCGCAAGGAGTCCCCTCATGAAAGCTCTCGAGGCGGTGCTCGACCGCATCGACCAGGATATTGATCAAAGCGTGGCTCGATTGTTCGCACTGCTGCGGATCGCTTCGATTTCCACTGATCCGGCTTACAGGGACCAGTGCCGTGCGGCAGCCGAACATGTTGCCGCCGATCTCAAGTCAATCGGATTTGACGCGACCGTGCGTCCGACGGCCGGCCATCCAGTCGTGGTCGGCAAGTCGAACGGCGCTACAGGTCCGCGAGTGCTGTTTTACGGGCACTACGACGTCCAGCCGGTCGATCCTTTGAATCTGTGGAAGACGCCGCCTTTTGAGCCCCGCATTGAAACGTTGCCGGATGGGCGCAAGATCATCGTCGCGCGTGGCGCATGCGACGACAAAGGCCAGGCGATGACGTTCATCGAGGCTTGCCGCGCATTCAAAGTCGTTACAGGAAAGCTGCCATTGCCTATCACCATGATGATAGAGGGCGAAGAGGAATGCGGCTCCAAGAATTTGTTCGGGTTCGTTCGCGACAATGCGGCTGAGTTCAAAATGGACCTGGCGCTCGTTTGCGATACGGCCATGTGGGATCAAAAGACGCCGGCCGTGACCACCTCGCTGCGAGGCCTCGTTTACGAAGACGTCAAGATTATCTGCGCTGATCGCGATCTTCATTCCGGCGTTTTTGGAGGCGCCGCACAAAATCCACTCCGGCTCTTGGCCGAAATTCTCGGTGCGATATGGGATGACAAAGGCCGCGTCACCATTCCCGGCTTTTATGACGGCGTGAAAGATCTGCCAGTCGACATCAAGGCCGATCTCAAGGCACTCGATCTGACGGCAGAGAAATTCCTGGGACCAATCGGGCTCAAGAATCCGGCCGGTGAGAAAGACCGCCTCGTCATCGAGCAGGTGACGACCAGGCCGACAGCCGAGATCAACGGCATCGTTGGCGGATACACGGGGGAGGGCGCGAAAACCGTCATCCCTGGTGAAGCGAGCGCGAAGGTTTCGTTCCGTCTTGTCGGCGAGCAGAACCCCGAGAAAATCCGCGATGCCTTTCGTGACTTTGTACGGGCGCGCCTGCCCAGCGACTGCAAGGTCGAGTTCGGCAATTTCGCTCTGGCGCCAGCGATCCAGCTCTCCTTTGACAATCCGGCGCTCACCAAGGCGCGGGGCGTCCTCGCTGAAGAATGGGGGCACAAGGCGGTGGCAGTGGGCGCAGGAGGGTCGATTCCGATCGTGGCCGACTTCAAAAATGTGCTGGGGATGGACTCCTTGCT
>Ga0075434_100006865_pt1 | contig 10487 bp, 6 predicted proteins | sample RhiMethybrSRZTD3_FD_75298 | JGI IMG/M metagenome (GOLD analysis project Ga0075434, IMG submission 75298) | Populus rhizosphere microbial communities from Tennessee, USA - Rhizosphere MetaG P. TD hybrid SRZTD3 | ecosystem: Host-associated > Plants > Roots > Rhizosphere > Soil | place: USA...
AGAAGACCGTGCAGGCCACGGGCCGCGTCATCAAGACCATCGGCGACGAAGTGATGTCGGCGTTCCCGACTGCTGACGCCGCCGCCGACGCCGCGATCGAAATGCAGTCCGGCATCGCCGAGTTGCCGGCGGTCGGCACCACCAAGATTGGCATCCGCATCGGCTTCAACTTCGGGCCGATCGTCGAGCGCGACGGCGACATCTTCGGCGACGCGGTCAATCTCGCGGCGCGCCTCTCGCACGTCGCCACCAAGGACCAGATCATCACCGCCAAGGACACGGTGATGCGCATGTCGCCGATGCTCAAGTCCTCGACGCGCGCCATCACCACCATCCAGGTGAAGGGCAAGGCCGAGGAGATCCAGGTCTACGAGCTGATCTGGCAGCAGAGCGAGGACATGACCACGCTCGCGTCGACCAAGTCGATCTTCAAGCCGAAGAAAACCGTGCTGCGGCTGAAAGTCCAGGGCAACGACGTCGAGCTCTCGTCGGACCGGCCGGTGGTGGCGCTCGGTCGCGACGCGACCGCGGACGTGGTGATCCGCGAGCGCATGGTCTCGCGCGCGCACGGCAAGATCGAGCGTCGTCTCGACAAGTTCATCCTCACCGACCACAGCGCGAACGGCACCTACGTCACGATCGAAGGCGATCGCGAAATCGTCCTGCGACGAGAGGAATTCACGCTGCGTGGCCACGGCTGGATCGCGTTCGGCCAGCCGCGCGCAACGTCGACCGACGTCATCGAATTTTTCTGCGAGTAGGGCTCGCCTAACACTCTCTGAAGTCATGTGTTGCGCCGCAACAACAGCTGCGGCGATGAGCGGTAGGCAGCGCGCGACATTTAGCCTTGTCAGGCACCTAGCGCAGCCCGGATAATCCAAATGCTAGGGAACCAGGGGGATTCCGTTGTTTTCGGCCACGAAAGGCGAACGCTGGACCATATGGCGCGCCGCGGAGGCATGCGCACGGGAAAGGTATTGCTGAGCGATGGCCGCTGCCCCTGAGCTCAAGACCCTAGGCCGGTACAACATCAGTGGCGTGCTCGGCAAGGGCGCGATGGGTGTTGTCTACGAAGGCGTGGACCCGCGCCTTGGCCGGCGGGTGGCGATCAAGACCATCCTGAAGAGCCACCTCGACGAGGACACCGGCAAGGACTTCGCCATGCGGTTCGTGCGCGAAGCGCAGGCGGTGGCGCGGCTCAACCACCCGAACATCGTCCAGGTCTACGACTTCGGCGAAGAGAACGACATCGCCTACCTGGTGATGGAGTTCATCAAGGGCAAGGAACTCAAGAACTTCTTCGACGCGAACGAGCGCTTCGATCTGAAGGAGTGCGTGCGCATCATGGGCGAGCTGTGCGAAGCCCTCGAGTTCGCGCATGCCGCAGGCATCATCCACCGCGACATCAAGCCGGCCAACGTGATGATCGACGCGCAGGGCCGGACCAAGCTCACCGACTTCGGCGTCGCGCGCGTGCAGGATTCTGACAAGACCTCGGTCGAGCGCACGCAGGCGGGGACGATGGTCGGTACGCCCGCCTACATGTCGCCCGAGCAGATCACCGGCGGCACGATCGACAAACGCACCGACGTCTTCTCGGCCGGCATCATCCTTTACCAGTTCCTGACCGGCGAGAAACCCTTCACCGGCAGCGGCGCATGGACGATCGCGAAGAAGATCATCCAGGAAGAGCCGCCCGCTCCGTCGACACTGAACAATGCCGTGACGCCGCTGTTCGATGCGGTGGTCAACAAGGCGCTTTCCAAGGACCCCGCCACCCGGTTCGCGTCGGCGAGAGAGCTCGGCCAGGCGCTGCAGAGAGCGCTCGATGGAAGGGGCGCGGACGAGGACGATTCGGAGAAGACCGTCGTCGGCCCGATGACCGGCGCGCCGGCCGCGCGTCCGGCGCCGAAGATGGCCGGGGCCCAGGCTGAAGGGACGGGCGCGAGCAAGACCACCACCGGCACGCAGTCGAACCAGGAAGTCGAGCTCGAGTTCTGGCGCGCCATCAAGGACGGCAACGACCCGGACGATTTCGAGCTCTACGTGCAGCAGTTCCCGACCGGCATCTACGCCGCGCTGGCGAAGCGCAAGATCGCCAAGCTCCGCGGCGAGCCGCTCGACGACTCGAGCGTCAAGGCGCGCGAGCAGGAGAAGAAGGATCAGGAAGAAGCGGCCCGCCGCGAGGCCGAGGCCAAATCGAAGCTCGAGGCCGACAAGGCCCGCCTCGAAGCGGAGATGGCGAAGAAGGAAGAGGAATACAAGAAGCGCGAGGCCGAGGCGCACGCGAAGGCGGAGAAGGCGCGGCAGGAGGCCGTCGAGGAACTCGCCAAGCGCGAGGCGGAATTCAAGAAGCGCCAGGCCGAGCAGGAAGCGAAGCTCGGCATGGATGCCAAGCAGCGCGCCGAGGCCGAGGAGAAGGCGCGCAAGGAAGCGGTCGAGAAGGCTCGCCAGGAAGCCGCGAAGGAAGCTGCGGCGCTCGCCGAGCGCCAGAAAGCCGAGTTCGCCGCCGAGCGCGAGAAAGCCCGCCTCGAGGCCGAGAAAGCCAAGATGGAAGCCGCCGCGGCGGCCGAGCAGGCGAAGAAGGAAGCCGCCGCAGAGCGCGAGCGCGCGCGGCTGGAAGCGGAGAAGGCGAAGAAGGACGCCGCCCTCGAAGCGGAGAAGGCCAAGAGGGAAGCGGCGGCCGCGGCGGAGAAGACGAAGAAGGAAGCCGACGCGCTCGCGAAGAAGCAGATGGAGGAGCGGGCCAAGCGCGAAGCCGAATTCAAGAAGCGCGAGGCCGAGCTGAAGGCGCAGGCGGCCGCGGGCGGCAAGAAGAGCTCGCCGGTCATTCCCGCGATCATCGGCGTCGTGGTGCTGGCGGTCGCCGGCACGGGCTACTGGTTCCTGAGGCCCGACGACAAGGCGCAAAAAGCGCAGATCGAGGCGATGCAGCGCCAGCTCGAGGAAGCGAAGAAGAAGCAGCAGGAGCTCGAGCAGGCGAAGAAGCAGGAAGAGCAGGCCCGCGTCGCGCTCGAGAAGGCGCGCGCTGCGGAGGCCGAGGCGCGCAAATCAGGCGACCTCGCGAAGCAGAAGGAGCTCGCCGAGGCGATGAAGCGCGCCGAATCCGAGGCGAAGAAGTCGGCCGAGTTCAGCAGGCTGCGCGAGGACGACGCGAAGAAGAGCGCCGCGGCGGCGGAGAAGGCGAAGGCGGACCAGGACAAGCTGGCCTCGGCGAAAAAGTCGTCGGCCGACAAGTCAGCCGCCGATCGGGAGCAGGCGAGGGTGGCCGCCGAGAAAGCCGCGGCGGACAGGGCCGTCGCGGAAGCGAAGGCCCAGGCCGAGAAAGCCATTGCGGACGCGAAGGCGGCCGCCGAGAAGGCCGTCGCGGAAGCCAAGGCACAGGCAGAGAAAGCCAAGGCCACCACCGTCGCGAGCGCGCCTTCCTCGGGTGACGCGCTGTTCAGCCAGGCGGCGGCGCTCGAGCAGGAAGGCAAGGGACGCGACGCCGTGAAGATGTATACCCAGGCTGCGCGGTCGGGCAACGGCAAGGCGGCCAAGCGGCTGGGCGAGATCTTCGACAAGGGGCTGATCGGCATCTCGCGCGACTACGCCGAGTCCCTCAAGTGGTATAACGCGGCACGCGTGCTCGGCGAAGACGTGCCGATGGCGAAGAGCCGCTAGCAGGCCGGTCGCGCCGCCTCACCCGGCGGCGAACAAGCAGGGAGGGGAATGAGCGAAGGGGTTCACCATGCCGCCCCGGGGGATGGTGACACGACCGTTGTGCTCCCGACTCCAGGCCGTCTCCCCGGCCAGTTCCGCTTCGCGCCTTCGCTCGACCGGCACGCCACGGCCGCCGACCTCGCCGCGCTCGGCGGGCTCAATCCGCTGATCGAGTCGGCGAATCCCATCCTCGCCGCCGTGCCGCAGATCCGGCACGCGCTGCGCCATCCCGACCCCGCCGGTCTGCGCGCGCGGCTGCGCGGGCAACTCGACGGCTTCGAGCGCTCGGCCCAGGCTGCCGGAATCGCCGAAGATCGCCGCTTCGTCGCCCGCTACGCACTCTGTGCCGTGCTCGACGACGCCGCGGGGGCGACTCCCTGGGGACGCGAGTGGCTGCGCAACGGACTGCTCACCGAGCTGCACGCTGACAGCAGCGGCGACAAGTTCTTCGCGCTGCTCGACCCGATGATCGCGCAGCCGCGCCAGTATCGCGAGCTGCTCGAGCTGTTCTACGTCTGTCTCGCGCTCGGCTACGAGGGGCGCTATCGCGGCGGTGAGGGCGGCCGGCTGGCGCTCGCGCAGATCCGCACGCGGCTGTACGACATCATCGCGTCGGCCTCGGCGCAGAATGCGGCCGAGCTCTCCGCGCATTGGCGTGGCGCGGAAGCTCCCCTGCGGCGAAGCTGGCTGGCGCGCCTCCGCGAGGTGCTGGAGCCGCGCACGCGCGCCAATACCGCAGGGCGCACGGCGCCGGAGACCGAGGCGCTGCGCCTGCGATTCAGGGAAGCCCAGACCGCGATGCGGCGTGCACGCTTTGCCGGTGTCGCCGGACGGCGGCGCAGCCCGGCCGACCTGCCCTGGTATCTGGTGCTCGGTGCGCCGGGATCGGGCAAGACCACGGCGCTGCTCCATGCCGGACTGCGCTTTCCTCTCGGCGATACGCCCGGCGAGAGCACGCTGCATCGCAGCGGCGGCACGCGCAACTGCGACTGGTGGCTCACCGACGAGGCAGTGCTGCTCGACACCGCGGGGCGCTACACGACTGATGAGCTCGAAGCCGACCGCGCGGGCTGGCTCGGCGTGCTGGATCTCCTGAAGCTGCACCGGCCGCGCGAGCCGCTGCACGGCGCGATCGTCACGCTCAACACCTACGACCTGCTGCACTGGACCGGCGAAGAGATCTCGCGCTACGCCGCGCAGGTGCGCGAGCGCATGACGGAGCTGCAGGCCCGGCTGGGCCGGGTGCCGATCTATGTGCTGATCACCAAGGCCGACCTGCTCGCCGGCTTCAGCGAATTCTTTTCCGAGCTTGAGAGCGACCAGCGCGGGCAGGTCTGGGGCGTCACTCTCGACGGCAGCGAGGTGCACGCCGAGCCCCGCCACTTCGCGCAGCGCTTCGACGAGGAGTTCGAGCTGCTCGAGCGGCGCCTCTACGCGATCCTGCCTGCCAGGCTGCAGGCCGAGCGCGACCTGCAGCGCCGCGGCGCGATCTACCGCTTCCCGCAGCAGTTCCGCGGCGTACGCCCGCTGATCGCGACGTTCCTCGACGCCGCTTTCGGCAGCGGCTGGAGCGGCGAGCGGCCTTTCCTTCGCGGGGTGTATCTCGCCAGCGCAACGCAGGAAGGCAGCGCGATCGATCGCGTTCTAGCCACGCTTTCCCGCAGCTTCAACCTGGAGCGCAAGGTGCAGCCGCCAACGGTCGGCACCGGCAAGAGCTTCTTCCTGCGCCGCCTGCTGCGCGAGGTGATTTTCGGCGAAGCCGGCCTCGTCGGCCGCCGCGGGCGATGATCAGCGTCAAGATCCTGATCCGCTCGGGTGCGCGGCCGGCCCTCTATGCCAGCCGCGACTTCGAGCACCCCCCGGTGAGCATCGGCCGCGACTCGAGCTGCTCGGTGGTGCTCGACGATCCCAACAAGCATATCTCGCGCTTCCACGTCGAGATCGAGGAGGTCGACGGTGTTTACTGGATGGCGGTGGTCTCGAAAGTGAACCCCGTCATGGTGGGCGGCCGGCGATTCGGTCCCGGCACCCGCCTCACGCTGAAGAGCGGCGACTCGTTCGAGATCGGCGAATACGAAGTGCAGGTGTCGCTGCCCGAGCCCGCGCAGACAGCGGCGCCGGCCGCGCCGGCCGACCCCACTTCGCCACCGATGGGCGACAGCCCGCTGCTGCGCGTGCTCGCCACCGGCTCGCAGCCTGCGCCCGCGCCGAAGCCCGCCCCGGCGCCAGTCATGGCCGAGGCTGAGATGCAGGAAGCGACCTTTGTTCCGTCCGCCGCCGTCAGGGCGCTAGCGCGCGCGCAGCCCGGCGCATCGCTGCCACCCGACGCGGCGCTGCGCGCGTTCCTCGAGGGAGCAGGGTTGCCGTTCAAAGAGCTGCCCGCCGAGCAGGCGGAGCGGATGCTGCGCGACTGCGGCGGGATCCTGCGGGCGGCCGTCGAGGGAATCATGATGCTCCTGCTCGCGCGCGCCGAGGCGCGCAAGGAGCTGCAAGCCCAGGACCGCACCATGGTCGGCGCCGGAGCCAACAATCCGCTCAAGCTGATGTCGGATCCGCACGAAGCCATGGCCTACCTGTTCGATCCGTCCGAGCGGACCGACGGCTTCCTCGATCCAGTGCAGGCGGTCGGCGACGCCTGTGAGGATCTGCGCGCGCACGAGCAGGCACTGATGGTCGGCATGCGCGCCGCGGTCATCAGCGCTTTGCGCCGCCTGAACCCGCATGCCCTGGAAGTCGCGTTCGAGAAGACGACGACCGCCGGCCTGCCGCTGCCGGGGCGCAAAGGACGCCTGTGGGACATGTACATTGCTCACCACGAGAAGCTGGCGCACGACGTGCAGGAGGACTTCAACAAGGCTTTCGGGCGCGACTTCATGACGGCCTACCAGGACCAGCTGCGCCGCATGAAGGGGGGACGCTAGACCCGCCGCTATGCTACGTAGTGCAAGCGTCCTTTAGCATCAGCGTCACTTCATCCCGATCTGTCTTGTCGTCAATCCGGGCCATCTGTGCGAACAGATAGCCGTCAGTACTTCGGGATAGTTGAGTTAGAAGGGACTTGGCAACGGCGAGGGCGTTGGTTGCTGTGCTTTCGACCATGAGGACTTTGAAAGTCACTTCGCCGGGATTCCTCGGCTGGAGCTCTTGGCAGATCAACACGACTCCCGGCCCGGAAAACCTGAATTCCTTGTCGTTCTCTCCGGGACGAAGGCTTTTGAACTCGTAGCCGCTGAAAATCGATTGGGTGCGTTGACGGAAATCCGTGAGGCTGAAATCCTTCATGGGACTTAAGGCTAGCTCAGTCCGCACTAGGCTCACGTTCGTAACATAAATTGATAAGGCCGCTAAGGCTGGACCGGAGCCGCTTATACTGTATAAAATAACAGTATAATGTCACTCCAGCAGGTCCTGCAGCATCCGCGGGTCTGGCGCGGTAATTCCCTGGCCGGAGGCATGCCAGTCGTGCCGACGGGGTTCCACGACCTCGATGCCGCGCTTCCCGGCGGCGGCTGGCCATGCGGGGGGCTGACGGAGCTGCTGGCCCCGGCAAGGGGAATCGGCGAGCTCGGCCTGCTCATGCCCGCGCTGGCGCGGCTGACCTGCGCCGGCAAGCGGGTGGTCTGGCTGGCGCCGCCGCACCTGCCGTACGCGCCCGCGCTAGCCGCCGCAGGCATCGATCTGCCGCATCTCGCCCTGGTGCGCGCTGCCGGCCGGCGCGACGCGCTGTGGGCTGCGGAGCAGGCCCTGCGGGCCGGCAGCTGCCACGCGCTGCTCGCCTGGCTGCCAAGCCCCGGCTATGCGCACCTGCGGCGCCTCGCGGTCGCTGCCGAGGCGGGGCATGCTTTCCTCGCGCTTTTCCGGACGCCGGAGGCGGCGTCGGAGTCCTCGCCGGCTTGCCTGCGGCTCGCTCTCGAGCCGGCCGAGGCCGGGTTGCGCGTGCACGTTCTCAAGCGCCGCGGCGCTCCGCTCGCTGCGCCGTTGCTGCTGCCGGTGAAGAGACCTTTCCATGCTCTGGGTCGCGCTGCACTTCCCGGGCCTCGCGAACGAGACGCTCGCGCCGCTCGCCGGATGGGCCTGCCAGTTCACGCCTAGAGTCGCGCTGGCGCCTCCGGACGCGCTGCTCGCCGAGGTCGAAGCGAGCCTGCGCTATTTCGGCGGGCAGGAAGCCTTCCTTGCCGAATTGCGCGCCGGCTTGGAGGCGCTCGACACGGCCGTCTCGCTCGGCATCGCCCCAACCGGGCTCGCCGCGCTGTGGCGGGCGCGCGGCGGTGGCGGGCCGCTCGAAACGCTGCCGCTCGAGGTCACGGGCTTCGACCTCGATTTCTTCCGCGGTATCGGCATCGCCACGGTCGGCGAGGCGCTCGCGCTGCCGCGCGACGGCCTCGCGCAGCGCTGCGGCAGCGAGGTGGTCGACGCCCTCGATCTCGCTTGCGGCCGCCGGCCGGAGGCGTACGAGTTTTTCGCGCTGCCGGCGAGCTTTTCCGCGCGCCTCGAGCTGCCCGGCGAAACGGTGCTTGCCGAGGCGCTGCTCTTTCCGGCGCGGCGGCTCCTTGCGCAGCTCGCGGGCTTGCTCGCGGCGCGGCAGGAAGGCGTGCGCGCCTTCACGCTGCGCCTAGTCCATTTCGATTCTTCTTTCGAGGAGATCGAGATCCGGCTCGCCAGCCTGTCGAGGGATGCGGCTCGTTTGGCCGCGCTGTTGCGGGGAAAACTTGCCGAAAAAAAACTTAAGCGACCGGTCGAGGCGCTGCAGCTCCGGGCCGCCGATTTCGAGCCGCTCGGGCTGCGCAGCGGCACTCTATTCGGCGACGCGGCGGCCGAGGAGGAAGATTGGGCGCGGCTCCTCGAGCGGCTGCGCACGCGTCTTGGCGCGGAGGGAGTCTGCGGCCTCGCCACGCAGCCCGATCACCGGCCGGAGCATGCGTGGCGGCGGGTCGAGCCGGGCGAATGGGATCCGCGCGAATACCGACAGCCGGGCCCGCGCCCGCTGTGGCTGCTCGAGGAGCGGCGCCGCCTGGCGGAAACGGAATTCACGCTGCTCAGCGGCCCGGAGCGCATCGAGTGTGGCTGGTGGGACGGCGACGAAGCGAAGCGTGACTATTTCATTGCGCGACTGCCGAACGACGCCCTCGCGTGGATCTGCCGCGAGGAGGGCGACTGGACCCTGCATGGATTATTTGCCTGAGTACGCCGAGCTGCACTGCCTCTCGAATTTCAGCTTCCTGCGCGGCGCCTCGCATCCGGAAGAGCTGGTCGAGCGCGCTCATGCGCTCGGCTATGCGGCGCTCGCGCTCACCGACGAGTGCTCCTTCGCCGGCGCGGTGCGCGCGCACCTCGCGGCGAAGGAATGCGGGCTGAAGCTGATCTTCGGCACCGAGGTGACGCTCGACGACGGCCTCAGGCTGGTGCTGCTCGCCACCGATCGGCGTTCCTATGGCGCGATCTGTTCGCTGATTACGACGGGTCGTCGCCGAAGCAAGAAGGGTTCGTACTCCTTGGGGCGAAAGGACGTGGAAGGCATCGATGCCCTGATGCTTCTCCTGTCCGAAAACGAAGCAGACGCATGCTGGGCGGCCGAGCATTTCGCTGGGCGCGCCTGGATCGCGGTCGAGCTGCATTGCGGACCGAACGATCGCGCCAGGCTGGAATCGCTGAAGCGCCTTGGGCTTCCCCTGGTCGCCGCCGGCGACGTGCACATGCACGTCCGCTCGCGCAAGCCGCTGCAGGACGTGTTGACGGCGATCCGCCTCGGCAAGCCGGTCGCCGAATGCGGCCAGGCGCTGCAGCCGAACGCCGAGCGCCATCTGCGCCTGCGCATGCGCCTGGCGCAGCTCTACCCGCCGGAGTTTCTCGCCGAGACGGCGCGCATCGCCGCGCGCTGCAATTTTTCGCTCGAGGAGCTGCGCTATGAATACCCCGAAGAACTGGTGCCGAAGGACGAGACGCCGTCGACCTGGCTGCGCAAGCTGACCCAGGACGGCTTGCGGTGGCGCTTCCCGGACGGCGTACCGCAGAAGGTACGTGAGCTCGCGGAGCGCGAGCTCGTGCTCATCGCCGAGCTGCGCTACGAGCCTTTTTTCCTTACGGTGCACGACGTGGTGCGCTTCGCACGGGAGCAGGACATCCTCTGCCAGGGGCGCGGCTCGGCGGCGAATTCGGTCGTCTGCTACGCACTCGGCATCACCGAGGTCGACCCGGCGCGGATGAGCATGCTGTTCGAGCGCTTCGTCTCCAAGGAGCGAAACGAGCCGCCCGACATCGACGTCGACTTCGAGCACCAGCGGCGCGAGGAGGTGATCCAGTACGTCTACCAGAAGTACGGTCGCGATCGCGCCGCGCTCGCCGCCACGGTGATCTGCTATCGCACCAAAAGCGCGCTGCGCGATGCCGGCAAGGCGCTCGGCGTGCCCGCCGGGGAGGTGGACCAGATTGCCAAATCCTTCGTCTTCCATGATGAAAAAATTAGTTGTTCAAACCCATGGATGGAAATCGCCGCGCTGCTGAGAGGATTCCCGCGCCACCTCTCGCAGCACGTCGGCGGCTTCGTCATCTCGCGCGGTCCGCTCGCGGAGCTGGTGCCGGTGGAGAACGCCGCGATGGCGGAGCGCACCGTCATCCAGTGGGATAAGGACGACCTCGAGGCGCTGGGGCTGCTCAAGGTGGATGTGCTGGCATTGGGAATGCTGTCGGCCATTCGAAGATGCTTGAAGATGATTGGCAAGGAAATGCAGGAAATTCCGCCCGAGGACCCGGCGGTCTACGGGATGATCCAGAAGGCCGACACGATC
>Ga0075434_100006867_pt1 | contig 10486 bp, 10 predicted proteins | sample RhiMethybrSRZTD3_FD_75298 | JGI IMG/M metagenome (GOLD analysis project Ga0075434, IMG submission 75298) | Populus rhizosphere microbial communities from Tennessee, USA - Rhizosphere MetaG P. TD hybrid SRZTD3 | ecosystem: Host-associated > Plants > Roots > Rhizosphere > Soil | place: USA...
GTTGCCGTCCATCCTCGCCGCGCAGGATCTGCGCTATGTCGTAGACCAGATCGCTGCCGCAGCTGGGCGGCGCGCAATCATCGCGATGCTGGGCGGGCACGTGATCAAGGTGGGGCTCGGACCGCTGCTGATCGCGCTGATGCGCAAGCGCGCGATCACGGCGATCGCCATGAACGGCAGCGCGGCCATCCACGACTTCGAGCTGGCTGCTTACGGCGGCACGAGCGAGGACGTCGCGGCTGGGTTGGGTGACGGGACCTTTGGCATGGCGGAAGAGACGGGACGCGAAATGAACGCCGCGTTGGCGCGCGGCGCAAAGAGCGAGCAGGGCGCGGGTGAGGCGCTCGCGGAATATCTCCGCGCGCGCAAGGATCTCCCGGGCCGCGAGGTGTCCGTCCTACTCGCGTGCGCTGAGCTGAGCGTGCCGGTAACGGTCCACGCCGCGATCGGCGCGGAGATCATTCACCAGCATCCGACTGCCGATGGCGGCGTGATCGGTACCACGAGCCACCGCGACTTCAAGCGGCTCGCCGGTGTCGTGCCCGGACTCGACGATGGGGGGGTGGTGCTGAATCTCGGCAGCGCCGTCGTGATGCCCGAGGTCTTTCTCAAAGCGCTGACGATCGCCAGGAACCTGAACGGTGGAAAACCCAAGAACTTCACGGCGTGCGACTGCGATATGCAGCGGCACTATCGCCCGCGCGTGAATGTCGTGGAGCGGCCGACGTTGGCGGGTGGCCGGGGCATTCAACTCACAGGTCACCACGAAATCTTGTTTCCGCTGATTGCGTGGGCGGTCTTGTCCCGGCTGGAAAAACGGGGGCCTTAAGAGGCTGGGCGCCCCTTGATCATGTCGCGGATGCGATCAGCGGTACGGGGGCTGACGAGCCGTAGCGCGAGGTAGACGACGAAGCCGATGAACGCGAGCCACAGCACCGTCATCGCGAGGCCAACCAGGCTCCCAAGGATACCGAAAACCAGCTTGAGACCGAGCCATGCGAGAACGGCGAGAATTGCGAACCCCAAAATGCTCCGGAACATGATTCCCTCCGTGGTTTCCGGTGCGTCTGCAGCGTACGCCTAAATGTCGCACAAAGTTTCGTCCTGTGAAGTCTTAGTCGCGGGCGGCGGGATCATCGGAGCCGCCTGCGCCCGGGCCGCGGCGTTGCGGGGCTTGCGGGTCGCGATCTGCGAGCCGGGCCCCGATCCGGCGGCGGCGTCGGCGGCGTCGGCCGGCATCCTGGGACCGCAGATCGAGCGCGCCGACGACGCCCTGCGTGCCCTGGGACTCCGCGCCCGCGATCTCTACGAGAGACTGGCGCCCGCACTGGCTGAGACCACCGGCGTCAACATTGGGTTGTGGCGCGACGGGATCGCGTCCCTCGCATTCGACGAAGCCGAAGCCGAACGGCTCCGTGACACCGTCGCTCACCAGCGTCAGGCGGGACTGCGTTGCGACTGGCTCGAGCCGGAGGAGGTGGCCGAGCGGTTCCCAGCTACCGCACCTTCTCTAGGCGCGATGTTCGCGCCGGAGGACGGTGCCGTGGACGCTCCGGCGCTCGCCCGCGCGCTCCTCGCCGATGCCAAACGCCTCGGTGTACGCACGTTCAACGCGCGGGTGATCCGCCTCACCACAATCCTCGGCCGGGCGACCGGCGTCGAGATCCCGGCCGGCAAAATCAGGGCCGAACACGTAGTCATCGCCGCGGGCGCCTGGTCTCCGCGCATCGATCACCTGCCCCGCACGCTGCCCGTCGAGCCGGTCCGTGGCCAGATGGCCGCGGCGCCGTGGCCGGCAAACATGCCGCGCACGGTGCTGTACTACGACCACGGTTACGTCCTGGCGCGGAGCGGTGAAGCCATCTTCGGCAGCACGATGGAGCGCGTCGGTTTCGATGGCAACGTCACGCCGGCGGGTATCGCCGAGATCGTTGCCGGCGCAAAACGACTCCTCCCCGGTCTCCCGGACGTCCCAACCCGCACCTGGGCCGGGCTGCGCCCCATCACACCCGACGGCCGTCCGATCGTCGGAGCCGATCCAGACGTGCGAGGGTTGTGGTACGCCACCGGCCACGGCCGGAATGGCGTGCTGCTCGCCGGCCTCACGGGTGAGATCATCGGAGACCTGGTGAGCACGGGCGCCACGGAAGTGGAGATTGCTTCTCTCGCCCCCGAGCGATTTACTTCCTAGAATGTTCCGCAGTTGCGCGTTCTGTAACGCGGCGTTTGACGGTGATGGCGGCCCCTCAGGGCTTGGCGTCGGGCGGCGAATCGCCTTCGATGAATGGAAGGGGCGGCTGTGGGTCGTCTGCCCCCGTTGCAGTCGCTGGAATCTCACCCCATTCGATGATCGCCTCGAACGAATCGAAGCCGTGGCGCGCTCCGCGAGCCTGGGACGGATCGCGGCGTCCACCGACCAGGTCGCGCTGATCCGCTGGGAGCGCTACGACTTCGTGCGCGTCGGCAAACCGCTGCGCGTCGAGCTGGCGACGTGGCGGTACGGCGAGCGGCTGCGCAATCGCCAGCGCGAGCGAATGAAAGTCGTGGTCCCGCTCACGGTCGCAGCGATCGGTCTCGGTATCGCCGCGAACGTGGCGGCGGGCGGCGGATTCGGCGTGGTCGTGTGGAACGTGCACCGCCTGGCCGACTGGTTCTATCTGCGGCTCGTGGGCGGCCGCAAAGTCACCTTGAGCGAGCCACCGATCTGCGCGCGGTGCGGCACGCTCATGCAGCTACGCGCTCGCCACGTGCAGCATTCGCGTATCGTCCCCGACCGCCACGCCGACATGGCTGTGGTACTGAGTTGTCCCAAGTGCCACGGCGAAGGCGCGCAGCTCACCGGCAGCGACGCGATTCACACGCTGCGGCAGGGCCTCACCTATCTGAACCTGAGACGGGGTGGTCGCCGGCGAGCCGAGGATGCCGCGCGAGAGGTCGACCAGGCGGGCGGCCCCGATCGACTGGTGCGCGACATCGCGCATCGTGAGCTCACCCTGCGATCACTCCGAGCCGAGCGCGGCCTCGCGCTCGAAATGGCGGTGGATGAGCGCGCCGAAGTCGAGGAACTCGAGCGCCAATGGCGGGAAGCCGAGGAGATCGCCGACATTGCCGACGGGACTCTCGGAACGTCCACGGAAGTCGAAAACGAACTACGAAGGCTCAAGAACCGGGGTGGAGATCAACCGTCTGGTTGAAAAATGCCCTACCCCGTGCTCAAAGCACACACTATCTTCGACGTCCATGGCTGCCCCCCTCGTCCAGATCCAGCCGGCGATTCCAGCAGAGCAGACACGTAAGCCCTCTTGGCTCAAGGTGAAAGCTCCGGGGGGACCCACCTACGTCGCCCTCAAGCACATGATGCGCGACCTCAAGCTCCATACGGTCTGCGAGGAAGCGCACTGCCCGAACATCGGCGAGTGCTGGGAGCACAAGGCGGCCACCTTCATGATCCTGGGCGACGTCTGCACGCGCAATTGCGCCTACTGCGCCGTGGCCCACGGGACTCCGGCTCCGCTCGATGCGGGCGAGCCGCAGCGCCTGGCCGACGCCGTTCAGCAGATGGGACTGAAGCACGTCGTCATCACGAGCGTGGATCGCGACGACTTGCCGAACGGCGGCGCGGAAGTATTCGCGTCGTGTATCGCCGAGATTCGGCTGCGCCTGCCGCAGACGTCGGTCGAGGTCTTGATCCCCGATTTCAAGGGCAACCCCGAAGCACTCCGTCTCATCGTTGACGCTCGTCCCGATATTCTCAACCACAATCTCGAAACCATCGCTCGGCTGTATCGCATCGCACGTCCAGGCGGGCGTTATGACCGCGCGTTGGCGCTGCTCGATCGCGCGAAGCAGATGAACCCCGAGCTGCTCACCAAGTCGGGGGTTATCGTCGGGCTGGGCGAGGAATGGGACGAGCTGCTCGTTGCGCTGCGCGACCTGCACGCCGCGCACGTCGACATCGTCACCATTGGCCAATACCTGAGACCTTCCGACCAACATCTGCCGATTGCGCGCTGGTACACACCGGACGAGTTCGCCGAGCTGAAGCGCTACGGTATGTCGCTGGGATTTCGTCACGTTGAATCGGGACCGCTGGTTCGCTCGAGCTATCACGCGTGGGAGCAAGTGGAGGCAGCCACCGCATGACCGCTACCGCTAGATCCGCGAAACCCGCCGCACCTTCATCCGCACCGCCACCCGAGCTGCATCTCAAAATGCTGCGGCAGATGCTGCTGATCCGGCGCTTCGAAGAAAAGGCCGCGGAGGCATACGCGCTCGGCAAGATCGGCGGATTCTGCCATCTGTACATCGGCCAGGAGGCGGTTGCCGTCGGCGCGCTCGCGGCGCTGCGCGACGACGACTACGTCATCTGCTCCTATCGCGAGCACGGCCAGGCCCTGCTCAAGGGCATCTCGCCGAACGCCGTCATGGCGGAGCTGTTTGGTAAGGCCACCGGCTGCTCGAAGGGCAAGGGCGGCTCGATGCACCTGTTCGACGCCTCGCGCGGCTTCATGGGCGGTCACGGCATCGTGGGCGGCCACATTCCCCTCGCCGCCGGCCTCGCGTTCGCCAGCAAATACCAGGGCAATGAAAAGGTCTGCGTCTGCTTCTTCGGCGAAGCCGCGGTCAACATCGGCGCGTTTCACGAAACGCTGAACATGGCGTCGGTCTGGAAGCTGCCGGTCATCTTCCTTTGTGAGAACAACCGCTACGGCATGGGCACGGCGTTCGAGCGCGTCGCCGCCGTGACCGATATCGTCGAGCATGCGTGCAGCTACGACATGGCCGCCGAGCTCGTGGACGGGATGAACGTGCTGACCATGTACGACGCCACGCGGCGCGCGGTCGAGCGGGCGCGGAAGCAGAGCCATCCGACGCTCCTCGAGGTGCGCACGTACCGCTACATGGGCCACTCGATGTCCGACCCGCTGCACGGCGTGTATCGCACGAAGGACGAAGTCGAAGAACAGAAGGCCCGCGATCCCATCGCGCAGCTCGCCGGCAAGCTCAAGGAAGACGGCGTGATCGATCAGGCCGCGCTCGACGCGCTGGATGCGGAGATCCACGCAGAGGTCGAGGCGGCGGTGAAGTTCGCCGACGAGAGCCCGGATCCCGAACCGGGTGAGTTGTTCACCGACGTGCTGGTCGACTGATGGCGACACTCACCTACCGGGACGCCCTGAATCAGGCGCTGCGCGAAGAGATGCAGCGCGATCCCAACGTGTTCCTCATGGGCGAAGAAGTGGGCGTCTATCAAGGAGCCTACAAGGTCAGCCGGGGCTTGCTCGAGGAGTTCGGCGCCAAGCGCGTGGTCGATACGCCGATCGCCGAGCTCGGGTTTGCGGGAATCGGCGTTGGGGCAGCGATGGGCGGGCTGCGACCGGTCATCGAGTTCATGACCTGGAACTTCGCGGTGCTGGCCCTCGATCAGATCGTCAACTCCGCCGCCAAGATGCTCTACATGTCGGGCGGCCAGATTCGGATGCCGATCGTGTTCCGCGGCCCGAACGGCGCGGCGCTCCAGCTCGGTTCGCAGCACTCGCAGGCGTGGGAAAGCTGGGTCGCGCACATCCCCGGCCTCAAGGTCGTGGCGCCGGCTACGCCCGCCGATGCCAAGGGGCTCCTCAAATCCGCCATCCGCGACAACAATCCCGTCATCGTGCTCGAAGGCGAGATGCTGTACAACATGAAGGGCGAAGTCCCGGACGGTGAGCACATCGTCCCGATCGGCCTCGCGGAGATCAAGCGTCCCGGCACCGACGTCACGCTCGTCTGCCACTCCAAGACGCTGGCGGTGGCGTTGAAGGCGGCCGACCAGCTCGCCGAGCAAAACGTGTCGGCGGAAGTGCTCGATCTGCGCTCGATCAGGCCCCTCGACGAGGCGGCGATCCTCGAATCGGTCAAGAAGACCAACCGGGCGGTGGTCGTGGAAGAAGGATGGCCGCACGCCGGGATCGGCGCGCAGATCGTCGATCTCATCCAGCGCGACGCATTCGACGACCTCGACGCACCGGTCCAGCGCGTGACGCAGGCCGACGTGCCGATGCCGTACAACAAGGTCCTCGAGCGCGCCGCCAAGGCTTCACCCGAGAAGGTCGTCGCCGCGGCGCGCCGCGTGCTCTACCTCGAGTAGGTCCGCTCATGGCCACCAAAGTGCACATGGAGGCGCTCTCGCCCACGATGGAGGAAGGGCGTCTCGTGAAGTGGAACAAGCACGAGGGCGACCCGGTGAAGTCGGGCGACACGCTGGCGGAGGTCGAGACCGACAAGGCCGTGATGGAGCTGGTCGCGCGCAGCGACGGGCAGTTGCTCAAAGTGCTCGTGCCCGAGGGCACCACCGTGCCGGTTGGGAATATCGTCGCGTGGATCGGGAAGCCTGGCGAGAAAGTGGATGGAGCGGGAGCCGGGAGCGGGGAGCCGGGAGCGGCTCCTGCGTCAAAACCTGCCCCCGCGCCAGCTCGCGCACCTGCGCCAGCGCCTCCTGCTGCAACTCCGGCTCCCAGCTCCCGGCTCCCGGCTCCCGAACCAGCCGATGCCAGTCGCGTAAAGGCATCGCCGCTCGCGAAGCGGATCGCGAAGGACGCCGGCGTCGATCTCAAGCTGGTGCAGGGCTCCGGCCCGGGCGGACGCGTCATAAAGCGAGACGTGGAAGCTGGCGCAACACAAACGCGCGCCGCCGCCCCAGCTCCCAGCTCCCGGCTCCCGGCTCCCGGTGTTCCGTACGAGGACATCCCCCTCACCCAGATCCGGAAAACGATCGCCAAGCGGCTCGCCGCGTCGATCGGCCCGATTCCGCATTTCTTCCTGACGACCGAGATCGACATGGAGCGCGCCGCCGAGGCGCGCGAAGCGCTCAACAAGCAGCTCGGCGAAACGGGCGGGAAGATTTCCTTCAACGACATCGTCATCAAGGCGGTCGCGCTGGCGCTCGTCCAGCATCGCGCCTGCAACGCCTGGTTCCAGGAAGATCACATCCGCTACTGGAACGAGGTGCACATCGGAATGGCGGTCGCGATCGAGGACGGGCTCATCACGCCGGTGATCCGCAACGCCGACATGAAGAGCCTGCGACAAATCGGCGAAGAGTCGCGTGAGCTGGCGGGGCGTGCCCGCACCCGGCGCCTCAAGCCGGAAGAGTACACCGGGGCGACGTTCAGCGTCTCGAACCTCGGCATGTTCGACATCGATCAATTCACCGCCGTCATCAATCCGCCCGAGGCCGGTATCGTCGCGATCGGCAGCATCGTCGCCAAGGCCGTGCCGGACGGCGATCGCGTCGTGGTGCGGCGGCGTCTGCGCGTGACGATGAGCTGCGACCACCGCGTCATCGACGGCGCGACTGGTGCGGCGTATCTCAAGACTCTGAAACAGATGCTCGAGAACCCGCTGGCCATGCTTCTCTAAGAGGAATCTTCGTGGCAAACTCGTTCGACGTGATCGTTCTCGGCGGTGGGCCGGCCGGCTACGTCTGCGCTATCCGCTGTGCGCAGCTCGGCCTCGCCACCGCTGTCATCGAGCAGGAGAAACTCGGCGGGGTGTGCGTGAACATCGGCTGCATCCCCACCAAGGCGCTGCTGCACTCCGCGTACATCGCGAATCTTCTCAAGGAATCCAAGGACTTCGGCGTCGAGGCCGGTGACGTGAAGACGGACTACGGCGTCGCGATGAAGCGGTCGCGCCGGGTCGCCGACCAGAACTCGAAGGGCGTCGAGTTCCTGATGAAGAAGAACAAGATCACCGTCGTGAAGGGCAGCGGTGTGCTGCAGCCGGGCAAGAAGGTGAAAGTGGGCAGCGACGTCTACGAAGCCAAGAAAGCAGTCGTGATCGCCACGGGCTCGCGCGTCAAAGGCATCCCGCAGATCGGCCTCGAGATCAACAAGACGACGGTCATCTCATCCGATGAAGCACTGCTGATGGAGAAGATTCCGGCGACGCTCGCGATCGTCGGCGCCGGCGCGGTCGGCATGGAGTTCGCCGACATCTTCAGCGCGTTCGGCGTGAAGGTCACCGTGATCGAGGCGCTCCCGCGCATTCTGCCGCTCGAGGACGCCGAGGCGTCGGATACGCTCAGCAAGAGCTATCGGAAGCGCGGCATCGAGGTGATCGCCGGCGCGAAGGTCACCAAGGCAACCGTCGCCAAGGACAAGGTCACGCTCGACGTTGAGGCCGGCGGCGAGAAGAAACAGATCGTCGCGGCCGCGGTGCTGATGGCCGCCGGTCGGGCGGTAAATATCGAAAACATCGGCCTGAAGGAATGCGGCATCCAGCTGACCGAGCGTGGCTTCATCAAAGTGGACAAGAACCTGCAGACGAGCACGGCCGGTTATTACGCCATCGGTGACGTTGCGGGCCCCCCGATGCTGGCGCACAAGGGCAGCCGTGAAGGCGTCGTGGTCGCCGAGCTCATCGCGGGCCAGAAGCCGCATCCCATCAAGTACGACAACGTCCCCAGCGTGACCTACTGTCACCCCGAGGTGGCGAGCATCGGGCTGACGGAGGACCAGTGTAAAGAGAAGAAGCTCGATTACGTCGCGGGCAAGTTTCCGTTTTCCGCCAATGGCCGGGCGCGGGGCACGGGCGAGACTGAAGGCTTCGTGAAAATCCTGCGCGACAAGAAATACGGTGAGATCCTGGGCGCGCACATCGTCGGCGCCCATGCGTCCGAAATGATCCACGAGCTGGCCGTGGCGCGCGAGAACGAGTACACCGTCGAAGAGGTCGATCTCGCAATCCACGCCCATCCGACCATGTCCGAGGCCGTGGCCGAGGCTGCGCTCGATTCGCAGGGCCGCGTGCTCAACATTTGAGCGACGAAACGGTCAAAGACCCACTCGCCCTCGGGCTCGGCTCCCTCGCCGCGGGAGTCGGATTCGGCGGCGCCTGTCTCACGGCGGCGCAGATCGTCGCCTCCATTCTGCGCGGGGATCTCGAGCCGAGCGCCTATCATGAAACCGCCGCCGATCCGCTGCTCGCCGGGCTGATCGCCGCGGTCAGTGTCGGCGGTGTGGTCGCCTGGTACCGCGGCGGCGCCCTCGACAACCTCTGGCAGCGCGGCGTAATCGCGGTTCTGGGTTCCGTCGGAGCCATCCTGATCGGATTCCTCGCCGCGCCGCTCGATCGCTTCTTCGGCGTCCTCGGAATAGTCGTGTGGCTCCTGCTCAACGTTGCGTTCGGCATTCTGGCAACGCGCTGGGCGATTAGAGGCAAGGGGATGGAGGTTCAGTGAAGGGTCTGGAGGTTATCGCGGCGGGCACGATCCCGTACGCCGAGGCACTGGACTGGCAACGGCAGCTCGCCGAGGACCGCATCGCCGGCCGGCTTGCTCACGACGTGCTGCTCCTCCTCGAGCATCCCCCCGTCGTCACGCTGGGCCGGAATTCGCATGCCGCGCACCTGCTCCGGCCGCAGGGAATCGAGGTCTTCGAAGTCGAGCGCGGTGGCGACGTCACCTTTCACGGCCCGGGCCAGCTCGTCGGCTACCCGATTCTCGATCTCCACGGATACAAGCAGGACCTGCATTGGTATCTGCGCACGCTCGAGCAGGCGCTGATCGAAGCCCTCGGCATTCTCGGCATTCCCGCCGAGCGCAATCCGGGGCTCACTGGCGTTTGGACCTGCGGCAGGAAGATCGCGAGCATCGGCATTCATGTGAAGCAATGGGTGACGTGGCACGGCTTCGCGCTGAACGTGACGACGGATCTCGCCGATTTCGATCGCATCGTCCCATGCGGGATTCAGGGTGTGGAGATGACGACGGTTCAGAAGGAGCGGGGAGCGGGGAGCAAGGAGCAGTTGTGGAATGAGAGTGTTGGTGCAGTGATAGCAGGTTTCGAAAACGTGTTTGGAGTGTCGGCGGCTCGGCAAGAGCACGCGTCCTCAAGGACGTGACCAACTCCCGGATCCCTCCCGGCCAAATCCAAACCACAAAATGGCCGGTCCTGCATTACGGCGACGTGCCCACCGTCGACACGACAAAATGGACATTCACCGTTTCCGGCATGGTCGAGCGACCATTCTCCCTGACGTGGGCCGAGTTACTGGCTCTGCCGCGCAAGACGGTCCAGTGCGACATCCATTGCGTCACGACCTGGAGCCGGCTCGATAACACCTTCGAGGGCGTCGCGGTCCAGGACATTCTGAACCGGGCGGGATTGAAGCAGGATGCGAAGTACTGTCTTGTCGTTGCCGAGCAGGGCTTCACCACCAACCTGCCCCTGTCCGATCTAAACCGCCCCGACAACCTCATCGCGCTCACCTGGGCGGGGGAGCCGCTGACGCCCGAACACGGCGGACCGGCGCGACTGCTCGTGCCGCATCTCTATTTCTGGAAGAGCGCGAAATGGGTGAGAGGCTTCGAGCTGCTCGATGAGGACCTGCCGGGATTCTGGGAGCAGAACGGCTATCACATGCGGGGCGACCCCTGGAAGGAAGAGCGCTATGGGGGCCGTGGGCTGACGCAACACGAGATCAACAAGTTCCGCAACGCGAG
>Ga0075434_100006868_pt1 | contig 10486 bp, 7 predicted proteins | sample RhiMethybrSRZTD3_FD_75298 | JGI IMG/M metagenome (GOLD analysis project Ga0075434, IMG submission 75298) | Populus rhizosphere microbial communities from Tennessee, USA - Rhizosphere MetaG P. TD hybrid SRZTD3 | ecosystem: Host-associated > Plants > Roots > Rhizosphere > Soil | place: USA...
GGCGCCGGTGACCAGGTGCGCGAGCGCGAGCTCCCATCCGAAGAAGATGACCCAGAGGATGTTGCCGATCAGCGAGCCCAGGCCGGCGGTCGGCCGCCGGTCGATGGTGCGCCCGAACGGCCACAGCACGTAGCCCGCGATCCGGAAAGCGGCGATCCCGAACGGGATCGTGATGACGAGGAAGAACAAGATGAAGCAGATCAGGCCGGCCACCGCGTAGCCGATGGCCATCCAGATACCGCAAAGCACCAGCCAGATGACGTTCAGAATGACCCGCATGACGCTGGCTCCCCTCCCGTGTCAGTCCTCGCGGCCGGTAAGACCAGTGTGACACCCGGCCGATGCGGCGCTACCGGTCCACCGTGGCGAAGAACGCGGCGACATCGCGGGCGACGAGTCCGGGCTCCTCGGCGGGGGCGAAGTGGCCGCCCGCAGGCATCACGGTCCAGCGGTGGATGTCATACAGCCGTTCGGCCCACTCCCGGGGCGGGTCGCCTTCGGGGACGAGCGTGTGCGGAAAGACCGCGACGGCGGTCGGCACCTGAGCGATGTCGTCGGGGCCGAGGCGCGGCTCGCCCTGCCAGCGCCGGTTGTCGTAGTAGTCGCGCATCGAGGAGGTGATGGTGGACGTCACCCAGTACAAGGTGACGACAGTGAGCAGGAAATCCGCGGAGAACCGGGATTGCAGATCGCCGTGACAGTCGCTCCAGGACCGCCATTTCTCCAGGATCCAGGCGGCCAGCCCGGCCGGAGAGTCGGTGAGCGCGTAGCCAAGGGTCTGCGGCTTGGTGGACTGGATCGCGGTGTAGCCGCGCTCGGTCCGGTCCCACCGCCCGGCCTGCTCCAGGTAGGCCTGCTCGGCCACGGACAAGGGCCGGGAGCCGGGCCCGGTCCACGGGGTGAGTTCCAGGTTGGTCAGGTGCAAGCCGATCAGCGGCGCAGGGTTGTCCATGGCCATGAACGTGGCAATCCCGGCGCCGAAATCACCGCCGCCAGCGGCGTACCGGGCATAACCCAGCTCGCGCATCAGCGCGTGCCACAGGCCGGCGACGTAGCGATAGGTGACCCCGCCCGCGGCGGCCGGTCGGTTCGAGAACCCGTAGCCGGGCAGCGAGGGGATAACCACGTCGAACGCCGGGCCGCTGATGCCGTGCCCCGCCGGGTCGGTCAGCAGCGGGACCAGTGGCAGCAGTTCGGCGAAGCAACTGGGCCAGCCGTGACCGAGGATCAAGGGGATTCCCCCGCCGTGCCTGGCCCGCTCGTGCACGAAATGAACCACGTCGTCGCCGATACGGGCCCGGTAGTGCGCGAACCGGTTCAGTTCCCGCTCGGCCGCCCGCCAGTCGAACCCGTCAGCCCAGTAGCCGAGCAGCGCGTCCAGCCAGTCCCGGTCGGTGCCCTGCGCCCACGGCTCACCGGGCGCGGCCCCGGGCAGCCTGGTGCGGCGGATCCGCGCCCGCAGGTCATCGAGCACCGTCGTATCCACGGCCACAGCAAACGGCTGGATGCCTGCGCCCGTGGCGCCGTCGGGGGGCCCGGCGGTCATCGTGTCGGCCGGATGGCGAGCATGACGTCATTGTTCCGCACCGCACCGCTCTTCATCGCCATCGGCGGAACCGCCGAACTGTGCTTCCTGGTCCGGCTGCTGATCAAGGCCGTGACCCCCCCCCGCACCAGGCAGGCAAGCTCCTGCCCTCGCCACCGTGGCACATCACGCCGGTCGGCCCCTGGTGGCGGCGCCGGCTGTCCGCGTTCGATGTCGCCGCTCGGGAAAAGCCCCCTACCAGGCAAGTGCGCGGGTGAATAATGCAGTCTGGGGATTGGCATTGAGCTAGTTTGCCTGCCGCCGGGAGGGTGTTCTGGATGGTGCCGGGCGGCCTGTTGGAGCGCGGGGATGAACTGGCGCGCGTCGACCGGCTGCTCACTGCGGCGCAGGCCGGTCGTGGTGGCGTCGTGGTGATCACGGGCCCGGCCGGGATCGGCAAGACTTCCCTGCTCAGCGAGGCCGGGGAGCGGGCTGGCCGGGCGGGGATGCGGGTGCTGGCGGGGCGGGGCGGGGAGCTGGAGGGCGGGTTTTCGTTCGGTGTGGCGCGGCAGCTTGTTGAGCCGCTGCTGGCCGGCACCGCACCCGCGGAGCGGGAGGTCCTGCTGGCCGGGGCGGCGCGGCGGGGGCTGATCGCGCTGGGGGACGAGGCCGGTGCTGAGCCGCCGGCGGCGGGGAACGAGCGGCTGTTTACGGTTGTGCACGGCCTGTACTGGCTGGTGGTGAACGCTAGCGCGGCAGCGCCGGTGCTGGTCGTGGTGGATGATCTGCACTGGGCTGATCAGGCATCGCTGCGGTTCCTGCTGTACCTGGCGGACCGGCTGGGCGGGCTGTCGGTCGCGCTGGTGCTTTCCTGGCGGCCCGCAGAGCGAGAGGCTGGCGCGGATCGCCTGGCGCGGCTGGAGCAGATCGCCGCCGAGAGCGTGGCGTCCTTGGCTCCGCTCAGCCGGGGGGGAGTGCGGGCGCTGCTGACCGAAGAGTTCGGGACGGAGCCTGCCGAGCGATTCGCCGCGGCGTGCTACGCGGTGACCGGTGGGAACCCGTTTCTGCTGCGAGAGCTGGCCGCGAGCCTGCGCGCGGACGGGATCGGCCCGGGTCAGGAGGCAGCCGGCCAGGTGGCGGGCCTGGGCCCCCGGTCGGTCGCGCGAGCGGTCGCGCTCCGGGTGGCGCGGCTGGACCCGGCTGCGGGCGAGCTGGCGTGGGCTGCTGCGATCTTGGGGGATGGGGCGCAGTTGCGGCATGCCGCCGCGCTGGCCGGAGTTGCGCTGGCCGACGCCGCGGCGGCGGCGGACGAGCTGGCCGGCATCGGGGTGTTCGAGCCGGGCACGCCGCTGCGGTTTGTGCACCCGATCGTGCGCACGGCCGTGCACGACGACATCCCTGAAGCCGGCCGGGGGTTGCGCCACGCCGAGGCGGCGCGGTTGCTGGCCGCCGACGGCGCGGACCTGGATGCGGTGTGCGCGCACCTGCTGGTATGCGAGCCGGCCGGGTCCCGGGAGGTGGTGGAGCGGTTGCGGACGGCCGCGGCGCGGGCGCTTGGGCGCGGCGGAGCCGAGAGCGCGGCCATTTACCTGCGGCGGGCGCTGGCGGAGACGGCCGATGCGAGCCTGCGCGCGGAGCTGCTGCCGGAGCTGGGCTGGGCGGAGAAGGTAGTGGGCGACCTGGCGGCGGCGGAGCACCTGCGCGAGGCGCTGCAACTCGCCGGTGACCCGGCTGTGCGGGCGGCCGTCGCGCCCGACCTGGCGGAGCTGCTGCTGCTCGCCGGGCAGTGGGATGCCGGCACGGCGGTCGTCCGGTCGGCGCTTGCGGACATGATGGACCGTGACACGCACCTCGGCGAGCCCGCGCACGCGGCGGTCGCGCGCCTGCAGGCCTGGTGGGCGGGGCTGGCGGCGTACGACCCCCACCTGGTGGCCGAGTTTGACGATGGCCTGGGCGGGCTGCGCGCCGCCGCGCAGGGCCGGGACGCGGCGTCTCGCATGCTCGCCGGGCTGCTCGCGGGCGTCCTCGCCTGGCGGGGTGACCGAGACGCTAGCGTGCTGGCCCTGCTCGATCACGCGCTCGACCAGGACCGCCTGCTCGCCAGGGTGGACACCGACCCGTTGATGGCGGCGCAGGCCTTGTTCGCCCCGGTGATGCTGGGCGATCTTGAGCGGGCAGAGGCTCTCGCCGATCAACTGCTCGCGCTGTCGCGGTCGCGGGGCTCGGTGATCGGTCTGGTAATCGCCTCCTCTGTACGCTCCGCGGTGTACGCCCGCCGCGGCGACCTGGTGGGTGCCGAGACCGAGGTGCGCGCGGTTATCGACATCGCGGTGGAGCACGGCATGGCGTTCGCGGTTCCGTCGGCGCTGTACTTCGGAGCAGATGCCCTGATCGAGCGGCCCGACCTGGCCGACGTCGCCGCGCTCACTGACACGATCGCGCTGCCCCCGGACTTCGCGCGGACGGCGAGCGGAGCGATACTGCGGGAGGTGCGGGGAAGGCTCGCGCTGGCCCAAGCAGACTTCGGCACGGCACGGTCCGAACTGCAGGGGGCTGCGGGCACCTATGAGGCGCTGCACCTGCTGGACCCCGGCACCTGCTGGCGCTCGGCGCTCGCACTCGCCGTGGCGGCCGAGGACCCCGGGCAGGCGCGGCAGCTGGCCGACAGCGAGCTGGCGGACGCGCGGCGGGCCGGCCTGCCGCGGCCGGTCGGGATCGCGCTGCGCGCCCGCGGCATGATCGAGGGCGGTAAGCAGGGCCTGCGTGACCTGGGCGAGGCCGCCGAGGTGCTCGCGGCAGCCGGTGCGCGACTTGAACACGCCCGCGCCCTGGTCGAGCTCGGCGCGGCGCTGCGGCGGGCCAACCAGCGAGCCGCTGCCCGCGACCCGTTGCGCACCGGGCTCGACCTGGCACACCGCTGCGGGGCAGTGCGGCTCGCGGAGCGGGCACGGGCTGAGTTGCTGACAGCCGGCGCCAAACCCCGCAGGGCGGTACTGACCGGGCTGGAGGCGCTGACTGCCAGCGAGCGGCGCGTCGCGGAGCTGGCTGCGGCCGGAATGAGCAATCCCGAGATCGCCCAGGCGCTGTTCGTGACCCTCAGCACGGTGGAAGGTCATCTTCGCCACGTCTACCGGAAGCTCTCGATCAGCTCGCGCGGCCAGCTGCCCGACGCGCTGCGGTCAGCCGCACCGCGCACAGCGCTCCCGCCGCGTCATCGGCAAAAAACAACGGTGCCGCCGTGACGCGGCGCAGCGCTCCGCCTGCGATGCTGCCCGATGTGGATCAGCACCCAACCGTGCGCGTCACCCTCGAGTTTGAGCCGGGCTCGGACCCGCCGTGCGGGCGGCTTCTGACCGGCGACGCCGCCTACCCGTTTGTGGGATGGCTGGGTCTCGCCACGGCCCTGGAACACGTGATCGGTGCCGACGCTCCCACCCAGCCCGGCGCTCCCGCGGCCACCGACGGGTAGGCCCGAGCCAAAAAACCATGGTGGCTCCATGGCGCGAACCGCCTAGGTTCCAGGCACGATCATCCTCATAGCATTCAGCAAACAGATTCGCTGTGGCCGGTGGGACAGCCTGGGGGGGCACACACCAGTCATCGGCGGGGACGGTGCGGATGTTCGCCGGGCGGCTCGGTGGGGCGCCGCCCGGCACAATTTCTAATAGGGGTCGCGGGACCTCAGGTGGCGGGTCATAACCAGGCAACCGCCTCTCCGGGGTGGAGGCGCTGCCTGTGCCCGCTGCCACGCCCGCTAGCTCGGGGTGCCTTACCCGTCGTGAGCCCAGGCGGCCGCCACCCGACCGATCAGGGATCCACGGGTTCCTTGGCCCTGACGTTGTGCACCGCGGTTGGTGATTTATCGCCTAGAATGATCTCTACCTGTGTGGTTAGCCGGGCGGGAACCGTCGCGGCGCAGCCATCGGGAGCCGCCAGGGCCTCCTCGAGTGAGCCCCGGCGTAGGGCCCTGTCCCTAGGCCGCCCCCCCGCCTGGAGACAGGGCCGCCGCCTTTCAGGCATGGCACGTTCAGGCGTGGCACCGCAAGCATGAGCTCAGTGAGCGGCTCCTCCGAGGGCATTATCAACCCAGGCTCGCAGGGCGGCCAGGGGGGCGGCGCCTGTCTGCCGGGCGATCACCCTTCCGTCGCGCAGCATCAGCAGGGTTGGGATGGCCTTGGCATCGAACCGCTGGGAAACCTGCGGCGAGACGTCGACGTTCACCTTGACCAGCTTCACCTGGCCGGCCAGATCGCCGGCGAGTTGCTCGAGCGCTGGGCTGACCATCCGGCAGGGGCCGCACCACGGCGCCCACAGGTCGATGAGGACGGGAATCTTGGCGCCCTCCGCGACCTCCCTGAACGTGGCATCGTCGGCGTCGGTGATCCACGGCAGCGGCTTATGGCACTTGCCGCAGCGAGGTGTCCCGGCCGCCGCGGCCGGCACCCGGTTCATCTGGCCGCAATGACTACACCGGACCAGCCCGCTTGCCATGGCCTCATTATCCCCGCAGCGCTGGCCGTGCGGCTCTGCAATGGCGACACGCCTATCACACCGGACTTCGCGGTAGACCCAGGTCCCCCGGTGTCGAGGCGTGACCGAAGACCATCAGAGTGCGGCGAGGCGTAGCTGCCGCCACGGAAAGTGAGTAACCGCTACTCAAGCGGTCCCCCTTCTTCGCGGCCTGGGTCGGCATCCCCCCTGTGGATGGCGTTCAAGCACCCCGGCACCGGGTCCCCGTTCTCCACGGCACCCGCCCGCCCGGATGCCGAGTCGCCATTGGCCGAAGGCAAGCAGCCGGAACCGGCACTGGCAGCCTGAAACCCGCCGGGCCGCCGGCAACTCTGAGGTTCGGCCCATTGCATCAAATTGATTTGATGTAAGTTGGGTTTGATGGTGACGTCGAGCGTGTCTGCCCCGCCGTCGTTTGTGCAGCTGGCCGGGCATCCGCTGCGCTGGCGGCTGCTGGGTGAGCTGGCGCGCAGTGACCGGCGGGTTCGCGAGCTGGTGAGCTTGGTGGGCCAGCCGCAGAACCTGATCTCCTATCACCTGGGCAGGCTGCGGGCCGGCCGGCTGGTGGCTGCGCGGCGCAGCACGTTCGATGCCCGGGACGCCTACTATCACCTGGACCTGGCGAACTGTGCGGATGCCCTGGCCGCGGCGGGTCTGGCGCTGCACCCGGGCCTGCGGCTGGCGCCGGTTGCGGCGGCCGCGCCGGTGGACGGCTGCCGGGTGCTGTTCTTGTGCACGGGCAACAGCGCCCGCTCCCCCGTCGCGGAGGCACTGGTGCGCAAGCGGGCGGGCCGGGTGGAGGTGGCCAGCGCGGGCAGCCACCCCAAGCCGCTGCACCCCAACACGGTGCGCGTGCTGCGGACATACGGGATCGAGCCGGCGGGCCGGCCGCCACAGCACGTGAGCGTTTACGAGGGCCAGCGCTTCGACTACGTGATCACACTGTGCGACCGGGTGCGGGAGGTATGCCCGGAGTTCCCCGGAGGCGCCGAGCAGCTGCACTGGAGCATTCCCGATCCGGCCGCCTCGAGCGGAACCGGCCAGGACACCTACCCGGCCTTCGAGCGCATGGCCGCCGAATTGGAAACGCGCATCGGGTTCCTACTCGCCGCGATCGGCGCGGCACCCGCGCCCGCACCGACCCAGGAGGGCTGATGTTCGAGCCCGCGCCCGGTACGCCGGCCCGCCCGTGACGCCGGTCGCTCCCGAAGGAGATGGGCCTGCCGCGCCCGGGACCGCCGCTGGCCCCGCCGCGGCGCGCGTGTCGCTGGCCACGATCGTGCGTGAGTGGGGCCGGATCGGCTGCATCGGGTTCGGTGGCCCGCCGGCTCACATCAGGCTGCTGCGCGATCTGTGCGTGGGACGCCGCCGATGGATGGACGCCCAGGACTTCGAGGACGCGGTCGCGGTCTGCAACCTTCTGCCCGGCCCGGCGTCAACGCAGCTGGCGATCTTCTGCGCGTGGCGGCTGCGTGGCCGGGCAGGAGCGCTGGCCGGCGGCGCCGCATTCATCTTGCCCGGATTGATCGTCATCCTGGCGCTCGCGGCCCTTTTTCTTAGCACCTCCCCGCCGCTGTGGGTCCTGGGCGCAGGCGCCGGCGCTGGTGCCGCGGTCCCTGCGGTGGCCATCCATGCGGGCGCCGGCCTGACCGGCGCGAGTTGGCGGCGCCGCGCGAACACCGCCCGCTGGCTGTGCTACCTGATCGCCGGGGCCGCCTCGGCCGCCACCCTGGGCCCCTGGCTGGTGCTGGTGCTGCTGGGCTGTGGGCTGGTCGAGCTCACGGTGCAGCTCACCGCCCGGCGCCGCGGCAGCGGCGAATTGCTCGGCGTCGCGGTGGCCCCGATGCTGGCGGCCGGGGCGATCGGCGGCGGGGTGCTGCTGTCGGTGGCCTGGGTGGCGTTCAAGGTCGGGGCACTGTCCTACGGCGGCGGGTTCGTCATTATCCCCCTCATGCAATCTGACGCGGTCAGCCACTACCACTGGATGACTGGCGCTCAGTTCCTCAACGCCGTTGCCCTGGGCCAGATCACCCCCGGCCCGGTCGTCCAGACCGTCGCCGTCGTCGGCTACGCCGCAGCCGGCCTGGTTGGCGGCATCCTCGCCTCGCTGGTCGCCTTCAGCCCTTCCTTCGCGTTTATCCTGCTCGGCGCCCAGCGCTTCGACCAGATCCGCGGCGACCACCGCGCCCGGGCCTTCCTCGCCGGCGCCGGTCCCGCCGCCATCGGCGCCATCTACGGCTCCGCCATCCCCCTGACCCGCGCGCTCAGCCACACCTGGCAATACGCCGTACTCGCCGGAGCCTTGGCCCTGCTCCTGGTGCTGCGGCGCGGCATTGTCCTCACCCTTCTGTCCGCGGGCGCGGCCGGAGTCGTTATCGCCCTCACCGTCAGCACGGCGCTCCAGTAGCGACGCCGCGACCGCCCTCCACGAGGGACCGAGCGCCTGTGAAGGTCAGCCGGTCATCCGGGCCCGGAGCGGTCTCATCGGTGAGCGCCGCGGGCGAGGTTCGCCTCGGCCATCCGCTTCAGGTGCGTCCGGTCCAGCTTCCCGGTGGCTGTGAGCGGCATGTCGCCGAGGACGACTATCTCCTCAGGCGCTTTGTAGCCAACCCTCGCGCGCGCGAACTGGATCAGCTCCTGGCTGGTCGGATGCTCGGCCCCCGGCTCAAAGGTGAGGTAAGCGCGGACGTTCTCACCATGGACAAGATCGTGGATCCCGATCACCGCCGCGCTCGCGACACACGGATGCTCGAGCAGGGCGCCCTCGACCTCCTGTGGGCAGATGTTCGAGCCGTCGTGGACGATGATCTGCTTCTTGCGCCCGCAGAAGGAGAAGTAGCCCTCGTCGTCGACTCGCATCACGTCGCCGGAGTCGAGCCACCCGTTACTAAACACCGCATCGGTCGCGCCTGGGTCGGCCCAGTAGCCGATGGTCGCCGCCGGAGCCTTGATCCAGAGGCGGCCTTCGCTCCCGGCCGGCAGTTCCTCGCCGTCGTCGTTTCGGATCGACAGCGATACCGCGGGAACGACCTGCCCGACCGAACCAGGCTTGATGCGACCCGACGGTGGGCTCACCGTCACCAGCCCGACTTCCGTCAGGCCGTAGGCCTCGTCGATCGCAAACCCGCTCAGCGCGGTGAATTCCCGCTCCAGCTCCGCGGCGACGGTGTCACCCGCCGCGCGGCACAGCCGCAGTGAGGCGAAATCACCGTGCCGGGCGCCGTGGTCGCGGGTCAGCGCGAACAGCGCCGAAGGAAGCATCGACAGCACCGTCGGGTGGTCTTCACGAAGTAGCGGGAGCAACTCATCCCCGTCGAACGTCTTGGCCACGATCACACCAGCGCCCACGCTCAGCGCGGCGAACGAGACGTAGAAGGCCCCGACGTGCGACACCGACGAACCAGCCAGCAGCAAATCGTCGTGGCTGAGCTCGAGGCCTGCCGCAGCTGTCGCAAACATCCAGCCGAGCGTCTCGTGGGTATGGGTGACCCCCTTCGGGCTGCCGGTACTCCCCGAGGTAAAGAAGATCACCGCAGGTGCCGCCGGGGCCGGAGGCGGCGGAGGTGAAGCCAGGGCCTCCCCCGCGACCAGCTCGTCGAAAGCCGGATCCGCTCCTCGCTTGCCGCCGTAGCTGATGGTGCCCAAGGGCAATTGCCGGGCGAACCGGCTTACGGCGAGATCCTCCTGCCGCTCGACATGAGCGAGCAGGGCGCGGGCCTCGCTGACCGCGAGCGCGTGATCAATCTCCGGCGCCATGTAACGGTAATTAAGGGGCGTTGCGACCAGGCCCGCTTTGAAACAGGCGAGGTAGTGAACGATGAGCTCAGGACGATTCGGCATCAGCGAAGCCACCCGATCGCCCGGGTTCAGCCCCAGACCGAGCAAACTGACGGCCAGGCGATCGCTGAGCTCATCGAGCGTGCGCCACGTCCAGCGCGTATCCGCAGAGATGAGCGCGAGCCCGTCAGGATTGGCATCCAGACCGGCGCGAAGCAGATCGCAGGGCCTTACCGGCTCCCCTATCGCCCTTCCGGCATGCGCGGTCACACTTGCCCCCCATGAGCGAAATCGACGACCACAGAATGCTTACCCGTACGGGCAGTGTCGCACACGACTGCTCACCGCGCCTGGACCCGTGGTGGCCGCTGGTCGTTGGCGGCCATCCGGAGGCGACCGCCCTGGTGTGGCCGGTCAGGGCCCCCGGGCCGCACCCCGGCCGCTGAGGACGAAGGTCGTGGCCTGGCTGCGGAGCTGGCCGTTGAACGCCCCAGCGGTGTAGGTGCCGGGCCTTACCGCGCTCCCCCGGCCCGGGCAGCCGGACATCGACGTTCTCCGGTCCCAGGTGACCCTGAGGAAGGCCGGGGCCCCCCGCCTCACCGTGGCCACCTGGGAGCCGGTACCGCGCAGGCAGCTGGAGGAGTCCCACAGCGGCGCATCGCCGGAGGCCACCAC
>Ga0075434_100006869_pt1 | contig 10486 bp, 9 predicted proteins | sample RhiMethybrSRZTD3_FD_75298 | JGI IMG/M metagenome (GOLD analysis project Ga0075434, IMG submission 75298) | Populus rhizosphere microbial communities from Tennessee, USA - Rhizosphere MetaG P. TD hybrid SRZTD3 | ecosystem: Host-associated > Plants > Roots > Rhizosphere > Soil | place: USA...
GGGACGGTCACTTTTAAAGGGGACGGTCACATTTAAAAGTGACCGTCCCCTTTTATCAGTGGCCGGTGGTCGGTTCGAAGTGACGGTCGGGCCGGTACGGCTTCAATTCTTCCGCGAGCGCGCCTTGGGTAATTTCTTGCGCCGCCAGCAGGCCCGCGTGCGGCGCGAGCGTCACGCCGCTGTGCATGACGGAGAGATACACGTCCGGGCGCGCGGGTGAAGCGCCGAGGACCGGGTAGCCGTCGAGCGGCATCGGCCGCCAGCCGATCACGATATTCTCGAAATTCACCTTCGTGAGGTCCGGGACGTAGCGCTGCGCCTCTTTCAGGATGCGCTCGGCATGCTGCAGCGCGATCTCGCGCGAGGGGAAGTCGTTCGGGTGCCCGGAAAGGCGGTCGGCGTGGCTCGCCGGCGGTCCGTCCTCCTCGCCGAGCACGATGCGGCCATCGTCACGCTGGTGCAGGTGCACCTTCGGCATCCACAGCACGCGGTTGATGATCCTCGGCATGGGCGCCGTCGCGGCGGTCACGCCGGGCGCGTCGCGCTGCGGGACGTCCCAGTCGGCGAAGCGCTTGGCGGTATCCGCCGCGGCGCCGGTCGCGAGCACGAGGCGATCCGCCGCGATGTCGCCGCCGCTCGTCGCGACCGCCTTGAGCCGGCCGCTCGCCAGGTTTACGCCCACGAGCTCGCAGGGATAGAGCAGCTTCGCACCAAGGGCAATCGCCGCGTCGAGGAACACTTGAGTCGAAGCGATCGGATTGGTCGCGCCGTCGTTTGCGGAATAGATCACTTGGCGGAGCGAGGTGAAGTCGACGTTCGGCTCGAGCTCCGCGAGGTCGCCGCCCGCGAGAATCCTCGCCTGCTCGCCCCAAGCCATCTGCTCCGCGACACGGGATGCGAGCTCCTTCTCCTTGCTCGGGTCCGCGTTGCCCTCCAGCGAACCGCCCCAGTGCACCGGCAGGCCGAGCTCGGGCTGGAGCAGCTTCCAGCGCGCGACGCCCGCCTGGTTCAGCGCGTGATAGGCCTGCGGCTGCTTCGACCAGGTTGCGTTGATCCACGCGAAGGACGCGCGGCTGGCATGCGTCGCCGGGCCCTGCCGGTCGATGACCGTCACGCTCGCACCGGCTTTGGCGAGATGCCAGGCGATCGAAGCGCCGATGATCCCCGCCCCCGCAACCACGACGCGAAGCCCGCTGGAGGCACGGCTCTCTGGCGCGAGCGCGATCGCCGCCACGAACTGAAGGAAACGCCGCCGGTCGAGGCTAGCGGCCACCATACGCCTGCCGTTCGAACCAGTTGTCGCGATAGCAGCGGCGGCCGCATACGAGCTGCCAGGCGCTCGAGGCCAGGTAAGCGGGAAGGAAGAAGGGACCCCAGGCTTCGTACTGGCGCACGTGGACGTGCTCGTGATCGCGCGCGGCGTCGAGCGCCGCGGCGTCGGTGCCGAGGATCACGTGGCCGAAAGTGACGGCGCGAAACGGAAAGCGGCTGGCCGGGTGGCAGAGCCGCGTACCGATCCAGCCGCCGGAGAATTCGAGGACGCCAAGAACCGCGCGAACGCTGGCGCCGGACAGGCTCATGAAGACTCCGAGTCCAAGCCCGATGAGTGAATTGGGACTGGCCCAGGCATAGGCAATGAGCCGACCGGTCACGGTGGCATCTTCGTAATCTGTACGCTCACGACCTTCCACGCGGCGTTTCGCCGGACGTAGGTATCAATGTAGCGGTAGCGGCTCGTAAAGTTCTTGCCGTCGTAGCGCCCGGTCATGTTCGTGCGCCCGCTGAGGAGCGCGACGTCGCCGTAGAGGCGCACTTCGAATTCCTCGACGGTGTACGGGTCGATCGTGAGCTTGTCGGACATGATCCCATCGACGAACGACGCCCTGGTCTCGAGATTGCCGTAGCCGTCGATCTGGCGAAAGTCCTCGGCCATGTTCGACTCCACCGCGGTGCGATCCTTGCGCACGATCGCTTTGTCCCAGGCATCGGATTGAGCGGTGAGCGCGGCGATCGTCGCGGCCTCTTCGAGCGCCGACGGACCTCCGCCGAGGATGGATTCGATCTTGGCCGCCACCGCGAGTCCGATCTTCCGATGCGCCGCCTCGCTGAGGTGCAGGCCGTCCATGCCATCCGACTTCGTGATCGCGCCAACGTCGAGAAACTCCGCGCCGGTTTCCCGCGCGACCGCTTCGTAAAGGCCGGCGAGCCGCTTCGACTTCTGGATACCGCCGGCGTACACCTCCGCCGGAAACTTCTCGGTCTGCACGAGCGGCGGCGGCGCGAGTACGAGCACGCGGGCCGGCTGGTACTCGGTCAGGACGCCGCCGCCGGTCGACTTCACGACCCCGATGAGCTTGCGTAGGCCCTCCGCGGCCCGCTCCGGCGAGCGCTCGAACATCGCCTTGAAATCGTTCGTGCCCAGCATGATCACGATGAGGTCGAGCGGCAGGTGCGAGGCGATGGCCGACGAGAGATACGCGACGCCGTCCAGGCCGGCGCCCGAAATCTGCGGCCAGCTGGGATCCGGCAGGTCGGTCGTGCGCCCGCTCAGCCCTTCTTCGACGACGTCGTACCCGGGTCCGAGCGCGGCGGCGGCAACGCCCGGCCAACGCTTGTCCGCCGGATAGCGCGTCGTCGGGTAGCCGCGCGAAATCGGCATCCAGCCCCAGGTATTCGAGTCGCCGTAGACGAGGACATGCTTCGTCGCAGCCTGCGTGAGCTGCCGCTGGAAGCGCAGGTCCCACATCCGGTCCTGCACGATGCTGAGCTCGGCCGGATGTCCCGCATCGTCGCGGCGGAAGATGATCGTCCCGAGCCCGCTGTCGAAGGCGTCGGCATAGAGCGGCACCAGCGGGAAGACGGCATCCGGCCGGCGCGTGATCTCGAGCGTGCCGTCGCGCACGCGCACGGTCAGAATCGTCTCCGCATCGCGGCTGGAATATACGCCGGCCAGCGCGTCCAGCTCCGCGGCCGTGGGCGTCGCAGGCGCAACGCGCTCGATCGGCGCCGGCCAGCCGTCGCCCATGTCGAGCGTGCCGCGGCCGGCGGCCTCGAGACTGACGATGTTGCCCTCACCGTCCGTGAGGCGCTTGTGCGTCAGCGCGACGACCGCAACGCCGTCCGGCCGCTGCAGCGCCATGCCATTCCGCACGATCCTGAACGTGTCGCCGCGGTCGGTCCGGCGCCAGAGTCCCGCGATGGCATCGAGCTCCGTGCCCGAGAGCACGACCGGTTTCGGCTGGGAATCCGGCTTCAAGGCGTCGCCGAGGTAGAGATCCGCGACCGCATGCAGCGTCTCGCCCGGCGAGCTGTTGCCGGCGTTACAGAGCACCGCGACCGAGAGTTTCCGCTCCGGGAAGCGCGACAGGTACGCCCGATAACTTGCGGTCGTGCCGCTGTGACGGATCTCGGTTAGGCCCTTGTAGCGGTCGATCGAGAGGCCGAGGCCATAGCCGAACACGTTGCCGTTCGCCAGCCGCCCGGACACCTCCATTTTCCGGAGGAGATCCGCGTCGCCGACCTTCGGGGCGTCGAAGTTCGCGTTCCAGCGCAGCAGGTCGCCGACCGTCGTTAGGAGGCCGCCGTTGCCATGTACGTTCTCGAACGGCATGTCCTGGCGATATTGGTCGTCCGACTCCCAGTACGCGATCGCGCGGCCCTTCACGATTCGCGCGTAGTCGTCTCGCCAGGAGGTATGCGCCATGCCGAGCGGCTCGAAGATCCGCTTGCGCGTGAACTCGGCAAACGGCTCGCCGGCGACGCGCCCGACGAGGATTGCGGCGAGGTTGTAGCCTGAGTTGCTGTACGACCAGCGCGTGCCCGGCTCGAAGTTGAGCGCGCTCTGGCGGCCCAGCACGTCGAGCACGTGCGCGTGCGTGTGCGCGCGCGTGCCGCGCGGCCAGCCCTCGACGTCGACGACGTTGCCCCAGTCGCGCAGCCCGCTCGTGTGCTCGAGCATCTCGCGGATGGTGATCGGCGTGCCGTAGTCGGGCAACTCCGGTATGTACTTGCGGACCGGATCGTCCAACGAGAGCTTCCGGTCCTTCTCGAGGAGCAGGACGGCGGCGGCCGTGAACTGCTTCGAGACCGAGCCCGCCTCGAAGATCGTGTCCGGCCGGTTCGGTACCTCGAGCTCGAGGTCGGCCATGCCGTAGGCCTTTTCCAGGACGATCTGGCCGTCCCGCGAAACGCCGACCGCGCAGCCGGGCGTTGAAGGCGTCCAGTCCGAGAACAGCGCGTCGATCTTCGATTCAGGGACAGCGGTATTGGAGTCGCCGAAGGCCGGCGCCGCGACCGCGCAGGCCAGCAGCCAGGAACAGCGGCCTATCGCGTGTCTAATTGGAAGGATTCCTCTTGAGACGGGCCGCGACCAGGGCCGCAAAGACGCCCGGCAGCGAGAGTATGCCGAACATGATCAAGCCGAGCGGCGCGAGATTCCCGATCTCGCCGGAGCGCAGCGCCATTGCGATCAACTGCGCCGCAAACAGGACGACCGCCCATCGCCAGGGCCGCTCCGGAAACACGTAGCCCAGAAGGCCGGCCGCGCCGATGGCGAGTGGATAGAGCAGCGCCCAGTAAAGTCCGGAGTCCCAGGCCTCGCGCTCGCCGGCCATCGCGGCGCCGAGAAACCACAGCAGGAGGCCGGCCCCAATTGCAATCGCGTATGCCGTCGAGGCCTTGGGGTCGCTCAAGCGCTCGGGCTCCGGAAGCGCCGGTACAGCGACACGATCCACCCGGCCATGAATGCGATGAAGGCCGCGAGCCCCGCCAGCAGCAACCGCTGGTCGAGCTCCGGCTCGTCACCGGCGTTGGCGCGCATGACGAGCACGTGCACGAAGGCGATGAGCGCGATCATTCCGATGGCGAGGAGCGCGGTCCGGGCGCGCAGCGATGCCAAGGTCTTCGCGCTACGCTCCGGCGCCAGCCAGTAATCGCGATTGGGAATGTTGAGCAGCATCGGCCAACGCCGCGACACCCAGACCGGCAGGCCTGCGACCAGGAGCGGAACGACGACGACCAGGAACGTCATGTAGCCGCGATAAACGCCGCGGCTCATCGAGGCGTTGGCCTGGCCGTTCGCGTCGAAATGCGTGGCGCCCACGTCCGGGAAGCCTGAGCTCGATACATAGATGATCGCGGCGGCGGCCATCGCCACCGCAGCGACGACAATCAATCCCGAATGACCGGATCCTTTGCGCATCAGTCGATTGGGCCTAGCGACCCGGAACTATGACTCCGGCGCCACGCGAATAGCGAATCTCGATTGCCGGCAGGCCGAATTTCGCCGTCTGGTCGGCGACCTGGTCCAGGATGCTGCGCGCAGTGGCCTCGTCCGAGACGAGCCGTGGCACACCGCTGGTCGTCAGCTTGTCGCCGTAGCCAAGCTTGACGGGATGCAGCTTGACCTCGGCAAGCTGGTTGCCGGCGAACCGGACCTCCGCGACGACGCTCTGAAACGTGTAGTCGTGCGCAAAGGACTCCTTGTTGAGCGGTGCGGTCAGGTCATAGTCGGTCGCCTTCGCGGGGTCCTTCCAGGCGCGCGACATCATCTCCCGGTTCCGGCTGTACAGGTCGTGCGGCAGCTGCTCCTGCACGTCGCTCCAGAAGAAGTTACCGAGGCCGTAGAAAATCGGCCGGTATCCGCGCCTCGGCGACTGGTAGATCTCCATCGCGCCGAGATTGTGGTTGCCCGACGTGATGAACAGGTCCGCGCCGGAATCGATCGCGCCGTGCGCGAGCTCCTTGAGGAAATCTCCCGCGGCCCGCGGCGCGTCATCGTCGTCGCATCCCAGCGAACATTCATGGGAATGAATGGCGACGATCACGAAGTCGGCGTTCAGCGCCGCTGCCCGGACGGCGGCGTAGATCTCCCGCAGGTCGTCCGGGTCCATCGCGTATTCGTAAGCCGGCCGAGCAGCTTCCCTGTAACTCGCGCCGAACAGGGTCCCTTCCTTGGGTACGTCGTCGCAATGCGACTGGTAGAGCGCGCACTGGACCCGGGCCATCGCCTCGACCGCGGTCCGCGGCACGAGCACGGTCTCACGCACGCGCAGCGCGCTGAGGCCCGGACGGCCCGGCGCGTTCGGCCCGGGCGGCAGCGACTCGCTGGTCGGCCGGAAGGTCGAGGCGATCGACACGAGCGCAACGCGGCCTTGCGCGGTCTCGAAATAAGCGGGCGCGCGAGCGGCGCGGTGCGTCTCGCCGATGCCAGCGTACGGAATTCCCGCCTCGTCGAGCCATCGGGAAGTCTCGCGCATGCCTTCCAGGCCCCAGTCCAGGCTGTGGTTGTTCGCACGGCCGACGATCGAGAAACCCATCGATTTCAGGTCACGCGCGACCTCCGGAACCGATGCATTCGTCCAGTCGCCGTCCCAGGAGTACGGCGCGCCCGGGAAGGCGCGCGGATCGAAGATCGTCGTCTCGAGGTTCCCGACCGTGACGACGGCACCGCGCAGGACCTTCAGTAGCTCACCGAATCCGGGGAGCGACCCCGAATATTGCGAGAGCGGCCGCGAGACGATGAGGTCGCCGACCGCCGCGGCCGTGAATCCGTCCGGCACGCTGGCTTGAAGCTCGGCTTCGATCGGGCGCTTCGGATCGAACTGGCCCGCGTCCTTCACGACCGGATCGGCGGGACCCGAACCTGTCTCAGCGGCCAGGGCCCCGAACGCAAACCACAGGAATGCGAACATGGGAATTCGTTGCATGGTTCAGCCGAGCAGCTTCGAGTCGTAGGGATATTGTGAAAGTACCACGGGCCCGCTGGCGGACACCCAGACTTCGTCTTCGAGCTTCACGCCATCCCGCGCGCCCACCTTGCCCGCATAGCATTCGACGGCGACGACCATGTTTTCCTGGAATTCGCCTTCCGGCATCTCGGTGTAGGGGTCGCCCGGCAACGGGATATTCGGCGACTCGTCGTCCGTGCCGATGCCGTGCACGATGACGCCATACGCCTGCTCGCGATACGCGGCCGGCAGTTTCGGGCAGCGCGCGACGAAATCGGAGAACGCGAGGCCCGGTCTGATCACGTCAGCGCATCCTCCCACGAAGTCGTAGGCTACGCGGTAGGCTTCCCTCTGCTCCGCGCTCGCCTGCTCGCCGCACAGGAAGGTGCGGGAGAAATCGGCGATGTAGCCGTCGGGCCCCGTCATGTCCGTATCAATGGCGACGAGCTCTCCTCGCTCGACCTTCTTGCCGCCTGCCTCATGCAGCCAGGGATTCGTCTTCTGCCCGGAGACGATCAGGCGCGTGAAGCAGTGCTCGCCGCCCAGCGCGAGCATGCGATGCCAGAAGATCGCCAGCAGCTCGTTTTCCGTGATGCCGGGGCGGATCGCCTGCTCCATGTCGCGGAGCGCGGACTCCGCGACCGCGCAGGAGCGCTTCATCAACTCGATCTCGTCCGGCAACTTGATCATCCGCGCCGCCGCCATCGCGCGATCGGCGTCCATGAGGCGAATGCCGGCGGCCTGCAAGGCTGCGTATCCGTTGTAGTCGAGCACGTCGATGCCGACCGGCTCGGCCGCCAGCGCGCGCTCCTCGAGCACACCTCTGATCTGCTTTGCCCAGGCTGCCGCCTTGCCCGGCGAGTCCGCATCCGTCACTCGCGCCTGCCAGAACATCGAAGGCCGGACATCCGGCCAGTACGCGCGTTGCCGGAACTCGGCGCCACCGTACTCGAAAATGACCGGATCGCCCGTCACCGGGACGACGACGTAATGCGCGATGTTCACCGCCGTCCAGAGCGGCATGACGGCGACGCCGGTGCAGTAGCGGATGTTGACGATGTCGGTGAGGACCAGCGCGCCGATCTGGCGCGCCGCCATCTCGCGCTGCACCCTGCCGAGGCGGTCGCGCCGCAAGCGAGCCAAATCGACCACGGATTCCCCCTGTCGCGATTATGATTGCGCACCGAACGCCCAGCAAACCGGAGCATCCATGCGCCATGCCGTGATCCTCGCCATCACCGCCCTCTTCGCCTGCGGACCGGCGGCCGCCGCGCCGGTCGCGCTCGTCGCGGACCGCGTCATCGACGGCGTCGGCAAGTCCGCCCGCGAGCACGCGGTCGTCGTGACCGACGGCGAGCGCATCATCGCCATCGGCGACCGTTCGATCATTCCGACGGGCGCGACGGTCATCCAGCTCACGGGCATGACGCTCATGCCCGGCTTCATCAATGCGCACGAGCATCCGCTGATGTACGCCGACGACTACCAGAACGCGCATCTCCAGGCCTCGTCGGCCTACAAGGCGCTCATGGGGCTCGCGGCCCTTCAGCGCCAGCTTCTTGCCGGGTGGACGACCGTGCGCGTCATGGGCGACGCCGACGTTTATTACGCGAACCAGGACATCCGCAAGACGATCGACAAGGGCATCTTCATCGGCCCGCGCCTGACCGGGGCCGGCCATTACCTCTCGATCACGGGCGGCGGCGGCGACGTCAACTATTTCTCGCCCGAGCAGAAGGTGATCGCCGACGGGCTCATCGTCGACGGGCCTGAGGAGATCCGCAAGGCCGTGCGCCAGGAGATCAAGTACGGCTCCGACTGGATCAAGCTGCTCGTGACCGGCGCGTATCAATCGGTCGGCGACGACCCGCGCAACGTCGCGTTCAGCCCGGAAGAGATCAAGGCGGCCGTCGACGAGGCGAACCGGCACGGCGTGCCCGTCGCCGCGCACGCGCATGCGACCGAGGGCATCAAGCAGGCGGTCGCCGCAGGCGTGCGCTCCATCGAGCACGGCACCTTCATCGACGACGAAGGCATCCGCATGATGGTCGAGCACGGCACCTTCCTCGTGCCGACCATCTACGTCGGCGACTACTACGCGGAAGGCGACAAGCTGCGCGCGCAGGACAAGGAAGACGACTACATCAAGAACATGCGAGGCAAGTTTCTCGCCGCCGTCGGTCGCGCGCACAAGGCAGGCGTCAAGATCGCCGTCGGCATCGACCTTGGCGGCTACATGACCGACCCGACTGTCTATGTGCGCGAGATGGCGGTGCTCGTCGAGGCTGGCTTCACGCCGATGGAGGCGATCCAGGCCGGCACGCGCGTCGGCGCCGAACTGCTGCGCTGGGACGACCGTCTCGGGACCGTGGAAAAAGGCAAGCTCGCCGACCTCGTCGCAGTGCCCGGCAATCCGCTCGACGACATGAAAGCACTCGAGAAAGTCGGCTTCGTCATGGTCGGCGGGCACGTCGCGAAGACGCCGGGCGGCGGTGAGACTCTCGCAGGCGCGCTGCCGGCGCAATAGCCGGCCGCCTCGTCTCGCTCAGCCCGGGATATCGGGTTCGACGCCATCTGGTATGGGTCCTCAAAAGTCCAGGCCGAGCGCAATGAACGCGTGAAAGCCTACGCTTCCGCCGGCATCGTCGTAAGTCGGACCCGCCGATCCGAGCAGGCGAAGAGGTCCTTCGAAGTCATAGATGGCTCCCAGGCCCAGGCTGGTTGACCCGCTCCCGCCGGCGGTGTCCGCGCCCTGCCGATCGGCCTCGACGCCCACCAGCAGTCGCTCACCGTAGCTGCGCGTGACCGCAATGCCGCCGGTCAGGTAGTTGCGATTCCCGGCGCCGGGGTTGATCGCGTAGCCGCCTCCCCCGAACACGGACCACTCGCCCATGTTCTTCTGCGCCCAGACCGGCAAGAACGCGGTGAATTCGCCGGCGCCCATGCCATTGCTGCCCGTGGGAAGTGAAATGCCGGGGAACACGGCAATCGAAACATCCGCATCGGGGTCGTGGTAGAAGCGGTACTTCGCCGAGACTGCGATGTCGCCCGCGCCCCATTGCCAATCGCCGGAATTGCGAACATAGGACGCCGGCAATTCGATCGTGAGTTGCAGTCCAGGTGCACCGCCGTAATTCAACTCGACACCGGTCGCGCCTTCCAGAAGCGAACCGCGACCTTCGGCCTCCATGAAGGGGCCGTAAACCTCCCAATGCCCGGTTCCCGTCGGTTCCGGATCGTCGGTCAGGAACGGCGGACCAGCCCACGCAGCAGGCGGCACGATCGCGGCGATCGACAGGAGGACTACGCGCATTGCATGCCGACGTCGAGTTATCCCAATCCCTGCATTGGACGCAGCTTCAAAGAGCCATTTGCCTCGAGCGCCTGCCGGCATGCCCACCGAATCGGATACCGGACGCCTTTGACTTCCAACTCCGCGTGGAGGCGCAACCCCTTCCAGTCCGTGCCGAGTGGCAGCGGGAAGCGCGCTTGCCGGATCTTGCCCGGCACCGGATAGCCCGGATCGAGGCTTCCGCCGGAGAGCGTCCTGCCCGCCTCGTTCTTCACTTCAATTCGCAGTGCGCCCGGCACGCCGGCAATGCCGTCGTTTGCCAAACCGATGACGAGACCGTTCTGGCTCTCGTCCTGGTAGCTCCAGATGAACGACGGACGCAAGCGATAGCCGATCCGGCGCGCGATTGTGTCGATCATCTCGGAGTGGCTCCCGTAGGAACGAAGGACGTTGGCCGCGTTCTCCG
>Ga0075434_100006872_pt1 | contig 10483 bp, 10 predicted proteins | sample RhiMethybrSRZTD3_FD_75298 | JGI IMG/M metagenome (GOLD analysis project Ga0075434, IMG submission 75298) | Populus rhizosphere microbial communities from Tennessee, USA - Rhizosphere MetaG P. TD hybrid SRZTD3 | ecosystem: Host-associated > Plants > Roots > Rhizosphere > Soil | place: USA...
TCATGAAGAGATTCCACGCCGTTCTCGAAGGCGGCTTCGTCATCGAGGAGGGTCGGGGCAAGGCCTGCGGACCGCGATCGCGTTGCCTGCTCATCCAGGTGCTTTCGCCGGACCGGTCGGGCCTGATCCGGGCCATGGGCGTGGATCTGGTCAAGCGAAACATTCCGTATCGCACCTTCGTGCCGTCCGAGCACCCGGGTGTCAAGTGAAGCGGCTGCTGACGGCGGTTCTCCTCGCCGCGGGATTGGCGGCTCTTCCGAGCCTAGCGTCCGCGCAGGCCGTTTGCACTCTCCCCGAAGAAAACCTGATCAACTGGCCCGCCAGCGGCACTCCGGTCTGGTCGCTATGTTGGGTGCGGGCCACCAAGTCCAGCGGTGCGCGCGCATCGGGCCTGGAGATCCGAAACGTCTATTACAACGGCCATCTCGCTCTGAAGCGCGGCCACATTCCCATCTTGAACGTGATCTATGAAGGCGGCAACTGCGGCGGCGCGAGCCACTGCTATCGCGACAAGGTGAACCAGGAGCTGGGCTACCTGACCAACAACATCTGTCCGCCGCCCAAGTCCGGAACCAACTGCGGCTACGCCGAGCCCTCGTGTCCGCCGGTGATGGAATGTGACATGGCCTCCGGCATGGTCGACGTCTGCACGATGGGTCAGCCCCCGCCACCCAACGAGTGCGGACAAATGTGCTTCGTCGGCGTCTCCGCCGAGGAGCTCCCGGACCGCCTGATCCTGAGCACCCAGCTACGGGCGGGCTGGTACCGGTATGCCGAGAAGTGGACGTTCCTCGCCGACGGGACCATCCAGCCTTCGTGGGGGTTCTCGGCCGTCTTCGACCCCTGCACCAGCTTCACGCACCGGCATAACGCGTATTGGCGCCTCGACTTCGACATCGACGGTCCGGCGAGCGACAAGGTCGTCGAGGGCCCGACGCCCATCGGCATGGGCGAGATCAAAACCGAAGCCAAACGTTTGAACAACCAACCGGGCCTGTACTGGGAGGTCACCGACCGAAACACCGGGCGAGGCTACCGCCTCGTGCCGGGAGCAGAAACGGAGAACGCGCCCGCGGACACGTTCGCCGTCGCGGACTTCTGGGTCTTGAAGTACAAGCCCGAGGAGCTCGACGACAACGGCCAGGTCGGGCCGGCCTGCGCGATTAAGATCAACCCCTTCATCAACAACAATAACCTCAACCAAGACCTGGTGGTCTGGTACCGGACGGGACTCCGACACCTCGGGCAGGATCTGGATCATTGCCACGTCGTCGGGCCGACGCTGGTGCCCCTCGGCGACTGGAGTCCCTGAAACCAGCCTTAAGGACGCCCCCGGTTGATATAAGATTGAAACCATACTGACAGGGAGGACGCTGGCCATGAGACGAGTTTTCGCGCCTCTTCTGGCAGTAGCTGCGACGCTGCTCTGCGCCACCACACTTCGAGCCCAAGAGCTGAGTTCGGAGATCACCGAGAGTTCCCGCCCCATACGCCTCCTCCATAGCTGGTACGACACGATCAAGACGCCCGACGGGGAGGTGCCGCGGCGGGTGGTCATTCTCTTCGACTACAACAAGGCCGTGACGCTCGAGCGCTGGTACACGCTCGAAGGGAAGCTGTTCTGGAGCCGGAGCTTCGTGTTGAGTCCCCCCACCGCTTCCGACGTGGAGATCGAGGAGGCGTTCGACATCGTCCGCAGGGATCCCGAAATGATCCCGATCATGAAGAGATTCCACGCCGTTCTCGAAGGCGGCTTCGTCATCGAGGAGGGTCGGGGCAAGGCCTGCGGACCGCGATCGCGTTGCCTGCTCATCCAGGTGCTTTCGCCCGACCGGTCGGGCCTGATCCGGGCCATGGGCGTGGATCTGGTCAAGCGGAACATTCCGTATCGCACCTTCGTCCCGTCCGAGCATGCGGGTGTCAAGTGAAGATGCTCCTGGCGGCGGGCCTGATGCTCGCGGGCCTGGTGTCGTCTCCCGCGGCCGTTAGCGCGCAGCCCACGTGCACGCTGCCGACCGAGCACCTCATCAGCTGGCCGACGAACAGCCCGATCTGGCAGATGTGCTGGGTGCGCCCCAACAGCTCCAGCGGCGCACGCCGGTCCGGGCTCGAGATTCGCAACGTTTACTACAACGGTCACCTCGTGTTGAAGCGCGCCCACACACCGATCACGAACGTTATCTACGAGGGCGGGAATTGCGGCGGCGCGGGCCACTGCTATCGCGACCAGACGATCGAGCAGGCGTATCTGACCGACAACGTCTGCCCGCCCCCGAACACGGGCACCAACTGCGGCTACGCAGAGCCCACGTGCCCACCGATCACGGTGTGCGACATGCCCACCGGCACCGATGTCTGCACGATCGGCCAACCTCCGCCGCCGCCGAATCCGTGCGGGCAGAGCTGCTTCTCAGGGGTCTCGGCGCAGAAGCTGCTGGATCGCCTCGTCTTGACGACGCAGATCCGGGCGGGCTGGTACCGCTACGACATGAAGTGGACGTTCTACCCCGACGGTCGTATCGAGCCGTTCTTCGGGTTCGCCGCCGTCTTCGACCCGTGCACGAACTTCACGCACCGCCACAACGTCTACTGGCGGCTCGACTTCGACCTCGACGGCGCCGATCGTGACGAGGTGTTCGAAGGCCCGAGAGGCGTGGGGAAGGGCAAGATCCGGACCGAGGCCATGCGGTTGAACACCGATCCCAGCATGTACTGGGAAATCACCGACAGGATCACCAATCGCGGCTACCGCATCGTCCCGGGCGACGAGATCGCGCAGACCCCGGCCGACGCGTTCGCCGTCGGAGACTTCTGGGTGCTGAAGTACAAGCCCGAGGAGCTCGACGATAACGGGCAGCCGGGCCCGGCGTGCGCGATCAAGATCAACAACTACTTGAACGGCGAGACGCTCGACGACGATCTCGTAGTCTGGTATCGCGGCGGCGTACGGCATCTGGGCCGCGATCTCGATCACTGCCACCCGCTCGGCCCGATGCTGGTACCGATCGGTGACTGGAGCCCGGGAGCGCCGTAGGGATTCGTGGCTCTGCTAGGATTCGGCGGCATCATCCGATCATGGTTTCCGTGCGCCGAGCTTCCGCCTCGCTGCTGACCTGCGCCGCGGCGCTCTTCTGCGCCGCCGCGGTCGCGGCTCCTCCGGCGGAGGTCACGAGGACCTCCCGCCCGGTGCGGCTCCTGAGAAGCTGGGAGGAGACCGTCAAGGCGTCCGGAGGCCGGGAGTTCGCGCGCCGCGTCGACGTCGTCTTCGACTACTCTCGGGGTTACGCCTACCAGATCACCTTCAATTCCGAGGGACTCGCGGTCGGGAAGGAGCAGCTGGGAGCCGGGCACCCCGCTCCCTCGCGTGAGGAGATCGACGAGGCCTTCGCGCTCGTGCGCAACGAGCCGTCGTTCCAGAGGATCTTTCAGCGCTTCAACGTCGTCCTGGAGGGCGGATTCGTTCTTCTCGAAACTCCGGACAAGCGCTGCGGCCCGGGCACGCGGTGCCTCCGCGTCTTTCTGCTCTCGTCGGATCGCGCGGGCACGATTCGCCAGGCGGTCGTGGACCTCGTCAAGCGCGAAGTCGTCTATCCCGACTTCGTGCCCGAGCCCTGGCGGGCTCCCAAGTGAAGACGCTGTTGGCGGGTCTTCTCCTGGCGGCGGCGCTGACGGTGAGCGCGACCGCGCAGCCCGTCTGCAATCTTGCAGGTGAGCACCTGATGTCCTGGCCCGAGGCCAACCCGGTATGGCAGTTCTGCTGGCTCAAGGCTCCGGACAGCTCGGGCACGAACGGGTCGGGGCTGGAGATCCGCAACGTCTATTACAACGGCCACCTCGTTCTGAAGCGCGGCCACGTCCCGATGTTGAACGTCCAGTACGTCCAGACCGGCTGCGGCTGCATCTGCTATCGCGACTGGGAGGACCAGCAGGACTGGTTCCTCGCCGACAACATCGTCACGCAGGGCGATTACGCGGAGCCCACGTCGCCGGCCGTGACGGTGTGCGACGTCGGAGGCGGCGCCGACGTCTGCACGCCGGGGCAGCCGAACTGCTTCAACGGGGTCGCCGCCGAGAAGTTCGCCGATCCGCTGGTGCTAACGACGCAATTCGAAGCCGGCTGGTACCGGTACACGATGCGCTGGCGCTTCTACCTGGACGGGCGGATCCAGCCCGTGTTCGGGTTCTCCGCGATCACCTCCGGATGCGTCAGCTGCACGCACAAGCATCACGCATACTGGCGTTTCGACTTCGACATCGACGGGCCCTCGCAAGACAGGGTCCTGGAGGGTCCCAACCTGCTGCCTTCCGGCGGCCGGACGGGGCCCCGGTATCCGAGCCAGCCTCAGACCACCGAGGGAATGCGCAAGATCAACCGTTCCGATCTGTCCTGGACGGTGTTCGACTCGCAGACGCAGCGCGGCTACCGCCTCGTCCCGGGCGCCGAGGTCGCGCTTCCGGCCGATGCCTTCTCACAGGGGGACCTCTGGGCGCTGGCCTATCACCCCAACGAGATCGACGACGGCCACAATCTGGGCAACTGTCCCGTCGACTTCCAGCCGTGGCTGAACGGAGAGTCGCTCGGCGGCAGCGACGTCGTCCTCTGGTACCGGACGGGCTGGCTGCATCAGAGCGGCGATCTCGCCGACTGCGACCAGGTCGGCCCGACTCTGGTTCCCCTAGGGGACTGGAGCCCGTAACCGTCGCGAGCACTTGCTCGGACTCTGGCTGCGCCACCGCCCTGCGGCTCCCCAAACGCGGCTCGACCGCAGGGATGAGTCCTCGCTGCGCGCTCGCTCCCGCGGCGTGAGGCTCCTCCGCTGCCTTCGCGGAGACTCCTCACGCCGCGACGGGCCACCGGAGCGACGGGATTTACTCGCCCGAGCCGTGACTCCCCGCGGACGACGAACCTTTCCCGCGGCTGCGCGTAGTGGCTTTTGGGGGAAGTTCTGCCTTTCGAGAAGGAGAGTGATGCTGATGATGCGCCACAGGCTCGCGATTCCCGGCCTCGTCCTGGCCGTATCGACCGCCGCCGCACAGACCCCGGCTCCGTCCCCGACGCCTGCGCCGATCAAGGCGCCGGAATCCATCGTGACCGAGGGAGTCCCTCCGATTCCGATGTCCCTCGCCGACGAAGTCGGCCGCTACACGGAGTTCCGCAGCGCGGGCTTCTGGAGCTGGCACCCGACCAGGCGGGAGATGCTGATCGGCACCCGCTTCGGCAATACGACGCAGGCCCACCTCGTGAAGTCTCCCGGTGGAGCGCGCACGCAGATGACGTTCTATCCCGACCGCGTCCTCGGCGCCCGTTTCGATCCCACGACGGGCGACTCGTTCGTCTTCACGAAGGACGTCGGCGGCGGCGAGTTCTTCCAGTTCTACCGGTACGACTTCTCCGACGGAAGCGTCACGCTGCTGACCGACGGCAAATCCCGGAACACGGGAGGCCGCTGGTCGAACAACGGAAAGTGGATCGCCTACGGATCGACCCGGCGGACGGGAGACGACGTCGACATCTACGTCATGAATCCCCATGAGCCGAAATCGGACCGGCGAGTTCTCGAACTCTCGGGCGGCGGCTGGGAGGCCGCGGACTGGTCTCCCGACGACACGAAACTCCTCGTCGCCGAGGGCATATCGATCAACGAGACCTACCTCTGGCTGGTCGACGTCGCCACGGGGGCCAAGACGCTGCTGACCCCCAAGGGCGGAAAGGAAAAGGTCGCGTACCAGAACGCGGCTTTCGCCCGCGACGGCAAGGGTCTCTACGTGACCACGGACCAGGGATCCGAGTTCCAGCGGCTGGCCTACATGGACCTCGCCACGAAGAAGACGGAGTTCTTAACGCCCGACACGGCCGACGTGGAGGATATGGACCTTTCTTTCGACGGCAAGACGATCGCCTACGTGACGAATGAGAAGGGCGTCAGCGTGCTCCGTCTGATGGATACGGGTTCGCGGCGCGAGCTCCCGGGTCCGAAGCTGCCGTTCGCGACGATCGGGGGGCTGCGCTGGCACCGCGATAACAGCCTCATCGGTTTCACGATGGAGACGCCGCGCTCCAACTCGGACGCCTATTCGTACGACGTCAAGACCGGAAAGGTCGAGCGCTGGACGGAAAGTGAACTCGGCGGCCTCAATCCGGCCAACTGGGCCGAGCCGGAGCTGGTGGCCTGGAAGAGCTTCGACGGCCGGGAGATCTCGGGGTTCCTCTACAAGCCCAACGCGTCGAAGTTCCCGGGCAAGCGGCCGGTCACGATCGAGATCCACGGAGGGCCCGAGGGGCAGGCCCGGCCCGACTTCCTCGGCGTCTGGAACTACATCGTCAACGAGCTCGGCGTGGCCGTGCTCATGCCGAACATCCGGGGATCGTCGGGCTACGGGAAGACCTTCCTCCAGCTCGACAACGGGTTCCTGCGCGAGGGCGCTTACAAAGACATCGGCGCCCTCTTCGACTGGATTGCCACGCGGCCGGACCTCGATGCCGACCGGGTCTTGGTTGGCGGCGGGAGCTACGGCGGCCACATGACGCTGGCAGTGTCCTATCTCTACAGCGACAAGATCCGGTGTTCGATCGACGTCGTCGGGCCCTCCAACCTCGTCACGTTTCTGGAGCACACGTCGGGCTACCGCCGGGACCTGCGCCGGGTCGAGTACGGCGACGAGCGCGATCCGAAGATGCGCGCGTTCCTCGAGAAGATCGCGCCGATGACCAACGCCGAGAAGATCCGCAAGCCTCTGTTCGTGATCCAGGGGGCCAACGACCCGCGCGTGCCGCTCTCGGAGTCCGAGCAGATGGTCAAACGCATCCGCGGCATCGGCACCCCCGTCTGGTACATGATGGCGAAGGACGAAGGGCACGGCTTCTCCAAGAAGTCCAATCGCGACTACCAGTTCTATGCCTCGATCCTGTTCATGAAGGAGTTTCTGCTGGCGAAACAGTGATTCAAAAATCCTGCACGAGCTGCAGGATTCTGGCGTCAGGGCCGCGAATCTGACGGGGAATTCCCTCCAATGACTTCGAAATCCTGCAAGTTCTGCAGATTTCTATAGTCAGCGCGTTTCGGATCTGCTACGCTGCAGATCCGTGGACAGGGCCGACACCGCCTGGCTGCTCGTCGCGACCGCCCTCGTCCTCCTCATGACTCCGGCGCTGGGCTTCTTCTACGGAGGCCTGGTGCGCTCCAAGAACGCGTTGAACACCATGATGATGAGCGTCTCGGCGCTCGGCTTCGTGGGCGTGGCGTGGGCGCTCGCGGGCTATGCGCTCGCGTTCGCTCCCGGGGGAGCCTTCGCAGGCGATCTCGGGCGCGCGCTTCTCTCGGGCGTGGGTCTCGAGCCGCAGGGGAGCGTGCCGCACCTGCTCTTCATGGCCTTCCAGGGCACGTTCGCGATCATCACGGCCGCGCTGATCTCCGGCGCGATCGTGGAGAGGATGCGTTTCGGGCCGTACCTCGCGTTCCTGGTGCTCTGGAGCCTCGCGGTCTACGCCCCGGTCGCCCACTGGGTCTGGGGAGGAGGCTTCCTGGCGAAGCTCGGCGCGCTGGACTTCGCGGGCGGCACGGTCGTGCACATCAACGCCGGGGCGGCGGCGCTCGTCGCGGCCGTGGTCCTGGGGCCCCGCAAGGACTTCGCGCGTCAGGCCATGCTGCCGCACAACGTCCCGTTCACGCTGCTCGGCGCGGGACTGCTCTGGTTCGGCTGGTTCGGGTTCAACGGCGGCAGCGCGCTGGCGTCCAACGCCTCGGCGGCGCTGGCCTTCGTCAACACCATGTTCGCCCCGATGGCCACGCTCGTGGTCTGGACGCTGCTGGACCTGCGGAGGACCGGCCGCGCCACCGCCGTCGGCGCCGCCACGGCCATCGTCGTCGGCCTCGTCGCAATAACCCCGGCCGCCGGATACGTCTCGCCGCTGTCGGCCATTCTGCTCGGCGGCGTCGCCGCCTTTCCGAGCTACTTCGCGCTGCTGTGGAGGGCGAGAACGCGCCTCGACGACTCGCTCGACGTCGTCGCGGCGCACGGCTTGGGAGGCACGGTGGGAGCGCTGCTGACCGGAGTCCTCGCGCAGAAGGCCTGGAACGGCACGGCGGACGGCCTGCTCTTCGGCAACCCCCGGCAGCTCCTGGTGCAGGCCCTGAGCGTTCTCGCCGTGGCGGCGTACAGCGGCCTGGCGACGTTCGGGCTGCTCAAGCTGGTCGGCGCGGTCGCGCCGCTGCGTGTTGGCGCCCGCGAAGAGGGTCTGGGTCTCGACGTGACGCAGCACGGCGAGGAGGCCTACACCCGCGGCGAAGGGGCCATCCTCGTTCTCCACCCGGACGAAAGCGTCGAGGGCCTGGGCCTTCCGGAGACCGCGCCCGCCGAGGGAGGATCCGGCTGAAGCTGGTCGTTGCGATCGTCCGGCCGGACCGCCTGCCGGAGGTGCTCGAGGCGTTGTTCCGGGCCGACGTCCGCGGGCTCACGCTGCACCGCGTCGAAGGGCACGGCGGCGAAACCGAGCGCGTCGAAACCTATCGCGGTACGACCGTCAAGATGAAGCTCTCCGAGAAGGTGCGTCTGGACATCGGCGTCTCGGACCACTTCGTCGAGCCGACTGTGCGCGCGATTCTTGCTTCCGCCCACACCGGTTCCGTCGGCGACGGGAAGGTGTTCGTGCTGCCGGTCGAGAAGGTCTACCGGATCCGGACCGGCGAGGAGGACCAGGCGGCGGTCACGCCGGTGGCGCAGCCCTAGATCCCGCCGGTTTCGTCGAGCGGAGCCGGCGCGGGGGCGACGTCCACGATCGCCTCGGCTTCGATCTCGACGAGCATGTCCGCGTCCACCAGCCCGGAGACCTCTACCATCGTCGACGCGGGCCGGATTTTTCCGAAGAACTCCCCGTGGGCACGGCCGATCTCCTTCCAGTTCTGGATGTCCGTGACGTAGACGCGGGTCCGCACCACGTCCGAGAGGCTCGCGCCGGCCTTCTCGAGGGCGGTCTGGATGTTGCGCAGAGCCTGGATCGCCTGCCGGTACGGGTCGCCCCGGCCCATGATCTTTCCGTCCGGACCCGTCGCGGTCGTGCCCGCGACGTGGACGACGTTTCCCACGCGCACGGCACGCGAATAGCCGACGATCGGCTCCCACGGCGCTCCGCTCGAGACGTTGCGGCGGGCGATGTCAGTTCCCTTCCGGCGGCGCCGAGGCGCCCGTGCCGAGGTAGCGGTCGTAAATGTCGTTCCAGCGCGATTCTGTGAGAACGAGCCGGAGCTGCTGGTTGATCGGATCGCGCAGAGGGCTGCCGTTGCGAAGCGGAAACGCATATTTTTGCGTATCGAGGACGAGAGGAAGCACGTCGAAAAGTTTTCCGGCTTCCCGGTCCGCGTAGTATTGCAGCGTCGCCTTTCCGTACACGACGGAGTCGACCTGACCGTTTCGCAGCGCCTCCAGCGCGGCCCTGGGGGTCGCATAGAGGCGATGCGGAATCTGCTGGTCGCGGAGCCACTCAGTCGCCGCCGATGCGCTGACTCCGCCGACGATGGTGTTGCGCAGGTTTGCAGGTCCCTGAATGCGGCCGAATTCGGCGACGGCCAGCTGTGCCGCGACGTGCGCCGTCAGCGAGGCGAGCAGCATGACGCTGATCAGCATCCAGATCAGGGCGATGCATCGCCCCCAGAAGGTCATTGGCACCTTGTCCCCGTAGCCGACGCCGAACGTCGTGACTCCGGCCCACCAGTATCCCGAGCCGAGGCCGTGGGCGGGTCGGCCACCGAACATCGGGTTGTGCCTCCGCTCGATCAGCCACAAAGCCGCGCCTGCCGCGAGCATCAAGAAAGCGAGGGAGACATAGATCATCAGCGAGGTCGGCGTCGTCAGGGCATGCAGGATCTTGACCCCGCGGGCGCCTTCGTTCTTGCGCAGCACGGCAACGCCGACCTGGTACACCGTGTAGTCGTGCGTGAAATCCACGAGGCGCTGGCGTTCCATCGTCGCGGCGAAGGGTCCGACCGCCGTGTCGAGACGTCCCGCGGCGATTTCGCCGAGAATCTGATCGAACGGCCGCTCGACGAGCCGGGTCTCGAGGCCGAGGTTGCCGGCGATCTGCTGCCACAGCTCGACCGTGACTCCCCGCCATTGCCCGTCCTGTCCCTTCATGGACCAGGGGGGCGCCTCGTAGACGCCGACGGAGACGGTTTTCGGCGGCGAAGAAGCGGCCTGCGCGAGCAGCCCGGCCGGAAGCGCCAGGGCCAGGAGCGCCGCGGCGAAGCGCCGTCGGCTATCTCTGCAGGTACGTGTACTCGGGCAGAACGTCCTCGAACTCCTTGAAGATCGCCCGGGCTTCGTCTTTCTTGACGGCCTTGCCGGTGACGCGTTCGAGCTGCCGCGTCAGCGACGCCAGGATCTCTTCGCGGTCGTAGTTCATGTATTCGAGCACGCGCTCGCAGGACTCGCCCGGCAGCACGTCCTCGATGCGCGAGCGGCCCTGCTCGTCGACGGTCACGAGGACTTC
>Ga0075434_100006874_pt1 | contig 10482 bp, 9 predicted proteins | sample RhiMethybrSRZTD3_FD_75298 | JGI IMG/M metagenome (GOLD analysis project Ga0075434, IMG submission 75298) | Populus rhizosphere microbial communities from Tennessee, USA - Rhizosphere MetaG P. TD hybrid SRZTD3 | ecosystem: Host-associated > Plants > Roots > Rhizosphere > Soil | place: USA...
AGATCGACCAGGTCCGGGCCGAATGCCCGAGCCTCGAGCACGTTGTGGTGATCGATGACCGTGGCCGGCTGCCGGAGGGTGCCATCAGCTTCGACGACATCTTCGACCTCGCCACCGCCGACCCCGGCGAGGTGCGCGAGTGGACCGAGACGTGGCAGGGCTTCGGTCGCGCGAAGGTCGCCACCATCGTCCACACCTCGGGGACGACCGCCAACCCGAAGGGAGTGGTGCTGACCCACGGCAACATCCTCCACAACTTCGAGGGCGCCCAGGCGGCAATCGACTTCTACGAGACGGACCTCTTCCTCTCGTTCCTCCCGCTCTCGCACATGACCGAGCGGGCAGCCGGCCAGATCGTGCCACTCGGCCGTGGCTGCACGATCGCGTACGCCGAGCCGGCGATCGAACGCCTCGCCGCCAACATGGCCGAGACCCGCCCGACGGTGATGGTTGCCGTCCCACGTCTCTACGAGCGCCTCTACGCGCGTGTCGTCTCCACGGTCGAGGCGGGGCCTCCGTTGCGGCAGCGGATCTTCCGGTGGGCGCTCGCGCTCGGCCGTGCCAAGTACGCCAACCACGTCGCTGGGCGCCCGAACTCGGCCTGGCTGCGCCTCCAGCTGGCGATCGCGGATCGGCTCGTCTTTCACAAGATCAAGGCGCGAACCGGCGGGCGGGTCCGCTACTTCGTCTCGGGCGGCGCGCCGCTCTCGCAGGAGATCGGCGAGTTCTTCTATGCGATGGGGATGCTGATCCTGGAGGGCTACGGGCTGACGGAGACGGCGCCACTGCTCACCATCAACCGGCCGGGGGACTTCAAGTTCGGGACTGTCGGCAGGCCCGTGGCGGAGACGCAGATCCGGATCGACCCCGAGACCGGCGAGATCCTGGCGCGCGGCCCGCAGGTGATGCAGGGCTACCTCAACCAGCCCGAGGAGACCGCCCGCGTGATCGGTGCCGATGGCTGGTTCCACACCGGCGACATCGGCGAGATCGACCCCGAGGGACGGGTGATCATCACCGATCGGCTCAAGAACATCATCGTGCTGGCAAACGGCAAGAACGTCGCGCCGGCGCCGATGGAGATCGCCATCCTGACCAGCCGCTACATCGCCCAGGCCGTCGTCCTGGGCGACAACCAGCCGTACACCGGCGTCATTGTGGCGCCCGATTTCGACCAGCTCGGCACCTGGGCCGCCGCCAACGGCATGGCCGAGATTCCGCCGGAGCAGCTGGTGGGGGAGAAGGCCATCCAGAAGCTCATCGAAGGGGAGGTGCGTGCCAAGCTCGAGGGCTTCGCGATCTACGAGCGGCCTCGCCGCGTCGCGCTCCTGCCGCGCCTCCTCTCCGAGGAGGAGGGCGAGCTGACTCCCTCGCTCAAGGTCAAGACGCGGGTCGTGGTGGAGAAATGGGCGCCACAGGTCGCGCGCCTCTTCGGCGAGGACGAGGGCGGCCCTGCGTCGACCGACTAGGGCGGGGTTACCATGACGCCCATGAGCGACGTCTTCATCCTCTCCGCTGCCCGAACGCCGATCGGCAAGTTCGGCGGCGGGCTTTCCACGGTGCCGGCCACGCAGCTTGGCGCGACGGCCATCCGTGCTGCGGTGGAACGCGCGGGGATAGCCCCCGAGCGCGTCGACGAGGTCTTCATGGGCCAGGTCATCCAGGCGGGCGCCGGCCAGGCCCCGGCCCGGCAGGCCGCGCTGAAGGCCGGGCTTCCGGACGGCGTCGGCGCGACGACCATCAACAAGGTGTGCGGCTCCGGCCTGAAGGCGGTGATGCTCGGGGCCGCCTCGATCCGGGCAGGCGACGCGGCCCTGATCGTGGCCGGGGGGATGGAGAACATGAACCTCGGCCCCTACCTGCTCCCCGGGGCGCGGGCGGGCTATCGCCTTGGCAACGCCGAGCTCGTCGACGCCACCGTCCACGACGGCCTGTGGTGCGCGATCTGCGACGTCCACATGGGGATGCATGCCGAGCGTGTCGCGGCCAAGCATGAGGTGAGTCGCGCCGCCCAGGACGAGTTCGCCGTCCGATCGCACGAACGGGCCCTCGCCGCCATTGCCAGCGGCCGCTTCGCCGACGAGATCGTGCCGGTCGAGGTGCCCGGCAAGAAGGGCCCGACCACGGTCGACACCGACGAGAACCCGCGTGCCGACACGTCACTCGAGGCGCTTGCCCGCCTGAAGCCCGCCTTCCAGCCCGATGGCGGCACAGTCACCGCCGGCAACTCCCCAGGGATCACCGATGGCGCCGCCGCCCTCGTCCTCGCCTCGGAGGAGGCCGTCGCCGCCGATGGCCTGACGCCACTCGCCCGCATCACCGGCTACGCCCAGGCGGACGTCGCTCCCGAGTGGCTCTTCGAGGCGCCGATCGACGGTGTTCGGCGGCTCCTCGAGAAGCTCGATCTGAAGCTCGCCGACTTCGACCTCCTGGAGATCAACGAGGCCTTTGCGGCGCAGGTGCTCGCCGACGGCAACGCGCTCGGCTTTGACTGGGATCGCGTGAACGTCAACGGTGGCGCCATCGCGCTCGGCCATCCGATCGGTGCATCCGGCGCCCGGGTGCTGACGACACTCCTCTACGAGCTGCGGCGCCGCGGCGGGAAGCGTGGCCTGGCGACCCTCTGCCTCGGCGGTGGCGGCGCAGTGGCACTCGCGATCGAGGCCGCTTGACCCGACCCTATAATCGGGCCGCCGCGCTCCGGCCAGCTCCCGCCCACACATCGGCGGAGGCGCCAGCCGCGACCAGTTGGAGGCTCAGAAGCGAGACCCATGGCAAGTTCCAATCCGGTCGCTGAGGCGCCGAACATCTGGGCGGTCGCCCAGGCGCAGTTCGACGCAGCGGCCGAACAGCTCGACCTGGATCCCGGCCTGCGCCGCGTCCTGCGCGTCCCGCAGCGTGAGCTGACCGTCAACTTCCCGGTGACGATGGACGACGGCCACGTCGAGGTCTTCACCGGGTTCCGCATCCAGCACAACGTCAGCCGCGGGCCGGCCAAGGGCGGCATCCGCTACCACCAGGACGTGACGCGCGACGAGGTGCGGGCGCTATCGATGTGGATGACGTGGAAGTGCGCCGTCGTCAACATCCCGTATGGCGGCGGCAAGGGCGGGGTCATCGTCGACCCCAAGAAGCTCTCCATGCGCGAGCTGGAGGGCCTGACGAGGCGCTTCACGACGGAGATCAGCCCCCTCATCGGTCCAGATCGCGACATCCCCGCCCCGGACGTGAACACCAATGCCCAGGTGATGGCCTGGATGATGGACACCTTCTCGATGCACCGCGGCTACACGATCCCAGGCGTCGTCACCGGCAAGCCGATCGCCATCGGTGGGTCGCTCGGCCGCAACGAGGCGACCGCCCGCGGCGCGGTCTATACCCTGCACCAGGCGAGCAAGGCCCTGAACATCCCCCTCAGCGGGGCGCGGGTCGCGATCCAGGGCTTTGGGAATGCCGGCTCGATCGCCGCCGACCTGCTCGCCGCAGAGGGAGCCGTGATCGTCGCGGTCAGCGACTCGAGCGGCGGCATCGCGAACCCGAAGGGGCTTGACCCGGCCCGCGTTGGGGCGTGGAAGCGCGAGCACGGGACGGTCGTCGGCTTCCCGAACGCAGAGGCGGTGAGCAACACCGAGATCCTCGAGCTCGACTGCGAGATCCTCGTCCCGGCGGCGCTGGAGAACCAGATCACCGAGCACAACGCCCCGCGCATCAAGGCGCGGATCGTGGCCGAGGCCGCGAACGGCCCGACCACTCCGCAGGCCGACCAGATCCTCTACGACCGCGGCGTCTTCGTGATCCCCGACATCCTGTGCAACGCCGGCGGCGTGACGGTCAGCTACTTCGAGTGGGTCCAGGACATGCAGTCGTTCTTCTGGACCGAGGCACGCATCAACGAGAGCCTCCACGAGATCATGGACCGGGCCTTCGAGAGCGTCCATGCCATGAGCGAGCGACACAGCGTGCATATGCGGACTGCGGCGTACATGGTCGCGGTCGCGCGGGTCGCCGAGGCGACGAACCTGCGGGGCCTCTACCCCTAGGCGGGGCCCATGCTCGACCACGAGGAGCGCTTCCTCTTCCGCGAGGAGATCCTGAACCTGGCGAACGCGCTGGGTGAGGCTGGGGCCCTCGACAACGTCGAGGACCTGCTCGCGGACGTCACGACCTCGCCCCGCTTCGACAGCGACGTCTTCACGCTCGAGCGATCGCTGCAGGTGATGCTCGGCAGCCGTGCGGGCTCGACGCTGGTTGGGCTTCTCACCGTGACGCGTGAGGTCTTCGACGAGGTCAGCGAGATCGGCCTGGCGACCGATGTGCACGAGCGCCTGGTTGGCTGGCGCGCCCGCTTCGGCCTGGCGATCGACAACGCCCTCAACTTCCTGAACAACCCCGATGGGATCCAGGGCCACAACTTCGGCACGCAGCTGACCCATGGCGAGGGCGGCCTCACGCTGCAGGGCCGCCTGACACTGGTCCGCTACAACAACGAGCCGCAGTTCTTCATCGCCGACGCCGACGTCCTGCTCAGCATGGCCGCCGACCTGATGGAGCGGCTGGGCGAGCACCTCGAGCCGGAGATGGTCGAGCCCGAGCTGGTGGCCCGGCTCCATGAGGCGGTCGAGCTGATCGAGCGGCGCGGCAAGCCCCGCGGGTGACCGCCGGCCAGCGCGTCTTCCTGGCGGCGACAGGGCAGAACCGGGGCAAGACGACCGCCTCGCTCGGCCTGACCGCCGCGATCATCCAGCGAGGCGAGCAGACCGGCTTCATCAAGCCCGTCGGCCAGCGCTACCTCGTCATCGACGGCACGCGCGCCGATGAGGACGCAGTGCTGATGAAAGCCGTCTTCGACCTGCCGGACGCGCTCGACGACATGAGCCCGGTCACGCTGCCGCGCCACTTCACGACCGACTACGTGATGGGGCGCGTGCGGGAGGACCTCGAGGCCGAGGTGACCGAGGCGGCGACGCGCGTTGGGGAGGGGAAGGACCTGCTCGTCATCGAGGGGACCGGCCACGCCGGAGTGGGAGCGGTTGTCGGCCTCTCGAACGCCCGCGTTGCGTCGCTCCTGGAGGCGCCCGTCGTCATCGTCAGCGAGGGCGGCGTCGGGCGGCCCATCGACGAGATCGTCCTGAATCACGCGCTCTTCGACCGGCATGGCGTGCGGGTCATCGGGGCCGTCGTCAACAAGGTCGACGTGGAGTCGCACCCACAGCTCCCCGAGATCCTGCGCCGCGGCCTCGAACAGCACGGGATCGAGCTGCTCGGCTGCATCCCGTACTCGGAGCTGCTCGCCAACCCGTCCCTCGAGCTCATCGCGACGCACCTCGACGGCACGCTGCTGACCGGCGAGGCGACGCCCGGCCTCACGATCGGCCACGTGGCGATCGGCGCGATGCGGGCCGAGCATGCCGAGGCGCTCATCCCGGACCGGACGTTGCTCATCACGCCCGGGGACCGCAACGACATGATCGAGATGGCGCTGCGCCTCAACGCCCAGGGCGATGGACGGCGCGTGACCGGGCTGGTCCTCACGGGCGGATTCCACCCGACCCACGACGCCATCGTCGGTCTCGAACGGGCCGGCCTCTTCGCGTTCCTCGTCGGCACCGACACCTATCGGTCCGCCCAGGCGGTCGACGAGATCCTCGTCAAGACCCACCCAACCGATGCCGAGAAGATCGCGACGATCATCGGCCTGGTGGGTGGGGCACTCGATGTCGGGACCTTCCTGGCGCACCTCTAGCCCCGTCCTCCCCGGCGGCGTAGGATGCCTGCCATGACCGCTACGACCCAGACCCGCCTCGATCGGCTCCCCTTCACCGGCGACGACGAGTCCGATCGGCTCCTCGCCACCGACGCGCTGGCCCTCCTCATCGGCTTCGCGCTGGACCAGCAGGTGACCGTCCAGAAGGCGTTCTCCGGGCCGGCCGAGCTGCGCAGGCGGATCGGCCACCTCGACGCGACCCGCATTGCCGCAATGGATCCCGGCGACCTGGACGCGGCCTTCCGGCAGCGACCGGCGCTCCACCGCTTCCCGGGCGCCATGGCGACGCGCGTCCGAGCACTGTGCGCGTACGTGGCTCGCGAGTACGGCGGTGACGCCAGCCGGGTCTGGACCGATGCCCGCGACGGCCACGACCTCGAGGCACGCCTCTTGCGCCTCCCGTCGATCGGGGAGATGAAGGCACGTTCGCTGATCGCCATCCTCGGCAAGCAGTTCGGCCTGCGGCTGCCCGGTCTTGAGGATGTGATGCCGACCCATCCCACCCTCGGCGACGTCGACTCGGCCGAGGCGCTTGCCAGCTACCAGGCCAAGAAGCGCGCCTGGAAGCAGGCGCAGCGGGCCGCCAAGGGCTGACTCCCAGGGTTCGGCCACCCGCCCGGACAGGGTAGGAGGCCGGACGTGGGCACTCGCCGGCCTCCTGTGCGCCGCAGCGCCACCGGACAAGCCGGAGCGCGCGGCGACAGCGCCATGATAGGAATCCGACCCCCGACGTCATTGGTACTTTCGGCTCCCCGGCCAGCTCGGGGGCCTCAATCCATCAGGCGACGTCCCAGGCGAGCGGCATGTTGTCCGTGAGCCGCGTGTGGCCGATCCAGACGGCCACGAGCGCCAGCGCCGGCCCGGTGACTCGCCGCAACTCGGCGAGGGTCGCGGCATCGGCGACGCTGATGTAGTCGGGTCGCGCCATGGTCTCGGCGGCAATCACGTCGGTCATCCGCGCCCTGAGCACCTCGGCCGAACGCTCTCCGGTCTCGTAGGCCTGGCGCGCCGCGTTCAGCGCCGCAAAGAGGCAGGCTGCGGCGTGGCGCTCCTCGATCGAGAGCTGGGCATTCGCGCTCGACAGCGCCAGGCCATCGGCCTCACGAACGGTGGGACAGATGACGAGCTCCACGTTCATGAACAGGTCGCGCATCATCCGGCGCAGGATCACGACCTGCTGTGCGTGTCGCTGACCGAGGTACATGCTGGCTGGCCCGACCAGGTGAAGCATCTTCAGCATCACGGTGGTGAGGCCGTCGAGGTGGCCCGGTCGCGAGGCTCCCTCCAGCTGACGGGTCAGCCCCTCGACCGTGACGCGGGTCACGTCCTCGGGTGGGTAGAGGGTCGACACCTCGGGGAGGAAGACCAGATCCGCGCCGTCGCGCTCCAGGAGGGCGAGGTCGCGCTGCTCGTCGCGCTGCGGGCCTGACTCGTCGAGCGTCGGAAACTCGCCCGGGTTGACGAAGGAGCTGACGACGACGCAGCCGTTGTCGGCGTGGGCACGTCGGACGAGGGAGAGCTGGCCGTCATGCAGGACGCCCATCGTCGGCACGTAACCGACCGAGTCGCCGGCGAGGCGGCGTTCGAGGATCGCGGCTCGCAGGTCTGGGACGCTGCGAAGGACCTGCACCTTCAGCGGCGACGGGAGCGAGCCGGGCGCTCGGCGCGCTCAGCGGGACGAGCCTTGCGGTAGCGGTCCACGATCAGGTCCCAGAGGCGCTCGGCGACCTGGCGCTTGGGGAGCATCGGCCAGTCGCTCAAGGGACCTTCAGCGCCAAAGACGGCCACCTTGTTCTCATCCGAGCCGATGGCGTCGAACGGCCCGCCGACCCGATTCGCCACAATCAGGTCCAGGCCCTTGTCGCGCAGCTTGCTGCGGGCGTTGGCCTCGACGTCGTCACTCTCCGCGGCGAAGCCGATCAGGAACGGGCGGCTCCCCTCGGCCATCTCCGCGACCTCAGCGATGATGTCCGGGTTCGGCACGAGGTCGATCTGCAGGCCGCCGCCATCGCGCTTGATCTTGCTCCTGCTGGTGCGCTTCGGGGCGAAGTCAGCCACTGCGGCGGCCATGACGAGGACGTCAGCGCCTGCCGCGGCGCGCATCACTGCCTGGCGCATCGCCGACGCGGTGCTCGCCTCGACGACGGTGACGCCGCGGGGGGCCGGGACGCTCATGACGCCAGCGACGAGGGTGACGCTCGCGCCACGGTCACGCGCCGCCTCGGCGATCGCCACGCCCATCTTCCCGCTGCTGCGGTTGCCGATGAAGCGGACCGGGTCGATCGGCTCGCGCGTCCCGCCGGCGCTGATGACGACCTGCAGCCCCTCGAGGTCGCCCGCCCTCGCGAAGAGCCGCTCGACGGCCTCGACGATCGCCTCGGGCTCGGCGAGGCGCCCAACCCCGGTCAGGCCGCTGGCCAACGCTCCGACCTCCGGTTCGATGATGAGGTGCCCGAAGCCGCGCAGCGTCTCGACGTTGCGCTGCGTGGCGGGGTGCGTCCACATCCCGGCGTCCATCGCCGGTGCGACGATCAGCGGGGCGCGACTGGCGAGGGCGATGGCCGTCACCGCGTTTCCCGCGCTGCCGGTCGCCAGCTCGGCGAGCAGGTTGGCGGTCGCCGGGGCGATGACGATCGCATCGGCACCCTCGGCGAGCTCGACGTGGGCGATCTGCGAGTCGGCGTCGAGCGCCATGACGTCGTTGATGACCGGCCGATGCGTGAGCGAAGCGAAGGTCAGCGCCGTGACGAACTCGGCGGCCGCCGGGGTCATCGCCACGTCGACGACGGCGCCACGCTCCGCCAGACGGCGGACGAGGGTGACCGCCTTATACGCGGCGATGCTGCCCGAGACGCCGACCACGATGCGACGTCCGGCCAGGGCGCCGCGCTCGTCGGTCATCGATCCGCGCCGAGCCCGCCCATCCGCGCGCCGCTTGGCGCGCCGGCGCCGGAGCGGATCGCGTCGTGGGCGTAGCGGATGCCGCGCAGCGTCAGGTCCGGCTCGATGGCATCGATCCCAGGTACCTCGCGCAGCCACGGCTCGTGGGTGTAGCCGCCGGTCGCGATGACGGTCACGCGGCTGTCGGCGGGAGAGCGCTCGACGAGCTCGCCGCGGAGGGCCGTGAGCAGGCCGCTGACCAGCCCGATGTAGCCGAGCACGGTCCCGCTCTGCATGGCATGGATGGTATTGGCGCCGATCGCGTGGGGCGGCCTGCGGAGCTCGATGCGGGGGAGCTTGCTGGCGTAGCCGACCAGCGCCTCGAGCGAGAGGCCGAGCCCTGGAGCGATGGCGCCGCCGACGTACGCGCCTTCGGCGCTCACCACGTCGAAGTTCGTGCTCGTCCCCAGGTCGATCACGATCGCCGGGCCGCCGAACTCAATGCGCGCGGCGAGCGCGTTGCAGAGCCGGTCCGCACCCGCCTCGGCGGGGCGGTCGATCTCGATGCGCAGGACATCGGCCAGTGAGCTCGCGTCGATGACCAGCGGCTCGAGCCCGACGCGCGTGCGAATGAAGTGCTCGAACGTGCCCGTCAGCGGTGGGACGACCGACGCGAGCGCGACCGCCTGGAGCTCGTCGAGGCGATGGCCGTCGAGCGCGAGCATGGCGGCCGTCTGCGCTGCCGCCTCGTCCGGCGTCGCCCCGGCATGCGTAGCGGCGCGCCACGAGCCCACGAGCTCGCCATCGGCGAACAAGCCGAGCGTGATGTTCGTGTTGCCGACGTCGGCGGCGAGGAGCTTCACGCGCCACATCCTACAGCCGTCCCACGGCCTCCCGGGCCGACGGGCCGGTGCTAGACTCGCCCGCGATTCCCCTCCCCCCACAGCGGCCCGGGCTGCAAGCGAGACGATGACCGACGCGCGAGCCAAGCTCTATATCAATACCGGCGTCGTCACCGTCAAGAGCGACATCTACAACATCCTGCGCCCACTGCTGAAGCAGACCGTTACCTATACCTATCGCCGCGGGGCGCAGGTGATCGGCAGCGGGACCGGCTGGGTCGAGCGCCTCGTCGTCGACCATCCGGAGATCGCCAGCTATTTCACCCCGCTCTCCATCTGCCTCAACCTCGACTCGTTCGACTACCTCCAGTTCGACACGACCTCGGACCAGCTGCTCGTCTACACGCTCGTGATCGGGGAGGAGCGGGTGGTCCTCGAGTTCGCCGCCGCCGGCCCGCGCCTCAGCCTCGCCGACGATGTCGAGGAGCCGCGCTCGCTGCCGCGAAACGCGGAGGAGCTGGCGCGCGACCTGCGCTTCATTCAGATGGAGCTGCTCATGTCGCCCGAGGCGAGCGAAGACGACGAGGAGGCCTGAGGTGGCGTCCGGCATCGCCGCCGGACGTGCCCGCAAGGGTGCCCGCCGCCCGTACGAGCGGACGGCGCTGGCCAACGGGCTGCGCGTCGTGACGCAGTCGATTCCCGGGGCGCGCTCCGTGGCGGTCGGGATCTTCGTCGGCGTCGGGTCGCGCCGGGAGGACGAGGCGCATGTCGGCCTCTCGCACCTCCTCGAGCACCTGGTCTTCAAGGGGACCAACCGCTACCCGGATCCCGGCGGGCTCTCCGAGGCAGTGGAGGGGTGCGGCGGCAGTGTCAACGCCTCGACCGACCGTGAGCTCACGATCTACAGCGCCCGCGTGCCGGCAGCCGCAGCGGAGCGGGCCCTCGAAGTCGTTGCCGACCTGGTCGTCAACCCACTTCTGCGTGTCGCGGACTTGC
>Ga0075434_100006877_pt1 | contig 10477 bp, 11 predicted proteins | sample RhiMethybrSRZTD3_FD_75298 | JGI IMG/M metagenome (GOLD analysis project Ga0075434, IMG submission 75298) | Populus rhizosphere microbial communities from Tennessee, USA - Rhizosphere MetaG P. TD hybrid SRZTD3 | ecosystem: Host-associated > Plants > Roots > Rhizosphere > Soil | place: USA...
CCGCAGATCTACGCGGACAACGGAACTTGCCTGAACTAAGAGTTCCTGCAGCTCCCTCCCCGGGCGTCGAAGGCCGGCCTGGGGAGGGGGCCCTCTCTCGCGAGGAGGTGGATTCTGCTGGTGAAGCCCATCGCCAGGACCGGGACACCTCCAGGCCCCTACATCAACCTCGTGCTCCTCGCGCTGATGATCGTTGGCCTGGCGCTATCGCTATGGCGCCGAGCTGATTTGCCGTTGCAGCAGTGAGGCTCCGGCTCGCCCGAGAACTGGAGATCGCGTCCCGCATTTGCTACTCGATGCCAACTCCTGGATTAAAGCTGACTTCGGCGGCGATGATCGAGTTGGCGTGCTTACATAGTTGCACTAGACAAAGCCGAGCGACAGCACTGAAGTGTAGCGCCGTCCCACCCTGGTACCAGGCATAAGCGTCCTTCCCTTGCCGAGCCAGGCGAACTTCCTCCTTGCTCTCCTCCTCCAGGCCCCAACGGTACTGAAAGTATAAAAACCCTGGATTTGAAGTATCTATGAGGCAGCGTACCAGTTCGGCCTGGGGCTGTCCTTCGGTTAGCACAAGAGTTTTCCAGTCATCGCTTGCGCTGAGTGCATGCTCGTCGTGAAGATTGGCAGGGATCCTTCCGAACTCCTCCTTGAGAGAGGCCAGAAATTTGCCTACTTCTTGATCATGCACCTGACGCCGAAGATCGGGGTCGCGCTCGAAGTCTCGTCTCCACGTTGAGATGGCCAAGACCCTTGCCGCCTCGACTGGATCGTCCGATTTTCCCATTTGCTTGCCTCTATTCGTGCACGGTGTTATATCGCCGTTACATCGCAGAATTACCTGCTCCCCTTAGGCAGCAGAGCCCAAGGGCCCAAGGCATCTAAGGCCTCTTGCTCGCTCATGCTTCTCGCGTGCTCTAGAACTCCCGACGGAACCCACTTGGGGAATGGAACCTCCCGGGTAGCATGTCGACCGGAAGCCGTGTGCTCTTCATGTACCTGCGCTATCTGAGTGGCCGGAAATCTCTCCGCTACGCGCACTAATGCCGGCCATAGCCGCCGGTGTATGAAAGTGACTTTTCCATTCACAAGACGGCAAACGAGTACATCTTCAGAATCCGTCACTGCCTGAAAGACGGCGAAGATTCGATGGCTTTTGGGATGAGACCACCAGCTTCCTTTGATGGGCTCGCCGGCAATCGCCTCTGTAAGTCGGGGAACAGGGCCTTTGGCAGAAGCAAGGACCACGCCATGCTTTTGAACAAAGGCAATCGCTTCGTCGGCGGTCATGTCGCACCTCGTCACGCCCAACACGTTGGCGGTGAGCGGCGGAACCACGTTCTCAGCAGCTTAGCCCTTTCGAGGCTGCCCTCGCAAGTTCCTTGATCCCACCCCTGGGCCATGGCCCGGAGGCTCCGTCATACTCCGGAAGGGGCGCTCTCTTCGAGGTCACTCTGCGGGGAGAGCCCGTGGCTGTGCTCCGGCCGTTTTCAGCGGATGAGCGGAAGCTGCGTCAGGTCCAAAGGGAAGAGGCCTTGGAGAAGCTGGACAGCCTGGCCGAGCAGATCGCCCGGTCTTGGCGCTCGCCCAAGAGCGCTGTGGAGCTGATCGAAGAGCAACGGCGCCAGGATTGCCCAAAACGCGAGCCTCCTCAAATCTGAAAGATCAAGCTCCGCTAAAAGGGTGGAACCTCATTCGTCATTCAGGGGGGCTTCTTTCCTCTGGAACATTGTCCTTTCTTCACTGGCTTCTTTCCAAGACGTATCTAATGGCATAGAGCAATTCTGCGCGCAACCAGTCATCCGGAGCAGTATCTGCAGTCACCACGCTCCTTTGGTCCAGAGCTTTTTCTAGCCATGTTAGTGCCTTAGCGCGTTGAACTAGGCTGCCATTGCGATAGGCGTCAGCAGTTCCGACTAGCAACCACGGCAACCGTGTCTGGACAAAACTGTCATCAGCGTACCCATCTTTTGTCATGAAATAAAAATAAGGATGTTCGATATCGCCAGCTGAAATACTTACTGTTGGTAGATTGTCGAGCCACTCCCGGTCGACTTGTTGCAACTGCTTAGGAATGGTCTGATGCAACGCATGCAAAACAAGACCAGAAATGCTTTCCGAGGCTTTGCCGTTGCGTAGGAGTGGATAGTCTTTCCAGCGAGACCCTTGTTCGCGCTGGGCTAACAACCATGCAGAACCTTTCTGAATCGCAGCGGAGACCCGTCTTGCGTCGCTTACATCCACAAAACCCCTCGTGAATTGACCATTTAAGCCGAGTAGTGCCCATGCAGTGCCATATGAAGATGCATATGGTGACTCATGGGCGACTGGAAAGACTGACCACCACCCCTCTTGATGTTGCTCATCGATTAGAAATCTGAACTCAGCTCTTGTGCCATGCTCACCTATTTTCGCGAAGGCTAGCAAGACCCAGCCGGATACGAAAATGTTGCGTGGCTTCCCTAGGTTTCCAGGAATTTCTCTCCAGCAGCCACACGTCGTCTCGGTAGTGGAGCGGACGAATGACGTTATCTGTTTTGCATCTAGCGTATTGCTGATCCCATAATTGGCCAATGTTGCCTGCGCGATCGTCCATGGCGTAATGTCACTTCTGTTTGTGTTTGTTGGAAAATCGAGATTGGATTCCAATGTAGCTGAGAGTCGCGATACGGTTTCCTTCATCCTTGATGAAATGTTAGAAGAGATTGGAATTCTTGACTCACCGGCCCAGGCTACTCGCATTATATTTGACGTGATGCTCCATCTAAATTTTGCGGATGCTGGAAAAGAGAAAACGTACACGATTCCCAAACCAATCAGTAAAACGAGCGCCCTCGCTTTCCACGGCCATGCGAGAACGTGTTTCCAGACGGGTTCAATCAAAGTGTCCGCCAGCTCCTCGGCTTTCTTTTTGAGATAGTCAATCAAAGGTGGACACCCGCATGGCTAAAAGCCCAACAAGCCTACAAGCTTCAGAGTCCGACATTTCCGTATGGACTTGGCCCTTCCACCATCATAGATGGTCCTACCCAATCTGCTGCCATGCTACTCCCTTCGAGCGTTCTGTCAAGCCCTCTTTCCTCATCCAGTCCGGCCTGCCTCTCGCCGAGAGCGTTCCTTCTGCCACACTGCAAGCAAAGCTTGGCGCCAAAGGCTCCGCGCCGAGTTCGTCGGCGCCTTCCGTCGGACCGCCGAACGGCTCAAGAAGGACAAGAGCACGATTCGGTTTCCGCAAGGGTTCTTCCCGCCTCCCATACCCTTCGTGGGCGGCTAGCCTCAACTCCACCTTACGCCCTCAATCAAGCAGCCTCACTCTCGCTCCTCAATAGAGGTGTGTCCAGATTGGTTCTCAAGGCGTCCCAGCGCGAGATCGTTCGATTAAAAAGACGGGAACTTAGGACAAAAACTCTGCTTTCAGTGTCGAATTCGAGGAGACAGGCTGCAAAACGCGAGCCTCCTCAAATCTGAAAGATCAAGCTCCGCTAAAAGGGTGGAACCTCATTCTCCCCGCAGGGCCAAGCTGGGGCAGCCAAAAACGCCTACTTCTGGCCGACCTTGTTTCTCGGGAGGAGCGCGAGGACTATGAATAGTAGGATGAAGAGCCAGCCGTTCGACACGTGCCAGCCTCCACCTGTGCTCGATTCTCCACCTTCCCCCCCGTCCGAACCGCCACCTTCACCTCCTCCGGCTGGAGATCCACTTGCTGCCGAAACCGGCGCTGGCACCCTCACCGGCAGATCAGCAGACGGCTCGGCTCGAAGCGGGGAAGCGGTTCGAAGCGGCAGATCAGCAGGCGGCTCGAAGTGAACCGCAGGCGGTTCGAAGCGGGGAAGCGGTTCGAAGTGGGGAAGGACCGGAGGCGACTCGAAACGAGCGGGAGGGGCCTCGAACGCTTGCGCCGCGCAGGGAACGGCGAGCCCGAGAAAGAAGATCCCGGAGAATACGGCGAGGACGGCGGTGGTTTTGCTCATGCTTGCTCCTCGTCACGGCGCAAGGGTTACTCTCCTGGTCGCCGACGATGTTGCGGTCTGTGTAACCGTTCAGTCTACCCCAACTATAAAGCGCATGTCAAATTGCCAAATGTGTATTGCCGGAAGTTATCGCTGGCGTGGCTGCTGGACGTACGGGTGGAGGAGCTCTAGTGGGAGTTCTGATCACTTCTCGCGTAGGCCTCTCCGGCAAACCTCTCCACAGGTGGAGGCGCCCAACAGGTCGCGGTGGGGCCAGCTCTTTTCACATGGCACCTTTTTGGGGGGTTGGCCGCCCTCTTTGTACTCTTCAGCCCCTCGTCAGGCCCGAGAGGTGCCAGCCGATTAGAGAGGACCTGGCTGAAGCACGCCGATGGGCAGAAATTCACTCTTTCCACAACCTCTTTCCGCCACCGATTGCTTTACGCTACCTTCGCGGACGGAGTCCTTCGGATTGACCTATCTGGAAGCCATGGCATGCGGCATCCCCTGCGTCGCTCCGGACGACGCGGTGCGGCGCGAGGTGATCGGAGAGGCGGGGATCTTCCGTCGCCCGTGACCGCGAATCGAACAGCGGGGCTGACACGAAAACGCCGTCAAAGGCGGCGAATCAGGTCACGGAGCACGTATGTCGGCGGGATTCAGTCCCCGCCGCACGTGACCACTGTTCGCGGCCACGAGCTTTGCCAGCCCCGCGATCTCCTCCGGCCTGCGCGTCTCGCGCTCCGTCGTCCAGACGGGGACCGCGACGTGCTCCCACGGGAGGAGGCCGTTGTCGCATGCGAAGGCGATTACAGCTTCGCCGTCGCCCACAAACCGCACGGCATGTAGCTGCTCGTACGGCTGAGTGAAGGCGGCGAGGAGCACTCCGCGCTGCGTGTCCCAGAGGCGGGCGGTGGCGCCGTCGGTGGCGACGAGCTCCGCACCCGATGCGCTGAATGAAGCGTCGAGCGTGCGGTTCCGCTCGGACAGCGTTTGGAGGAGTCTGCCGTCCGCGGTGCTCCAGATGCGGAGCGGGCCCTCGGTCGCGCCGGTGGCCAACCACCGCCCATCCGGGCTGAACACGACTGCGTGCGCGAAGTCGATCGCCTGCTGGAAGCGCTCGCCTGCTCCGAAAATGAGCGGCTTCTCCGATCCGTCGAGCGACTCCAGCCGGATTGCGCCGGCCTTTTCTCGCGGCTTGCAGTCGAGGAGCGCCAAGCGGCGCTCGTCGCTGCTGAACGCCGCGTGACAGCCTTGGCTCTTCAGCACGGTCTGCCGGCGGCGGAGATCCTGGACGACGACTCGATCGTTCGGTTCGCGTACGAGGAGGAAGCGGCTGTGGGGCGAGAACTCGGTCACGGCTTGCGTCGCGGTCGCGATCGTTTGCGGACTTCCACCGCCGCCCCGCGGCCGGACGACCACCTGCCGGTCGTCGGCGAAGGCGAGCCACTCGCCATCGTGGCTGATCGCCGCGAGCCCTTTGTCGCCTGCCGATACGGCGCGCCGTTCGGCGAAGTCGATCAGAAAGGAGCCGTTCCCGTTCTCGGTCACGACGGCGCGCCGTCCGTCGTCGGAGATGCTCGCCGCCAGCGCCTGCTCGGCGCTATTGGGATACGCGACCGTCACCGGCTGAGCGGCACCGGTAGTCGCTGCGCGCGTGGCCAGACCGTGCGAGGCCCACAACACCTGCCGCCCGTCGGACGTGAATGCCGCGAGGGCGCCGTCATCGCCGCGGAAGGGCGTCCTAATGCGGCCGTCCCTGGCCGCGTCCCAGAGCCAGACCGCTCCGTCTTCCGTGGCTGCGGCGAGACGCCGCCCGTCCGCGCTGAAGCGCATGACGTCGATCTGCGGCACCGGCCCGAGGGTATCGAGCCGTTCTCCTGTTTCGACGTCGAGGGTGCGCACCTCGAAGTCGCTCCACCAGGTCGTCAGGGCGATCCGCTGGCCGTCCGGCGAGAAGCGGAATCGCAACGGGAAGGCATCGGAGACGAAGGTTTCGTCCGCTTTGCGGACGACGCTGAAGCGACGGCGCGGCGCAGTGCCCCACGTCCGCTGCGCCTCATCGAATGCCCAGAGCTCGACTTCGCTCGCCGAACCGACCGCGAGCCTGGCGCCGCCCGGATGAAAAGCGATCTCGCCAAATCCGGAGGTCGGTATCACAGCCACGACTGCACCGGTCGCTACATCGAGAAGGCGGATCACGCCGCCCGTTCCCGTGTGCAGCGCGATGACGGTGCCGTCCGGCGAGAGCGCGGCGGGTCCTTTGTAGCGCTCATCGAACGCGCGGATCAGCGCGCCGTCCGACGAGCGGAACACCCGGATCCGATCCTGCCCGTCGCGCGTCCCGATCACCTCGTGGTTCCCGCTCAGAAAGACGCGCGCGCCTGGCAGCGGCTGCGATGTGCCGGACGTGAGGTCGATGAGGACTGCGCGATTGCCCGCCGCCAGCAGCCGGTTCCTGCCCGCTGCCTCAAGGAGATCGACGGCCTGGCCGGTCGTCGGTAAGTCGCGGATCCACCCGCCCTCCGCCGTCCAGATGCCGAAGCCGTGCGCGCCCGCCGTGACGATGAGGCCATCGTGTGTGAAACAGGCGGCCGTGATCCGCGTCTCGCCTGGCCGGCGCAGCGTTGCCACCGGCAGCCCTGCGGACGTCCAGAGTCGCGCCGCGTCGCCCTCGCGCGGAACGGTCAGCAGGCGCCGCCCGTCCGCGCTCCAGACGACGTCCTTCAGCCGCGCGCCGGTGGCGATCTCCGTGGTGATCCCGCGGGCCGCGGCCGCGACGAGGTACCGGACCACCGGATCGCCTGGCCGTCGACCATAGACCGTCGCGAGCGACACGAGCGCCTGGGCAGGATTCCCGCGCAGCAGCTCATAGCGGCCCTGCTCCTGCACCGCGTCGAGAGCGCTCCGCGCCGCGTTCCGCCTGGCCATGACGGTGGCGATCACCGCCAGGGCGACAGCGACCACCAAGCCGATGGCGGCGAGCGCCTGGAGGCGGCGGACGGTATTACGTTTCGCGTACTCGAACGACTGGTCGATCTTTTCCACGACCGGCGGACTGGGCGACTCCGCCTCCGCCGTTTCATCGATCCAGACGAGCGTGTCCCCACGGATTTCGGCCCAAGGAGCGGCCATGACGCTCTCACCGAATCGGATGGGCGTGATGCGCCGTCCGGTCCGCGCGAACTCCTCGATTTCCAGACGGACGTACGGCGAGGCGGCGGCCTTCGGCGTGCCGACGACCACCATCGTGGCGCTCCCCTGGAGCGACTTCACCAGGGTCTTCTTCAGCTCGTCGCCCGCCTGGATCTCCGCCTCATCGAGGAAGCAGGTGAAGCCGCGCTTGCGCAGGGCATCGCGTAGTTCGCGCGCGTACGCACCGCCGCCGCCGCGCGCATAGGAGATGAAGACGTCGAAGCGGAATCGCGCGTGCCGCGCGACCTGCCAGAGCCGGCGAAGCAACCGTTTCATGGACGGGAGTATACTCGCTCACTCTGGATTGACATCACTATTGCCTTAGCACCCAAACGGTCGAACAAGTGGAGGGATTCGGCTACCGCGGGCCAGGCGAAGTAACAGCAACTCCCGCGACCTACAACCACCGCGCCCGTCCTCGACTCCTATTCTGTGCGCTACCTTGCTAAGGCACCGCCTCAACCAACGTAATCCCGTAGTCGTTGGCGCCGATCGCACTACCGGTTTGGAGAACGAGGTCAATCAGGTCAATATCGCTGAAATCGGGCAGCGGACCAGTATTCACCGCGAAGCAACTGAAGGGAAAGTCGACAACGAAGGGAAGCCCGCTCTCCTCCCCAGGTTGGTTGACGCCACATGTTCCCCCTATCGTGTTGGTATTGCCCGCGCCCACCTGCATATTGAAGTTGACTCCAACAGAATTGGCATTGAAATGGACTCGGAACTTGCTGAAGCAGCTGAGGTCCAGATTCAGTGGGGTGAGGACCGGTTCACCGTTCTCGACGTCCAAACCCCAAAACACTTCTAACCGATGATGGACCCGAATGCCTGAACCAACGATCAGGATCGAAGATTTCGGTTTGATATCGAGAGTAGCGGATTGATTGAATTTGTTGAAGCCAATTAGGAAATTCGTTACCCGGCGACCTGGCTCTTTTCACATGGCACCTTTTCCAGCGAGCCGTTACCAGGCGATCCTCGTCAGTCCCGAGCCGGCAGCATTTCGTCCACAATCAAAGCAGCCGCACTCAACTTCCAAAGGGGAGTGTGGGGAGGTGTGCGTTGATCGGCCGTTCAACCTCAGGGCCACGGCTGTGAGAACTGATCGGCATCCTGTCCGGGATGAAGCTCAAGCCACGTCTCACTGTCGTTATCGAGCCAAATCGCGCCCGCTGTCGTGAGTTTGGCGTACGTAAGGACTTCATGTGAGCCGCAATACGCATGCGCTCGTGATCCCGGTGCCACTTCGAGGCGAACAAAGCGGTTAGCAGCGCTCAGGGGCCAGCTGTAGAGATTTACGGACCTGTCGGTCACAATGAGCGAATCCAACCTAATATCGATTGTCCAAAAACCATCGGTACTGTGTTGCGCTGGTCGCACAGGTGAGCCTGTCGCGGTTCCGATACACCCAGTCGTGACCCAGCTACTGACACCAGCTTCCTTGAATGGCGTTGTAAAAACTCCAATCGCCTGGTCAACGAAACCCAAGGAATCGTTGGGCGTATGTCTGAGTTCATTCTCAACCCAAAAATGATTGCAATTGTACGAAGGCATGCCGGTCTCGCGGAAACGGAAGAAAACGGGAATATCCATCGCGTCATGGCCGGGGTCCAGTGGCACATGCGTGATGTCGAATCCGGAATTATTATAGAAACACGCAATGGACGTGGTGCTGCCGCCCGGGCTAAAGGAGTTGTTAACCGAGTTATCGCCCAAGAAGGGGTTATCCCAATCAACCTCCACAATGCCGTATTGCTCCCGAGTGTGGAGGTCCTGATACTCCTTAAGGTGACCTTGTGATACCCCATATTGCGAAACATAATATTGAGCATATCCTTCGGTGCCGGTTCCCACGCCGTTAGATTCGGTCCCCCATTCGACGTAGCTGTGAGGGCTGATTACGACGGGCGTTCCATCATAGAGACTCGAACGGGTGAACTTGCCGTGGCTGAGGTGCGCAAACCACCTAAATAAGAAGCGATCACTGTCATTCCAAAAGATAACCCGCACAGAGCGAACGGCATCGGCAACTACCCGCTGTGGAAGAACGCACGTTGCATCAGCCTTTCCTTGCTCGACGCAGTTGAGCCCAGGAGTCTTGCAAAATCCCAATTGAAGTGCCGGATTCCCACAACATTGCTGTCGCAACGCGCCACAGGTAGAACATACCCCGAGCCCACCACCTGCATTCAGGCATGGCCCCTGACCCAAGAGACAGAAGCCGCCGTCATCCGTCCCGTCGAAACAACAGGATTGGCCATCGTGACCGCAGTGGTTATCCAATGGGTGCGCGAGAGCGCAGCTGGGATCGTTCGCATCAGCGCCGAAACAATCAGGTCCTGACGACTGTTGAGAGTTACGAACCGCGCATCTCGGATGACCCGAGGCTGGTTCTGGGCCCGGAGCTCCATTCGACTCCTCTCCCGTGGTGGGATGAGTTGAAGGAAGTGGCGGGCAGTCCTTGGTTTCGAAGCCGGTTGACGTAGTGAGTTTTTCGATCGCAGCTCTTAACATAGTCTGTCCCGGTCGAATAGCAGTGACATATCCCGGGGGACTTCCGCTAAACAGTGTACTCGCAACAGTTGTATCATCAATTGACCAGTGCGCTAAGTCTGTGACATTCTTCGCGGTGCCATCATTCAGAAGACCTATTGCGTGAAACCCCGCACGCGCGTTCAAACCGATCGCTCCACGCCCTGGAGGAGCGATGACAAGCCCGACCATCTCCGGCGGCTCGAGTGTTGCATTGGAACTGGCACGCGTGAGCTGTGGACGCGGCGGATATCCTACACGACCTTGGCATATAGATTTGCCGCCACATTCCAGGCTCATTTGGCCGCCAGATTCCGAGGAGTCGTGGAATGCCGGACGAACAAAATGTCGATAGGCTACGGACACACTAATGGCTATGCAGGTGACGACCCCTGCCAAAACAACAATTCTCATTTCGGGTCTCCCTTTCTTGATTGACGGCATTGGCCGTCCTTCACCTCTTCATGGATGTATTTCGCCGCAGGGGGACGTTTCCTGACTAGGATTCGCAAAGCCGGTGGCGGTGCGCCTCGGGCTCCCCATTCGGGTGCCGGGTGCCCTGGCTCTTTTCACATGGCGCCTTTTCCAGAGACAAAGACCACATTCAAGGCCAGGCCCAGCACACCGGCGTTACTGAAAAAGAGGACCCCGGGGACCTTCCGGTCCCCGGGTATGGGAGGAATCGCCGGGAAGGATCCGGCGGCTGATTGCGTCTAGTACAGGGCGTTGATCGCCGCGCGGTCGTCGGCTTCGAAGGTGGCCGGGCCGTTGATCATGGCCGCAGAGTACTGCTGCCTTGCAGG
>Ga0075434_100006878_pt1 | contig 10476 bp, 10 predicted proteins | sample RhiMethybrSRZTD3_FD_75298 | JGI IMG/M metagenome (GOLD analysis project Ga0075434, IMG submission 75298) | Populus rhizosphere microbial communities from Tennessee, USA - Rhizosphere MetaG P. TD hybrid SRZTD3 | ecosystem: Host-associated > Plants > Roots > Rhizosphere > Soil | place: USA...
CCAGCGCCGTGAGGTGTCCGTCCGCCTGCACGCGGAACGCATGGATCGCTTGGGCGCCGCCGGTCTGCAGCACGTACAGGTACCGGCTGTCGTGGCTCAGCGCGATGTCGTTGATGCCGGCGCCGATCAATGCGGTGCCGCCGTTCGCATCGACCAGGCTGATCGCCCGGTCCGGCGCGATCGCGAAGGCCGACACCGAGCCGGCGCCGTTGCCCGTGAAGCCGATGCGCCCGTCATTGGTCACAACGGCCCAGCACGGTGCGCCCCGGTGCGTGGAGACGGCGCCACTCACCAGCGTGACATTGCCGCTCGGGTCCAGCACGTAGGAAGAGGCCGAGCCGGCGGCTTCCGACACGAACAGCTCGTTGCGAAGGCCGAAGGAGAACCCGAACGGCGTGCCGCCGGCGGACGGAGTGGTGGTGGGCCCGCTCGCCACGCCATTCGCGTCGACGGCGTACACGTCGAGCCGGTTGGTGTTCTTCTCGGTGACGACGAGGCGGCGGCCGTCGGGGCTGAACGCCACCTGCGCCGGTCCTACGCTCGGGCCCGAGAGAGGGAGCGTGGCGCCCGCGATCGCCGTGAGAGCGCCGCTCGTCGCGACCGCGAAGCCGGAGATGCTGCCCGTGCCTCCCGCGTTCAGAACGTAGAGCACGTCGCCGTGCACCGTCAGGCTGATCGGCAACGTGCCGCCCGACGCGGTGCGGCTCGCGAGGGCCAGGCCCGCGGGGCTCACGCTGAACACGGACACGTCGTTGGAGCCGGCGTTGACGGCGAACAGCCAGCGGCCGTCGTCGCTCAGGGTGACGGCGCTCTGCGAGCCGAGGCTCGCGCCCGTGCCCGTCCCGCCGGTCGAGACCGTGCCGGCCGCGGTGAGCCGGCCGTCGGCGCCGCGCGTGAACACGGCGACCGCGTTACCACCGACCTGGTTGGTGAGCGTGTACACCGCGCCCGGACCGGCGAGATCGCCCGTGACTGCGGCGTCCCGCTGTGCCTGCAGCGACGCGGCGGGGCCCGTGAGATTGGGGTTGGGCTCGCACGCGGCGAGTGTCGCGGCTGCGAGTGCGAGGACGGCCAAGCGAGTGTTCATGGTGCGCTACCTCCGGAAAATGGTGTACGGCGTGATTCACGTTCCCGAAGTAACGCGGTGATGCCGCCCGGCGGACGTGGGTCGAAGCGTTTGTTAGAAGCTTCTCATAGCCGGCTCATGTAGTCCTCCGTCCGACAGTCGTCTTCCGCTGTTTTCCAGGTGCCTACGGCGACGCGACTGATTTTTCCGTCGATGGGCGATCGCTACCATTGCCTTCGTCAGCGATCCATTTCCAGTCACGACGGAGAACACGATGAAACCGACTATCTATGCGCCCTTGCTGAGCCTTGTGGCTCTGGCGGCGTGCAACAACCTCTATTCGCCCAACAACACTCCGCTCCCGCCCAGCTTCACCGTCATTCGGGCGCAGGGCGACAGCCTCACGGTCGCGGACACCCTCAACAAGTTTCGCGCGGCGCTCGGCGGCAGCTTGAACGCGCCCAACTCCCCGCCCACGGACAGCGGCCGGCGTGAGATCAACTGGGACGGCGTGCCCGCCGCCCTGACCAACGTCGACAACTTCCCGGCGACCTTCTTCAACGTCAACTCGAAGCGGGGGGTGCTGATGTCCACTCCTGGGACAGGGCTCCGGGTAGACAGCAGCGCCTTTGCGTCGATCAACGCCGGCCTCGCAGATCAGTTCAAGGCCTTCTCGCCCAAGAAGCTGTTCATGGCCGTGGGCTCGAACCAGGTCGAGGTCGACTTCAAGCTGGCGGGTACGACGACCAACGGCTTGGTCAAGGGCTTCGGGGTGGTCTTCTCCGACGTCGACAAGGCAGCCGCGACGCGGGTCGAGTATTTCGACGCGAACGGTGTCGAGATCGCCAGCATCGCATCGCCGGCCCATCTCGGCGCGCAAGGGTTCACCTTCGTCGGCGCGGTGTTCGACTCCCCGATCGTCGCCCGGGTGCTGATCACCAGCGGCGAGGCCGGGTTGGACCCGACGATCACCGATGTCAGCGCGGGCGGCACCCAGGACCTCGTCGTGATGGACGACTTCGTCTACGGCGAGCCGCAGCCCCAGCCGTCAACTTCTAATTATTCTGCACGGAGCTTGTAACATGCGACGCATACCATTGATGGTAGCCGCTACACTGCTCGCTGGATGCGGCGGCGCGACCTCGCCCGGTGGCGGGGGCCCGGTTGGCAATGTCACCGTGGGGAACATCTTCTTCCGGAGTGTCCACAACGGAAGCCAGAACCCCGCCGTGGACACGATCGCGGCGGGCGACAGCATCACCTGGGCCTGGAATGCCGCGGGATCGCACATCATCCAGTCGACCGGGCTCCCAGGCATCTTCCGGAACAGCGTGGTGATGAGCGGGGCCAACGACAGCTACACGGTGACGTTCCGGAATCCCGGGACCTACACCTACGATTGTGCGATTCACGGCGCGGCCATGACCGGGCGGATCGTCGTTCAGTAGTCGCGGTGGGGCCTCCTTCCTTGAAGGAGGCATCCTCCCCACCTTTCCAGGGCAGGAGACGCGATGCCGACAACCTTGCCGGAACCAAGCCAGCTCAATATTCCCGAGCTCCTGGAAGCATTCTTCGAGCGCTCCCAGGACGGGTTCTTCTTCATGATGCTCGATCAACCCGTCGAGTGGGGGCGGGGGTCGGGGGTCGATAAGGACGCGTTGCTGGACTACGTCTTTTCCCATCAGCGCATGACCAAGGTGAATCCGGCGATGGCGCAGCAATTCCGCGCTAAGCCGGCTGAGCTGATCGGCATGACGCCGAGAGACTTCTTCCGGCACGACATCGCGGCCGGACGCCGGGGCTGGCGCAAGCTGTTCGACGCCGGTCACACGCACAGCCTTACCAACGAGCGCCGGCTCGACGGTTCGATGATGTGGGTCGAGGGCGACTACATGTGCTTCTACGACGCCGCCGGCCGCATCACGGGGCACTTCGGGATTCAGCGGGACGTCAGCGACCGCGTCAGGGCCTTGGAGGAACTGGAGCAGTCCCGGGCCGAGCTGCGGGCCCTCGCCGCCCGGCTGCAGGCGACCCGTGAAGAGGAACGCACCCGCATCGCGCGGGAGATTCATGATGAGCTGGGCCAGGCGCTCACCGCCTTGAAGCTCGACGTCGCTTGGCTCGAGAGCCGGCAGACCCGGACCGATTCCGGCATCTTCCGACTGGGCGACGCGTCGCTTGCCGACCGGGTGGACCAGACGATGCAGATCGTGCGTCGCATCGCCAGCGAGCTGCGGCCCAGTGTCCTCGACCAGCTCGGCCTCGAGGCTGCCATCGAGTCGTTGGTGCGGGAGACGACCCAACGGACCGGCATCGCGGTCTGTTTCCATGCCGACGACTTTCCCCGGCTGTCCGATGAGATCGCGAGTCACGCCTTCCGGATCATTCAGGAGGCGCTGACCAACGTCGCCCGGCATTCCAAGGCCACTCGCGTGGACGTGTCGGTGCGTCGGGTGGGGGGAGTCATCATCCTCGGCGTCGAAGACAACGGCGTAGGATTCACGCCCCAATCGCTCAGTGGGCTTCGGTCCCTGGGATTGGTCGGCATCCGCGAGCGGGCGTTGGCGTGTGGCGGGACCCTGATGATTCGCGGCGAGCCGGGGCAGGGCACCGGTATCGCCGTCACGATTCCGGTCGCCAAGCCATGAGCCGAACGACCCCAAAGATTCGCATCTTCATCGCGGACGACCACCCGATCGTTCGGCAGGGGCTGCGCCGCATCGTGGAGGCGGACGCGGGGATGGTCATTTCGGGTGAGGCGGACGGCGCCGCGACGCTGCTCGCCGGGCTCGAGACCAGCGCCACCGATCTCGTGCTGCTGGACGTATCGATGCCCGGCGGCCTGTTTCTCGATACGCTGCGGGAGCTGCGCACCCGCCACCCGACCATTCGGGTCCTGGCCTTGAGCGTTCACCCGGAGGATGAGTGGGCCGTACGGGCGCTCCGGGCAGGTGCCTCGGGCTATCTGACCAAAGACCACTCGCCGGATCAGCTGCTGGACGCCATCCGCCGGGTGTATCGCGGCGGCAAATACGTCAGCCCCACGCTGGCGGAGCACCTGGCGACGCATCTCGATGTCGGAGGGCAGCGCCCTGCCCACGAGCTGTTGTCCGATCGCGAGTTCGAAGTCATGCGCCGGCTGGGCAGTGGCCTCACCGTCTCACAGATCGCCAGCGAGCTGGCCCTCTCGGCCAAGACCGTGAGCACCTACCGTACCCGGATTTTCGAGAAGATGGCGGTCACGACCAATGCCGATCTGGTCCGCTACGCCGCGAGGTACGGGCTGATCGCCTGATTTCGTGTAGTCCTTCGTCCGACGAATCTGTTCCGCTGTTTCGCGCCCGCCTCCGCCGTCGCGTCTGATACTGCCATCGAAGAGCGATCGCTAACCTTGCCTCCGTGATTGAGGCAGCGAGGGGACGCTCCACCTGCGCGGTGCCTTTGTGGGAAGAACTGGGAGCAATTCGAGCTCGCGCAAGGCAGCGAGCAGAGGAGAAGACATGCGTATCGCAACAGCGGTAATCGGCTTGCTGGCGCTCGCTGCGCTCGCGGGCTGCGGTAGTTCAACCTCTCCCACGTACGGGGGTGGTGGCGGGGGCGGGGGCGGGGGCGGTGGTGGCGGTGGGGGTGGGGGTGGGGGTGGAGGTCTGGCTGGCCAGATCGTCGTCGGGAACATCCTGTTCAAGAGCGCCCACAACGGGACCCAGAACCCCGCGATCGACACCGTCGCGGCCGGCAGCACGGTCACGTGGACCTGGACCGCCACCGGATCGGTGGCGCACAGCGTCCAGTCGCAAGGGACGCCCAGTTTCGCGAGCAGCGCGGTCCAGACCGGCGATGGCAAGACCTACGCAGTCACGTTCACCACGCCGGGGACTTATCAGTACGATTGCGCGGTGCACGGCGCGGCGATGAGCGGCAGGATCGTTGTTCGCTAGCAATGTGTTCGGGTCCCCGGATCTCGACCGGGATTCGGGGGCCGCAGTTCTTCGCAATGGAGAGGCTATGGGAATCGTCTCAGCTGCAGACCCGGTCGGCGAGTTACTCGCCGGGCGATATCGCGTGGTGCGCCGCCTCGGGGCCGGCGGCATGGGGACCGTCTACCTCGCGGAGGACGTCCTGTTGGGCCGCCTCTGCGCCGTGAAGGTGCTGTGTCCTCCCCTATGTGACGACGACCCGAGCGCCGAGCAACGGTTTCGCCAGGAAGCATTGCTGGTCGCCAGCGTGCGCCACCCGGGCATCGCCCAGGTGTACGACTTCGACCGTGGGCCCGACGGCCGGTTCCTGCTCGCCATGGAATACGTGGAGGGTGAGACCGTGGCGCAGCGCCTGCGGCGCGACGGCCCGTTCGCGCTCGCCCAGTCCATCGGTGTGCTACGTATCGTGGCGGACGCGTTGAACCATGTGCACTGGATGGGCATTCTCCACCGCGACTTAAAACCTCAGAACATCATGCTGGGGTCAGGGGGCGTAGTGAAGCTGCTCGACTTCGGCGCAGCGCACGAGATGGACCAGCTCCCGGCTCCCGATGCATGCCAGGCCGGCACCCTCGCCTATATGAGCCCCGACCAGTTGCTGGGCGACGCTCTAGGTGCCGCGAGCGACATCTTTTCATTGGGCGTCGTGTTTTACGAGATGCTCACGGGCCGGCTGCCCCACGCGGGGACGACGGTTGCGGAGCTTCGGACCCAGCGACTGCTGCGCCCGCCCACGCCGGTGCACTGGCTCCGCCCAATCGTGCCTCGCGCGTTGGGGGAGGTGGTCGCGCGGGCCCTTCATCCAGAGCCAGCCGAGCGCTGGCCGTCGGCGCTGGCATTCGCGCAGGCGGCGGCGCGGGCGGTTGGAGCTGAAGGCGGTGCGACGTTGTAGGGTTCTGGAGCATGGCGCTATGGCCGAAGCCTGCGGGGGCTGTCGCTGAATTGACCAGATCTTCGATCGATGATTGCTGTCGATGAGGGCCACGTTCGTGAATCCGCGCCCTGAGAGGGCGCGCTCGGCCTGGTGTGCGCCCTTACAGGGCGCATTTTGCGCCGAGCCCGGGCTCTCAGCCCGGGATCTCATCGAGTGCGAGACTCGGATGTCGTCCCGATTGCGTTCGCACGTATCTGATGGCGCGCCGAAGATCTCGCACGCTGAGGGACCGGAGATCGTAACCATTCGCCCAACGCAAAGGGGAACGGGGCATCACGCCGTCGCGGTTCGCGATGCGCGCGCTGGCACCCTTCAACCCCTGGACGAGCCGTGGGATGTCCACGTGAGGTGGGAGCTCAAGAACCAGGTGGACGTGGTTGCGGACGATCCCGATATCGATCACCCGCGTTCCGTGGCGCCGGGCGATCTCCGGTAGCATGCGGGGCAGAAACAATGCCGCCGCGGCGTGGATGAGTGGTAGCCGGCGCAGCGTTGTCCACGTCAGCAGAGCATAGAGACGAACGGGCACGCGTCGACCTTATGGTCAGGTCGACGTCCCAGCGGGACCAATCTGGTGCGACGGGTATCGTTTGAACGCGCCTCAGCCCGGAAAAAAACACGATCCGGCGCGCTCAACCCCGGGCGCGAGCCCTGGTAACTCAGGAACTGGACTGGTAGATGGGAGGTCGATGAGGGTTGATGGAGTGTGCTACCCGAAGCATTGCTTCCAGGCTGCGCTCGACATCGTCTTCTGTAGTCGCCCATGAGGAGATGCTGATGCGCATGGCGGTGCGTCCCTGCCAGACGGTCGCGCCGGCCCAACACGTGCCGTCCGCCTGAATCCCCGCGATGACGCGGCGGGTCAAATCACCGTCGCCAAACGAGACGAGGACCTGATTGATCACCACGTCGTTCAGGATCTCGTACCCCGCCTCCCGCAAGCCATCGGCGAAGCGCGCCGCGTGACGGCAGGTGCGCTCGATCAGGTCGGCCAGGCCCTGCCGGCCGAGCGAGCGCAGCGCGGCCCACACCTCGATGCCTCGCGCCCGCCGCGAGAACTCGGGCGTGTAATGCTCGGGCTCGCGGGCTTCGCCGATCACCAGGTAGGGCGCGTTCACCGCCATCGCCGCATGGAGGTGGCGTGGGTCGCGCACGACGACCATGCCGCTGTCGTACGGCACGTTGAGCCACTTGTGCGCGTCGATCGCCCACGAGTCCGCGGCGGCGTAGCCCTTTACGAGATGCGCGCGGGCGGGGGCCGCTGCCGCCCACAGCCCGAACGCCCCGTCCACGTGCACCCAGGCGCCCGCCGCTTTGGCCATCGGAATGATCTTGTCGGCAGGATCGAACGCGCCCGTGTTGACGTTGCCCGCCTGCAGGCAGAGGAGCGTGTTGTCGTCCAGCGGTGGCAGCGCGTCGGCGCGCATCCTGCCCTGGCCATCCACCGGCACGCGCATCACCCGCTCGCCTCCCAGGCCCACGAGCATCAGCGCCTTGAGCACGCTCACGTGGACTTCTTCGCCTACCACGACGGTGATGGGCGGCGCGCCGAACAGGCCTTGCGCCTCGACGTTCCAGCCGCGCCGCACGAGCAGGGCGTGGCGCGCGGCCGCCAGACCCGAAAAGTTCGCCTGGGTGGCGCAAGTCACGAACCCCACGCCGCACGCTGGTGGCAGCCCCAGCACGTCGAGCAGCCAGTGCATGGCGACTTGTTCCAGACGCGCGGCAATCGGCGAAAGGACGACGATCCCCGCGTTCTGATCCCACGCGGTGGCTAGGCTGCTTGCCGCCACCGCCGCCGGGAGTGAGCCACCGACGACGAATCCGAAGAAGCGGCCGCCCGCCGATGCCATCGTCGCGGGCGATCCGATGTCGTCGAGCAGCGCGACCACAGCCGACGGGTCGGTAGGATGCTCCGGCAAGGGCTCATCGAGCCGTCGCAGGTTGGCGAGGGCCTCGGGGCTAGGGGCCACCGCGCGGTCTTTCAAGCCGGCTAGATAGCGTGCCGCCCGCTCGGCGGTCGTTCGCAGCAGATCTTCCATCTCTGATTCCTTACGATGAACCCCTATTGGTTGCCTTGCAAGCATGAGGGGCTGATGGCTTGCGCCCATACGGAGCCGTCTCGCACCCCACGCCGCACTGGCGACATCGAAGGCGCACTCATCGGGGCCCGAGGTCGTGACGATTCGTCGTAGCGCCCTGAGTATTTGCAGCACCCTGGTATCACTCGCGAGCCGGCGACCCGAGGCCGAGACTCATCGTTGGTCGGAAAGTCAGGATCTCGACGATCGTCTTCGCGATCATGGGGTTGACCCCTTCGGGGAGCGCCTGCTCACTCCTTCCATCGAGAATCGCCGACAGGCTGGGCCGCGGACGCAATCGGACATAGCGCGGAGCGGCTCCCCCCGCCACCATCCGGTACCAGAGTGTCTCACCGTGCAAGGTCGGTTGGCCCGCGCTGAGGGCCGCCTCGAAAGCCTTGGCTGACCCGGGCACGAGGTCTACGGTCGTGAACTCGAGCCGAGCGGTTGGTTGCGGCTCAGCCGTGCCACGCGAGAGCCCCGGAAGGTACTCGTAGACCGCGTTCCCCACATACTCGACGTGTGGGGCGACGTTGACAACGTTGTCCCGCTCGTCCTCCGCCGGAGCCACCGCGCTGTCTAGGCCGGCCGCCGAGTGCCCAAACGTCGCGTAGATGAACCACCGTTGTCGTTCACCGGCCCAGACGGTCCAGCCATACCAGGTCCAAGGGTCCCGGGCCTGCTGGTGCCACGCAAGGTGTCGGATGTATCCGGCCTCGAAGTCGATCGTGCGCCCTTCAAGGGGACGCAAGATCGCGATGCGTGCGTACGGACCTCGGCCCGTTTGCGCGCCGAGGAGGGTGGGAAGCAGGGTGCCCACAATCCCGACCCAACGATGCTTCATGATCATTCCTCACGAGAGCGATCGTCTCCATTGTAGGCCCGGGCAATTTAGTTGTCAATACCAACTATATGCGGCGTGTGTCCTCGGCGCGATCCACGAGTTGTCGCAGGAGCGTGATCGCCGCGCGCCGTGCCGCCGGCGCATACGCCGCGAGCAATTGCCCGTTCTCACGCACAAGAGCACGACGGAGACGCTCGTATCGCTGCTTCCCTGCAGCCGAAGCGACGATCCACATGGCCCGCCGATCGTGTTGGGGTCGCGACCACTCGACGAGCCCGTGCCGCTTCATGCCGGCGACGATCCGGCTCGTCGTGCTCTTGTCGAGTTGAAGCGCCTCGGCGAGCCCCGTGAGGCGTTGTCCATCGCGGGATAGCAGGATCTCGAGGGCGTAGGCTTGGGCGACGGTGAGTCCGAACCGCAGCGCCTGATCGCGGTCGCGGAACTGGTACATGCGAATGAACGCCGTCGCGGCGTCATAGAGCTCGGCGGCGTCCCGCTGTAGTGAGGAGGATCGGCTTCGGGGGGCCATGGGCCTGACGCTCGCGCGGTGCGGTGCCGCACAAGATATTTGCTATTGACAAGTAATCAAGCGACGCCCGTGCTGCGGGCTATCGACGACCATGCTCTCGCAGCTGGTCGAACCAGTTCAAGACCACGACGAAATCCCCCATCGGTTTGGGCGATCGAACCATCACGAAGCCCCGCCCATCACGAGTCACGTCGTAGCTCCGGTACACGGGATCGTTCACGTAACTCCCCTCGAATAGCTCGCGACGGGCGCCCACGGTGAACGTGGGGTGCAGGCTGATCGCGGCGACCATCATCTTGGTGCCGTTGCGGTAGAACAGCTCGCGGCCATTCGCCGCCCACAGCGGCTCGGTGCCGCCGTCGAGGGACACCTGCCACCGACCGCCGCCCGGTCCCGGGAACGGCCGCACGTACACCTCGAGCCGCCCCGACTCGTTGGATGCATAGGCCACCCAGTGTCCATCCGGTGACAGGGACGGTGAGTGATTGTCGAACCGATTGACGAGGAACGGGTGCGGCGTCCGCGGCCCCTGGAGCGGCAGCGTGTGGATCGAGCGGACCGGCCCGGGGCCCCCGGATCGAAACAGCAGCGTGCGGCCGTCGGGCGTGATGTCGCCGGCCCACTGGTCGTCCGGCGCCACGAGGAGCGACTCGGCCGGGCTCGTGCCGTCAGCGGGAATCCAGTACAGGTCCCCCTGGCCGAACTGGCCGCGCGAGTACACGACGTGCCTGCCGTCGGGAGTCCAGATGGGCCGGCGGCCTGATTGGTCGAACGTGAGACGGGTCCGGGTGTGCTGCGCCATGTCGTACACCCACACGTCCGAGTTCACCAGGTCCGGCTCGTCCACTTCGACCGCTATCCGCCGGCCGTCGGGCGACAGCCGCGGCGCGATGTAGGCTTGGGGCTCGGCAGGCAAGGCGCGCGCGGTCCCCGTGCGATCCACCATCACGAGGTCGCGCAGCGCCAACGGCCCGGTCACGTACGCGAACGCGCCATCACGAGACATCCCCATTCTGGCCGCTCCGCCCGGTCCGACCAGAACCCC
>Ga0075434_100006879_pt1 | contig 10476 bp, 8 predicted proteins | sample RhiMethybrSRZTD3_FD_75298 | JGI IMG/M metagenome (GOLD analysis project Ga0075434, IMG submission 75298) | Populus rhizosphere microbial communities from Tennessee, USA - Rhizosphere MetaG P. TD hybrid SRZTD3 | ecosystem: Host-associated > Plants > Roots > Rhizosphere > Soil | place: USA...
GGCACGGCGATCGCAGACGTCACGCCGGGCACGACCTGAAACCGCACTCCGGCGGCGTGCAGGGCTTCGCACTCTTCGGCGCCGCGGCCGAACACGAAGGGATCGCCGCCCTTGAGGCGCACGACCGTCAACCCGCGCTGGGCCCGCTCGATCAACAACGCGTTGATCTCGTCCTGGGCCAGGTCCGCTCCACCACCGTGCGGGCGTTTCCCGACGAACACCCGCTCCGCCCCGGGCGGGGCCTCGGCGACCAGAGCGGGCGCGACGAGGCGATCGTACACGATCACGTCGGCGGATCGCAGGATCTCGAGTCCCTTGGCGGTGATCAGGCCTGGGTCGCCCGGGCCGGCGCCGACCAGGTAAACGATTCCAGGCTCGCTATGTCCCCACTCTGAAGAGTGGGCCCAGTGAGTCACTGCCCTTAAGGGCAGTGCAGTGTCGGGCCCAGGCTTCAGCCTGGGATTGGGGAGCGGCATCAGCTCTTCTATCCGCGCTCGCGCCCCTTCCATATCGCCCCGGCGCACGAACTCGATCACATCCGAGTCCACGACGCGATACCACAGCGCCGTGCGCGCGCGGGTGTCCGGGACCCGCGCCGCCAGCTCGGGCCGGAGCTCACCCAACAGCTCGCACAGACGCGCCTCCACCGGTCCGATCAGCCGGGCGACGCGCTGACGCAACCTCGCGGCAAGCGCGGGGCTCTTTCCCGACGTCGACACGGCGACAGTGATGTCTCCCTCGCGGTGGATCGCGGGCGCGATGAAGCTGCAGTGGTCGAGATCGTCCACGGCATTCAGCAGCACGCCCTCCCGCTCGGCCTCAGCCCATACTAGGGCGTTGGCCGCGCGATCGTCGGTCCCCGCGATGGCGAGCCACGCTCCCGCGAGATCGCCTGACCGGTATGGGCGGCGCCGCAGATCGATCCCGCCCGCCACCGCGAGCTCCGCCAGACGGGGCGTGGTCTCGGGGCTCACCACGGTGACATGCGCGCCCGCCGAGAGCAGACCGAGCACCTTCTGCTCGGCGACCGCGCCGCCACCGATCACCACGGCGCGGCGCCCGCGCAGGTTGAGAAACACGGGGTAGAACGTCACGAGCTGACCGGGACCGAGACGCGCAGCGCCGCGATCCCCACCCGATGGCAGAAGTCGCCGAACCGCTCTTCATCGAGCCGCTCGTCGCGGTAGCGCTCGAACAGCGGCCGGACCGTGGCGACGAGCTGGTCGCGCGGGACGAGATCGGCATACAACGTCCCCAGCCTCGTCCCGAGCATGCTGCCACCGACGAACAGGCCGTACTTGTGCAGCGATCGACCGACGAACGCGAGATCGGCGGTGTAGGGCCGCGCGCAGCCGTTGGGGCACCCGGTCATCCGGACCGTGAGCGCCGCATCCGCCACGCCCAGCCGCTCCAGCTCTGCCTCGAGCTCCGTGATCACGTCCGGCAGCGCTCTCTCCGCCTCGGCGACCGCGAGCCCGCAAGTCGGGAGCGCGGGGCACGCCATGGACCAGCGCCGCACGACCGAAAGCGATCGGTGACCCGCGATGCCGTGGTCGGCCAGGATCTGGTCCACCAGCCGTCGCCGCCGGTCGGGGATATCGGTCAACAGCAGGTTCTGCTGGGGAGTGAATCGAACGCCGCCGCCGACGGTCTCGACCACGCGGCGCAGCGCGCTCCGCAGCCGGCGGTCCTCGCCGTCGCGGATGCGGCCGTTCTCGACGAACACGCCCAGGAACGAGCGTCCCTTTCCCTGCTCGTGCCACCCGAGATGATCCTCGATGTCCGACACCTGGACCGGTGCGGCGGGCGCGAGCGGACGGCCGAGTTGGCGCTCCACCTGCTCGCGAAACCAGTCCAGTCCCTCCTTGTCGAGCAGGTACTTGAGCCGCGCGTGGCGCCGGTCATGGCGGTTGCCGTGATCCCGTTGGACTTTGACCACGGCCTCGGCCACCTCTCGCACCTCGCCCGTCTGGGCGAATCCCAGCGTGTCCGCGAGCCGCGGATAGGTGTCCGTCTTGCCGTGGGTGCGTCCCATGCCGCCGCCCACCAGGACGTTGAAGCCGGCGAGCCGATCCCCCTGTGCAACCACCAGGAACCCCAGGTCGTTCGAGTGCACGTCGCAGCAATTATCGTCCGGGAACCCGAAGGCGACCTTGAACTTGCGCGGCAAGTATCGGGTGCCGTAAATCGGGTCGGGCTCCCCCGGGCCGCCCGCCACCGGCTCGCCGTCGAGCCAGATCTCGTGATACGCCCGCGTTCGCGGCAACAGGTGATCCGACACCTGCCGGGCGACTCGCAGCACTTTCTCTCGCAGGCCGCCCTCGAGCGGCGCGGGGCATGAGATCACGTTGCGTACCACGTCGCCGCATGCGCCCAGCGTGGTGACGAGAACGTCGTTCACGGAGCGGATCGTCGCTTTGAGATCGCCCTTGAGCACGCCGTGGAACTGGTTCCCCTGGCGCGTGGTGACACGGAGCGTGCCATTGCCGTAGCGGTCCGCCAGCTCGTCGATCACGAGGTATTGCGCGCCAGTGAGCACGCCGCCTGGGATTTTGCAGCGAACCATGAACTGGTGAGACGCCTCGGCGTCCGTGCCGCGTAGCGCCCGGCGCTGGTCGCGGTCCTCCTGCTGGTACGTCCCGTGGAACTTGAGGAGTTGAGCCCCGCCGTCGGAGAAATGGTCGCCGCCGGCGGAGAGTTGGGCCGCGAGATCACCCCGCAGGCCGCGGCTCTCCTCCTTCACCTTCTCCACCGGGCTGAGCGGCTTGTCCGTCATGCGACCACCACCTCGCGCAGTCCGTCAGCCAGCACCTGGCCCACTTCCGGCCGGCTGAACTCGGGCGGCGGCAGCGTGCCGCTGCGCAGCAGCTCGCGCACCTTGGTGCCGGAGAGCGTCACGTGGGAGTCCGCGTCGTGCGGGCAAGTCTTGGGTGACGCCATGCCGCCGCAACGCTGGCAGTAGAACGTGTGCTCGAAACAGATGGGGTGAATGCCGAGCTCAGCCGGCGCAAAGCGCTCGAAGATGCGCTGCGCGTCGTAGGTGCCGTAGTAGTTCCCGACGCCCGCGTGATCGCGGCCCACGATGAAGTGCGTGCAACCATAGTTCTTGCGCACCAGCGCGTGGAACAAGGCCTCCCGCGGGCCGGCGTACCGCATCGCGGCCGGGAAGCCGGCGAGCAGCACGCGATCCCGCGGGTAGTAGCGATCGAGCAGCACGCGGTAGCTCTTGACGCGCACGGCGGCCGGGACGTCGTCGTCCTTGGTGGGCCCGAGGAGTGGGTGCAGCAGCAGCCCGTCGACCGTCTCGAGCGCCGCCTTCTGGATGTACTCGTGCGCCCGGTGCACGGGATTCCGCGTCTGAAAGCCGACCACGGTGCGCCAGCCGCGCTCGACGAACGCGCGCCGCGTGTCCGCGGGATCGAGCGCCAGCTCCGGGAACGTCGGGGCGGTGCGCCGCAGCAGCCGGATGTCGCCCCCGACCAGGAAATCGCCCTGGCCATACAGCTGGGCCACACCGGGATGCTTCGGGTCGGTCGTCCCGTACGCGAGCTGTGCCTCCTCCTCCTTCGAGTGGGTGAACACCTCGCGGACCTGGAGCAGGGCGACGGCCCGGCCGTCCGGCGCTTCGAGCGCCACGGTGTCGCGCATCTTTCTGGCATCGGTCACGCGTAAGGTGATCGGGAGCGACCACGGGAGCCCGTTCGCCAAACGCATCTCGTGGAGGACGCGTTGGTAATCGGCGAGACCCATGAAGCCCGTGAGCGGGCTGTAGGCGCCGGTCGCGATGAGCTCCAGATCCGCCACGGTGCGCGCGTCGACCGTTACGGCCGGCAGCGCGGCCGCCAGGTCGAGCGCCGCCGGGTGCTCCTCGCCAGCGATCACCCGGCTCACCAGCGTCCCGCCATGCGCCGCGATCGGGGTCGTGTCAGAGCTCACCACTTAGACCTCCTGCTTGATGGTGAAGGTGTGGAGCCCGCACTCGGTCTTACCGGTGCCGCTCCACCGCCCCGCGCGCTCGGCTTCACCGGGCGCCGTGGGGCGGGTGCACGGCCAGCAGCCGATGCTCGAGTACCCCTGGTCGAGGAGCGGGTGATACGGCACGCCGTTTTCCCGGATGTAGCGCCACACGTCCGCCCGACTCCAGTGTGCCAGCGGAAACACTTTCACGATCGGCCGGCCATCCACTTCGTGATACTCGACGAGCTCCGTCGACGAACGGCTGGACGACTGATCCTGTCGCACGGCGCTGATCCAGGCATCGAACCCAGCGATCGCCCGCGCCAGTGGCTCGACCTTGCGAATCGCGCAGCAGCGGTCGGGGTCGGTCTGGTACAGCGGACCCGGATCGGTCAGGGGTTTCAAGTCGACGACGTTGAGGCCGTAGCGTTTGGCAAAGCGCTCTTTGAACGCGTACGTCTCGGGGAAATGGAAAGCGGTGTCGAGGAAGAGCACCGGCACGGTCCGGTCGATGCGGCTGAGCAGGTGCGCGAGCACGACGCCGCCCCCGCCGAAGCTCACGGTCAGGGTCACCTTATCCGGGAACGTATCCACCGCCCACGTGAGGGTCGTCTCGGGATCGGCACCGCTGAGAGCTGCGGCCTGCTCGCGAACCTGCGCGGCGCTAAGCATCGCCTGGGCTCCGCAGGTGGCCGAGCTCGAGGAGTCGATCGATGACGCGGGAGGCGCTGTCGGCCACCTCCTCGCGCTCGGTGTCGATCACGAGCTCCGGGGCGAGCGGCTCCTCGTAGGGGTCCGACACGCCGGTGAACTGGGGGATTTCTCCGGCCAGCGCCCGGCGGTACAACCCCTTGGTGTCGCGGCGGATGCACTCGTCGAGCGAGGCCTTCACATATACCTCGACGAACGCCCCGATCTCTTCGCGCACCGCGTCGCGGATCGTGCGGTAGGGTGAGATCGCGGCTGTGATCACCGCGACGCCGTTGCGCGCAAGCAGCTTCGCGACGTAACCGATGCGGCGGATGTTGGTGTCGCGGTCTTCGCGCGAGAACCCCAGGCCCTTGGAGAGGTTCTGGCGCACCTCGTCGCCGTCGAGGACTTCGACCGGGATGCCCCGACCACGCAGCTCCGCGCTCACCGCGACCGCGAGCGTGGACTTGCCGGCACCGGAGAGCCCGGTGAACCACAACGTGAAGCCGCGCGCCTGCGCGATACGCCTATCCGTCACCAGCTCAGGTTGAGTCATCTCTCGCTCCGACCTTCCCCTTCGTCCCCCCTCTCCGGAACGGAGAGGGGGACAGGGGGTGAGGACGTAAGGGCGATACTAAAAAACGGGCCCGCTTCCGTGGGAAGCGGGCCCGATCTGCGTCGCGCGTGCCGTTTACAAACTAGTCGAGCATCATCCGATGCCGGCAACCACAGCGCCACAACCGCGTCCGCTCCCCGAAGGGCAAGGACACATCATTCGACAGGCCGGACAACAACAGGTCGTGGTGTGGTGCGCGATCATGATTTTGCTATTTACCCGGCAGGTGCCGCCGTGTCAACCATACTTTCGGGTGGTTGACAGGGATTGGGCCGGGGGCTTAGTTACCGGTCATGCAGCGTACCCGTTCGCATCACCGGCACCACCATCACCACCCGTTGCATGGGGGGAGCCGGAGGCGTACGCCAAGGTAACGAGTAGAATCGCAGCACCTTGAGTCCATCGCCGACGCCGACCCCCCGGGGCCGGCGTCGCGCTTTTAGGGGACGCCGTAGCTCCGGGGCCTCGGTTCGGCCAACGTTTCGGAGCGACAACGATGTCCCGACAATCTGGTTCCTCGACGCCCCTGCGCCTCGGCCTCCCCAAGGGCCGCATGGAGCAAGCGGTGCTGACTCTGCTCAGCGACGCCGGCATCCGAATTCGCCCTGGCGCGAGGGGCTATCGCCCTGACGTGTCCTTGCAGGACACGGAGGCCAAGATCCTCAAACCTCAGAACATCGTGGAGATGCTGGCGCTCGGCAGCCGGGACTTGGGCTTCGCCGGCGCGGATTGGGTGGCGGAGCTCGAAGCGAACGTCGTCGAGCTGCTCGACACCGGGCTCGACCCCGTGCAAGTGGTTGCGGCGGCGCCCAAGACGCTGCTCGTAGACGGCCACCTGCCCGCGCGTCACCTGGTGGTCGCGTCGGAATACGAGCGGCTGGCGCAGCGCTGGGTCGCGCAGCGCTGTCTCTCCGCCGAGTGCGTGCGCTCGTACGGCGCGACCGAGGTGTTCCCGCCGGAGGACGCCGACGTCATCGTAGACAATACCGCCACCGGCGCGACGCTCGAGGCGAACGGCCTCGTGGTTGTGGACGAGCTGATGCGCTCCTCCACGCGCCTGTATGCGAACCCCGCGGCGCTCGAGGACCCTGCGCGCAGGCGCCGCGTCGACGATCTCGTGATGCTGCTCGACTCGGTGCTCGTAGCCCGGCGCCGCGTGATGCTCGAGGTCAACGCCTCGGCGGAGTGCCTCGAAGCGGTGGTCTCCGTGCTGCCCTCGATGCGGCAGGCCACCGTGGCGCCGCTATACGGCAATGGTGGCTACGCCGTGAAGGCCGCGGTGCCGCGCGAGGCCCTGCCCGAGATAATCCCCGCGGTGAAGGCAGCCGGTGGCACGGATCTCGTCGTATCCACCTTCTCGCAGATCGTCCCATGACGGCGGCTACCCCGACCCTGAACGGTCCCGTGTCGCGGATCGACCCGGCCACGGCCTATCGCCGTCCGGCGAGCGCTCCCGGCTTGCTGCGTCTCGACTCGAACGAGGGAGTGCTGCCGTCTCCTGCCCTCCTGGGCGATCTTGCAAACGCGGACCCGGAGCTGTTGCGGCGCTACCCGGACGTCTCCGCACTCGAGGCGGCGCTCGCCGCCCGCGTCGGCGTGGCGCCCGAGCGCCTGATGGTGACCGCCGGCGCGGATGAGGGAATCGACCGCGCGTGCCGCGCCTTCCTCGAGCCCGGCCGAACGATCCTCCTGCCCGATCCCAGCTTCGACATGTTCGATTGCAGCGCCGCGCTGGCCGGTGGTGACCTGGTCCGCATCCCGTGGTGGGACGAGGCCTTCCCCATCGACGCGTTCGTAGGCCGGATCGACTCGCTCACGGCCGTCGTCGCGGTCGTGTCGCCGAACAATCCGACGGGGAGCGTGGCGACGCTGGCCGATGTTCGGCGCCTCGCGGCAGCTGCACCCAGCACCCTGCTCATCCTCGATCACGTGTACGTCGAGTACGCGGACGACGATCTCACGCCCGGGGTGCTCGATCTTCCCAACGTCCTGGTGCTGCGGACGCTCTCCAAGGCCTGGGGCCTCGCCGGGTGCCGCGTCGGCTACGCCATCGGGAGTCCGTATGTGGTCGCCGTGCTGCGAGCAGCGGGCGGTCCGTACACGGTGGCGGCGCCCTCGGTCGCGCTGGCGCTATCCCAGCTCGAGCGCGGCGTCGTGCCGTTACGCACACACGTTGCGCGGGTGCGCGAGGAGCGTCGCCTCGTCAGCGCGCGACTTGCCGCCGCCGGCCTCCTGCCCCGGCCCTCGCAGACGAACTTCGTGCTCGTCGAATGCGGACCGCGCACCGGAGCGATCCGCGCGGGACTCGCCGCTCGCGGCGTGCTGGTGCGCGACTTCCCCGACCGCCCCGGCCTCGCGACCGCGCTGCGCATCACCCTGCCCGGTGATCCCGCCGACTTCGAGCGGCTGAGTGCGGCCCTCGAGGGGACGCTCGACGCCGAAGGACTCGACCTATGACCGCCCGCACCGCAACCGTCAGCCGCGCTACCCGGGAGACGTCGATCACGGTCACGCTCACCCTCGACGGCACGGGCAAAGTCGACGTGAAGACGGGCCTTGGTTTCCTCGACCATTTGCTCGACGCGCTCAGTCGCCACGCCCGGTTCGACGTCACGCTGGCGTGCGAGGGCGACCTCCATGTCGACGACCACCACACGGCCGAAGACTGTGCGCTGGCGCTGGGCCAGGCGCTCGACCGCGCGCTGGGCGACCGCCGGGGCGTGAATCGCTTCGGTTGGGCGTATGCCCCGCTGGACGAGGCGCTGGCGCGCGCCGTGGTGGACCTGTCGGGACGGTCGTACGCGGACGTGACGCTCGGCCTCTCCCGCGAAGCGATCGGCGGTCTCGCCTGCGAGAACATCCCGCACATCCTTCGCTCGCTGGCGGCCGCAGGAAGGCTCACGCTGCACGTCGACGTGCTGAAGGGTGAGAACGATCACCACCGCGCCGAGGCGGCGTTCAAAGCGACCGCCCTCGCGCTGAAGCAGGCGGTGGCCTGCTCTGGCTTCGATGACGTGCCCTCCACCAAGGGCACGCTCGGAGAGAAGGGGGGGCGCGATGCCTGACGTGGTCATCGTCGATTCCGGCGTCGCGAACCTCGCGTCGATCGCGAGCGCGTTCCGCCGCCTCGGCGCGACCGTCGTGGTGACGGGCGATAAGTGGGTTGTGCGGAGCGCGCCACGTGTGGTGCTGCCCGGTGTGGGCGCGTTCGGCGCCGGGCTCGGGGCTCTGCGCGCGCGCCAGCTCGATCAGGCCGTCACCCATGCGGCGGCCCGCGGCACCCCGCTCCTGGGCGTGTGCCTCGGCATGCAGATGCTGTGCGAAGCGAGCGAGGAAGCGCCGGGCGTGCCCGGGCTCGGAGTCATCCCCGGTATCTGTCACCGTCTGCCCGAGGACGTGCGCGTGCCGCACCTCGGCTGGAACGCCGTTACCGCCGCCGGCGAGGGGATCGTCGCTACGGGCGTGGCGGCGTTCGCGAACTCATTCGCGCTGTGGGAGGCCCCCGCTGGTTGGGTGCCCGCCTGGACGACGCACGGCGTCCGGTTCGTCGCGGCGCTCGAGAAAAGCGACGAGCGTCTCCTTGCCTGTCAGTTCCATCCCGAGCTGTCGGGCGCGTACGGCGCGGCGCTGCTCGAGCGCTGGCTGGCAGGAGCGAAGGGCGCGCCCGCTCCGGCTCTCGCCGCCTCTACCCCGGGACTGTTGCCGCGGGTCGTCCCCTGCCTCGACGTACGGGATGGTCGGGTCGTAAAGGGGGTGCAGTTCCAGCATCTCCGGGACGCCGGGGATCCGGCGTCACAGGCGGCGCTGTACGAGTCTCAGGGCGCGGACGAGATCGTCGTGCTGGATGTGGCCGCGTCGGCCGAAGGGCGCGTTACGCAGCTCGAGACGGTCGCGCGGGTGCGTGCGGCGATCCGTATTCCCCTCACGGTCGGCGGCGGGGTCCGCGGCGTTGATGACGCGCGTCGCCTGCTCGCGGCCGGCGCCGACAAGGTGAGCGTGAACACGGCCGCTGTGCAGCGCCCCGCCCTCCTGTCCGAGCTCGCCGCCGAGTTCGGCAGCCAGTGCGTGGTGCTCGCGATCGACGCGCGCCGGACCGACAGCGCTTGGGAAGCACTAACGCATGGTGGACGCGAGCCCGGCCGACGCGATGCCGTGGAGTGGGCGCGGGAGGCGGCGGGCTTGGGGGCCGGGGAGATCCTGCTCACGAGTTGGGATCGCGACGGGACGCGCGCCGGTCCTGACCTCGAGCTCTTGCGGGCGGTGCTCGGTGCGGTGCGGGTGCCGGTGATCGCGTCGGGCGGGATCGGCGAGCGCGCGCACGTGGCGGAGGCGTTTCGCGCCGGAGCGGATGCCGTGCTTGCGGCGTCGGTGTTCCATGACGGCGACGACACCGTCGACGGCATCAAAGCCGATCTCTCCCTTCGTGGCATCCGGGTGCGGCGATGATCGTCCCGAGCATCGACCTGATGCAGGGCCGCGCGGTCCAGCTCCGCGGGGGCCGGGACCTGGTGCTCGACGGCGGCGACCCCCTGGCCCGGCTCGAGGAGTTCGCGGTGGCCGGAGAGGTCGCGGTCGTCGACCTCGACGGGGCGCTCGGCAGGGGTTCCAACGCGGGGCTCATCCGTGAGATGGTGCGCCGGGCGCCGTGCCGCGTCGGCGGCGGGATTCGTGACCTGGACACCGCGCGCGCGTGGCTCGACGCGGGCGCCGCCAAGATCATGATCGGCACCGCGGCGAGCCCGGACTTCTGCCGCGCCCTGCCGCGCGAGCGGGTGATCGCCGCAGTGGACGCGGAGCGCGGTCAGGTGGTAGTAGAGGGTTGGCGGACCGCTACGGGCGCGTCGGCGCTCGAGCGGATCCGCGAGCTCGCGCCCGTCGTCGGGGGGTTCCTCTTCACGCAGGTGGAGAACGAAGGCGCCATGAGCGGATTCGACTTTCAGGCCGTGGCAGCCGCCGTGCGCGCGGCGGGCGAGGGGGAGGGGGGGGCGCGCCTCACCGCGGCGGGGGGGATCACCACGGCCACGGAGATCGCCGAGCTGGACGGCATCGGCGCCGACGCGCAGGTGGGCATGGCGCTTTACACCGGGCGGCTGGCGCTGGGTGAGGCGGTGGCCGCGCCGCTCGTGAAGCCGGTCGGCGACGTCTGGCCCACGGTCGTGTGCGACGAATGGGGGCACGCGCTGGGCCTCGTTTGGAGCACGCGTGAGTCGCTC
>Ga0075434_100006880_pt1 | contig 10476 bp, 8 predicted proteins | sample RhiMethybrSRZTD3_FD_75298 | JGI IMG/M metagenome (GOLD analysis project Ga0075434, IMG submission 75298) | Populus rhizosphere microbial communities from Tennessee, USA - Rhizosphere MetaG P. TD hybrid SRZTD3 | ecosystem: Host-associated > Plants > Roots > Rhizosphere > Soil | place: USA...
GTCGTCGAAAACGTGAAGGTCGCCTTCCACTGCCGTCAGGCGGCCCACCTCGGCGCGGCGATGCTCCGCACGAAGACGCACGCCGCGGAGGAGGATCGGGTCGATCGGGAGAGCCGCGAGCTCTTGAAAATCTTCCACCTCGACCGCCTCGCCGAGGAGAAGGCGCGAAATCTGCCGTATGGCAGCCAGCGCCGGCTCGAAATCGCCCGCGCGATGGCGACCTCGCCGCGCCTCCTCCTCCTGGACGAGCCCGCCGCCGGGATGAACCCCCAGGAAGCCAACGAGCTCATGGATCTCATCCGGTGGATCCGGGACCAGTACGGGATGGCGATCCTTCTCGTCGAGCACAACATGAAGGTCGTCATGGGCATCTGCGAGACCGTTCATGTGCTCGACTACGGCTCGACGATCGCCGTCGGGCCTCCCGCGAAGATCCAGAAGGACCCGAAGGTCATCGAGGCCTACCTGGGGGGCGCGTGAGCGGAGCGGCTGCCCCCGCGCCGATCCTGGAAGTCTCGGATCTCGTGGTCTCGTACGGGGCCATCAAGGCGCTGAAGGGGATCTCGATCCGGCTCGAGGCGAACGAGATCGTCACGCTGATCGGGGCCAACGGCGCCGGCAAGTCGACGACGCTTCGGGCGATCATGGGCCTCGTCACGCCCGCGAGCGGGCAGATCCGGTTTCGCGGGGAGTCGACGGCGGGCCGTGCCACCTTCCGGCTCGTCCGGCGCGGCCTGATTCTCGTGCCGGAGGGAAGGGCGATCTTCGCCAACCTCTCCGTCCGCGAGAACCTCGAGATGGGGGCGTACGCGCGGCGCGACGGCGAGGTCGGCGCCGACTTCGAGAAGGTCTTCCGGATCTTTCCACGGCTGGAGGAGCGTCTCCGCCAGACCGCCGGGACGCTCTCCGGCGGCGAGCAGCAGATGCTCGCGATCGGGCGCGCCTTGATGTCGCGTCCGAAGGTCCTCCTGCTCGACGAGCCGTCCCTCGGTCTCGCGCCGCTCCTCGTCCACACGATCTTCGAGGCCATTGAGGAGATCCATCGCGGCGGAACGCCGGTGCTCTTGGTCGAGCAGAACGCGAACGCGGCACTCCGGCACTCGAACCGCGCCTACGTGCTCGAGACGGGAACGGTCGCGCTCGAAGGCGCTTCCGCCGACGTCGCCGCGAACCCGAGGGTCAAGGAAGCCTACCTGGGGGAGTGAGCCGCCCGACCCCCGGGGGGCCGGCGCATCGCGAGCTTTCCCCGAATCCGGCACGAAAGCTGCACGGATCTCCCCGGAAGAGGGTTGTCCGGGTTCTGCCCGGGTTCAGAGGAGGCAACTGTATGAGGAAGACACTCGCAATCGGAGCGTTCGCGGTCCTGGCGCTGGCCGTCGCGTGCGCACAGAGCGACAGCGGAATCACGGCGAGAGTGAAGACCAAGCTCGCCGCGGACACGACCGTTCAGGCCCACGAGATCAACGTGGACACGAAGAACCGGGTCGTGTCCCTGACGGGCACCGTGGACACGCAGGCTGCCAAGGACAAGGCGGTCGAGATCGCCCGCACGACCGACGGAGTCGCAGACGTCGTGGACAACCTGTCGGTGAAGCAGGGCGAGGTCGCGAGCGGCGCGACCCTCTCGGAATCGGCGGCCGGCGCGGTGGACGACGCGACGATCACGACGAAAGTCAAAGCCAAGCTGCTGGCGGACTCGCTGGTCGGCGGCCTGAAGATCGACGTCGACACGCAGGGCGGAGTCGTGACGCTCTCGGGAGACAACATGAAGAGCCAGGCGGAGATCGACCAGGCGATCCGGTTGGCGAAGGAGGTCGAGGGCGTGCGCGACGTGAAGTCGAACCTGACGACGCGCAACGCCTGAAGCTCGGCTTTCCCGACATGAAAACGCCCGGCATCGCCGGGCGTTTTCGTTTCAGCGGAGTCGGAAAGGTTAAGACGGTTCGACGGCGCGAGGAATCTCCGGATCGAGCCCCGGAAACTTCGCGAGCCAGGCGCGGCGTTCGCCCCGCAGTTTATCCACGAGCGCGCGGTATTCCGCCTCGGAATAGTGACGCCGGGGGTCGTATCGGGCGAGGTCCACGCCGGGGACGTTCTCGGGGACTTCGTAGCCCCAGTCCGGATCGCGGCGCCACGCGATGCCCTCTTTGGCGATCTGCTTCATGATTTCCGTCGAGACCCGGATCGAGATCTTTTCCCCGGGGTGTCCGTCTTTGGCCCCGATCGATCCGGTATTCAAAATGTAGGCCTGCATGTCCCGGTTCTCCCGGAGGATCGCGAGGACGCGATTTCCTTCCTCGAACTCGGGACCCACGATGAAGGGATTCGTCCCGACTTCCCGCTTGGCCTGACCCGCCCGCGTCGGATCGCCGGCCGAGGTCTCGATCGACTCTCCCAGCATGAAGTAGGCGGCTGCCTGCTCGGAAGTCAGACGCGCGCAGACCGGCACCACGTCGTTGCGGCGCGTGATGAACACGATCTTGTTCGCCTTCGGAAGGTCGATCCCGTCACCGGTGCCCTTGATGAAGCGGCGCAGCACGACGCCGCGGCCGTTCGACGTGATCGACGTGTCGAGAAAATCCACTTTGCCCGTCGCGGGCTCCACGCGGATGTTCTCGTAGGCGGCCGTGGGGTGAGTCGCCGCTCCCCAGAGAACGGTCTGGGAGGGCTCGAGGCCTTCGGTCTTGATATAGAAGCCGTCTTCGGTCCCGAACGCCCTTCCGTCCCGCGTCAGGAGCACGACGTCGTCCTGCTTGATGATGGCCGCCTCGGGCGGCTGCAGACCGTGGTCGTGGAGCGTCAGCGTCGTCTTTCCGGTGCCCGACAGCCCGAAGAGGAGGAAGCCGACGTCTCGAAGCTTCCCGTCCGGACCGGTCACGCGCAGGATCTTCGATCCGGCGTGGAGCCCGAGCCCGCCTCTCCGCTTCATCCAGTACATCGCCTGGCGGAGCATCGACTTCTTCGCCTCGCCCGGATAGTCGGAGCCGAGGATGTAGGTGTAGCGCTGCTCCACGTCGCAGAAGATCAGGCGCTCCGGCCAGTCGGGCACGTAGATCGAGACGAAGTCCGGCTCCTGCGTCGAGTCGGACGAGAAGAGCATGTTGTGCCACATGAAGGCGATCCGGGCGTACTCGACCGGGACGAACAGCCGGCAGCGCAGCGTCGCCTCCGGACAGTCTCCCATCCGGCGGTCGACCTGCAGCATGTCCAGATCGAGGAGGTGCTCCTGCACGTCGCGGACGACGGAGGCCGCCTTCCGGGGATCGATCGGCTGCTGCATGACTCCGACGGACACCCCTTCCGCCACGATGTAGGTGTTCTTGGCCGAACGGTTCTTGATGCGGGTCGCGTAGACCGGCGACCCGTACTCGGTGGTCGTTTCCCCGGCCTTCGCGAGAGCGCGAAGCTGTTCGCCGGAGAGATCCTTGAGGAGGCTCCTCGCCCGAACCGTCCGGGGCGAAACCGTCTCGACGGTGCTCATCTTCCTCCTTGCTCCGAGAGACCGAACATTATCCCTCATGCTCCCGAGGGCAAGAAATGTGCCGGCCGGGGGGGCCGGCGCGTCGACCGCGGCCTAGAGGCCGATTTCGTCGGAGATCGGCTTCAAGGCCTCGATCACGAAGCCGATGTGCTCTTCCAGCGGGAGGCCCAGGGCTTCGGCGCCCCCGTACACGTAGGCGCGGTCCACGGAGCGCGCGAAGGCCTTGTCCTTGAGCCGCTTGACGACCGATGAGACCGGCAGGTCCGCGACTTTCTTGGTCGGCCGGACTTTCACGCAGGCGCCGACGAACCCGGTCAGCTCGTCGCAGGCGTAGATGGCCTTCTTGATCGGCGTGTCGCGCGGAATTCCCATGAAGTCGGCATGCGACTGGATCGTTTCGATCATTTCGCGCGCGTAGCCGCGCTCCGCCAGGATCCGGCCCCCGACGTGCAGGTGGGTGTCCTCGGTCGGGTTCTGTTCGTAGTCGAAGTCGTGGAGCAGGCCGACGATTCCCCACTTTTCGACCTCGGTCGGATCGGTGACGCCGAAGCGTCGCGCGTAGGCGCGCATCACTTCCTCGACGGCGCGGCCGTGGCGCCGCAGAGCCTCCGACTTCGTGAATTCGAAGAGGAGCGCTTCGGCCTCCGAACGGGAGGGCCACCGTCCGCCGGTCCCGTCCGTCACACGCGAGTCCCGTTCATCACCGGAATGCTATCTCTTCGCGACTCCCGAGCGCCGGAACTTCGCACGACCTTGACACTCCCCCCCGGCGAGTGAAAGCCTGTCGCCGAAGACCCAACGACAAGGAGTCGGAACATGGCCAAGCGCGCTCTAGCCACCGGGTCCGCGTTGTTCCTCCTCGTTCTCGCCTCTTCGGTCCTCGCCCAGACTACCGGGAGCATTCGCGGTACCGTCGAGACCCAGGGCACGCCGCTTCCGGGAGTGGCCGTCGAGGCGAAGAGCCCCAACCTCCAGGGGACGCGAACCGCGGTCACCGACGCCGAAGGGCGATTCAGCCTGAGTCTCCTGCCGCCCGGCACGTACACGGTCACGACCACGCTCCAGGGCTTCGGCCCAAAGAGCCAGTCGATCGTGCTCGGCCTCGCGCAGAACGTCTCGACGAAGTTCGAGGTCCTGCCGGTCGCGACCGAGACGGTCTCGGTCACGGCCGAGACGCCGACGGTCGAAACCGAATCGAACACCGTGGGCCGCAACATCGACTCGAAGGTCTTTCAGTCCCTGCCGACCGGAAGGAACTACTCGTCGGTGGCGCAGCTCGCGAGCGGCGTCAACACCGACGAGTCGGACTCGCGCAACACGTCGATCACCGTGTACGGGTCCACGGGCCTCGAGAACAGTTATCTCGTGGACGGCGCCAACACGACGGGTGTCGAGATCGGCAACCAGGGCAAGGTCCTGAATTTCGAGTTCATCCAGGAGGTGGACTTCAAGTCGGGCGGATACGAGGCGGAGTACGGCGGAGCGCAGGGCGGCATCCTGAACGTGGTCACGAAATCGGGAGGCAACGAGTTCCACGGGGACGTCTTCGGATACATCGACCACGACAAGATGCAGGCGAACAGCAAGCACATCGACGAGCTGACTTCCGCGGGCATCCCGACCGGCTCCAGCCGGTCCGACTTCGGCGTGGACGTCGGTGGGTACTTCATCAAGGACAAGCTCTGGTTCTTCGGCGCCTACGACCACGTGCGAAACACTCAGGACACGCAGATCACGCAGGGCCCCGAGGAAGTCATCGGAACCCGCACGGATCTGACGACGAAGAGCGATCTCTACGCCGGGAAACTGACCTGGCACGTCAACGACCGGAACACGGTGATCGGGACCGTTTTCGGCGATCCGACCGACGATGAAGGGGCGGTCGGCCCGGTCATCGGTCCACCCACGACCTACGAGGGCACGGTCTCGGTCGGCGGGACCGACTACGGCGCCCGGTACGAGGGAATCCTGTCCCCGCAGTGGTTCTTGACGGCCCAGTTCGGCTACCACCGCGAGAACGTCTCGACCCTGCCGGGGCCGGGGGGGGACACCATCGCCTACGTCGATAACACGGGGGACGTCGCCGTGGCGTCGGGAGGCTTCGGCGGCGCGGACGGCACCGGCCAGTTCGACCGGAAGAAGTTCACGCGCTACGACTACCGCTTGAACGCCAACTATTTCGTCGCGAATCACGACATCAAGACGGGTTTCGAGTACGAGCGGGTCAACGCCGACGTCTTTCGCAACTACAGCGGCGGGCAGTTCGTGACCATCCTCTCTCCGTACGAAGACGATCCGCTCGGGCGGACCGTCTACTTCCACAGCTTCTTCGCGAGCCCGGAGTCCGGTGTCGAAAACCCGGTCACCGCGCCCGTTCTCGCCACACCGCAGCACAACATCTACGGGGTCTATCTCCAGGACCGCTGGAGCCCGATCTCCAACCTCTCGATCAACGCGGGCGTGCGCTGGGAGAAGCAGGTCATCAAGGGTTTGAACGAGGTCACCTACATCAACGTCAACCACTTCTCGCCGCGGGTCGGCTTCGCCTGGGACGTCCTGAACGATGGGAAGACCAAGGTCTCCGGCTCCTACAGCCACTTCATCCCGATCATCCCGCTCGACATGAACATCCGATCCTTGAACGGAGAGCGCGACGGCGCGACGTACAACTTCGACCCGGTCAGCGCCGCGTGCGATCACGACGCGGAGCGGGTCACCGACGAGATCGACAACGAGTGCATCATTCGCGGCAAGCTCGTCGACGCCGTCGACCCGGACATCCGGTCTCCCTACTCCGACGAGATCGTCCTCGGAGTCGAGCGTCAGATCGGCGCGACCTGGTCGGTCGGCGTGCGGGGCATCTACCGCAGCCTCCGGAAGATCATCGAGGACACGTGCGTGCCTTCGGATACGTGCGAGAACTATGCCTTCTTCAACCCGGGCTTCTCGACGGAAGTCTGTCTGGAAGGGGACTGCCAGCCGGCGCCGCAGTTCGGGCCGGCGCGGCGGTACTTCCGCGGATTCGAGGTGACGGCCCAGAAGCGTCTCGCTGATCACTGGATGCTCTATGCGAGCTACCTCTACGGAACGCTCAAGGGGAACTACGACGGCGCGTTCCGGGCGATCGGAGGGTTCTTCGCCAAGAACCCGAACATCACCGACGACTTCGACTATCCGGAGTTCCAGGTCAACGCTTACGGCAACCTGACGCTCGACCGCCGGCACCAGGCGAAGCTCCAGGCGGCCTACGTCTTCCCGTTCGGCCTGACCGTCTCGGCGTCCGGCTTCTATCAGACCGGAATTCCCCTCTCGCGCATCGGCTGGTGGAACAACTACGCCGGGCCGGAGATCTTCATCACGCAGCGGGGAAGCGAGGGACGCACCCCCGACACCTACGAGGTCGACGCTCACTTCGACTACGGACTGGCGCTCGGGCCGGTGACGGTGCACTTTCTCGCGGATCTCTTCAACCTCCTCAACCGCCAGCAGATCACTTCGATCGACCAGGTCTGGTCTCTCGATCAGGCCGACAACGCATCGCCGACGCCGACGAACTTGCACTACGGCCTGCCCAATACCTGGCAACAGCCAAGGACTCTCCGATTGGGTTTGCGCGTCAGTTTCTAGGCCCCGGCCGCTCGGGGCCGGCCTTCCCGTCATGGCGACCGAGACCAGCGTCGAGATCCGGGGTCTGACCAAGCGCTTCGGCGAGGTCGCCGCCGTCGACTCGGTGTCGCTCGACATCCGCCGAGGAGAGTTCTTCTCGCTGCTCGGGCCCTCGGGCTGCGGCAAGACGACGCTTCTCCGGATGATCGGCGGTTTCGAGCTCCCGACCGAGGGCTCGCTCCGGATCAACGGCGCCGACATGACGCGCGTGCCGCCGTACGAGCGGCCGGTCAACATGGTCTTCCAGCACTACGCGCTCTTTCCGCATTTGACGGTCGAAGAGAACGTCGGGTTCGGCATGCGGTACAAGGGGATTTCCCGCGAGTCGGAGGGTTCCAAGATCGCCGCCGCCCTGTCTCTCGTGCAGCTTTCGGGGTTCGAGAAGCGGCGTCCGCACGAGCTTTCGGGAGGGCAGCGCCAGCGGGTGGCGCTCGCGCGCGCGCTCGCGCTCGAACCGCAGGTGCTCCTCTTAGACGAGCCGCTCGGGGCGCTCGATCAGAAGCTCCGCAAGGAGGTGCAGGTGCAGTTGAAGCATCTGCAGCGCGCGCTCGGGATCACGTTCGTCTTTGTGACCCACGACCAGGAGGAGGCGCTGACGATGAGCGACCGCATCGCGGTCATGAACCGCGGGCGCGTCGAGCAGATGGACGAGGCGGCGCGCGTCTTCGAGCGGCCCACGACGGAGTTCGTGGCGAATTTCATGGGGGCCTCGAACTTCTTCGCCGCGCGCGTGCGCGAGGCGTCGGGGACGTCGGTGACTCTGGCGCTCGCCGCGGGCGGCGAGATCGTCCTGCCGTCCGAGGGAGCGCTCTTCCGCCCCGGCGAGGAGGCCCGGTTCGTGGTTCGTCCGGAGAAGCTCGACCTGCGCGCCCGGGACCTCTCGGCGCACGGCGTGCCTTCTCTGCCCGTCACGATCGAGGACCGCGTCTACCAGGGAGTCAGCACCGTCTGGATCGTTCGCGACGGTTCCGGAGCGCGCTTCGTCGTCTACGAGCAGAACGAGAAGCCGTTCGAAGAGGGCTCGCGATTCGCCGTCGGCGGGGGCGCCTTCCTCTGCTGGAACCCGAAGCACGCGGTCCTCGTGAGGGAGGAAGGGCGCGCATGAAGAAGGGGCAGGATCGCCGCTCGGGGTGGACGGGCGCCGCGCTCGCGCTGCCGACGTGGCTGACGCTCGGCGTCTTCTTCCTCCTCCCCCTCGCCATCCTGTTCGTCATCAGCTTCGGGCAGCGGGCGACGTACGGGGCCCTGAAGCCGATCGAGGACCTCGGGGCCTACATCTCGTCCGGAAAGTTCCTGGCCAACTACGCGCGGTCCTTTCACTCGATTTATCTCCAGATCTTCTGGCGCTCGCTCTGGATGGCGGTCGTCACGACCGGGCTGTGTCTCCTGATCAGCTATCCCGTGGCGTACTACATCGCCGTCGTGGCGCCGCAGCGCCGGCGGAATCTCCTGCTCGGGCTCGTCGTCGTCCCGTTCTGGACGAGCTTCCTGATCCGGACCTACGCCTGGATGTTCATCCTCCGCACGGAGGGACTCATCAATCACTTCCTGCTCGCGACGGGTCTCGCGTCGAAGCCTCTCGAGCTCCTCTACAACAACTTCTCCGTTCTCCTCGGGCTCGTCTACGGCGAACTTCCCTTCATGATCCTGCCGCTCTACGCCTCGCTCGAGAAGCTCGACCGCACGCTGCTCGAGGCCTCGGCCGACCTCGGGGCGCCGGGACGCTCGACGCTCTGGAGAGTGACGATTCCGATGACGATGCCGGGCGTCGTCGCCGGCGTGATCCTCGTCTTCGTCCCCAGCCTTGGCCAGTTCATCGTGTCCGATCTGCTGGGAGGCGCGAAGACGATCCTGGCCGGCAACCTCGTCCAGAACCAGTTCGCGGTCGCGCGCAACAAGCCGTTCGGCGCGGCGGTGGCGTTCGAACTGACGGCCGCCGTGCTCCTCCTCCTCTTCGTCTACGCCCGCTACACGAAGCGCAAGGGACAGGACGTCCTCCTGTGAGACGAAAGGGATTTCTCGGCGCCTACGCCTGGCTCGTGTATCTGTTTCTCTATGCGCCCATCGCCATCCTCGTCGTCTTCTCCTTCAACCGCGGACGCCAGACGGCGGTCTGGGAGGGCGCCACGCTCGAGTGGTACTCGAGTCTGATGCGAAACGATCTGATTCAGACGGCGGTGCGCAACAGCCTGATCGTCGGCGTCGTCTCGACCGCGGTCGCGACGGTTCTCGGGACGCTCGTGGCGCTTGCGCTCGGGCGACATGAGTTTCCCGGCGCCGGCTTCACGCGCGGGCTGCTCTACCTTCCCATCATCATTCCCGAGATCGTCCTCGGAGCGGCGCTCGTGACGTTCTTCGGGGTCGCCGCCTTTCGCCTGTCGCTCGTCACCGTCGTGATCGCCCACATCGTGTTCAGCATCTCGTACGTCGCGATCGTCGTCCGGGCGCGCCTGTCGGGATTCGACCGGTCGCTCGAAGAAGCTGCGCTCGATCTCGGCGCCCGGCCCCTGGCGGCCTTCTTCCGTGTCACGCTGCCGTTGATCACGCCCGGAATCGTCGCGGGCGCGCTTCTGTCGTTCACCCTTTCGATCGACGACTACGTGATCACGTCCTTCGTCGCGGGGGTCGGGGCGACCACGCTGCCCCTTCAGATCTACTCGATGTTGAAAGTCGGCGTGACCCCGGAGGTCAACGCCGTCTCGACGCTGCTTCTCGCCGTGACCGTCGTGCTCATCCTGATCGCGCAGCGCCTGCAACAGGCGCCGGCGGAGCGAGGCGCTTCGTGACGCGGCGGGTCCGGACCCTGGCCGCGCTCCTCCTCGCGGCGGTCCTCGGGATCGGCTCCTGCCGCCGGGCCGAAGAGCCGCCTTATCCGGGCCCGGGCGATAAGAAGCTGAACATCTACATCTGGTCGGAGTATCTGCCGAAGGAGGTCATCGACGAGTTCACGCGGCGTACCGGGATCGCGGTGAACTACGACCTCTACGACTCGAACGAGCCGGTGCTCGAGAAGCTCCAGTCCGGTGTCGCGGCGTACGACCTGGTCGTGCCGTCCGACTACATGGTCCGGATCCTGATCCAGCTGAAGCTCCTTCGCCCGCTCGACAAGACGAGGTTGAAGAACCTCGGCAACCTCGACCCCCGATTCCTCGATCAGGAGTTCGATCCCGGCAACGGCTATTCGCTGCCGTACGTCTGGGGCACGACCGGCTACGGCTACGACAAGAAAAAGGCGGGCCGCGAGCTCGACTCCTGGGCGCCGCTCTTCGATCCGGCGAACCGGGGGCAGATCCTGATGCTCGACGACATGCGGGAGTGCTTCGGGGTCG